>Ga0134097_1000283_pt1 | contig 59976 bp, 52 predicted proteins | sample 8_3taG_FD_94450 | JGI IMG/M metagenome (GOLD analysis project Ga0134097, IMG submission 94450) | Switchgrass degrading microbial communities from high solid loading bioreactors in New Hampshire, USA - 8_30_10_142_A2 metaG | ecosystem: Engineered > Bioreactor > Semi-continuous > Anaerobic >... | reverse complement strand
ATCAATTCTTGCGTATAATCATTATAGGGCATGGGTTAATCTCCTTTCAAAATGGGATGGGTGTAACTCCATTTTACTTGAGATTTCAACTCCATGCTCTCTTTATTTGCAAAAAAATGTTGGTGTAACGAAGTTGTTATCACTTCGACACCCCAACATTTATTATAGAACCGATTTATTTCGCTAATTGTTCCATTTATATTTTTTATATTGTTGACAAAAAGAGATCGGCGTGTTATAATTCTAACGAACGTTAAAATAAAGGAGTCGCATTATGGCTGGTGCGGATTTAAGAGAGAGGATAAAGGAGGTAGCAGTTAAGCAATTCAACGCCAACGGTTATCATGGAACGACGATACGTAACATCGCCAAAGAGGTAAACTGCTCTCTCCCCATGATATATTATTACTACAAAAATAAAAAAGAGCTGTTTGATGAAATTATTAAAAAGGAATTTTTTAATATTATAAAAAAGCAGGCATCTGACTTGAAAATTAACAATATCATTGATTTTTATACAAAGTTTATATACGATTTGAACTTTTTGAGCAGCTATGATAAACAGGTTTATCGTCTTGGCATCAAAGTTTATTTGTTATTCGACGGAGACGAGGAACTAATGAATCTTATGGATGAATGGGAGAAAAGTATTTTGCCCAGGCATCTTGAGATTCTCAAACCCTATACGAAGAATATGAAAAATGAAAAAGCGGTAGTAAGAACACTGGTGCATTTATTAGAAACGATGATTGAAAACATTGTAGTAAAAAACCGGTATCTGCCGGAGGATGAAATAAGAGAGGAGATCTCCGTTGTTTTACAGGGCTGCATGTAGTTGGTTCTAACCGGAGACTTCGGATAAATATATTATGGCATTGAAAATTGCCGTTTTATATATCAAAGACCTAACGAACGTTAGATTAAATGATGAAAAGGAGTGAATCATATGGAAATCGAAAAAAGACTCGCCGTGTTGCAAAACACATATGCAGCATCCGTTGCGGAAGCTGTAAACACTTATGAGAAGCTTGGAGTATTGGACACAATTGTAGAAAAGAGAAAAGGAAGGCAGGAGCAAACATCACTCTATTTGAATCAGCAGTTGGGCATTCAAAGCGTTGAGGATGTTTTCCGCACTCTTTACGAAATCTATGGCTGTGCCGACTGGTCGGTGAAGAAAACTGAAGATGGTTATGTTGCCGCAGCAACATCGTGTAAGCTTTGTGCGCTTTCAAAAAAGATGGGCGGGGCAAACCCATGCAATGGCTGGTGCCTCAATCCTATGATTGCCATGATCGCTGCTGCGGGTAAAATCGATACCGGAAGCATATCTGTTGCAAGTACGTTAATGAACGGGGACTGTTGTAAGGTGCTTATAAATACTCGTGCAAAATAAATTTATTCTTCGGGAATTCATTGTATATGGATAGCAAAAGAAGGTGAGCTTACGCATCTTTATAGTTATGAAAATTGGAATCGCAGCAAAATAGAATATGACCGGTTAAGAGAATTCTGTCTAAACGAGAAAGTAGATGAAGAATATATGAGGTCAGTAATAAAGAAGGAATCCTACGGAAGCAGTAATATTATGAAATTTGAAAAGAAACAGGCCGGATGGAAAAATGTTTTGTTATATGGAGCCATTATTCCGCTGTTGTTCATTTTCCAGGAAATATCAGGCAGGGTGGGAGGATTTATCGCGGATATGTTTTCATACGGGAAATTTGACCCCTATAATGCTTACGCGGGGAATTCCGTACACCATATAACCATGTTGCTTCTTGCCCTGATTGCGAGCCTGGTACTAAGCAAGCTTCTTAAAGCCGATTTCGGTTTAAGTCTTGGTGACAGAAAAATAGGAACCAAATTTGTTGTTATGTACACTATTATTCTTGCAGGGATTACACTTGTTGTCCATATACTCATGATGAGAAATAACTCATTGCCGGTATATGACTATCCGCTGAATAAAAACAATATTATCGGTACGCTTTGCTTTCAGTTGTTTTTAACCGGACCGGCCGAGGAGATGTTATATCGGGCGCTGCCTATTACAATTTTAGTCTATGTATTGGGGAAATCCGTAAAAGTAAAGTGGGGCGTTACATTAGAAACAATCATTGCCGCTTTCCTGTTTTCAATTGCACATATTAAATGGTCAATATCTCCATTTGTTATCGAAGCGGATTATTCCCAATTATTCTATGCATTTGCGCAAGGAGTTATTTCAGGCAAAGCATACCAGGACAGTCGAAGCATCATATATCCTATGTTTATGCACAGCATCAGTAATGTAATGATGGTTGGAACAGGGTATTTGTTCCTCCTGCTGCTCTGATAAATGTGGAATTACCTCCGGCAAAATGGCTTTATTATCAAGCCTGCCCCCCTCACCTATTATAACCAAATTACCCACGTATAAAAACGTGGGTAATTTTATCTGTGTTTCACCCGTATTCAATGAATGACCGTGCTGATTTGTTATTTTTGTATTATATGACCAATTTATGGTATCATTATGGGTATATATATCCGAGGAGAGGACAGGATAAGTGGCAGATTATAATAATGAATTTATTGACTGCGGGACTTATATAAACAGGGTATTCGTGTATGGAACAGCAGAAAAATGAATCCGGAGCAATATCCGAGCTGCTAAATTTATATCATGTCAGTAAATGCAGAAGAAATAAATCGGGATTTGTTGAAAGGAATCCTTTATAGACCTCATCTTCATTATTTAAAAGTTTATTATTAAAAAATAAATATTTGCGGTAAAAGATTATAAGTATACTTTCAATCTTTGTTGACAAAAATGAATATTAGTGCTATGATGTAAACAAAGGAAGGTGGGGCTATGTCGATTACAAGCAAAGAAGGCATTCTAAAAGTGCTGACAGCCTATAATCCATGGTGGAAAACCGGAATAATGAATCCAAAGATGTCCAAGACGTATAAGAGATTTGCGTTTTACGAGGCAATGAAGCGGCTGGAGCAAAAGGATCTGCGCCGCACAGTTGTGCTGACCGGTGCGCGTCGGGTCGGCAAAACCACTATCCAGTACCAGATGATTGAAGCACTGCTCAACCGAGGTGTGGCGCCGCAAAAAATAGTCTTCATTTCAATGGATCACCCTATGTTAAAGCTTGCCGGTTTTTATGAGATCCTGGAATGTTATCATGAAAACATATATGCCGAACGGGACTGCTATTACTTCTTTGATGAGGTTCAGTACGCCCAGGACTGGGACAATTGGCTCAAAGTAATTTACGATATGCAGCCGGATACGCAGGTGGTTGCCACAGGTTCAGCCAGCCCCGCCCTCATGAAAGGCAATCAGGAAAGCGGCGCTGGGCGTTGGACCGTTATCCAGGTTCCCACCATGTCGTTTTATGAGTATTGCGAACTGTTGGAGCTCGATCGCCCGGAGCTTCCTCAAAACCTGAAGATTACATCGCTGCCATATAAAACACAGCAGGAGCGAAATCAGGTGATTATGCAGCTTTCCAAGGTGCATAATCATTTCAATCGTTATCTGCAGGTGGGTGGATTTCCGGAATTGGCGCTGTCGAGCAACGACCTCATGGCACAGCATATAATGCGGGAAGACGTGGTGGATAAGGTGCTGAATCGTGACCTTCCTTCGCTTTATAACATCAGGAACCCCATTGAGTTGGAGCGGATATTCCTGTATCTATGCAATGTATCATCAGGGATAGTTTCAATAGAGGCTATTGCAAAAGAACTTAGCGGTGTATCAAGGCCTACGGTTGAAAACTATATTCGATACCTGGAAAGCGCGAACCTGATTTACCAGAGCTGGCCCGTAGATATGGCGGGAAAAAGAGTGCTGAAAGCCAGACCCAAGATATATATTGCAGACGCTGCTATTCGAAACGCTGTTCTGATGGACGATTCGCTGCTCACTGATCCTGTAGAGATGGGGAAGGTTGTTGAAACGGCAATTTACAAGCATGTTGCAGCATTTTATTACCAACAGGCTGCGTCCGTTGGATATTTCCGCGGCGGTAGAAAAGGAAAGGAAATTGATATTGTAGTGGATTACCCCAAAATTAAGAATATTCTTATAGAGGTCAAATATCGGGAGAGTGTGTCAATTTCCGATGACGAAGCGATTTCCGAGCTGTGCGAAGAGGCATCGGCTGCAATCGTTGTGACCAGGAATTCCAGCGATTTTGGAATTCACAATACGAAGTCCGGAAAGGATATAATACGGATTCCGGCATTTGCATTCTTATATCTGCTGGGGCATGCAGAAAAGAACGGCTATAAAGGAATTGAATAATTAGCTCACTCATACCCATGTGTTCTATAACCCGACAAAATATGTCTGGCTGAAAAAATATAAATTCTCGCTTTGTGTCGTGTTCTTTATCCGGTTTTTTTATTATCCTGTCAATGAAAGGGGAGCGCAGTATGGATCAAAAGAAAATAGGCCTATTTCTTAAAGAGCTTCGCAGGGAAAAGAATCTTACCCAGGAGCAACTGGCTGAGCGGTTTAATGTTTCCGGCCGTACTGTATCCAGATGGGAAACCGGAACCAATATGCCGGATTTGAGCATATTGATAGAAATTGCTGATTTCTACAATGTTGATATCCGGGAAATTATTGATGGAGAAAGGAGAAGCGAGAATATGAATACTGATGTGAAAGAAACATTGATTAAGGTTGCGGATTATACGAACGCTGAAAAAGAAACAAAGAAAAAAAAGCTGAACAGGTATTTTATGATAGGAGGATTGTGTATAGTTGCTGTAATTCTGGATAGGCAATTCGATTTCCTGTCATATATATTTGTGGGCAGTATTTCTGATTTTGTCAGGGGTGCTTTATGCGGATTAGGATTAATATTTGAAATTGTAGGGTTCTATAATATCAATCATGATGTTACCCTGAAGCAAAGGAAGATGAACCTCATAAAATCAAAAATCAAAAGTTTTTAAAATGCCGGTTTAAAATGCCTGAAACCGCCGGCAAGAGATATTTTCTCTTGTTGGCGTTTTTTTTCAGGCAATTAAAATATGCAAAGGTCTGGTAAACACACATTGACATTTTGGTCTATAAGATATAGACTTATATTACAAGGTCGATATCTTATAGACCAGGGGGGTTGCTATGAAAGAATATAAGCTGACAGAAAGTGAAGAGAAGTTTGCGGAACTAATATGGCAGAATGAGCCTATTGGCTCCGGTGATCTTGTAAAGCTGTGTGAAAAAGAGATGAAGTGGAAAAAATCCACGACATATACGGTACTTAAAAAGTTATGTGATAAGGGCATTTTTAAAAATGAGAATGCAACAGTATCATCTTTAATCACAAGGGATGAATATTATACCAGGCAAAGCATACGTTTTGTTGAGGATACCTTTGGAGGGTCTTTGCTAAAGTTTCTGACAGCTTTTATAAGCGGTAAGAAATTAAGCAAACAACAGGCTGAAGAACTGAAAAGGTTGATTGATGAACACAGGGAGGTACAGAAATGAATGAACTGTTTCTTACCGTTATAAACATGAGCCTTACGGCGAGCTACGTAATCCTTTTTGTGATACCTGTCAGGCTATTACTCAAAAAAGCTCCAAAATCCGTCTCCTACGCTTTATGGAGTGTAGTTGCGTTTCGTCTTATAATTCCTTTTTCTTTTGAAAGCGTATTCAGCCTTATGCCCCGAAACTTGAATACAGCACCAATACCGCATGATATTATCTATCAGCAAATTCCGCAGGTTAACAGCGGAATAAAAGCAGCAGATTCATTTGTAAACCGATCTCTTCCTTTCGTACCGGCTGTGGAAACAAGTGCGAATCCGCTGCGGATTTATGTGGAAACAGGGGCATACATCTGGATTTTTGGTATAGCAGCATTGCTTGTTTATAGCCTTGTATCTGTGCTGCTCTTAAAAAGGGAACTGAAAGGTGCGCGGCTGATAGAGAAAAACATCTTCGAAGCGAAGAATATAAGAACGCCGTTTGTACTTGGATTAATAAACCCAAGGATTTATTTGCCGGTCGGACTGAGCAGAGAGGAGCAAAGCTATATACTAATGCATGAACAGACCCATATTCGCCGGAAAGATCATATCATTAAGACTGTAGCTTTCTTAATAGCGTCCGTTCACTGGTTTAATCCTCTTGTGTGGATTGCGTTTAATCTAATGAACAAGGATATGGAGCTATCCTGCGATGAAAGAGTATTGAAAGTGATGAACCGGGACATTAGAAAGCCTTATGCAAATTCGCTGTTGTCACTTGCCGCCGGAAAGCATATTTTAAATGGAAGCCCGCTTGCTTTCGGCGAGGGAAATGTAGCGGGAAGGATTAAAAATGTGCTGAACTACAGGAAATTTTCTTTTTGGGTAATTGCCATTTCAGTGGTAGCTGTAATAATAATGGGAATCGCACTGATTGCAAATCCTAAGCAAATTCGGGCGGAAGATAAATTGACTGGAGACTTTACGGATGTAAAGGAAGCGGAGAATAATACCGGTTATAACAGTGTAAAAATTGAGCTTGCCTCCGAAATGATGGGCTTTAAGTCGGCAAACGAGTTTGAAACATCCGATTCACGGATCGTTGCGTCGATTGTTTCAACTCTTCAATCAAGTCTGATACCTTCACAGGAGGATGACCTGGAAAACAATAATACCAATAAGTATAAAATAGAATTATCCAATGACACAGGCAAATATAGCTGCGAGCTTTACTATGATACGCTTTATAATAAAGCCTGTATAGCTAAAGACGGCGGCCTTTACGAGGTAAGCACCGATTTTGCGCGCTATATCGATTCCTTTCTGGAGAATACAAGCATTACAGTTTATATAGATAAGGCCGATGCGGCGGCACTTTTTAAGGAATATGGTTGGACGCTTGATTACCACATTAACGGAATGAATGAAAGACTCGGCAATATTAAGGCATTGTCCGGTTTTAATCCGAACGCATATTATTTTGCTTATAGCAATGAGCTTTCAAAGGATATCGGCCTGGATATGAGCGAATACTCCAACAGCAGCATTGATGTTGAAATATACAGGATACGCGAGAGTATGCCGCAGGAGTTTTACCCGATACAGAATTGCAGGGGTATCGTTGTCAGAAAAAACAGCAGGATAATCGGCGCATTCATAAGCGCCGGACGGCACAGCACATTTAACGCCTGCAGCCTGAAAGGAAACAGCTTTGAAAAAGTAACAGGGCAAACGCTTAACGAATGGCTTGCGGACATGGTTAAGGCCGACGACCTTGATGCAAGCCTGTCGAAATTGGAACCCGATAAGGTTATTGAAAAATATTTCACGGCGCTGAATAAGAAAGACGCTAAGACAGCGGAATACTGTATCTCGAAAAAAACCCTGTTGGGCAATTTAACAGCAAACATGCAAAACAGCGAATTATTCAATGACAATGTTATATTGCCGTTAACGGGAGCCGATATCGGTGAAGTATCATCCTTGAAAAATTTAAAATCTGCAAAGCTATTGAAAACCGAACTTGTTGACGAGCCTGATGAATATACAAAAATCTACAGGGTAACGGTGGATCTTCAATACAGGAATGACTTTATCAACAGCAGCGGGCAGCAGCAATGGGATTGTTTAATGGTTTACGAATCTCCGCAGACCGGATGGAAAATAGAAGCTTTCGGACATTAAAGCGAATATCCGCTGATGTCGAAAATACTATATATTAAAGCCAGACCCATCAGGGAAAGGGTGATATAACAATGCAATTTAATTTGTATAAGGATGTCCATGAGTTTTACAATGATACATATGATGTGTTATTGCGGCATGAGTCGCAGAATATGATTATCCTTGGAAATATCATAATCGGTCATGAAGGAAAAGACAAAACGGAATGGCGTGACCCTGCAAATTGGCTTATGGCAACTGTTTCTGATGAAAACGGTATTAGGCTTACCGCTTTGATGACACCGCCTTTTAATCTGACGCTTTATGCAACAGACAATATAATTGATTTAAAAGCAGTAAACTGCCTGGCAGAAGGACTGAAAGGCTATGAAATTCCCGGCGTGACAACCGAAAAAACACTGGCCGGGTGTTTTGCCAAAGAGTATACCGCCAGAAAGGGATTGAACTATAGTATAACGATGAACCAACGCATTTATGAGCTTGAAGAAGTAAACCCGGATATAAAGCAGTTCGGCACCGTTCGTTTGCTGAACGAAAGGGATATGAATTTTTTCCCGTATTGGCTTGAGGCATTTAATGCGGCAAATACATATGGGAAAACAGAAATGTCAATCCCGCGGCAGGATGGGGAAACTTACCGCTATCATATATCAGCGAAAAAGTTATATATTTTGGAAGTCGACGGGATGCCTGTATCGATGGCAGGTTATACAAGGGTACTGCCAACAGCGATAGGCGTAGCGTATGTATATACCCCGCCTTATTTTCGCGGCAGGGGTTATGCCACGTCATGCGTGGCCCAAATCAGTAAAATGGCATTAGATAAGGGATTTTCCAGATGTGTGTTATATACTGATTTGCAAAACCCGACATCGAACAGTATATACCAAAAAATAGGATATAAGGCTGTCTGCGATTCACTCATGCTGGCATTTGAATTGTAATTTGACAGGATTATAAATCATATACGCACAGAGGAACACAATGCAATTGTACGATGATTTATTGCGAAGATTTACAGACATGAGCAGGGAATTACTGGGCGGGAACCTTGTGGGAGTTTACCTTCACGGCTCTTATGCGATGGGTTGCTTTAATCCTGAAAAGAGTGATTTGGATCTGCTGATTGTTGTGAAAAATGAAATCCCGGATGATGTAAAAAGAAAGTATGCTGATTATATGCTGGAAGAAATACGGAATAACAAATAACAGCCTGATTTAGTCTTTATGGAGGGTAATGACAGAACAATCGGGACAATTCGAAACCGCTGAAAAATCCAAATAAAAAATGTTATAATAGGATGGGTTAACGGAATAAATCATTTTACCACAGAGGAGTCATTTGAATGCTTCTGAAAATAACAAACGGATGTGTTGCTTTTGGCGCAAACATCGTGTTATCCGGCATAGATTTTGAGATCAATAAGGGTGAGAAGATTGCAGTCGTCGGCAGAAACGGCTGCGGCAAGACGACACTGCTGAAGCTGATCGTTGGAGAATATGATCTGACAAAGCTTGATAACGGTGAACCATCGTCCATTGTAAGACAGGCAAATGTTAATATCGGCTATCTGCAGCAGGTCACTTTCGAGGATGAAACCATCACCCTTGAGGACGAAGTAAAGAAGGCTTACAAAACCATAATCGAGCTTGAAAACAGCATGGAAAGGCTTTTATCGGAAATTGAAAGCAATCCGAGCGGTGAAGCGCTGACAAAGTATTCCCAGCTCCAGGAAAGATTCAGGCTGCTCGACGGATACAGCTATAAAAAGGAATATGAAATCGCCATCAGGCAGTTCGGTTTTACCGAAGAGGATAAGGCAAAACCCCTGTCCGGCTTCTCAGGAGGACAGCGGACAAAAATCGCGTTTATCAGACTATTGCTCAGTAAGCCCGACATTTTGCTGCTGGACGAACCCACGAACCATCTTGACATCAATGCCATCGAATGGCTGGAAGAATATCTGAAGTCCTATAAAAACGCCGTGGTCATTGTTTCCCATGACAGGGAATTCCTTGATAAAATAGTAACCCAGGTATATGAAATCGAGCGGGGAAGAATTACAAGATACAGCGGAAACTATTCTGCCTTTGCAGTAAAAAAACGGGCCGACTGGGAAAAGCAGCAAAAGGAGTATATCGCGCAGCAGAAGGAAATCGCCCGCTTAAGCGGTCTTGTTGAACGTTTCCGGTATAAGGCGTCTAAAGCGGCCATGGCCCAGTCAAAGCTGAAGCAGATAGAGCGGATGGATATTGTTGATGCGCCTGAAAAAGCGGATACAAGAACCTTTCATGCGAATTTTGAGCCGGAATATCAAAGTGTCAGGCAGGTGTTATCGGTAAACGAGCTGACAATAGGTTATGATAAACCGCTGGCAACCATTTCCGTTGACATCCGGCGCGGTGATAAGATCGGCATCATCGGCGGAAATGGCCTGGGAAAATCGACGTTCCTGAAAACCATTGTCGGAAAGCTGCCCGCGCTTGGCGGTTCCTATGTTTACGGCGACCGGGTGAAGATCGGATACTTTGATCAGAACATGGCCCGGTATAAAAACGATAAAAACGTGCTGGATGAGTTTTGGGATGAATTCCCGGAATTGACGCATTCGGAGGTTCGAAGCGCCCTTGGAGCCTTTCTTTTTTCGGGGGAGGATGTTTTTAAGCCGGTGGATGCTCTATCGGGCGGTGAAAAGGTGCGTCTTGAACTGTGTAAAATTTTTCAGCGCAGGCCGAATTTCCTTATCCTCGATGAGCCGACAAACCATATGGATATCATCGGAAAAGAAACATTGGAAAAAATTTTGAAGGAATACACCGGAACCATTCTTTTTGTTTCTCATGACCGGTATTTCATCAAGCAGGCGGCAACCTCGGTATTGGCCTTTGAAGAGGACGGCGTCCGGCTTTACCCTCACGGGTATGAGTACTACCTGGAGCAAGCCGCAAAAAAAACAGACGGGCAAAAAATACAAAACACCCGGGAGGTCAGGGAAAAGAAAAGCTATACAACTCCGGCCAAGGAAAAAGCAAAACGCGAGGCAAGAATTAAAAAGCTCGAAAAATGCCTGGCGCAGTGCGACGAGATTATCACCAGGCTTAAGGAAGAGCTTGCTTCGCCGGAAAATATGTCGGATTATATACGGTTAACCGAGCTTCAAAAGCAATTGTCCGAGCAGGAGGAACTGCATCTTGCATACCTCGAAGAATGGGACAAACTGATGGATGAGAGCATGAGCATACGGCTCCTTTAGCCTTAATGGGGGTATTGATGAATAGAGATGACCGTTCCGGTTCTGCCGTAGGTTGTTCCGCTGCTGCGAATCATTTTGTCCGCTTTGATGATGCACTGACTTAATGTGTCTATCGCGTTTTGAATATCATTGCCGTATTTAATGAGTAATTCGATTACATTTTCCTTAATTGTCAGTTCACTTTTGCTGCGAAGATAAAACGGTGAATTTAACCATACAAACATTAGACCGTCATACCATTGTTTCCCCGGAATGCCTTTCAGCTCCGCCCTGATCCTGTACCAGGATTCACTGCTCCGGGCATCATGCATTTCGGATAATGAAACATGATCCAACTTCATAGCAATTCCTCCAGGCTTTTCTATGTTAACGGAAGAAATTGACCGGCATTTACGTACAACGTACACGGCCGCACGGGCATTAGGCATCAAAATGGGACAGCCGGCCCATTTCACCGAGTCGGGAGCAGAGGATTTTGCTGAAAGTGGCAATAATCTGATTCGGCGATATATTAGGCGATATATATTATTTGCAATAAACTATAATTTAATACGGATTCATTTTATCAACGGACGCAAAACAATCACTGCAAGAGGAGGAATTCTTAAAACCATGGAATACGGCTTTTGATGGTAAGGCAAATTCTCGGACTTTATGACATTGCAATTTAATACATTGCTTCCTCCGTATTTTTCGCTGTCACTGTTGAATATTTCAATATACTCCGCGTCCACAGGCGCTCCGATGCGGTAATTGTCGTGAACCGCGGGAGTGAAATTGCACACGAATATGAGCATGTCGCGCCAGTCTTTCCCTTTCCGTATAAACGACACAATGCTGTGTTCGGTATCGTTGCAGTCAATCCATTCAAAGCCTTCATAGTGGAAATCAACTTCGTACAGGGCCGGCTCGGCCAAATAAAGATGGTTCAGGTCTTTTACGTAATTATGCATTTTTTTGTGCATCGGGTAATTAAGCAGATGCCAGTCAAGGCTCTCTTTATATTTCCATTCAATAAACTGCCCGAACTCGCCTCCCATAAACAGAAGTTTTTTGCCCGGATGGCCGATGAAATAGCCAAGCGCAGCCCTTAATCCCGCAAATTTCTGCCAGTAATCGCCGGGCATTTTGTTAAGCAAGGAGCATTTTCCGTGCACCACTTCATCATGCGACAGAACAAGGATAAAATTTTCCGACCAGGCGTACATGAACGAAAACGTAATCAGGTTCTGATGGTATTTACGGTATACCGAGTCCATGCTCATATACCTTAAAAAATCATTCATCCATCCCATGTTCCATTTATGCGAAAAGCCGAGGCCTCCGTCATGTGCGGGTCTTGTCACCATCGGCCAGGCTGTGGACTCTTCGGCAATCATCAAAACGTTCGGATAGTATTTGTAGACCACCATATTAAGATGGCGCAAAAAATCAATGGCTTCGAGGTTCTCGCGGCCGCCGTACCTGTTCGGTATCCATTCCCCTTCCTTGCGCCCGTAATCGAGATAGAGCATGAAAGCAACCGCGTCAACCCTCAATCCGTCAATATGATAGACATCGAACCAGTATAAGGCGTTTGATATAAGAAAGTTTTTTACCTCGTAGCGGCCGAAATTGAAAATATGCGTTCCCCATTCCCAATGTTCGCCGCGCCGCTTGTCTTCATGTTCATACAGCGCCGTTCCGTCAAAACGCGCAAGTCCGTGTCCGTCTTTCGGGAAATGAGCCGGGACCCAGTCAAGAATAACCCCAAGCCCGTTATTATGGCAGGTGTCGACAAAATACTTGAAGTCCTCCGGAGTTCCGTAACGCGCCGTTAAAGCATAGTAGCCCGTTACCTGGTAGCCCCATGAGCCCGCGTATGGATGCTCCATAACGGGGAGCAGTTCAAGATGCGTATATCCCATTTCCTTCGCGTAAGGGATTAACTGTTCCGCAAGCTGCCTGTATGAAAGAGGTCTGAAGCCCGTTTCGGAATCGGGATCGGGATCGGGTTCCTGGCGCCATGAACCAAGGTGTACTTCGTATATGTTTACGGGCTTATCGAATGTGCTTTCCCGGTTTCTTCGACGCATCCATGCGCCGTCGGTCCATTCGTAATTGTCCAGATCATAAACCTTTGAAGCGGTTTTAGGTGGCTTTTCGGCATAAAACGCATACGGATCGGCCTTAAGATATATTTCATCAAACGGTGTTTTTATTTCGTATTTGTATATATCGTTTTTTATAACACCCGGTATGAAAAGCTCCCAGACGCCGGAGCTGCCCATCATCCTCATTTGGTGTCGGCGCCCGTCCCATTGATTGAATGTTCCGACAACACTGACCCTTTTTGCGTTCGGAGCCCAGACACAGAACGAAGTGCCTTTTATCCCGTTTATTTCACGCGGGTGGGCGCCGAGCTTTTCATATATGCGGTGGTGGTTGCCCTCGTTGAACAGGTACAGGTCGTAGTCGGAAATTGTCGGCCAGAAAGAATAAGGATCGTATGTTTCAAAAATATGGCCGCTCCGGTCCCGGACCCAAAACTTATATAGATTCGATTCAAACGGTTCGTCGCGGACAAGGACGAAAAAACCGCGCTCGTCATACCTTTGCATATTTTCCCGCGAACCGTCCGTCGGGCTTATGACATCAATTTCCGCAGCGTCCGGTATGTATGCGCATATAACGGTTTTACCGCCCATACGGTGCATTCCCAGCAGCTCATGCGGGTTTTTGCAGTATCCTGACAGTATCGCTTCTTTGACATTTTCATCAATAACAATGTCCATAAATCTTACCTCTCAAACTATCTTGTTACAGTATACCCATTTAAAATTTGATGAAATCAATTACGATGTACAGCTTAATTAATGATATCCGAATAACAAAAATTTATAACCGCGGGCTCAATTGGCGCGAAATCTTTCGAGTTCAAATAAAATGTGGTAAAATTTATATGCATATAAAGTCCGGGCCGGTGCGGTATATCTGCGAAGGGCTTTTAGCCTGACTCCTTAGATTATGTTATGCTTGTACACCGGAAATATGCTTGCCTTTGAAACTGCTCAGCTAAAAAAAGAGGAAACGCGTATGTATAGCAACAAGCCGATTTTTTTTATTGAAGACAGAAGGAAAAAACCTGTTGCGTTATGCAAGTGGCTTGAAATTGCAAGCATAGCGGTATGGGTAATATTGTTTTGCGTACTGATTTTTTTCGAAAACGCAAGGCCGCAGATCGAAACCTTTTTTGACCGGTTTTTTGGAATTGAGGTCAGGGAAACGTGGGATGACAGTAAACTGAATACAGCGTTTTACCTCCTGGTATTTCTGCTATTGTTCAGCGCGTTTTCAATTTTTCTTAATTCTAAACGGCTTAAAAGAAGAACCGATCGGATAAGAAAATCCTTTATCATATCATTGGTCGGATCAGTTATCGGCATTGTTATTTACCTGTTTGGTTACCTGTTGTAACGGGACGGCTGCTGTCAAGCACCTGAAGCATCCTGTAAACGATTGTGGCCGCTTCGGCTCTTGTCGCGGTTGCGGTGGGCCCGAGCTTATTACTGCCGATCCCGTTAATTATCCCCGCGTATTTCATAGCCGCAAACGCCGATTGCGCGTATGGTGCGATATCGCGGTAGTCGTCGAATTCATACAGGATATATAACGGAGGTTGTTCAAGGCTCAGATCGGCGGCTTTCATAGCCCTTGACGAGTAATAAACAATATCCTGCCGCGTTATCGGGGTATCGGGATAAAACCTCATATTTTCATCGGGCTCGATAATTCCATGCCGGTAAGCGGTCATAATCCAGCGGTGATGCCAGTCGCTCGGCGTAACATCCCTGAAGCTGCCCAACGGAGTTTCGGGGAATGAAAAGCTTGCAACGAGAAGCTTAATAAACTCGGCTCTTGAAATATTCCCGTAAGGATTAAAGCTGCCTTTGCCGTCGCCTTCTATAACACCCATCGAAGCAAGAGCTTCAATAGCGTTTTTAGCCCAGGGATGGTTGCCGATATCATTGAATACCGTTTTCGGCGGTGTTTCAACGGTTATTTCATTGCTTTCAAAAGACTCGCCCGCGGCATTTTTGGACTTGACAAAGTATGTATACTTCCTTCCGGGCAAAACGGAATCATCAACAAACACGGTCATATTCTCGCCGGCAGTGCCTATCTGTACGAACTGCAGGCTGCTGCCGCCTTTTCTGTATATAACGAATTCATCTTCGTTGTCGGACATATCAACCCAGTTAAGAACAATCCGGTTTGAGCCTATAATGGTAGGGTAAGACAGGCTTGGAGTCGCGGGCAGCCTTGTCGAATAAAACACTTCATTGGTGTAGGCTTCATATGCCGGATATTCGCTGTACGCGCGGACTCGAATCGTATAGTCGATCCCCGGCTCGGGAATAAAACGGTACAACACTGTGTCTTTATATAGTGTATCAAGGGTATGCCATGGGCCATATGCGGAAGTTTTATATTCGACAATGTAATACCGTTCAAAATCGGAAAAGTCATCCCATCCGAGGTAAAGGTACCTTCCGTCTCTTGAAATGACAAGATTGCCGTCCGGTTTTTCAAAAGAAACCTTAATATATACCGGCACAGTAAACGGTGAAAAGATAGTGTTTACTTTCATTGCCCGTACCATATACGAATATGTTTCGCCGTTTATTATATTTTCATCCGAAAACATGAGCTTTCCGCGTTCTACTGTCGCGATATGCCTCCATATTCCATCGGACTGGGCACGGCGCCATATTTCAAAACCCGATTCCAATGCCGCGTCATATTCCCATGTGATGAAAACACGTTCGGGCGTAATGCTTTTAACGGTCAGGTTTTTAACGGTCGGGAGCGTTTCGGCGGTAACATCAATTTCGTCTGTGTAGTCCGATTCAATATTTTGTGATCGTATCTTCATTCGGTATGTGTTCAGCGAACCCGGCTTGACCGTATCGACGAAAGACCCCGTTTTTGAGAGGACAACAAGAGGTTCGTATGAACCGGAATCCCCGATTTTTTCAATTATGATTGATGAAGAACCGACGGCAGTCTCATCCCATCTAAGCAGGATTTCGCTGTCCGACAGCGCATAACCGTAAAAATGGGTATCGAGCGAAAGCTTTGTATAATCGGAAATACCTGATGCGGACGGTAAATATTCCGTCATAAAATCATCATCGTACTGGGCGCGTATCCTGTAGTAATATCTCGTTCCGGGTTTCAGCCCGTCATCGGTATATTCCGTTTCGCCGGGACGGGTTATATGTATTTGTTCCCAGGCTGTATCGCCCGCTTCACGGCGCTCTATTATAACCCTGCTGTTATCAGCCCTGATATATGCCGAGCCCGGATAACTCCATGTAAGCGTCATCTGTGTGCTGTAAACTTCAGATATCCGGAAAGATACGGGGAAAAGGAAAGGGACGGTAACTTCTTCACTGGGCATACCCCGGTAAGTGTCGCTCGTCGGTATTACCCTGTATGTGTATTGCTCACCGTTAACGGGAGAATTGTCAATGTAACTCGTTACATTTTCCTTGACCGACGCAAGGTGTACAAAAGAACCTGTCCGGGTCTTTCTTTCGATGCGGTAGCCCTTTTCTTTTGAAGAATTGTCCTGCCAGGTAATTTCTATGGACGACATTGACTTAACTTTAGCCTGAACCTGTGTAGGCGCTTTTAAAAGGGTATCTGCATACCTGCCGATATTGTTGTCGGGATAGTACATATACGCCGCGGACGTTGCCGTAACGGCGCGGATCCGGTAATAATAGCGCGTTCCTTCCGATAGGTTCGTGTCCGTATAACTCTTCTGATGTCCCGGTACATTGGCTATCGTATGCCAGGTAGTCGTCCCGTCCATCCTGCGTTCGATAACGGTTTGGTAATTCGATTCCGGGATCGTGCTCGAAACAGGGTATGACCATTTCAATTCAAGCTCCGAGTCGGACACCGATTCGATCATCAGCGAAATAGGGCGAAGATATTCAACCGGGTATGAGTCGGCAGGATCTCCTAAAAGAGTGCCGCTCGTGGCAAAAACGCGGTATGTATAGGTATGTCCGTTTAAGACATTTGTATCGTTATATGTGGAAGTGCCTGAAGACACGCGCGCAATTGTGGAAAACTCACCCGTATCCGTTTTCCTTTGTATGGTGAAACCTGAAGCCCCCGGAACTTCATTATCCCAGTTAACACGGATGCTTCCGCTTCCGGACACAAATGCGTTCACATAGGACGGAGCGGGTAGTGAAGCTGCTTTGGATACAACTGCCATAGTAAAAACAATCGTTATTGATAATAATATGTAAACAACTTTTTTCATGCGTATCCACTCCGATTATGGCTTAAGTATATAATACCGCATCGGTCCGAAGAAATCAAACATATAGCATATGCGGTCAAGACTGATTAGCTGTACGCTGTGTGCCGACCGGATGCAATCATACGTACGGTAACGAAAAAAGCGTTAGCCATGGGAACCATATAATCCGACTATATATCTGTATGCTTTGTTCCGTGAAATTTTCATCATTTTAAATGCGTTATTCAATAATTGCGCCGCGATAAAAAAAGCGGCCGACGTGTTAAGAAGTGCGCCAGCCAAATTAAAGGGGGTCAAAATGTATTGTGAGGTCATTAGAAGTATAACCTTATTATGGTTTTTTATACATGATCTTAAAAAGTTTTTTCCGTAATAATTTAATTTGTCACATTATTAACCATCATGTATAATAGTAGTTACGGCGCTGTTATAGCCTGCCGTGAAGGGATTGAAATTATACCAGGTTTATTTATGATAATATTCATCGTTGATTAAAACGGAAAGGAACGGAATATGGAAAAAGAAATATGGAAAAAACCGCTGAGGCAATGCAATATTGGCGGGGAAGCGCTTATTGAAGGCGTTATGATGCGCGGAAACAATAAAATGGCAATGGCCGTGCGCAAATCAAATGGCGAAATAGTGGTGCAAACCTATGATTATATACCGGTTTCGAACAAGTTCTTCCTGTTTAAGCTGCCTGTTATCCGCGGAGCTGTTAATATGCTTGAGTCAGTCATAATCGGTATGAAAGCGTTGATGACTTCTGCGGAGGAAGTTGATATCGAACAGGAGGAAGAGTCGAAGTTTGATAAATTTCTGAAAAAAATATTCGGCGACAATATGTTCCGCGTAATGCTGTATTTTTCCGTCGCAGTCGCGTTTGTTTTCGGGATAGGCATATTTATGCTGCTGCCCAACTGGATAGCGGGCTGGTTCGCTTTTGACAAAAGCACGCCTTTAGGCTCAGTTTCCGCGAATTTAATCGAGGGGGCCCTGAGGGTTATAATTTTTATCAGCTATATTTTTCTTGTGTCCAGGAACAAGGAAATAAAAAGGGTTTTTGAATATCACGGCGCGGAACACAACGCGATTTACGCATACGAAAACAAGGAAGAATTGACCGCGGAAAACGCGAAGGCTCATACGACACTTCACCCGAGATGCGGGACAACATACCTGTTTGTTGTAATAATAACGAGCATACTTCTTTTTTCGTTCATCCGGTGGCGAAGCCCTCTCGTAAATATGGCCATACGCCTTGCGCTTTTGCCTCTGGTGGCCGGAATTGCATATGAAGTTTTCAAGCTCGCGGCAAAAACAGGCTTCAAGCCGCTGCGCGCAATAAGCTACCCCGGGCTTCTTCTTCAGAAAATCACAACGCAGCCGCCGGACGAGAGCCAGATCGAGGTCGCGCTTGCGGCGCTTAAGGCTATTGTGCCGGAGGACAACCCGGAAGAGAAAACTGAAAGTGTAAAAGACGACGAACCTGGAGGAGAAGCTGTTTGAATGTTCATGAAGCAGTACGGGACGCTGCCGGTATGCTGAAGAACAGCGGGATAGAAAATCCTTTATTTGAAGCCGCGCTTTTAATGGGCTTTGTTCTGAATAAAGACATATCATATGTTTACGCGCATTATGATGATCCTCTTTCTCCCGATGAATATGAGAAATATATAGGTTTGGTCAGTATAAGGGCCGGCGGAATGCCTTACCAGTATATTACGCAAAACAGGGAATTCATGTCTTTGAACTTTTTCGTCAGCAGCGGCTGCCTCGTTCCAAGGCCCGAAACGGAAATTCTGACTGAAGCGGCGCTGTCATGGATAGAACACAAAAAAAGCGGTGAAATCCGCGTTCTTGACATTGGTACGGGTTCGGGCGCGATTGCTGTAAGTATAGCTTATTATGCGTCCAATACGGTGGTCGATGCGATTGATATTTCGAGCGAAGCCATCGAAATAGCCGAGCGGAACGCGAAAACGCACTCGGTAAACAGCCGTATACATTTTATGCGTAAGGACCTTTTTGACTGGGAGCCTGATTCGCCGTATGATGTTGTATTATCCAACCCTCCGTATATACCGACCCCGGAGATAGTCTCGCTGCCGGCGGGTATAGCCAGGTACGAACCAATCACGGCGCTGGACGGAGGACCCGACGGGCTTATGTTTTACCATGAGATTGCCGCTAAAATAAATAAGCTTTTAAAACCTGAAGGAGCCGTATTTGTTGAAGTAGGAGCCGGACAAGCGCAGTTCGTGTCGGATTTATTTGAAAGCTGCGGCCTTTTAACATCCGTTTACCGGGATCTTGCCGGAATTGAACGTGTTGTCCGTGGTGACAGAAAGTAAAAATATTTCTTTTTATAATTGTATAAAAAACCCTTTTTAAGATTATACTTCAATAGGCAGTTAATTTATGGTTTATCGCTGTGCCGGCGTATAATCCGAAAGGGTGATATCGGAATGGATGGCAATACGGCATTCAGGCATGAGTATGTTAAAGGTCCTGGTTTATTTAAAAAAATATCCTCTCTGAAACTTTTTTTTAACGAAGACGCGCGGCGGGAAGCGTACAATGAAAGCGACAGTTTGCTTAAATGTCTTAAACAGGCGCGCCAGGATTGGCTTGCCGCGGTAGAGAATTTCGACCAGGCGGAAAATGACGATATGATTGATTACTATATCTACAAAATGAAAGCCTGCCAGATAAGATACAATTATCTTTTAAAGAGGGCAAAGGAACTGGGGCTGCGCAATGATTTGTACGAAGCGCAGTGATTGCCGGTTCCGCGCAGCCTGTAAATCGACGGGCGGCTGTGAGGTTTCCCGGCGGAAATTGTCGCGTAAAAAAGTAAAAAAGTTTTAAAATATTTGTTATGTTAATTAATGAAGAATTGTAATAAAACGATAAACTACTCATTCCAGCACAGTTTAACGCTGTTGAAAATCCTTGTTTTATTTTCTTTTTTTATTTGAAATAATGTGATATAATTAACTTTGCTGCCTAAATTGTTAAAAATATAACGTTAAAACGATAAACATATTGATTCCAGCGCAGTATAGCACTGTATAAATAGCCAATTATTTTCTTTTACTATAGAAAATAATGTGGTATAATTATTTTGTAGTTGTAATACATCTTACAATGTAGGAGAGGCAAAATGACAATTACGGCAATTAAACCAAAACGTATAAGCGACGAAGTATTTGAACAAATGAAAGAGCATATCATTACAGGCGAGTGGGCTCCGGGGAGTAAGATTCCCAGCGAACACGAACTGGTTGAACTGTTCGGCGTAAGCAGGGTTTCGGTCAGGGAAGCAATTCACAGGCTCGTCGGCATGGGCGTTTTGACCATCCGCAGAGGAGAGGGCACTTTTGTTAATGAAGTGCTTCCGGAGAATTACATGAATACTCTGCTGCCTATTTTGATGATTGAGAGCGCGAGTTTTTCCGAAACGCTTGAGTTTCGTGCAATAATGGAAGCGGAAAGCGCAAGGATGGCCGCAAAAAGAGCCGATGAAAAAGACATAGCCAGGCTTGAAAAGGCTCTTAAGGCTATGGAAAAGAAAAAAGGCAATATTCAGGAATTTGCCGAGGCGGATTTAAATTTCCATGTAGCTGTCGCTATGGCGACGCATAACAGTGTTATCATCAAAGTAAATGCCATAATCCACGACATGTTGAAAAAAATAATGGAAGAAATTGTTGATATCACCGGGTATGAGGGTGGACTCTACTATCACGGAAAAATCCTCGAGGCGATAAAAAACAGGGACGAAAGCACGGCAGCGAAACTGATGAGAGAGCATATCAGCGCGACAGTGGATAAAATAAGCGGCTTGGATGAACTGAAGAGTAAAAAGCCGCTCGCCTGATTTGCGAATTCAATTTATTCAATACGGGGGAATTTTTGCCTTTTATAAATGTATTACATCATACAAGTAGACAATGGAGAGGATGATTTTATGACTATTCAACAGTTGGAAAGGAAAGCGCAGGAAATCCGGCTGACTATTGTAAAAATGGTTGGTCCGGGTAAAGCCGGTCACTTCGGAGGTTCATGCTCCATCGCGGATGTAGTGGCAGCGTTGTATTTCCACAAGATGAGACATGATCCGAAAAACCCTAAATGGCCTGAACGTGACAGGCTGATCTTCAGCAAAGGACATGCGGCGATTGCCCAGTACGCAGCGTTGGGAATATGCGGATATTTCCCCGAAAAAGAACTGTGGAATTTAAAGGAACTGGGTTCGATACTGCAGGGACATCCCGATATGAATAAAACTCCCGGCATCGAAGCGAATACTGGATCGCTTGGCCAGGGTTTATCTATATCATGTGGAATCGCAGCGGGTTTGAAGCTCGATAAAAGCAGCGCACGTGTATATTGTATTGTCGGAGACGGCGAGCTGGCCGAAGGGCAGATTTGGGAAGCCGCAATGGCAGCTTCTTATTACAAACTCGACAATCTGCTGGCAATACTCGATCACAACAAACTGCAGGCTACAGGTCCGATTGCGGATCGTTTCGATACGAGACCGATAAGAGAAAAATGGGAAGCCTTCGGATGGCATACCGTTGAAATAGACGGACACAACATGAAAGAAATAGTTGAAACCCTTGACAGTATAGAAAAGGTAAAGGGCAAACCGTCAATAATTATTGCCCATACGGTTAAAGGTAAAGGTATACCATTTGCGGAGAACAACGCGGCCTTCCATAACGGCGCGATGACGCAGGAACAGTTCGAAACGGCTTGCGGAATCCTTTCGGAACAGGGGGTAATGTAATATGAAGATGCAGAACCAGAGGACAGCGTACGGAAAGACGCTTGTGGAGCTTGGCAGGGAAAATGAAAGGATTGTCGTGCTTGATGCCGATCTTAGCAAGAGTACAATGACCTGCCTGTTTGAGCAGGAATTTCCGGATAGATATTTTGAAATGGGTATCGCGGAAGCCGACATGATTTCTTTTGCCGCAGGGCTTTCGCTGACTGACAGGATTGCGTTTGTGAACTCATTTGCCGTGTTTTCAACGGGTCGTCCGTATGATCAGATCCGGCAGGGCGTTGCAATAGGCAAGCTGAATGTCAAGATTATCGGTTCGAGCGCCGGGCTTTCGGACTTCGGCGACGGGGCGACACACCAGTCCGTCGAAGATGTCGCGATTATGCGGGCAATACCGAATATGACCGTTCTTGTGCCGTGTGACGCGATTGAAACGGTAAAGGCCGTAAGGGCTGCTGTCGAATACAATGGTCCGGTTTATATCCGGATTTGCAGGAATGATGTTCCGGATATATTCCCTGAAGACGAGGAATTTGTTATCGGTAAACCGTATGTATTGCGTGATGGCAGTGATATAACGATATTTGCGATGGGCAGGATGGTATGCGAAGCGCTTGCTGCAGCCGACAGGCTCGGTGAACAGGGTATTTCGACAAGGGTCGTTAACGTAAGCACGTTAAAACCGGTTGATGACAATTCGATTATAAAGCTTGCCGAAGGCATGAAAGGGGTTATAACGGTAGAAGAGCATTCGATTATAGGCGGCCTCGCCAGTGTCGTTACCTATGCGTTGAGAGGAAAAGGTATACCGGTGGAAACGATAGGAATAAACGACGAGTTCGGCCAATCGGCAAATACATATGATGCGCTTCTTAAACATTACGGGCTTACGGCTGATAATATCGTAGAAAGGGCAAAAGCTCTTTAGAAAGGAAGATGGCAATGGAAAAGACGATGAAAGCGGTTGTCAAGTATGATAATGTAGCCGATGCTACGGAGCTTCGCGAAATGCCGGTTCCGGAAATCGGCCCGACGGATGTTCTTGTACGGGTCGCGTATACCGGGGTTTGCGGCACTGATCCGCATATGCATAAAAATCTTGTTTCGATTCCGTTGAATGTTCCGCTGATTCTCGGGCATGAGTTTGCAGGAACTATAGAAAAGGTCGGAAGCGAAGTAAAAGGCTACAAACCGGGCGACAGGGTAACAGCGGAAACCCATGCTGATTACTGCGGAGAGTGTGAATTATGCCGGACCAACCAGTACCCGATTTGCAGGGACAGGAAAGGCTTTGGTTTTAAAGTTCACGGCGCGTTTGCGAAATACGTAAAGGTTCCGGCAAGGATCCTGCACAGGGTTCCCGATAACGTATCGCTGAAAGAAGCGTCGCTGACCGAACCGCTTTGCGTGGCATATAAAGCAGTCGTGCACAGCAGCAGGGTAAACCCGGGAGATACGGTAGTTGTAATAGGTCCGGGCCCTATCGGAATGCTTTGCATTAAAATGGCGCAGATCTGCGGGGCCAGTGAAATCATAGCCGTTGGCGCGAACGGGGATGAAGAGCGCCTTAAGATGTCGCTCGACTACGGCGCGACAATGGCGTTAAACAGCGAAAAAGACGATGTTGCATCGATAATCATGTCGATGGGAGACGGTTACGGCGCCGATCTTGTCGTTGATGCCGCGGGCGTATCGCAGACGCTTAAGCTGTCGATGGATGTCGTCCGTCCCGGCGGTCAGATCACGAAGATAGGCTGGGGACCGAAGCCCGTCGGATTTTCCCTTGACCCGATCATATCGAAAAGCGTTACGCTGAAAGGGCATTTCAGCCACACATGGGATGTTTGGGAAAAGTGCCTTGTGCTGCTTTCAAAAGGCCAGGTCGACCTTAAGCCGCTGATAACGCACGAACTTACGATTGATCAGTGGGAAGAGAGCTTCAGGCTTATCGAAAGAAGGGAAGCAATGAAGGTCGTGCTGAAACCTATTGATTAGTACATAAATATATAAGGGGGTAGTCATCGTGAAAATTGGTTTTATAGGACTCGGAATAATGGGCAAGCCTATGGCGAAAAACCTGTTGAAGGCCGGGTATTCCGTCGTGGTTTACGATATCGTTCCGGAAGCCGTGAAGGCGCTGACCGACGCCGGAGCGGAGAAAGGGGAGTCTTCCGCGGACGTAGCGTCGAAAACCGAAGTTGTCATTACGATGCTTCCGAATTCACCGCATGTAAAGGAAGCGGTATTAGGGAAAAACGGAGTGCTTGAAGGCGCAAAGCCTGGTACGATACTTGTCGATATGAGCTCTATCGCTCCGCTGGCTTCCAAGGAGATTTCGGAAAAGGCAGCCGAGAAAGGCGTTATTATGCTCGATGCGCCCGTCAGCGGCGGTGAACCGAAAGCAATCGACGGGACACTGTCGATCATGGTCGGCGGTCCCGTGGATGCGTTCAAAAAAGTTGAAGATATATTGAAAAAGATGGGTTCATCGGTAGTTCATGTAGGCGAAATCGGCAGCGGGAACATGACAAAGCTGGCGAATCAGATTATCGTCGCGCTGAATATCGCAGCAATGTCCGAGGCTATGGTGCTTGCCACTAAAGCCGGCGTCGATCCCGAAAAGGTGTACCATGCCATTCGCGGAGGGCTGGCGGGCAGCACAGTACTGGACGCAAAAGTGCCGCTTGTTTTGCAGAGGAATTTTAAGCCCGGCTTCAGGATAGAACTCCATATTAAAGATTTGATGAACGCGATTGAAACAGGCCATGAAGTCGGAGTGCCGCTGCCGCTCACAAGCCAGGTGATGGAAATTATGCAGGCTCTTAAGGTAGACGGCAAAGCCGGAAATGATCACGGCGGCATTATACAGTTTTACGAAAAACTCGCGCAAATCGAGGTAAAAAAATAAAATCCTTAAAACTTGAAGCTGAAGACGGATCTTTATGACGGACTTGTTGGAATCATAAAGATCCGTTTTCTGAATAGAATAATACCGGATAAACAAGCTCCGTAAGAATGGGGGGCGACCGGTATGAACAGCGAATTACTCATCCTGCTTGCGTGGATTGCGGGAATTATTATCGTATTTGCGTTCGGCAAAGCTTTGAAAGTGCCTCTGAAATTTGCCGTTAAACTTATGATTAACGGCATTATCGGAGGCATTGTCATTCTTTTGATAAATCTTATCGGCCAGTATTTTGATTTCCACATATCGTTGAACATCTTTTCGGCTTTGATAGCGGGGACGCTCGGGCTGCCGGGCGTGATACTGCTTATTATACTGAAGTACCTGCTGTAGGTGTGTCTGTTTTGTCCAAGCCTGTGTTTTCCGGTGTTTTGGTATAATCAATATCCCAGCGGCATATAATTGTTCAGTAGACAACATGCCTTATCGAGAACTGTTGAACCCATCTGTTTGCGTTGTGGGTATTATACAAACCTGCTGATCTGCGTCTCCGGGAAAGGATTTAAAACCTTTAGTAAAAGACTGGATGGGAGAACCGTATGCATGAAGCGAAAGGATTAATTGAAGCGTATTATGGCATTCATATTTTGGGGATCAAGCCTTACCGGGCGGGATATATCCTGGAAACCTCCGGCGGAAGGAAATACATAAAAGCATGCCAGTACCAGAAAGAGCGTGTTGAATTTATCCATCAGGCGAAACAGCATCTTATAAGCCGTAATTTCTCCCGGATAGATCCTTACTGTATTGCACAGAACAATAAGCCGTATGTTGAGATCGACGGGAACGTATATACTATGGTCAATCTGATTGACGGCAGGGAGTGCGAGTTTGACGACGACCGCGATGTGGCTATGGCTGCGGAAGCGCTCGCCTTAATGCATAAAGCCGGGCACGGTTTTCTGCCGAAAGATGTGAAATATGTCCCGAGCAGCCTCGGTAAACTGCCTTACAGTTTCAAAAAACGCCTTGAAGAAATACGCAAGCTCAGAAGAAAGGCCGAAAAGGAACGCAACGGTTTTGATTATTTGTTTATCGAGCATTTTGACGATTTTTACAAGCTCGGGTATGACAGCCTTGAAATACTGTACGGATCAAAATACAACAAGCTTGTTGAGCAGACACAAAAGGAAGGCATGATATGCCATCATGATTATTCGTACCAGAATATAATAATCAAGGGCGACAAGACTTTTATCATAAATTTTGATTACTGCAACCTGGAACTTAAGATATACGACATAGTGAACATGTTAAGAAGAAGAATGAGAAAATGCAACTGGGACATAAAGAAAGCAAAGGCTATCCTTGACGTTTACAGGAAGATAGAACCTCTGGAACAGGACGAAATGAAGGTAATGAAAAGCATGCTGCTGTTCCCGCAGAAATTCTGGAGGATAATAAACCGTTATTATAACAGCAAGCGCTGCTGGGCGCAGAAAAATTTCACAATTATGCTCGAAGAAGTTATAAACGAAAAAGATGCGCACATTGCTTTCATGAAAGAATTCGACAAGCTGTAAAAAACGCATAGGGTAAAGCAAAGCTTTACCCTATGCTCAGGGAACGATTTTATGAGACAATCCCATTTTATCAGAATAATCCGGTTATAGTACCATCGGGACTAATGTCAATCTTATTTGCGGCCGGTTCTTTTGGAAGACCCGGCATTGTCATTATATCTCCCGTTAACGCTACAATAAAACCCGCGCCGGCGGAAACACGCACGTCCCTGACCGTCAGATCGAACCCTGTCGGGCGGCCCAATAAAGAAGGATTATCGGAAAGTGAGTACTGTGTTTTAGCCATGCATACCGGGAGTTTGTCCATATTAATCGCTTCAATGCGTTTTATAGCTTTCTCGGCCGAATCGGTGTAAATAACATGTCTTCCGCCGTATATTTCCCTGTTAATAATCTCTATTTTCTGTTTAATCGGAAGGTTTACATCGTAAAGGAATCTGAAATCCGACGGTTCGGTTTCTATAAGCCGGCACAGCTTCCGGGCCAGCTCGATACCGCCTTCCCCGCCTTTTTCGAACACTTCGCTTATGCCGACATCTACGCCGAGATTGCTGCAGTGATCGATCACATATTTAATTTCCGCATCGGTGTCGGTTCCGAAACGGTTGAGCGCGACTAAAACGGGCACACCGAATTTGCGTATGTTTTCTATATGCTTCTCAAGGTTGGCAATGCCTTCTTTGAGCGCGGGCAGATTCTCGCGCGAAAGATCCGCCCTGCTGACGCCGCCGTTATATTTTAGAGCCCGTACCGTTGCGACAAGAACGACAGCGGAAGGCGTCAGCCCGGCGTAACGGCATTTTATGTTGAAGAATTTTTCAGCACCGAGATCGGCTCCGAAGCCCGCTTCGGTAATAACATAATCCGAAAGCTTAAGCGCGAGTTTTGTGGCCGCTGCGCTGTTGCATCCGTGCGCGATATTTGCAAACGGGCCCCCATGCATGAAGGCGGGAGTGTTTTCAATCGTTTGTATAAGGTTCGGCTTTATCGCGTCCTTAAGAAGCAGCGCCATCGCGCCGTCAACCTTGAGATCTTTCGCCGTAACGGGGTTCCCGTCATAATCGTAGGCAGCGATGATTCTGCCAAGCCGGGACTTTAAATCGGATAAATCATTGGCAAGACAAAGAATTGCCATTACTTCCGAAGCAACGGTTATTAAAAACCCGTCCTCGCGCGGGAAACCGTTTGCTTTTCCGCCGAGGCCGACAATTATATTTCTGAGCGCCCTGTCGTTCATATCGATAGCGCGCTTCCACACGATTGTACGAATATCTATGCCCAGATGATTTCCCTGGTGGATGTGATTGTCTATCGCCGCTGAAAGAAGGTTGTTGGCAGCGGTTACGGCGTGCATATCGCCTGTAAAATGCAGATTCACGTCTTCCATCGGCACTACCTGCGAATAACCCCCGCCTGCAGCACCGCCTTTTATTCCCATAACAGGCCCAAGGGAAGGCTCCCGCAAGGCGATTACGGCCTTCAGGCCAAGCTTTGTCATAGCCTGTCCAAGACCCACGGTTGTAGTGGTTTTGCCTTCGCCCGCGGGAGTAGGGTTAATGGCTGTCACAAGAATAAGCTTCCCGTCGGGTCTGTTTTTAACCGAGTCATAAAGCGATGGTTTTATTTTAGCCTTGTAGTCGCCGTAAAGTTCGAGGTCGTCCCTTTTAATCCCCAATATTCCCGCAATTTCTTCAATGGGCTTCAGTTTTGCTTTTTGAGCGATTTCAATATCTGTAAGCATGTTAATCTCCGATCTTTTTTTCGTTATATTATATCAAACCCGAAAAATTAAATTCAAGGGGAAGACGGGGAAAGAAACCAGAACCGGACAGCAGCCGGCGGAAGCCTGTATGGTCACCGGATAAGGGCCATCACCACTTTCCCTCCGTAACTTAACGGTTTATCAAGGTACAGTGTAACGGTCCCTTCAGTTTCTTTGCTGATTTCGTTTGTTCCGACCCGTTTCCACACATTCCCCGTTTTCAGCTTATAAACTGTAAAATCCCTGTGGTATCTGTAAGTAGTATCATTTATTCTTATCCTCGAAGTGTCTGCGGCCTGTATCGAATCGGATGAGGCGTACGGGTAAACTATGCCGGAAACCGATAAAATGCTGCTGCCGCTCATTCGGAGTTTCAGAACGGCGCCGGTTGATAATCCTGGTATAGGGTCGGTCGAATAAACGTATTCTTCTCCCTGTATCAGCATCGTTATAACCTGCTCAGTCCCCATAGGCGTATAGTTTGTTTTGTATCCGGTGACAAGGCCGTAGGAAATACCTTCGTCAAGGACATTATCGAGGAAAATAACATCAATATCCTTAAAGTCGCCCGTTGTATGAATGTATTTCACCTTCGACGCTTCGAGTTTTCCCGAGGGCAGATCCGACCATTTTAAAATCGATGCTTCGCTGTTTCGACCGTATATATTATGAATCAGGTTAAATATAATAACATTGTCGGTCACATACGAATCGTCCAGTCGGCGCTCATCCTTAAACACTTCGTGTGTCTTTTTTTCCAGGTATTTAACCTGTGTCAGCGTAACCGTATCATAATCCTCGCCGGTTTCCAAAATGCTGTATGTGGCAAGATCGCCCTTTAACGCGCTCATATCGCGTTTAGTAAGGTATGTTTTAATACTGCCGTCGGTATGAAGAAGATTTACGAAATATAAAGTTTTCCCGAAGTCTTCCGCTCTGCGGGATGTTTCGCTGTAACTGTCCACAACCAGTACAAAATGATCATTTTCCCCGGTTCCGCTCAGGATAATATCGACAGCCTTGCCATCCTTCCCTAAAAGAACAGTAACGGTCTGACCGGTTTCAATAGCTCCGGTGCCGCTTATTTTACGCTTTGGGAACGATGAATCAAGCTGGTAGGCAACCCCGTCGATCTCAATTGAGGTCGGCGATATAAGATTCGGCAGGATTGCCGTAACATCGCCTTCCGCTTTTTGCGCATAAACAAGTATGAATCCGTTGTTTTTCCAGATATCGGTGATTTCATATACGACATCGTTTACTTCCAGCTGCGACGGGCGGATGCTCTTTCCCTGCCGGTCTATAAGCCTGCCCGAGTACATCGATTCAAGCATATCGCTCGTCATGGCCTGCGTTATGATTTTGGGAGAAGAATAAACCGGGTCATAAACCACTCCGTATTTCGGTTCCCCGTTTTCAAAAGCGATAATCACCGAGGAATTTGCCTGCAGACAATCTGTTATCGAACCGGAATCCGTTTCGATGCCGCCGTAATAATATTTTATGTTTTTCGGAAGCTGCATGCTTTTCCCGTTGTTAAGAAGAATATATTGACCGGATACACCCTTGACCGAATAGTTTTCATATTCGTAATCCCTGCCGGCGAATGCCTGGATAATATTGTTTTCTGTTTTCACTATATAGGCGTGTCCGGGCTCAAGCTGCGGCATGCCTTCCTGCAGATAGAATTCGCCGCAGTCGGTCAGAATCCTTAACGGATCAAGATCGTTACGTATATTTCCGTTTTCAAATACAATAATGTTTTTGTAGATACCGGTTGTATCTATAAAAAGCTGCTGGCCGCCTTTTATTTCCGTCTGAAACAGGCGGTTTATAATAACCGCGAAATCTTTGCGCAGCACCTCCGCCTGAGGGGAATACCTGATTCCGTCCAGGATATTCAGGCTTGCCATTAAATTCAGGTAGTTATAAGGCCAGTTTCCGGACAGATCGCTTTCAATATACCCGAGAAGCTTGACAATGCCCGGTGCGAGCTGGGAATACGTTATAGGCGCGTCGGGATGAAAAAGGCCGTCCGGCATTGCGGTTATATAACCCTGTTCAGCCGCCATGCCAATCACGCCGTTTGAGCGGTGCGATGCGGGAATATCGGGAAACAGGCTGTTATTTTCATATAAGACGGTTTTCTTTTCCTGCCCGGAGATTTTTGCAATGATCCGCACGTATTCTTCGCGGGTTACCGCACTGTCGTAAGATAAATCCGCCTGTTCCGTGTCAAAAATTCCAAGCCTGACCATCATATCCAGGCTGAAACCGGCTGCGTTATCCCGGCTGTCTGAACCCGATGCGGGAACCTGCACAGTCAATGTAAAAGCGATAACTAAACACAACAAAACAATTTGGGTTCTTTTTTTCATTGAAAAAACCTCCCTATTCATGTCTTAGTGCCATAATCGGATCCAGTTTGGACGCCTTGTTTGCTGGAAACATTCCGAAAATAACTCCTACCAAAAGTGATATCCCGAAAGACAATGCCATCCATAACGGTGAATAAACAGCCGGAACGAGCCCTGCTTTTCCAATCCCCCAAATGGCTGTGCATCCGATGATAAGGCCGAAGGCTCCTCCCAGCCCGGTTATAAGTAATGCTTCGATTAAAAATTGTGTCAGAATATTCCTTCGTTTCGCACCGACAGCCTTGCGTATTCCGATTTCCCGCGTCCTCTCGGTTACAGAAACGAGCATGATATTCATTATTCCAATTCCTCCGACCAGCAGCGAGATGGCTGCAATTCCTCCAAGCACCGTCATCATTGTCTCGGTTACCGAATTTAACGTATCGAGCATTTGTGCTGAATTTGTCACACGAAACATATTTTCGTTCCCGTAAACATCCGTAAGGAATTCCGATATTCTTTCCATGGCTTCTTTTACGTTTTCCGGGGAAGTAGCCAGGAACGAATAATTTCGTATTGCTGAGTTCCGGGTGATTCTCTGAGCGGTGGAAACCGGGATAATAATCTGATCGTCCTTTGTGTTCTCCGCTCCGTCCTCAAGCTCTTCCAATATGCCCACAACGGTAAATATCTGCTCCCCCACTTTTATTGTTTTGCCAATGGGGTTTTCATTCTCAAAAAGTTTGTCTTTTATTCGTGAACCGATAACGGCAACCTTCTGCCTTAAATCACTGTCGATATCCAGGATATATCTGCCTTCGGATACTCCTTGGCTGTTAATTACGGAATAGTCATAAGTTGTTCCGCGGATGGTTGTAGACAGGCTGTTCCTTCCCGCTTTCACGGTCATGTTTCCGGTGACCTGCGGTGCCACTGCGGCAATAACGTCTGCATTGTCCGAAGCAAACTCGCTTAAGGTTTCCCAGGTCAGATCACGGTTTGTATTCCTGCCGAAAATATTTACCTGTATTAACTCCGTCCCGAGTTGGGAAATTCTGTCCGTTATTTGTTTCGTGCTTCCCTGAGCAAATGCGACCGCGGTAATAACTGCCGCAACTCCGATTATTACGCCGAGCATCGTCAGGAAGGAGCGCACTTTATTAGAAAAAATACTTTTAACAGCCATCCGGAATGCCTGCCATATTCCCATATTAACCAACCTCCACATCATCGACGATCTGCCCGTCAAGAATCCGAATAATTCTTTGAGCCTGTCCGGCTATGTACTCGTCATGGGTTATAAGCACAATCGTGTTCCCCATTTCGTGCAATTTCTGAAAAAGTTTAAGGATATCGCGGCCGGAATGGGAATCCAGGTTCCCCGTGGGCTCGTCGGCGAGTATTATGGGCGGCCTCGTTACCAGTGCCCTGGCAATGGCAACACGCTGCTGCTGCCCGCCGGATAATTCGGACGGAAGGTGGCTGCTCCTGTCCGTTAGCCCCACCTTCTCCAGCGCTTCCGCAGCAAGGCTGCGCCTTTCTTTCTTCGATACTCCGGAATAGATTAACGGGAGTTCCACATTTTCCAATGCCGTCAGTTTTGGCACCAGGTTAAAACCCTGAAAAACGAATCCGATTTTCCGGTTCCGTATTTCTGCGAGCTGATTATCGCTCATATTGCTTACTTCCATGCCGTCCAGCAGGTATCTGCCGGAGGTTGGTGTGTCCAGGCACCCGAGAAGATTCATCAACGTTGATTTACCGGAACCGGACGGGCCGACAATTGATACGAAAGAATGCGCCGGGATATGAAGGGTTACATTGTCCAGTGCCTTAACTATCGTATCGCCTATATGATAGTGCTTTGACAAAGCTTCCGTTTTTATCACGGTCTTCCGCCTCCCGGTATGCTGAAACCTCCTCCGCCCATTCCGCCAAATCCGCCCATTGGCATTCTGAATCCTCCCATTTGCCGGTTTCCTTCGAAAGCGGGAGCGGCGGTACCGGCGCTCTGCTGCGGCAGAATGACAATATCCCCTTCTTTCAGGCCGCTTACTATTTCGATGTAATTTTCGTTATATAAGCCGGTCTCTACGGGAACCAGAATCGCCCCCTGATAATAATTGTCCTCTCCGGGACGGATTTGCTGCCTTACCGCAGAACCGCGGGAATTGGGTGCTGCGCCTGATTCGGCCTGGCTTCCGATATTCCTGCGCAGTGCTTCTCCTGCTTCTCCCGCCGCATTTCCGAACCTTCGGTTGTTTGAGGGCAGCGGCCTGTCCGTTTTCCCGGCATTTGCAGCGGCTGCGGATCTGTCCGTTTCCCCGGTATTTGTCGCGGCTGTGAATCTACCTGTTTCCCCGGTGTATGCTCTGCCTGCCCTGCTGTCATCCATAGTTTTCAGCCATACCATATAGGAACCACCGACTTTTTGCAGCGCTTCCAACGGTAAAAGCAGTGTATTTTCCTTGTTCACAACCTGGATTTCGGCATCAACATTCATTCCGACCTTCAGTTCGCTCCTTCCCGGTATCGAAATCGTTACCGGATAACTTGTCACACCGTTCGAAGTGGTGCCTTTAAGAGCGATATTCGAAACCTTTCCTGTAATGGGATCATCCTTTGTGCTTTCAATGGCTTCGGTGGTGACAATAACCGGCTGCCCTTCCTTTACCTTGTTGATATCCAGTTCATCGATGCTGATGTCGAATTTCATTTCATCCGTATTGATAAAGGAACAAACAACATCCCCTTTTTTAAGTGAATCTCCCACAAGCAGTTCTTTTACCGAGATTATATATCCGTCCATCGGTGCCGTAATGGTATACTGATCGGTGTCTATACGGGACTGCTCAATGTTGTATTTTGCTTCTTCCACCTGGAGAAGCGCATTTCGCAGGTTGATTTCGGCCTCTTCGTTATACAGCGTAATCAGCGTCATACCTTCGGAAACAATTTGGTTCAGTTCAATATTAAGGTTTTGTACTATACCCGATGCCTGCGCATAAACGGTTTTTTGGTTATACCATTTCAATGTGCCGGTTGTGCTGCTTAATGTTTTTTCAAAACTTTCCGCTTCGCACCATACGCTTATTCCTTCTTGAAGTGAGCCCGGGTTTTTAACGAGAAGTTTTATGTCAACATCATCCGCATTTTGCTGAATTGATATAATGTCAGCGGAAACAGTCGTCATATAATCAGGAATATGAAGCATTACCTGCTGTGTCAGGATGCTTTGGGCGGATGTATTTTTGAAGCTGACTTCAGCCGTAAGGGCGGATGTATCGGTTATTGTCAGAAGCTTCGTGCCGGTATTGACTTCATCATCCGCCGCAACAAAAAGCTCGGTGATTTTTCCCGAAATCGGAGCCTTTACGGTTAATGCCTCATTTTTCTTCAACTGCTGCCGGTAGGCCAGTTCTTTCTGTTCAAGCGTATTCTGCAGTTTTTTGTTTGAGATGTCATAATCATACTTGTTCAGAACCAGCAGAACCTCACCGGCCTTAACCGCCTTTCCTTCCTTCAGGTAATTCTCTTTTATCGTTCCTTCGACATTTACCTTTATATCCGTACTGACGGCAGGATACACGGAACCTGACCCCGACAGCGTTACCTTAAGCGTTCCGCGTCTAACGACAGCAGTACGCTGAATAACCTCTCCCGAAGCTGCCTGAACCTTTGAGCCTTTCAGAAAGTACCACCCTGCCGCGCCGGCGATCAGAACAACAGGGATTGCAATAAACAACCATCGGATTTTCTTTTTCTTCATTACAGCATCCCTCCATAATCCGGGTATTTTAAATACTGCGCCGTGGTTTGCTTTTACCATTATAATTTCAGATATATTCCAAAATCTCCGATAAACTGCGGCAAATTTGCGGCAGATTTGCCGCAAATTAAGCGGAGGGGATGACTCTTTTCCGGGATGTGATAAAATATACATGACAGTGGTATTATGGCGCGGAAAAGGAATGTTTCTGTCAAATGAATCCGAAGCTGATTTACATAGCCGACGATGAAGTTAACATATTGAATATAATAAAATCCTTTCTGACTAAAGAAGGTTTTCTTGTGGAAACCTTTCGGGACGGCCGTTCGCTTTTTAAGGCCTTTACCGAAAAGAAAGCCGACCTTCTGGTACTTGATATTATGATGCCCGAAATGGACGGGTATTCGTTATGCACTGCCATTCGCAGCATAAGCAGTGTACCGATTATTTTTGTATCGGCAAAGGATAGTGAAACCGATCGAATTGCAGGACTGACCTTGGGAAGTGATGATTATTTAACGAAGCCCTTCAGTCCGTTGGAATTGATCGCCAGGATTAAAAGCCTGTTTCGAAGAATTGAACTTGACACGGCATGCAGGAATGAACCGGAAATAATACGCGCTGTGGATGTAACCCTGGACAGCGGAGCAAAAACTGCCACCTGCAGAGGAAAGAACCTGAACTTAACCCTTATGGAATTCAACCTGTTATTATACCTGGTTCAAAACCGGGGCCGTGCCGTCAGCCGTGAAGAACTGCTGAACAAGGTATGGGGATTTGAAGTAATCACCGAAACCCGCGCGACAGATGATACGGTTAAGCGCCTCAGAAAAAAGCTTGAACTTGCGGAATCGGCACTGAAGATTGAAACCGTCTGGGGATTTGGCTTTAAAATAAGTGGGGAGACAGTGGAATGAAACGGGCGACAATTAAATGGAAAATATTTAGTTTTAATGTGTTTACCGTCGGCCTTTTATTGCTGATCACCGCTGTAGCGTTCAATATATTTGCAAGAATCTATATGGAGAACCAGACTCTGAACCAATTAAGAGCGATTGCCGGCCAGGTAAGTGAAGAAACAGGCCGCCGGCCTCCTCCCAGAAGAACAGGGGATGAACGGATGTCGGTTATCGGGCCTTATATTGCGCTTACCCGTGCCATCCGGCGCCCTCATTCCGTATTCAGCGCGGAAGTGGCCCTTGTTGACAAAAATATGAACCTTCTTGCGCCGTATGAAGAATTCACGAATGAATCAACTGCTTTCGAACACGATATCGTGTCTTTCATTCTTTCGGATGCTGAAAAAAAAGGAACGAACGAAATCACATTCACTTACTCCGGGGATGAATATGCCGCTATTATCGTTCCGTTTGATTATGAATATATCAGTAAAATTATAGTTTATACCAGCATGGAAAAGGTCAAAGACCTTCAAAAAAGCATTAATTTAATCCTTCTTGCGATATTATTGGTTTCCGCATTGATTGTAACGCTGGTATCATCATATCTGTCCAGAAAAATATCAACCCCGCTGTCAAAGCTCTGCAAGCACATACGGGATTTATCCGAAAGGCAGTTCAGCAACCGCATTCAAATTCCTGCAGAGGATGAAATTCTTGAACTGGTGAACAATATCAATAACATGGCGGAAAAACTGGAAACATATGACAAAGCCCAAAAAACATTTATGCAGAACGTTTCTCATGAACTGCGCACGCCTATCATGTCGATACGGAGCTATGCTGAGGGAATCCGGTACGGGGTTGTGGAAAATGATGAGGCCGTCAGGGTTATTCTGGAAGAAACAAACCGTCTGACCGAACTGGTTGAGGATCTTATATATCTGTCGCGCCTTGATTCGATTGAAGAGACCTATCACATGGAGTATCTTGATTTTCACGAACTTCTGCATTTCTGCACTACGCGTATGAAAGCCATTGCTAAAAACCAGGGAAAGGAAATATGTGTTTGCCTTGAGCCGGAATCAATTTTTATGTTTGGGGATGAAGAAAAACTGACACGTGCCGTTACAAATTTGCTTGATAACAGTATCCGGTACGCGAAAAGCAAGGTTATTTTATCTTCGAGGCTCCTTAATGCGGAAGTCGTGGAATTTACGATAACGGACGACGGTCCGGGTTTTGATGCGGATGAACTTGAGCATGTCTTTACCCGTTTTTATAAAGGTAAAAAAGGCCACTTCGGGCTCGGTCTTTCAATAACGAAAAGCATTATCGAAAAGCATAAAGGGACAATTACCGCAGAAAACGTTCCGACAGGCGCCGTGATAAAAGTTATTCTGCCTGTCGGACAGGGTAAAGCGGCAGAATAAGGCTCTGTCTTTGTAAACTGAAAGCAGTCCGGTTTAATTTGTATATTTTTTCTACGACTGCAGATACTATTTGGTAATTTCCGTTGTTTTTAAATGCAAAACGGAAGTTAATAAATATATCATTTGTCCGGAAGGTGATTGTATTGGCAGAGCATGCGGATATAAAAATAACATCTTACGACAGGCTGTTAAGGGCCTGGGAGAATTCAATGGAACTTACAAGGGATTTCGAGGTATACTCGAAAGAAGTTGACGATGATGAACTTAAGAAGGTTTTTAAAAAGTTTGCCGAGGAAGAAGGAATGCATGCGGCTAAATTCAGGGAGTTGTTGGTAAAGCGCCAGAATGAAAGATTGAACTGAAGCGGAATGACAGCCATCCGTCGCCTCGTGGATGTCATTTATGTGTTTATGAATTATACAACAAGATTATGGAAATAATAAAACAAGGCGGAAATAGCCGGCTGTTTGTCAAATAAATCGCGCATTATGCATCAAAACTACGCAATCTGTCCGGCAGACAAGCATTATCAGCAGTTTAGCGGCATGTAAAACCATAAAATAGTTATACTGACATAATAAGGCCGGACGAGATAAATTTGGTGCGTAAAATATAAAAAATTCATAAAAAAAGTGAAAATATTCACCGAAAGACTTGACAGAAGTACTAAACGCTAGTATAATAATTCGCTTTTGTTGACACAGCCATGAAATTTGTGATATAATGTCAAAGACAAAAGAAGAGGTGATTGGTATGGTTGAAAAAAACTCTCTGGTTCAAATCAAGAAAGAGATGGAGTCCTGTATCGGTAAACGTATCCAGCTTAAAGCAAACAAAGGAAGAAAGAAAACGTTCGTAAAGGAAGGCATTTTGGAAAGTACCTATCCCAGCATATTCACGGTTCGCTTCGAAAATGATTACAAGAACGTCAGAAAAGTGTCCTACAGCTATACCGATGTATTAACCAACACCGTAGAAATTAAAGTTTGCGGCAGCAATAAAATGATTGTCTGATCCGGTTTGGTTGCATTATTTCGGTAATTATTTGTGAATCCCGGTTAATAACCCCAAAAGCTCCGGCACCTGCCGGAGCTTTTGTTCATTGCGAATTAAGCGGTCGGCGCTTTTCCGGTCATGGTCCTGTGCATATGACAAATTCGCCTTTTCTGACCGCGTCAATAAAATCCCTTATATCGGTAATTTCCCGGAAGAATTCCATGCCGGCGCCGACAATTTCACCGGTATGATGCGTATCCGAACCCGCCGTTTGAAGCAGCGAATGCTCTTTTGCGTATTTAAGCGCCTTGTCATTGTACGGTTTTAAATTTCTCGCGTTGTACACTTCCACCGCGTCCACAAGCGAAGGATAAAGTCTTATGGCCGGGATGTAAGGAGCTTCCCTGAACGGGTGGGCATGGGAGATAAACCCCCCGCTTTTGCGGACCCTGTAGCAGTACTCCTCGGGCGTCCATGAAAGCATGTCCGGGTGGGAAAGAAGGAACGTTTTATCAAGTCCGTAGGTTAAAAATTCCGTGCCGTTAAAAGCATATTCCCAACCGAAAAAGACATGGAAGGAATACGGTTCGGCCGCTTTTTTCGCGTTTTCGTATCCCTTGCAGAACAGGTTGACCCTTTCTTCCCACGGAAGAGAGCCAGGAATGGCGGTGTTTCCGTTAAAAAAGTGATCGGTTACGATTAATCCGGCATACCCCGCCTCAATGTGAGCGATGACCAGTTCGGCGCCCGTGTTTTTTGCGCAGGCGCTCGCCTCGCTTGTGTGCATGTGCGTTTCGAATTTATATCTTTTCGTTTGTATCATCCTTTATCCGTAATGTTTCACTTGATTATAATAACTCAATATCGTTTCCGGTACAATATGTCGAAATATGTCATTTTTTATTTATTATCATCCGCCCGTACAATTCTTAATGAAATAAATCACCGGGCGTTCTGCGGAATTAAAAACGGTATTTATACCACGAATGAAGCGGTCTTACGGTTATTATTGCATATTAACATAAGTTTATTGCAAAAATTTATTGATTAATTGCACTGGGGTTTTCATTGTGTTAATATCAAGCTGTACGTAAATTGAAATTTGTACCAAAGGAAGTGTTTCTATGGCATTTGATTTGGATATGAAAAAGTTCTGGGAAATAAATGAAAAGTGTAAAAATCTCAAGGGAGATATAATAAGGGTACCCGTCAGCATCCATTTGGACGGGGACTGGATTTGCGAATATTTGAAACTTGATAACGCAAAATACTACTCCGATTTTGAATACCAGCAGGAAAACCGGCTGAGATGCTCCGAAATTACCGAAAAAGAACTTGCTTACACTATAAAACCGGACGTGGATTTCGGCGTAATTATGGATTCGTCGATTTACGGCGGCACGGTAAACTATGAATCAAATGCGACGCCTACACTCAAGCCGGTTGTGAATGATCCCGAAGAGATTGATGCTCTCATCGAGAAAATGCAGAAAGTCGATATTCTTGAGCAGGGTTTGATTCCGAAGTACCTCGAATGGAGGGAAAAGATTAAAACAAGGTACGGCATCGATCTTAAATACGGAGGCGGCATAAAAGGCTGCGCGACGATGATGGGGCAAATCTGCGGAATTACCAATTTCCTTACGTGGATTATCACTAACCCGGATGAGATACACAGGCTTATCGGGTGCTGGCTTGAAACATCGAAACGGTATTTGAAAATAATGAGAGAAGTTACCGGTTTCCCTGAGGATCACCGCGGGTTCGCCTTTGCAAGTGACGTGGCTGGTATGCTTTCACCCGATCTGTACAGGGAATTCATTATGGAGGCCGAAAAAGAGCTGTATGACACGTTTGCACCAAACCCCGAAGATACGAGGTTTTATCATGCCGATTACCATATGCTGCACCTTTTGGACTCTTTAAGGGAGATCGGCGTTAATGCCGTTAATATCGATCCGTATATCGAACCGAAGCAGATTATGGAGAAAATGCCCGGTGTTATAATTCATGGCCAGATTCCTCCCACAAAGGTACTGCTTTACGGCACGCCCGAAGAAGTGTATGAATGCGCGAAGCGGGACATAGAACAGGCCGGCCCGAGCAAGCAGCTTGTCCTGTGCACCGCGGGAAGCATTAATCCCGGGACTTCATTCGAGAACCTTAAGGCAATGTGCCGCGCGGCGGAGGACTTCGGCTATATTTATTGATATGCATGACAGGTTTACGCTGCATTATAACGGTACTCCGTTTTTTAACTCCAGGGCAGGGTTCTGTTTTTCCTTTGACAGAAACCCTGTTTTTATTTCAATAGCAGGTTTCCTTTCTCACCGCAGCCTGGTATTATCTTCAAAATAATATTTACTTTCCTGCCGCAGAAACATTTCGTTTTTCCCGGCCATACCGGTCCCTCCCCCTGCCGGACAGGGCATTTCCAACCGGAAGCGTTGAAAAAATATCCTCGGAAAAGACATATTATAAGGACAACATTCATATATATTACAAAATGGATTTTGTGCCTTAAGGGGGATTACATATGTCTGTTGAGTTGATAAAAAGACCCGTTAACGTTTATCAGACAATTGACGAACAGCAGAAGGAAGAGCTTATAGAAACCGGTATAATTGTTCCGGACAGCAAGCCTGATGTCATGGAAGTGCTCGTTGTCGATTCGAATGTCAACGTAAAAACAAGGGAAAAAACCGGAAAGGTCATGGAAGTAGGGGGAGAGATAAACTATCAGGTTGTCTACCGCGCAGATAATCAGAACCAGGACATCGAAACGATTAATGTAAAGGCGCCGTGGTCCGTTTCGTGCAATTACCCGGCCAGGGAGGAAGATGTATATACGCTCGTCAGGAGCAGCATAGAGCATACTGATGTGGAAATTGCGAACGGGCGTAAATTAAGCGCGAAATCGGTATTGAAGCTTAATGTGAAATATCTTGTCGCAAAAAGCGTAGAAGCGGGTGAAATGATGTCCGGGGATCAGGTTTACCAGCGTTCGGATACGCGGGAAGTATCGGTACTCGAAGATATCGGGGAGAAAGCTGTCAATGTGTCGGAAAATGCGGAACTCCCGGAAGGCAAGCCCGAGATACAGGAAATATTGTGCTTCAACAGCAATATAAGAGATTTAAAGGTACACGAAAACATGAGCATGGAATGTGTTTTGGAACTTGACTTTTTATACCGGCCGAATAACAACGATAAAGATGTTGAGAACGTCCACATGGAGTTCCCCGTTAATAAGAACCTGGAAATAGAGAACTTCGATTATTCCGACGCGAATGTCAACGCAAATGTTAAATCCGTTTCGGTAAAACCTGACGAAGACATTGACGGGCTGTTGACGCGCGTAAGGATTGACGCCGAAATAGGCGTTGAATACATTCTTTACTCGAAGGAAAATGTGCATCTTGTAAATGACGCGTACTCGACGGATTTTGATTTCGAACTTGAAAAGAAATCCGTCACGTTATGCGTAGAAGAAAGGGATCTGCAGGATACTCTTCAGGTGACGGGAAAAATTCAGCTGGACTGCGGCGAGCCGGTTGAGGAAATTGTGTATATTACCGTTAAACCGAGACTTTTATCGGCTGAAAAGGACGGCAGCGATATTGAAGTAAACGGCAGTCTTGACATCTGCATGCTCTATGTGTGCGGGATACAGAACAGGATACTACGCGGTTCAAACCAGGAAATTCAGTTTACGCACAGGATCCCGCTGCCTGAATGTGACTGCCCTTATGAATATGATGTTGTAATGACCGCAGACGGTTTCAGTTACGAGATCGTGTCCGACGATGAGGTTGAAATAAAGGCCCAGGTCTTTGTAAAGGCGCATATCTCAAAAAAGCAGCAGCTCGAGGTTGTAACGGGAGTTAAGGAAATAAGGCCGGCAGAAAAGAAGGAAAATCCTCCCCTGTTGATATATTACGCGCAGCAGGGCGATAATCTCTGGAAAATAGCCAAAAGATATAAAGTGCCGGTACAAAAAATACTTGAAGATAACCGTATGGCCGAAGAAAAGGAACTGGAAGCGGGACAAAAAATACTTTTAATCGGATGAAAAAACCGGCGTGACATATGGCACGCTGCTGTCGAAATATAATAAACACATAACCTGAAAAATTTCTGTCTTTATTCTGAACCGCCTTCGGAGCGGTTTTTTTGCGCGGATTGCATTCCATCAGGCGGTGTCGGTTCGTTGCGTTTAAATTGTATATTGTATATAATATTTATTAGCAATAAAACACATAATGAATTATAAACACATCTGCGGGCAGAATTTAGGGCAATTCCGGCGTTAAGAAACGGCGCCGGCTGAGACGCTCTGTTCTACAAATGAAAATAGTATGTTTCCTGCGGACGGCAGGCCGGGTTTATGTTACCGCGCGTGCGCGCAAAAGGAAACAGGAAGGTGTGTGGTGTTTGGAACAGATAACTATTGCAGCCCCTGCTAAAATAAACCTGTCTTTGGATATAACCGGAAAACTTGAAAACGGGTATCATACTCTTGATACAATAATGCAGACTATATCCATTGAAGATAAAATTACGCTGACAAAAACCGGCCGCGGAATATCGGTTTCATGCGGCCATCCGCAGGTGCCTGATGGGGACGGTAATATATGCTATAAAGCGGCAAAGGCGTTTTTCGAAAAAACAGCAATAGACGGCGGTGTGTTAATAACAATTGAAAAAAACATACCGGTCGGAGCAGGCCTTGCGGGCGGAAGTTCGGATGCGGCTGCGGTCATAAAGGGTTTAAACCTGTTATACGGCGCAGGCCTGACACAGAAGGAAATGTGTGAAATCGGCCTTAAATGCGGTGCGGATGTCCCGTTTTGCATTACGGCCGGTACATGCCGCGCAATGGGCATCGGCGAAAAACTGACGGTTTTGCCGTCGTTCGCCGGCGTTTATATTGTGCTTGTTGTACCGGATTTTTTAGTATCCACGGCATGGGCTTATAAAAATTACGTTGCTGACGACAATATTGAAAAACCCTGTACCGAAGAGATCATAAAATACATGGGCAGCAGGGATATAAAAAACACGGCCGAAAGAATGGTAAACGTTCTTGAGAGTGTGACCGCAAAACAGCATCCGGTAATACGGGAAATAAAAAATGAAATAATAAAAAGCGGAGCTTGCGGAAGCGTAATGAGCGGAAGCGGCCCTTCGGTTTTCGGCTTGTTTGAAAGCGAAAGGGAAGCCCGGACAGCGTATTCCGCGATCCGGGAAAAATATAACAGGTCATATCTGGCTTTGACTGTTGATGGAGGAATTAAGCAATGGCAAAACTGACAAAGATAAAGTTTGACGATTATATGCCCCTTAGAGATGTGATATTCAATACCCTTCGGGATGCGATTGTATCCGGGGAACTGAAACCGGGAGAACGCCTGATGGAAGTCAGTCTTGCTGAAAAAATGGGTGTAAGCAGAACACCGGTAAGGGAAGCGGTAAGAAAGCTTGAAATGGAAGGCCTGGTAAAAATGACCCCGAGAAAGGGGACACATGTTGCCGAGCTTTCGGCTAAAGATATAATTGATGTCCTTGAAATAAGAGCGGCGCTTGACAAGCTTGCCACAAAACTCGCGGCTGAAAGGATCAGCAAGGACGAACTCCGCAGGCTTGAGAATATACACAGGCAGTATATAGCTTCTCTGGAAAAGGAAAACCTTGCGGCGGCAATAAAAAAGGATGTCGAGTTCCACGAAGTGATATATAACGCTTCCGGCAACAAAAAGCTTGTAACCGTTGCCGGAAACCTGCGTGAACAGATATACAGATACCGTGTTATTTATATGAAGGATTTTTCAAACGCCGAAGAAGTATTAAAAGAACATGAACAAATCCTGAAATCGATTTCGGAAGGAAACAGCGAAGAAGCCGGCAGGCTCGCCGAAGAGCACATTATTCACCAGCAGCGCACGATAATAGAGCGTATGTAGGGTAATTTATTCTTGTTTTCGGATGTTTTATGTGATAAAATCAATAAAGCTGTCACAGATTCCTTGCTCTGCCGTACGCAGGGCCATAGTCCAGAAGGAGGTGAACATCTGAATGAAGAAATACGAAGCCATTTTTGTAATAAATGCTTTGCTGGAAGACGAGAAAATTCAGGAAATAATTACAACGGTTAAGAACCTCGTTGAATCTTCAGCACAGCTTGAAAAGGTGGACGAATGGGGAAAGAAACGCCTAGCTTACGAAGTGGATAACCAGAAGGAAGGCTATTATGTGCTTATCCATTTTTCCGCAGAACCCGACTTCCCCGCCGAACTGGAACGAATCTTCAAGATTACCGAGGGCATTATGAAGTACCTTATTGTCAAAAGACAGGAAAAGTAAATCTTTGAGAGCCAACGGGTTCTTTATTGGAGGTTGAATGTATGAACAGAGCTATTTTGATGGGTCGTTTGACAGCAGATCCGGAACTCAGGTACACCACCGAAAATGTCCCGGTATGTCGTTTCAGGCTGGCTGTTGACAGGCCTTATGTCAGACAGGGTGAAGAGCGCCAGGCTGATTTTTTCAGAGTTGTCGCCTGGAGAAGCACCGGAGAATTTGCAAGCCGTTATTTCAAAAAAGGCATGCGGGTTCTTGTGGAAGGCTGGATAAGAACCGACACTTACGACGACAACCAGGGAGTGCGCCATTATACGTTTGAAATTCAGGCCGACAGGCTGTACTTTGCCGACAGCAGGAAGGATGATATCGGCGCCGGTGGATTTACTCAACCTTCATATAAAGACCAGCCGCAGGGCGAACCTGCAATGATACCGGAATCCGGTGACGGTTTCTTCCCGTTATCGGATGACGACGACGATTTACCGTTTTAGGTTTAATCTGTTTTTACACTCGGCCGTTGCATAACGTTGCGGAAAACGGCAAAAATAGCACACACAACAAATTAACGCCCTTTTTATACAAAAAGGGTTTCTTTTTGTTTACTGATAGATTAAAATCTTAATTGCATAACAGCTTGATGCCAGAGAATTATTGGAGGTGGAAAGGGTGCGCTATGTCGCCGGAGGTATTCTTGCGGTAGCAGCCTTTTTGCTGGTCATGATGTGTATGCCCCAAACCGGCGCGATATACTCCCATGACACGCAGTCTTATGAATACGCGGCTTCTACTCTTATCGAGTCGGGAGATATGAGGTATTTCGGATATGATACTCCAATAATTCAATGGCCTCCATTTTATATCATAATGCTCGCGTTTTTGAACCTGATTGGCCTCGATACGGCAAACGGCGCCGCATGGCTTAACGCCATTCTGATTGCGTATATGATATACGCGTCCGCCGTTTTTCTGTTCGACCTGCTGAAAGTAAAATGGATGGCGGTCCCGGCGGCGTTGATGATGGCCGTATCGGTGCCGTTGCTTTATGTATCGGGGTATGCGTGGAGCGAAACGCTGTTTATTTTTCTGTCTGTAGTCTCAATGATTTTTCTGCTCCAATATATAATAAAGAAGAAAAACGGGTGGTTTTATGCCGCCGCGGTTTTGTCATCTCTTTGCTGGCTTACGCGTTATATAGGGATTGTGCATGTCGCCGTTGCCGCGCTTACCCTTTTCATCGGGGTAAAACCGTTTTGGGAAAAGGTTAAGAAAATGGTCATTTTTCTTTTTATCTCATGTGCTCCGATGGCATTGTGGGTTTACAGGAATTACACGTTATCAGGGACTTTTACGGGCGGAAGGCAGCCCGGCCAGTTCACCCTCGAAGAGAACGCCGAGCTTACGGTGGAAGTTCTTGAAAGCTGGTTTTACGAATGGGAGCCTGTTTTCGCTTATATCGCGGCCGGGTTTTATGTATTGCTCGTAATTTTGGCCGTGGTTTTCAAAAAGAATAAAAGGAACAAGCAGGAACCGGGAAAAGGCGTGTGTCTGTTTTCGTTCTTTTTATATATCGCTGCTTACGCTGCCGTCCTTTTTGCGACCACGACAACAACCGCGCTCGATCCGATAAGCAGCCGTTTATGGGCGCCGGTATACCCGCATATTGTATTTGTCTTCGTATTACTGCTTGATATATTGACACAGAACATAAAGATGCAAAAGATCCGGAAATGGTTTGCCGCCGGGTTTACGGTGTTTGCGCTGACAGCGCTGATTAACCCCGCGGTTTGGATTTTAAACGAAGGAATCGAAAGAAGGGAAGCTCTTCTTGGAACGAAAGAATCGCCGGAAATAAAAAAAGCTCCAATTTTGAAAGTCGCGAATGATTATTTGGAGCCGTCCGAGGATACCCTTATAATAAGCAACCAGGCTTCGATACTTGCAATGCACACAGATTTTAAATGCTACTACCCGCCTAAAAAAGAAGGTATTGAAATTTATACTTTTAGCCGATACAAAGAGAAAATGGAGGATTTTCGCGATATATACCTGGTCTGGTACGGGGACCCGCAGTCGCAGGATTTTATGGACATACCCGAATTCAGGCAGAACTATGAGCTTGAGGTTATCGCCGATGAAGGTATTTGCGTGATACTTAAGATAAAACAGGGCTCTTAATTGAGTTTACGAGGAGACTTGAAAAATGTTTAAAGATCTGATTATGCTGATTCGCCCGAAACAGTGGGTAAAAAACCTTTTCGTTCTCGTTCCGCTTATTTTCTCAAAAGCGTTTATGAATACCGATTCGGTGTTTAAGGCTTTAGCGGTGGCGCTTTGCTTTACGGCGGTTTCATCGTCGGTTTATATCCTCAACGACATAATAGATTATAAAAGGGACAGGCACCACGACAGGAAACGGACAAGGCCCATAGCTTCCGGGAGAATGGATAAACGGAACGCTGCCGGTTTTATGCTTGTATTTATGGCGGCGGGCCTTATCCCGGCATATTTCATCCATCCTTATGTTGTTCTGTGCCTCATTGCGTATATTGTACTGAATATCCTGTACAGCGTAGTCCTTAAAAAAATCGCGATCCTTGACATAATGATTATAGCGATAGGCTTTGTGATAAGGGTTATTTCGGGAGCTGTCGGAATACAGGTTTATATTTCGTCATGGGTACTTTTATGCGCGTTTTTCATATCGCTCTGTATAGGCGCCGGAAAACGCAAGTCGGAAAAGGCCGCGCTTATGGAAAACTCGACACTACACAGGAAAGCGCTTGAGAACTATACCGACAAGTTCCTGGACGGCGTAATGGAAATAAGCGTTACGGGAACCGCGATAACATACTCCCTTTACACGATTCTCGAATATGAAACGCAGCTTCCGATGATAACGATATTGTTTGTGTTTTTCGGCCTCCTCAGGTATATGCAGCTTATTTTCGAGGAAAAAGAAGGGCGTCTGCCCGAGGAGATAATCCTGTCGGACAAACCGCTTCTTTTGAGTATTTTTCTGTTCGGAGCGGCATGGATATTAATTTTCCTGACGATTTGACAAAAAACCCTGAAGGATTTTATCAGAAAAAGCATGGTATAATAAGAACGGCAGTAAGAGCGTTAAGCCCTGCCGCTTTTAAAAACACGCGGGATTAAGCCGGCGGATTAAAAACCTGCCGTCCGCAAACCGACCGCAATATAAAAAGGAAGATATTATGCTGAAAGCAGTTATAAATCTCATATTAAAAAGGCCGATTCTTGCGATATACGATGTTACGAAGCTTTGCAACCAGCGCTGCCTTATGTGCAACATATGGAAGACCAAAAGCGATGATATGACCGTTGAACAGTTGGAACGGGAAATAAAAAAGCTTAAGCGGTTCGGCGTCAGATATGTTTTTGTGCAGGGCGGGGAACCGCTGATTAGAAAGGATATTATAGAAATAACAGATCTTTTCATTAAGCACCGCATTAAGCCGACAATAATAACGAACGGTATTCTTCTTACACCGGAAATTGCGGAAGAAATTGCGAAGCGCCGCTGCAACCTTGCGATAAGCATCGATTCGATGGATCGGGCGCTGTTTGAAAAACTGCGCGGAAGCGATAAATTACCCGTGATACTTGATAATATAAAAAAGATATCGGGGCTTAAAAGAAAGGGCAACTGGTCTATAACGACGACAATAACGGGGCTTTCGAAGTTCGACGATATACGGGAAATTGAACGGTTTGCCGCGGAGCACGGCTTTATGTACGCAATACGCCCGTATATTTACGTGAGAGGAATCGCGGGAAAGAAAAACGACGAACTGGCATATGAGTGGAAAGATGTAAGGGAAATATTCCTTTACATGCTCGCAAAGGCTAAAGAGAACAATTTCCTTGCTTACCTCGTATACCGGGAACATATCCGGTATATAAAGGGCGAGGCGATGCCGGTATGCGACGCGGCGCGGTATTCGTTCCTCATGACCGAACAGGGTATTAAGCACCCGTGCATAGAGTTTACCGATTATACCTTTAACCTTGAAACTTTCCGCAGAGACAAAAGGATGTTCCGCAAAGCGCTTGAAGAATGCAACAGGCAAACGCCGTGCTTCTATAATGACGCGAGGGAAATAGGAATTCTCTGGAGAAAAAAGTGGTTAATACTTTTAAATGCTCCGAGGATTATACGCCAGCTTATAAAATACGGCAACTTCTTCTGATTATAAAAAGCCTGAACCAATTACAGGTTCAGGTTTGCAATAAAGCCTTGGAGGGATTTGATGAACGTAATGGTAACGGGCGCATCCGGTTTTATCGGAAAACACGTTGTTGAAGCTATGTCAACGGAACCTGCCGTTGACAACATATTCGCGCTGTACCGGAACAAGGAACAGATAGCTTTTCTGCCGAAAGTAAACCCGGTTATCGGCGATTTGGATTCGCTGCCTTCAATAAAGGTTGACGCCCGCATCGACATTATCGTTCACCTGGCGGGCTATTATAAAACCGAAACGAAAAAACTGTGTGAGAAAATAAACGTTGACGGAACAAAAAACACCGTTTCATTCTGCAGGGAAAACAATATACCGCGCATTATTTTCTTCAGCACGATAAATGTGAACCTGAAAACAAAGGGCTGTTACGCGGCGTCGAAGGAAAAGGCCGAAGAAATAGTCAGAAACAGCGGCATCGAGTATATGATTGTAAGGCCGTCGCTGGTATATGCGGGCAGGGCCGGCAGCCTCGGCAGGATCATAGGTTATGCCGAAAAATTTCCCATATTGCCCATTTTCGGATCGGGCAAGGCAAAAGAGCAGCCGATACATATTAATGAACTGGTTGACCTGACCCTGATGATGATAAAGGATTTCAAACCGGGTGCGGAAATATACGCTGCAGGCCGCGACGCGATGCCGTTTTCGGCGCTTGTTAGGACAATAGGAACTTGCATCGGCAAAAAGGTAAGAATAATGCCGATTCCTGCAAAACCTGTGTACTGGCTTGTAAAGCTCGCCGAAAAAGCGGGCATCCACCCCGGGCTGTCCTCCGAGCAGATAGCGCATATGAGCCAGGACCTGACGGCGGACATGACAGAAACGCTGAAACTGTACCCCATAGAATTGAAACCGTTTGAAGAAAATATCAAGTCCGACCTGAAAGGTAAAAGATAATTATGATCACGGTTATCATTCCCGCTTTCAATGAAGAAAAGCAGATAGAAAAAACAATATCCGCGGTAAAGGACGTTTTTAAAAACACCGGCGAGAACTGCCGCATTGTTGTCGTCGATGACGGCTCGGCCGATGGAACATGGGACGTCCTGAAAAACCTTGCCAAAACCGACGCGGCGCTGAATGCGGTGCGTTTAAGCCGCAATTTCGGAAAAGAAGCCGCAATCATGGCGGGGCTTTCAAAAGCAGGCGGGGATGCGTGCATAATTATGGACGCGGATTTGCAGCATCCTCCGGAAATAATTCCGGAAATGATCGCGCTGTGGAAAAAGGGGTATGAGGTTGTTGAAGCGGTAAAGGAGGACCGGGGCAGGGAAAGCGCAGGAAAAAAGATCGGAGCTTCGCTGTTCTACAAGATTATGTACCGGCTTTCTGGTTTTAATCTCGAAAATGCGTCGGACTTCAAGCTCCTTGATGCGAAAGTCGTAAAAGCCATACTTCAGATGCCTGAAAGGGAAACCTTTTTCCGCGGTCTATCGGCATGGGTCGGCTATTCAAGAACACAGGTGCATTTCAAGGTTCAAAACAGGGAATACGGAAAAAGCGGATGGTCCCGCGTAAAGCTTTTCAGGCTTGCGGTGACCGCTCTTGCGTCGTTTTCATCGCTGCCGCTTCAGTTTGTGACATTTATCGGGATTCTGTTTTTGATAGGCTCGTTCATTCTTGGAATACAGACGCTTGTAATGAAGTTCCGCGGCCTTGCTGTGGACGGATTCACAACCGTTATCCTGCTTATTCTTATAACGGGAAGCTGTCTTATGATAAGCCTCGGCCTTATAGGAACGTATATAGCGAGGATATATAACGAAGTTAAAGCCCGCCCCAGGTATATTATTTCGGAAGAATGCGGCCCGCGGGAAGAAAGCATTCAGGGGCGTAAGGATTCCTGAAAAACCAACAACAAACGTGAATTGCTGAAAAATTGAAAATGTAATATACTGTAATCGGAGGGAAATATACAAAGGCAGGTGGAGGTGAAAATAGTGGCAAACACAGTTATGACTGTTGAAGAGATAAAACGTAAGATTGCTCCAATTTTTCAATCTTATCCTGTCAAAAAAGCTGTACTTTTTGGATCGTATGCAAAAAGAGCATCCGATAATAACAGCGATATTGATTTATTCATTGACTCGGATGGCAAGCTTCGTGGTCTGGATTTTGTCGGATTACTTGAAGAATTGGTATGTGCACTGGGAAGGGAAGTCGACCTGTTTGAAAAAACACATATTAATCCGGATTCTCCTATTGTTAATGAAATAAGAAATCAGGGGATAATACTGTATGAAAGACCGTAAATTGATATATAGGATGCTTGAACATATTGAAAAAATAATGAGATATGTTCAAGATACTGATTATAAAAGTTTTGAAAATAATAAGATGATGGTTGAGGCATGTGTATTCAACCTAAGCCAGATTGGTGAATTGGTAAATAAATTAAGTGCAGAATTTATTAATATGCATGCTGATATACCCTGGAACAAAATAAGAGGTTTAAGAAATAGAATAATTCATGATTATGAAGGGATAAATCTAAAACTTATTTGGGAGATAATCACTGCTGATCTTGATAAGCTCAAAAAACAGCTTATTGGTTTAATAGCTGAAAAGGAGAGCAATGGATGAGCGGTGAACAGGGAATACTTTTTTCGAAGAAAAATAAAAAATCAAATCTTAAAATCGGTTCATTTACCCCGAAAAACAACATATTCCTGGCCCCAATGGCCGGCATTACAGACATGCCTTTCCGTTGCCTTTGCGCCAGGTTCGGCGCCGGGTTGACGTATACCGAAATGGTAAGCGCGAAAGGCATGTACCATAACGACAAAAAAACAGGCCGCCTCACAATGACACATCCTGACGAAGCGCCGTGCGCCGTTCAGATATTCGGCTCCGAGCCTGATATTATGGCGGAGGCCGCGCGGGTTTTCAACGAACGCGGCGATATTGCGCTGATAGACATAAACATGGGCTGCCCCGCGCCGAAAATAGTAAAAAACGGCGAAGGCTGCGCGCTTATGCGGGATGAAAAACTTGCATCGGAAATAATAAAAGCCGTTGTAAAAGCGTCGAAAAAGCCTGTTACAGTAAAGTTCAGAAAAGGCTTTGACCGCGTTAACGCTGTGGAATTCGCAAAGATGGCCGAGGAATCGGGAGCCGCGGCGGTTACCGTTCACGGAAGGACAAGAGAGCAGTTATATTCCGGTAAAGCTGATTGGGACATTATTGCCCGGGTAAAGCAGTCAGTATCGGTTCCCGTAATCGGAAACGGCGATATCCGCACCCCGGAAGACGCGGCCGATATGTTTGAACAAACCGGATGCGACGCTGTTATGGTAGGCAGGGGCGCGCTGGGAAATCCGTGGATATTTCAAAAAATTGTCCAATATATATATTACGGGGAACATACACCCGATCCTTCCAATGAGGAAAAATACCGCATTATAAAGGAACATTTTGAAATGATGATCGAGGTTAAAGGTGAAAAGACCGCGGTAAATGAAATGCGAAAACACATTGCGTGGTATATAAAGGGGATGCCCGGCGCATCGCGTACGAGAACCGAAATAATGGGGATATCGTCGGCCGGGAAAGTATTGGAACTGCTGGCGGAATATTTTAAAGTACTTCCAAATTTATCTTATTTATGATAAACTATTTTATTGCAACAGCCGATAATTATAGAGGTTATCCCTTTACGGGAAACGGGTTGTAAGCCCGGGTAAAGCGACGATACCGGACGGAGCCTGATATTGGAAAGACGAAAGCCTGTCCGGAGCGGAACAAAGCAGCGCTGTTTAACGTCAAAACGCAGGCGCATTGTGTCTAAAATGCCTGGTATTACTGAATATTACGGTACATTGTTATAAAGTTACAATTTGTTTACACATATACAGGCGTTGTTGACGCCCCTATTCCTCAATGATATAATTACTTTGAAATTCATGATAAACGGCCACGTTTATCTTGAATTTATAGAGCAAACAAAGCGGGTTATTTAAAGGAAGCAGGATAACCCTGCTTTGCAAAATCAATCGTCTGCTTCCATAAATTTCAAAAGGGAGGATTTTAAACATGAGAAGTCTTAAAAAGCTTTTAGCGGTAATCATGACGGTTGCTATGATTGCATCAATCATGGTTCCTGCGCTTGCGGCTGATTATGATGATGATGCCCAAAAGCTTTACAAACTCGGCCTGTTTAAAGGAACCTCAGGGTCTTCATACCAGCCTGATCTCGATGCTACGCTGATCAGGGAAACCGGTTTGGCTCTGATGATCCGTGCAATGGGTCTTGAGGAAGAAGTTTTGGCAATGTCTGACGCAGAAGTCAACGAACAGCTTGCAAAAGTCGTTGATGCCAGTGACATTGCTGATTGGGCAAGACCTTACGTAGCATATGCCGTAAAGAACGGTCTTACCAAAGGTATTGACGCTTCCGTTGCCCCGAACATTAAGTTTGGTGCGAAGCTTGATCTCAGCGGTAGGGAATTCATCGGCTTTATGCTGTATGCAATGGGTTACACCAATGTAGGTTGGGACGATTTTCTTGACAAAGCTGCCGAAATAGGTATGCTTTCTGCCAGTGAAGCTGTTAAATTCGGAACAATGAATCCGATTAACAGAGACAACGCTGTTGGCATACTGGCGAAATCCATGCGCGGAATAACTGCGTCAGGAATCACACTTGCACAGGCATTGGTTGAAGCCGGTGTTGTATCCGAAGAAGATATGGTTGAAGCCGGCTACATGGATCCGCTGCCGACACCTACACCTGAAGTCATAACTGCTGAAGCGTATGCAGACAACCTCATTCAGCTTTATGTTGAATTCAGCGCTGAAGTAGACAAAGATTCTGCTGAAGACGTAGACAATTACAGCATTAAGGACGTTGATATTGCGAGCGCAGCACTGCAGGATGACGGTGCTACCGTTGTATTAACGTTTGAGTATGACAGTGCACGAAAACAGCAGGATGTTGTAGATCTCACAATTGACGGGGTTAAAGCTGCTGACGGAACCGCAATTGGTGAAATTACCATCGAAGATATTGAATTTGTTGACACAACAATTCCTACCGCATTAAAGGCTGAAGTTATAGGTAAGGATACACTTAAGGTAACATTCTCCGAACCTATGAAAGGCTCGAAAGATGGTAGCGATTATGTACTCAACAAGAAGGACTTTGTTGTTAATGGCGGTAAATCTTACGTAAGATCCGTAAAACTGCAGAACAACTACACAGAGGCTCTTGTTGAAATGTACAGCGATCTGAAAGAAGGAGCATTGACACTCCAGGTGAAGAGTGGTTCTGAAGACTTTGCAGGCTTTGGTGTTATTGGCAAGACCTTTAACCTTGAAGTAGTTCCTGATGAAGAAGCTCCTGAGGTTATTGGTTATGAGAAAGCAAGCCGTTCCGAAGTAACTCTTATTTGGAACGAAGACATCAAACTGAACTGCAAAGAAGCTGATATCGATGAATATTTCTATCATACGAACAGCAAGAACCCGGTTAAACCGTTTGCTCAGGAAGGCGTAAAAATTGACGGAAATAAACTGACAATGAAATTCGATGATGATTATTTACTTCCTAACGGAACAGCATATGTATACGTTATGAAGGAAGCAGTAAAAGATTACTGGGATAACAAGAATGCTCAGCAGATGATCATTATCGAAGTTGTACCGGACGAAGAGCCGCCTGCAGTTGATAAGATTGAAGTAAAGGATGAGCATATAATTGAAATCACCTTTACCGAAGATTTGGATGATGATGCTGACGATAAGGACAACTTTACTATTCTTGATAGTAAAGGAAATGAAGTTAAGAACATCATCAAGACTGCAGTATTGAGCGGAAAGAAGATAACCATTACCTTCAAGAAAGATTTAGCTGGTGATTATTCCATCGTGCTGGAGAACATAGAAGACAAGGCTGGCAATAAGATGGCTAAAACCACCGTTCCGTTCACAGTAGGCGACATTACAGCTCCGGATCATACCAAATTTAAAGCAACGCTCTTTAACGCTGGTGAAGAAGGCCAGATGCTGAAGATCAGCTTTGGTGACACGATGGCAACTGATGGCAACTATTCGGTAACCGATATTGAGAAGTATTCGATTATCACAATTAGCGGAGCCACCGAAACTGAAGTTGCTAAGCTGGAAGAAATTGACGGCGTTGAAATAGAAGTTGTTGATGATGGTAAAGCAGTTGAGATCTATGTACCGTCCGATGATGATGTTGATGATCCCAGAGAGGACGATTATCTGAATCTCTCTGCCGGACAATACGTCAAGATTGCACGCGTCGCTGATGCTGCTGGTAATAAGATGACGGTTATGACACACAATATTCTGATCGAAGCCAGCGAAAAAATTGAAATCGATAAAGCCGAAGCTGTTGCACGTGACGTTATTGAAATAACCTTCAAAGACAACGTAACCGCGTTTGAAGCCGAAGATATCTGGATCCAGGTTGGCGAAACCGCAGGCGGAGATCCTATTTTCCTTGACCAGGATGATGATATTGCTGGCGTAAGCACGAAGCTTAATGATGATGGTAATACCGTAGCCGTATTTACGCTTGACAGAGAAATCCTTGCATATGATGTTGAGGCAACGGGCAATGAAGTATATATTTGGGTTAAACCTAATGCTAATGGAGTAACCGAATCTGAAAACAGATACGGAAAGACACTTAAACTCTATGGCGAAGGTGATGAATATGACGAAAGCCCTGTACCGGTTAAGGACAAGGTTGCTCCGGAACTCTATGATAACGGAAATAGTAATACACACTATGCAGAAACCGGCGCTGATGCGTATGTAGGTGATGTCCTGAAGATTAATAAGGTAACTGTAGCAGGTAATGTATACAACTTTACAGCTACCATATTCTTTACCGAAGAACTCGACGTAACGGGTGTAAATGGTATTGCATTAGCAGGTTCTGATTTCGTAATTACACTTGACGGCGATAGTTTGGTTAACGGTAAAGACTACTGGGTAATCGGCTATGGCGTAGACGGTAATGGCGTTGGATTCATCACATTCGCAATTGTTGGTGAAGAAAATGCAGATGATGGCTTATATGAACTGATTGGGGACTTAGCAATCGAGCGTGCTGCAGATCCTAAATATGTAGTAGACGTAAATGACAACAAGATTGCAGAGTTCGATGAAATTGAAATTGACAACCTTAATCTTACCGTTCCCATAGACAATGACTAATCGTCTAAGTGTATGAATTAAAACCGGAGGGCAAATGCCTTCCGGTTTTTTTATGGAACATTTTATGTTAAAATTCGTCTAAAATATATACAATAATTTCTATCATTGATATAATATACTTGAAAATCCATTGGTAAAGGAGAAACGAAAGATGAAATCAGGTAAAACAATTCTGGCTATAGGTTTAATATTATCATTCTTAGTATCAATGGCAACAATATCGTTTGCACTTCCGGCTATGGCGACACAGCAACAAAAAGTGCAGTTACTTGATGAATTACGAATCTTTACCGGATCAAACGGAGACTATAGACTTAATGATAGGCTTTCACGAAGTGAAGCCGCGGCTTTGGCAGTCAGGATTATGGGCAAGGATTATGAGGTTCTTCTTAACGCGTCGAAATATAAAAATACGCCTTATCCTGATGTGGACCCTAATCACTGGTATGCCCCGTATGTTGGGTTTTGTACACAGGAAGGGATATTGTCCGGTGATACGAAAGGAAACTATAACCCGAATGATTATGTTACTGAAAAAAGTTTTCTAAAGATAGTACTGGGTGTTTTGGGATATCAATTGAATTCAGATTATACATGGGATAATGTTTACAGAAAAGCATTTGAAGTAGGACTTGTAACCAGTCTTTCATACATAGCAAAAGAGGAAGACAATACGGATTTTAAAAGAGGAGACGCGGTAAATATACTGTATAACGCATTAATACTGAAGGAAAAATCAACGGGCAAAGAGTTGTTTTACCGGCTTATTGACTCAAAAGTTATTACAACCGAAAGGGCGATAGAACTGGGACTTATAGAAAAAACTGGCGGTAAAGATGATAATAACAAAGATATTACTGAAGACAAAATTCCTACGGATATAGAAGAACTAATTGTATTTGACGGAAACACCATATCGATTATTTTTAATGAGAATATCAAATCAATAGGCAGTATATATATATACGAAGTGAATGACGAAGATGAAGAACTGGATTTTGATATAGAAGAAATTGATGATGACTATCTCCTTATAAAAACAGACAGGCAGGTTCCCGGTCAGGAATACACAATAGAATTACGGGATATCAAAGATGTGGACGGAAACATATTGGATGTGTTGTATGCTGCTTTCATTGGTGCCGAACCTGAAGTAGTTGAATCGGACTTTTTCAGAATACAAAGAATTGAGCCTTTAAATGAAAAGTCTATTAAGCTGTTTTTCACGCATCCTGTAAATATAAACAGTGAAAATGCTATATATTATAGTGTCTTTGAGAATAAATATTCCTTTGCTTTGGGCGAAAAGGATGAACTGATCGTAAGGACGGTTAATTCAGAGGATCATTGTGTATTATTAAGCCTAAAAAATGGAAAATTCGACGAAGGCGAACGGTATACCGTAGAGATAAGCGGTGAATTGACTAGTGCATACGGAGTAAAAATGAACGACGGCAGCGGTGATGAAATGTCTTTTACGGCTGTTTCCGGTAAGGTTGAAAGTTTTAAACTTGAAGATGTTATACCATATGATAGCGCAACGATTTTATTAAGCTTTAATAAAGAAGTGAATCCATTTCTTGCTCAGCAGATATATAATTTCTATGTTACTGATAAGAACTTTAATCCAATCCCAATTGAAAGCATAGCGTTAGAAAGTCAGGGGCCGAGAATTGGTGAAGTAGTATTTATACATTTAAAGGAAAAAATGAAGAAAGATGAAAAATACTATGTAACAATTAATAACTTAAACGATGTTACAAGGCAGGAATATATAACAGAACGTACATATTCATTCATTGCCGACTACGGAAAGACAGATGTGCTTGAAATTGAAGATGTTGAAGCCGTTGATATTCAAACGGTGAATGTATATTTCAGTAACATGCTGGATGAAATTAGTGCAAGGAATACAGATTATTACAGCGTAATCTTAAGGCGTGGTTCCACGAAAAGAATATACCCGCAGTATGTATTGTATGACAGATCCATACATCCGTACAGGGTAACGCTGTATTTTGGAGAGAATGATCTTGAAGAGAAGCGGGAATATGAGTTAAGGGTAGACAACAGTATGAAAGATTATCTGGGTAATAAGACCGATAATCTGCTTGAAGAACGGTTTAATGCTTCTTCGAAAGAGAAAATCGGTCCTACTATCGAAGAAATAACGCCAATATCGACGGATGCTGTAAAAATGGTATTCGACAAAGAGATAGCATTCAACCAGGCAAATTTATCTCCTGATAATTATATTATGGAATACAGTTACCAGGGTATTAATATTAAAAAGGTACCGTTAAGTGTATTGTATGTTAATGCAAGGACACTCGTTCTTAAATTTGATAAACTGGAATATGACACGCCGTATACGCTGAAGTTCAATACCATTGTGGATTTTACCGGTTCGGCTTACAAGGTTACAGGTGACGGCACGAATTATGTTGAGTTTGAGCTAAAAAAGAAATAACAATATATAACCTGTAACTAAATCATAACAGTAAAACAATTGACAGAGCCTCTTATATTTGTTACGATTTTGTTCAGAACATGAACAAAGTCGTAATTTTTTTTGCCGGTGTTGCGGCCCGGCAACAAAAGAGCGGCAGCATAGCTTCAAAAATCTGGCATAACCATATGTCAAGGGTAAAGCTATGCTTTTTTTGAAGTTAGTATGTCAAACGAATTTGAGATATTAAGAAGCGTAGAAGAAAAAAACACAATAACTCAAAGGGAACTCGCGAAGAGGACAGGCCTTTCGTTAGGTTCTGTCAATGTTCTTCTGAAAAGGCTTATACATAAAGGGTTTGTCAAAATAGAGCATATAAACACAAAAACTCTTAGGTATGTCCTGACACCGAAAGGCCTTATGGAAAAAGCCCGGTTAACATATAAGTATATTGTTCTGTCCTATAATTACATATCAGGCATTGAACAAAAAATAGAAAGTATTGTTGCAAGGGGAAACGATTCAAAAGAAATAATCCTTTTTGGCGAAAAAGATGAACTGTATGAAATAATAACTTCAAAACTAAAGCTTATGAACAAGTCGTTCCGTTTTATTAATGACATAGATGAGCTAAAACAGTATAATAATGGTGAGTACGCCATTATCACGTGGAATCCGGATTATATTGAAAACGAAAAAGAAAATGGCATTAACGCAATAAATATTCTTAGTATGAAATGAAAAGGGGTACTGTGTGATGGAAGAGATTTCTTTAAGGGAAATAATCGAGGTAGTATGGAAAGGCAAGTGGCTGATTGCGTTAATAACAATAGCAGCGCTTATTCTAACCGGGATAGGTACATACATATTGCTTCCCGGAACGCAAAGTGTCGTCGCTGTTATTGAATTGAACTATCCAGGGATTGAATTGGGTTTAAACCCTGACGGTTCAAAATTTGATATAAGGCAGTTAAAATCCCCGTATGTAATTGAAAAAGCGCTGAAGGAAACCGGACTAAATGCTACGGGAATAAAGCCCGATGAAGTAAGAAGGAATATTGATATAACGTCAATTATTCCGAATGATGTTGCTCAAAGGGCCGAGACAGCGATCAAACAGGGAAATGACTATGTTTATTACCCAAGTGAGTTTAAAATTATCTATAAGGTAAACAAGGCGTTTTCATATAACCAGGGAATAGCGCTGGTTGGAACGATTATAGATGAATACCAGAAATATTTCTATTCTTTATATTCAGGGGTAGAGGTAATAGAAAACACAATTGGCCAGCTTAATTACGATGAGTACGATTATTATGATATTGTACAGGTAATTTCGACACAAATTGAAGGCATACAGGAATTTCTGCAAACCAAGATAGAAGAAGACAACAGTTTCAGATCGGCAGAAACAGGGTATACATTTGCGGATTTGAACCGGAGCTTTGAGATATTGAAAACCGTGAATACAAGCAAGCTTGAATCACTTGTTAATTCAAATACATTAACGAAAGACAGGCATAAGCTTATTAAGGATTATCAGTATAAAGTAAAAAGAATGGAATTGGAGTATGCAAAAAAACAAAGCGAAGCCGAAGAGGCAATAAAACTTATGGAACAGTACAAAAGGGAAGATTTTGTTCTTGTTCCCGACAGTCAGGGGAACGAACTAAGGCTTGAAAACCCGCAGTCATATTATAACATACTTGCGGAAACCGCGATTACAGCGAGTGTTGAAGCAGCCAACCTTAAACACGAAATAGACTATTACAGAAATGAAGCATCCCGCCTTATCGCGGTTAGCGAAGCGGCTAATACACAGTTAATTGAAGAAGCAAACAAAATGATTGATGAAATAAAAACCAAGATTGAATCACTAATAAGCATAACAAATAAAACAATTGAAGATTATTATGCATACAGGTATGGGACAAGCATAAGGCAGGTTACTCCCGCTCAGGT
>Ga0134097_1000268_pt1 | contig 61919 bp, 51 predicted proteins | sample 8_3taG_FD_94450 | JGI IMG/M metagenome (GOLD analysis project Ga0134097, IMG submission 94450) | Switchgrass degrading microbial communities from high solid loading bioreactors in New Hampshire, USA - 8_30_10_142_A2 metaG | ecosystem: Engineered > Bioreactor > Semi-continuous > Anaerobic >... | reverse complement strand
GCTCATAGAGATGGTGGTCAAGCGAGGTGACGAGCAACATCGGCTCGCCGCTGGGGCTGGCTTCGGCGTCGAGATACAGCGGGGTGCCCCACACGCCGTGCTCCGTCTCGAAGGTCCACACCTCGGACGCATCCTCGCGCGAGACAGCCACCACGTTGCGGCTGCCCAGGCCGAAGAACGCGAGGTCCGGGCTAAGCGCCACACCGCTGATCACCCGGTCCGGCGCCTCGGGCGAAAGCGGGCCGATCAACGTCTCGCGCTCCGGCTCGTACACCCACTGAGCCGCGCCTGTCTCCGAGTCAATCGCGTGCAGCCGGCCGCTGTAATCGCCCACGTAGACGCTGCCGTTATCGGCCACCGGCACGGCGAAGAATTGCGCGTTGCGGTTGTCCTCGTCCGGATATTCCCACAGGACCGCGCCGCTCACCGCATTCAGCGCGGTGACCGTCTGGTTGTAGCTGACGAGGATCATCTCCCCGTCCAGGTCGGAGCTAATGCCCGCCCAACTGCCGCCCGCGACGCCGCCGCAGGCCGTCAGCACGACCGCCAGAAGCAGCAATATCCCCAGCCGCAGGTGGGGAAGCCTGTGTTTCACGGAAGAAATGCTCAATGCTGTTTTCCTGACACTCATTCCAGCAGCGCGGCCGCTCTATGGAACCGGATCGTATCCGCCAGGGCTGATGGGATGGCAGCGTCCGATGCGCTTCAGCCCCAGCCAGCCGCCTTTGAGCAGCCCGTACTTCTCGATCGCCTGGTACGTATAGTGCGAGCAGCTCGGCTCGAACCGGCAACTCGGCGGCAGCATCCGCGACAGCGTGCGCTGGTAGATCCGGATCGCGAACAGACCGATTGCTTTCATTCCGCCCGACCTTCCGACTCACCGGGCTCGTCTTCCCACAGCCCGGCGCGGCGAAGAAGTGTGGTCACGGCTTCCTGCACGCTGGCGAATGGCTGCCCGGCAATCGCATCGCGTGCGATAAAAACCATGTCGTGCCCGCTACGCAGCGCCGGATGCGCCTGCCGGACCGCTTCGCGCAGCAAGCGCCGCACTCGATTTCGGCGGACCGCATTCCCCAACCGCTTGCCGGTGATGAAACCGTAGCGGTTGTGCGGCAGGTCATTGGGCGCAACGCTCAGGATCACGAAGGGATGGCGCCAGACTCGCCCGGATGCGCGGAGACGCGCGAAATCCTCTTTACGGCGCAGTCGCAAGGGGCGCTGCATGGCAGCGGACGCATGGCCGCGAGCTAGTCGCTCTTCCAGTTGACCTTCTTGACGTGGTTGTTCATCGTCGGCGCGAGCACCTTACGGCCCTTCGCGCGGCGCGCCTTGAGCACCTTGCGCCCAATGCGCGTGCTGTTGCGCTGGCGAAATCCGTGCACGCGAACCCGACGACGTTTCTTCGGCTGGTAGGTACGCTTTGGCATGACAGGTTTCCTCTTTCAAAAAACGCGCACAAGGGCGCGAGTTCGACAATTCGTTGGGGGTCGGCGCGGCCCTCAGCAGCGGCGCGGCGCGGGCCTGCGCCTCGCAAACGAGAGGGCAAGTATAGCGTAAGCCCCCTACCCGGTCAAGCGTGCGTTAGCTGCACGAATAGTTCGTCAGCCCGAACAGATTATCGCTTAGATGACCGAAATCACCATTGCGACATCGTTACTGAGAGGTGCTGTTAGGAGTATTAGTCAGCAGTCTTCGCGCGGTACGATACCTTCCTCAAGGGGCTGGAACTGAATAAATGCTTCGCTGATCCATCCCTTGATCCCGCTTTTAGTTTGCACCCGGTAGTATGTGATCTCCGGACTAGTGTCCCGCCGAGCTTCAAGAACCGTGACGGGCTCACCATGTTTCAGCGTAGCGACGACATTCCCGCGATCCTCTCCCCAATCTGCCCATAGGTTGATATTGTCCGGCAGCATCAGTTCACCATAGGATGGGGACGCTGTGCAGCGCTCTATACCCGTAATCCAGCCATGATCAGCAGGGGGATCGACTTTCGTCAAACTCTCGGCGAAAACCCCAAGCAAGACACATGCGAAAATGAGAATAGCTACTATACCGAGCGACCGTTTGCCTAGCCGACCACCACTGAGCAGCAATCCCTGCTTATCCCGGTAAGTACCCGTGAGAATCATAACAAAATCAATGAAGGTCCATATGCCTGCCAGGCCAAGAGTAAAAAGCTGAATCAAGCCAATCGTGACATGGCCGGTATAGAAGCGGTGTACTCCGAACAAACCGAGAAATAGACACAAAAATAGAGTTACACCCCAACTTCTGGAAGACTCAGCCGGAACCGCCGGTGGTGCAGGCTGCACCGTCCGACGAGCCGGTTGGCCGGTGACTACATTCTGCGCAACATTAATGTTGATGATTGGCATAGCCGGGCGGTCGGACGCACTGCTCGACTGGTATAAGGGGTTGGCGAAAACAGTGCCGCAGTAGCGGCACTTCAAGGTTGGGGAATCGGAGCTACCAGTGTCGAGCGCAGCACCGCACTTGCTACACTCAAGGACAGTGGTATTCATTGCAACTTTCCTTTATTTACGCGAGGCACACTCTCATTCTGGACCAGTGTTGCACACAGTGCAAACCTGCTCCATCTATTTATTTACATTCGATAATACAGCATTTTGCGCGCCTTGCATCTATCACGCTCGCCCGTTGAGCGCGTGCCGCAGACGCTGTTCCAACTCGCTCAGCAAGATCGCGGTTGCGCCCCAGACGCGATAGCCCGCCACGTCATACCACGGGACGCGCAGCGTATACCCATTGAAGTCCCAGTCTCCAACATGCTTCCGCCCCGCATCAAACAACCACACGAGCGGCATCGTCAGCACCTTAACGACTTCCCCCGGCTGAGGGCGCCAGGGCGGCGGTTGTTGCAGCCAGCCCACAAACGGCGACACCTCAAAATCGCTCGGCGGGATGTAGATCGGCGTCAGCTCGCCCAGCACCTCGATCCCATGATCCGCGCCAAGCTCCTCAGCCGCCTCGCGCAGCGCCGTATCCAGCGGCGATTCGCCCGGCTCGCGCGAGCCGCCCGGCAGGCTGATCTGCCCGCTGTGCACGTCAGCCGGGTTCTCCGCGCGGACGATCAGCGGAAAGCTCAGCCCGTCCTCGCCCGGCGAAAGCAGCACGATCACGCTGGCCTGGTGCGGCTGGCCGGGCTTGTTCGACGGGCGGCGCAGCACGCGTGGCTGAGGAGCCATCCTGTGCTGCGCCTCGCGCGCGTCGAAGCCTTCCAGGGCCAGCGCGGCGCGCACATCGTCGACGGTGATCGAGGTTGGGGGCGCGCCCAGGTCACTCATGCGGCGTACCACGCGCGCCGCTTGCGGAGCGAGATACCCGCATCCGTTTCGTCGCGACGCGTAGCCCGCACGCGCCCGCGCGGGTCGATATGAATCTGCCCCGCCTGCTGCAAGCGCGCGAACTCTTCCGGCGTGATGTCGGGCGCGGGCTCGCCGCCCAGACGCTCCAACCGCGAGCCGAGATCATCGTCCAGCGCGGGCTGTTCCGGCGCGGCGGGCGTCTCGTCAACCACCTTCGGCGGCTCTTGGGGCGGCGCTTCGGGCGGAGTCTGCTCCGGCGGCGCGGTGGCGACTGGTTGCTCGATGGGCGGCTGCTCGCCCGGTGGCTGATTGCTCTGTGGCTGCTCCACCGGCGGCTGATCGTTCACAGGAGTCTGCTCATCAGTCATCGTGCGAATTTCCTTCTTCCTTCAAGCGGGTGACAGCCGTTGGCTCCCCGCTTGTGTTCGAATCGTCCTCAAGCGACACGTTGCCCAGCGACGCCAGGTCATCCAGCGACACGGACTGGACGGCGGGCTGCGGATGGCGGCAATGGCAGACCAGGCAATCCGGGTTGCACGGCACCGACACCCACTCCGCGCCATACGGCGGCGTGACGCGCCCCTCGTAGATCTCAAGCTGGCGGTTGGCGAGAATGACCGTGTTCCCCGGCATCTCGACATACGCTTCGGTGTCTTCGAGCAGCGCATTCAGCGCCACGTCCGCCTGCGCCGCGGCAACGCGCACTACATGGATCCACAGCCCTGGCTCCGCGGCCAGCGTGCCATCCGGCCCGATCATACCATAGTCCAGCTCGGCTTCCGGCCCGACCGGCTCCGCCAGCCCTTCGCGCAGATGCTCGGCCCAGCAGGCGTAGCACGGCCCGTCGTCAGGGCGGATCACGCACACGTCGCCGCCCTCGCCGCGCTCGTACACGCCCGCGTAGACCGCGGTGCGCCCGGCCGTCAGACACGCCTGATTGATAGCGTACTTCGGCCCCTCGGCGTCCACCCCCACCACCACGAGATCCATCTGGTTCAGCTTCTCGAGATGGTCTTCAATCTTGCCGTGAATGGCTTCGATGTAGGCGTCGGGGTTGCGCTGGCGGATCAGGTCCGCGACGGCGTCCGCTTTCGGCTGGCCGAGGTAGCGCCGGTCGGCGGCGTGGCGGACCACGTTCGCCGGCTCAAGCACGTCATCGTCGATCAGGATGAAGCGTCCCACGCCGCTCATCGCCAGCGCCACGGCGACGAAGCTCCCGCCGGAGCCCAGCCCCACAATGCCGACCGTCCGCTCGCGCAGGTAGGCGAGCGTTCCGGCCCCTAACAGGCGTTCCACGCGATCCCAGCTCATGAGGCGCTGCCCTTTGCGGTTGCATCCGGCGCGTCGGGCGCACCGGCTGTTTTCTGCGATTCGTCGACGTGCCGCACCAGTTCCAGCAGCGTGCGCTTGGTGTCCCACTCCCAGGCGGGAAGCTCGGTCAGCAGCAGCGGCCGCGACGCCTGATACAGCTTCTCGAATACGTCTTCATCTTCCGCCACGCTGACCAGCGGCGCGACGCGCAGCGCGGGCATGTCATACGGATAGTTCGCCGAGGTGACGACCAGCAGCACGCGCGTTGCGCCCGGTTTGTACACCTGGAAGCAGATCTCGTAGGGCGGATGGCCGTCGGCGTCAAAGCGCACAACGTCCACGCTGTAGCCCGCGTCTCTCAGCAGACCAAGCTCCTGCTCGAAGCGACGCGGCCGCGCCAGATGCCAGCCGATTATCGGCAGCCCCGGCAGGCGATCGTTTGCCCACACCTCGGGCACGACCGGCACAAACTTCTTGCGCCGCTTGTTCATGTACCAGAAATCTGCGCGGATCGTCCAGCCAGCCTCGTAATCCCGCAGCACGATCGCGTTCGGAGCCATCGGCGGCTCGGGGAACAGGTCCTGTTCTTCGGGCGCGGCGTCGGCAGGCTTCTCGGCAGCGGGCGTTTGCGGCGTTGGCTCCGCCGCTGGTTCGGCTTGCGCGGCGGTTTCCTCGGCGGGCGGGGTGGAGCCGGTGTGCGCCGCCATGCGTCCGACTTCTTCGCTCGGCACCGGCTCGCCCTCGGCGGGCGCCTGTTCCGGCGATTCGGTAGCTTCGGCCGCTTCCGCTGCTTCCGGCGCGGGCTGTTCGGCGGCAGTCGGCTCCGGGCGCAACGGATAGAGCGTCACAATCGGCGCGACGAGGTGCTGGACCGGCGTGTCGGGATCTTCGATCATGCGGCGTGCGGTCTCAGCATCCCCACCGGACGGCGCGATCATGTCGCCGGGCTGTTTGTGCCAGTCCCCGACGTGCGCCAGCGGCACGTCCCACTTCGCAGCGAGCGCATTCCCGTACGACGAGCGGCGTAGTTCGCGGAACGCTTCCCAGTTGTAATACAGCCAGTCGAAGACGTCGCCCTGCCAGTCGTCGCCCTGCTCGAACATGCCCCACTCGCGGACGGCGTCATTCCCCGGGCCGATCGTGTCAAGGATGTAGATATCTGGCTCCGGGCGGCCCTGCACCGGCACGACGAAACCAATCAGCGCTTCGCCCGTTTCTGGCTCCGGATAGAGCAGCGCGCCCATCCGGATCTTGTCGATCACACGTTGCGCGACGATGATGCGCGGCATATCGCGCGGGGTCTCTCGCCCGGTGTCGCTTTTCCGCTCGTCCATCACCACCGCATCCTCCTCCTGCGCCCGGTATCCTTCACCGGTGGCATCCGTTCTTCAACACCCGGCCAGACGCTCGTCGCGCGCCAGGTGTAGTACGCGTAGAGCCATTGAATCGCCCAGCCTGCGACCGTGACCGCCGTCGAGGTGCTGGGGTTCCACCCATAGGTAACCCCGTCCTTCGGGTTGAACAAGCACAACTGCCCGTCTTCGTACTGGTGCTTCTCGCTGTAGACGTTCGGCCGCAGCACGTACGCTTCCGCCGGACGGTTAGGGTAATCTTCGGGGTAGACGATTTTGAGCGTGTGCAGCCGCTGCGGAATCCCGGCCAGGTTGATCTCGACGTCGCCTACCCAATACAGCAGATCATTGCGAGGCACCACCAGGCGGAAAGTATCCGCGAAGGTGGCGCGCATCATCTCGACTTCCAGCCGCAGACGGGTCGAGACGCGATCGCGCGTGCCCCACCATGCTTCTCTTGGCATGCTTCCCTTTCCTCTAGTTCTCCCTGTGCGTCGCTATTCTTCCTGGTCGCCAAGCAGTTCGGACAGGCTGACCGCTTCGCGCTGGCGGGCGTTCAACGCCTGAAGGAGCGCCTCGGACAGCTCGCCGTCACTGGACACATACTTCTGAATTGCGCCCCCGCCTACCGGCTGCCAACCGAAGCTATGCACGGCCAGCAGCGTCTGCCCCGCGAGCACGCGCAGATTCCAGTCTTCTGGAACAATCGTCTTGCCTTCCAGCGGCAGCCACGTCCCCGGCACGACCGTGTTCACCCCGCCCTGCAGGTCGTATTCCGCCTCGTCAGCGTAGCGCAGCCGCCCCTCGTGGTCGATCAGCTCGAAACGGATCTCTCCGGTCGCCGGATACGGCAGCGCCAGCTCGACAAACGGGCGCAGGTAGCGCGTGTCCATCACCACGCCGCTGTTGCGCACAATCTTCGGCTCGTTGCGGAGCCGGTACGCCAGCAGGCCGATGTCCGTCACCTGGACGTACTCGCTGCTCGCCTGGTATCCGGCGCGAGCCATCGCTTCCCACGCCGCCTCGGTAATCTCCACGTGGCGGCGCTTGGCGCGCGGGCCGCGGCGCGTGCGCGAGCGCTGAGCGCTCGCTTCCGACATCATCCACTGGCTGATCTGCCCGTAGAACGAGAACAGCGCGATCAGCACGAAGATGATGAAAATCAGGGCAAACAGGTCATCCACGAAGAACATCGCGGCCGGGGTTATCCTCTCCCCTCGCGGCTCTGCGCGCGCAGCAATTCTTCCAGGCTGACCGGAAGGGCCGTGTCGTCTTCTTCGTCTCGCCAGACGCGCTCGCGTAGCTCGCCATCCGAAGCAAGCTGGCGGCGGCGCATCGCCAGCGACGGTGTCAGGCTAAAGCTGTGAATGCCCAGCATCCCGCCATCGATCTCAAAATGGACGGTCCACGCGCCGGGTTCCAGGTTCGCCTGCTTGTTGCGACGGATCGGCAGCCGGTAATCGGGCAGGATCGCGTTCTCGCCCGGCTGAAGCCACTTATCCGCCTCGTAGATGTACTGCGGCTTGCCCGCCTCGTCGCGCAATTCAAAGCGCACGCGGCCAACCCGGTTGGCGAGAAGCTCTGGCACGTTGACAATGGCGAAAGGGCGCAGCCCGTCGTCGTCCAGCGAGATGAACCGGCCACGCCGCAGCGACAACCCATCGGGGCGCGGCTCGTCCACGATCAGGCCGATGTCCATCAGGCGGATCAAGGCGTCATAGCGTGGGTGCGTCCGGGCGCGGGCCATCGCCTCGCGGGCGACTTCCGATGGCTCGACTTCCGTCTCGCGGCGCGACGGCAGCGCCTGGATCAGCGTTTCGATGTCAACGTTCCGCGCGATCGCCACCACCAGCAGCAAATACGCCGCCAGCAGCGCCGCGCCAACCAGCGTCGGCACACTGCCCGCGATCAGTGTGAGCGCCAGCGCCAGCCCAACGATCAGCAGCCAGACGAGCGTGCCGCGTTGACTCTGTCGAAACATGCCTCTACCCTTCACCTCGGCGCCGCGTTGTTCACGGTCGCCTGCCCCCAATGCAAGCCATCTCGATTGTAGCGTACTCTCGAAAACTTGTACGTATCGCACGGGGAGAAGTTGCGCCAAACCGGCCCCTGGCAGGCAGATACGGCAGAGGGTATTGTTGAGTAGCGGTTAGCAGTTAGCAGTTAGCGGTTAGCAAAAGGCAGGAGCACGGACCGGCCACCGTCTTGCTTGCGAGCCGGTGATCATGCGGAAATAAAATGGCAAACGAAGTACCCGCCGGGGAAACCTCACCCCTTAACCCCTAGCCCCTTTTCCCCTCTCCACGCGTGGAGAGGGGCCAGGGGTGAGGTTTTGCGCCCAGCGACGCACACTGATCTATCGAAGGATCATTGAGCAACCAATCGCACAGCAGTTGAGCACGATCAAACGCGAAAGCAGGAGCGCCGATGAGCACACCACCCGATTTGCCCGACTTGACGCCCGTTGAGCGGCAGCGATACGCGCGCCACCTGACTCTGGCGCAGGTTGGCACGGAAGGGCAGCGCCGCCTGAAACGGGCGCGCGTGCTGATCGCGGGCGCGGGCGGCCTTGGCAGCGCCAGCGCGCTTTACCTGGCGGCGGCTGGCGTGGGGACGCTCGGGCTGGTCGATCAGGATGAGGTGGACGCCACCAACTTGCAGCGCCAGGTGATTCACGGGGAGAGCACGCTCGGCGTGCCCAAAGTCGAATCGGCGGCACGGCGAGTGCGCGATCTGAACCCGCACGTGCGCGTCGAAACGTATCACACCCGCCTGACGCGCCACAACGCGCTCGACATCATCCGCAACTATGATCTCGTGGTCGATGGCACCGACAACTTTCCGGCGCGCTATCTGCTCAACGACGCCTGCGTGATGCTCGGCAAGCCGCTGGTTTACGGGAGCGTGTTCCGCTTTGAGGGGCACGTCAGCGTCTTCGGGCTGGCGGATGGACCGTGCTACCGCTGCCTGCAACCGGAGCCGCCACCCCCTGGCAGCGTGCCGTCCTGCGCGGAAGCGGGCGTGCTTGGCGTGCTGCCCGGCACGATCGGCACGCTCCAGGCGACCGAAGCGCTCAAGCTGATCCTCGGCGCAGGCGAGCCGCTCAGCGGGCGGCTGCTGATCTACGATGCGCTCGACATGACCTTCGACACGATCCGGCTCCCCAAGCGCGCAAGCTGCCCGGTCTGCGGCCCAAAACCGACCGTCACCGAGTTGATCGACTACGACCTGTTCTGCGGCCTGCCCGTCGAGTCGTCACCCTGGGATCAGACGCCGCGCCAGATCCGAGCGCGGCTGGACGCAGGCGAGCCGCTTCTGCTGCTTGACGTGCGGGAACCGTTCGAGCTGGACATTTGCCACCTGGACGGCGCGCAGAATATCCCCATGAGCGAGATCAGCCACCGCTGGCAGGAGATCCCGCGCGACCGCCCGGTCGTGGTGTTCTGCCACACGGGCGTCCGCAGCGCAAACCTGATCGCGGCGCTGCGCGAGGCGGGATACACGAACCTGATCAATCTGGCGGGCGGGATCGACGCATGGTCGCGCGAGGTGGATTCGAGCGTGCCGAGGTATTGAGCGAGCGATTGAGCAATCTATCGTAACGCTCGCCGGAGAAACCTCACCCCTTAACCTCACCCCTGGCCCCTCTCCACGCGTGGAGAGGGGCCAGGGGTGAGGTTCTTTGTTAGCCCTATGCGTTTTTGCCAGTTCGCAGGGAAAAGCAACGGGCGCAGCAAGCTGCGCCCCTACGAATCCTGTGGAAATCTTCGCTCTTGGCTAACGGCTAACTGCTGAACGCTAACTGCTGAACGCTAACCGCCGCTTTCATCCATCGACGCCGAAGCGTACGCGCGGATGTTCTCTTCCGGCAGCATAAGCGTCACGCCCGCATTCGTCAGGCGTTCCTGGCGCGTCTTCGCGCGGCTGAGCAGGCGGCGCGCCTCGACGTTGTCCGGCAGGCGCTCGACCGCTTCCTCAAGCAACTGCACCACGCGATTAAGCTGTGGCGTGTCGTTCATCAGCATGCGCCCCAGCGCGAGCAGGCTCTCGCCGATCGCCTGCTGGTCGTTCAGTTCGAACGCCAAATGCAGCGTGTGCCGGTAGGCCGACTGCGCGCCAGTGTAATCGCCGCTTTCCTCGAGCACATTCCCCAGGTCCGACAGCACCTCGAACAGTTGCCGCTGGTCGCCGGACGCACGCGCCAGGGCGACGGCGCGACGGTAGGTGCGGCGCGCGTTCATCCAGTCAAGCTGGCTGGCCTGCGCGGCGCCGAGCCGGTCGAGCACGTCCGCCAGCAGATCGGGCCGCTGGACGCGCTCAAGGAGCGGGATCGCCTGTTCCAGCATGGCGATCGCGTCTTCCGGGCGGCCGGTTTCGAGGTACAGCGCGCCGAGCTTGTCGAGCGTCTGCCCGATTTCGAGCCACGCCTCGCTGGGGCGCAGCGCGCGGATCGCTTCCTGATACGCGATCTCCGCGCCCTCGGTGCGCCCAAGCTCCACCTGCAAATCGCCGAGCAGCATCAAGAGCTTGCCCTCGCGCTGCGGGTCGTTGAGCTGCTCTGCCAGCATCATGCCGCGATCGACATAGTTGACCACGTTCTCGTAATCGGCGCGCTCCAGGCTGAGCGCGGCCAGCGCCTCAAGCGCGGCAAGCTCGTCGTTCACGTCGCCATTCGCCTGGTACGTTTCGAGCGCCTGGGCATAGTAGGCGATAGCGTGCTCGGTATCCTGCTCCTCGGCGGCCCTTTGCGCCAGGTGACGCATCCGCGCCGCTTCCGCGCGGGACATCGGCGCAGCGGGCGCTTCTTCCGGCATCGAGGGCGGGACGGGCGCTTCCGCTGGCGGCACGCTTTCCTCAACCGCCGCTTCGCTCACCGGCTCCTCGGCAGGTTCCTCGACCAGCGCCTCAGGCTGTGGCAGCGCTTCGACCGGCTCCTCGTGGGTTTCCTCGATCGGCTCGGCGGCCTGCTCCAGCGCGGCAGTCAGGTCTTCGATGGCGGCGTCGGCTTCGTCCAGCGGCTCGAGGTCAGCCGACGTGTCCAGCCCAACCGCGGTATCGCGCTCCGATGGCTCCGGGTCGCTCAGCGGGAAGGTGACGTCAGTGGGAGCGGCTTCGTCCTCAGCAGCAGCCTGTTCGGCGGGAACGGGCGCTTCCCCAGCGGATGACTGCGGCTCGGGCTGAGGTTCTGGTTCCGGTTCGTCAACCTCAACCGGCTCATTGGCCCATGCCAGCAACGGGACGCTCGCCGCGCCCGGCTCGTCGAGCAGGTGCCACATCCATTTCAATTCGGTCTGAAAGCCGCGCTTGACCGCGAAATCGTCCGCGCCGGACGGGTCGAGCCGCAGCACCAGTTCTTCAAGCTGGTCGGTGCGCTCGTGCCGCGCCGCATAGCGCGCCGCCGCCAGCACCGCGCTGAACTCCGCCGCCAGCCGGTTATGATGCTCGTCGTCGTTCGCGCCCGTCTGCTGCTTGACATAGCGGAGCAGCCCGGCCAGATGCCGCGCGCGCAACTCGTCAAGCTGCCCCTTGCCGCGCAGAAACGCCTTGGCGAAGTGGCGCACCAGCTCGTGCGCCCGGTAGGCAGGCTGGTCGTAGACAGTGTAGCTCGACGCAAATCCGCGCCGGACAAGCTGGCGCAATGCGGGGCGCAGCGACTCCGCTGGCGCCTCAGTGACCTCGGCCAACAGCGCTTCGCTCGCCCCCGCGCCAAACGACGTTCCCAATAGCAACAGCGTGCCTTGCAGCACGGGCGGCAGCAGTCGATAGGCGCCCATCATGATCGCCAGCGTCCGGTTGACCGCGCCACGCGGCATCTCCGGCAGGCGCGCGCGGAACTCGGCGGGCGACACGTTCGCCCCGGCCAGCGCATGCCCGGCGATCGTCAGCCCCAGCGGATAGCCGCCGGTGACCTCGGCCACGCGGTTGAACTCGCTGACGTCCGCATCCACGTCCGGCCCGGACGTCAGAATCAACAGCGCCTCGGCGTCGTCCTGGTTCAGCGGGCGGACGGCGTGGCTCTCCCACGGACCCCGCCCGTAATGCGCGTGCGTCAGCACGACCGGATGTTGCGAGCAGCACGCGTCGATGAAGGCGCGCGCGGCAGGCAGGTTCACCACTCCGTCGAGCACGATCAGCGGGCGGTGCTCGCTCAGCCGGTCGCGAACGATGGCGATCTGCTCGTCCTGCGCGCGATCCGGCTCCAGCGCCACGCCATACGCCCGCGCCACCCGCACCAGAAGCGAGCGCAACGAATCTTCGGCCAGGTCCAGCCACAGCACGCCGCCATCGGTGCTGATCCGTTCGGCGGCGACTGCCGCGGCCAGCGACGATTTGCCGCTGCCGGGCGCGCCGTAGAGCAGGATCGGCCGGTTGGCTTTCAGCGCGAGATGCACCGCCGTGATGTCGGCGTCGCGGCCAAGCATCAGATCAGGCGGGCGGACCGGCAAATGATCAGAATCGCGCAGGGGCGCATCATGTGGGGCAACAGATGGCTGGCTCATCGCGGGGCTGCCTTCCCAACCAGGGCGCAAATATCGGTGCAAGAAATTGATTTATTGCAGTATAGCAGATGCCGGGGGGATCGACTAGCGACCCTGGTCCTAAGCAGCGCGCGGAGAAAACCCGCGCCCGGCAGAGCATACCGGGCGCGGTCGTAATCGGTGAATGGAATCAGAGCAAAGGGAAAAGCTTAATCTTCGGCGGGCGGCGGAACCGGCAGGTCTTCCACCGGCACATCCTTATATTTCTCGCCCACCTCAACCAGCAGCACCGGGATTCCATCCCGGATCGGGTATTTGTAGCCCGAATCGGCCGACACAAGCCAGCAGCCGTGCACCAGCTCCAGCCGTCCGGGGTCATCGCCGCGATCGGTATAGTGCACCGCGACCGGGCAGCGCAACATTTCCAACAGGTCTGCGCTGATCGGGGAGTCCTGCGTCGTCTCTTCAGCCATAAAGCAGTCCTTAGTCTAATCTGCTCGCATGTGTCGTTTCTGCGGAAAAGTATAGCGACCTGCGCCAGAGGCGTCAATCACGCGGTACGACTGGCATTCGCCCGGCGCGACAGGTACACTTGAGAACATCGAGACGCGCCGATCTCATCCTGGGCGCAGGGCATAAGGACGCGCCATGCCGGCGATCAACCTGCCTGACGGCACGCTGTATTACGCGCAGTCGCACCCCGACGCGACGGCCTTCCCGCCGCTGGTGCTGGTCCACGGCGCGGGCGGGTCGCGCCTCGACTGGGCGCCCGAGCTTCGCCGTCTGCCCGATGCCCGCGTCATTGCGCTTGACCTGCCCGGCCACGGCAAATCGACCGCGCCCGGCCGCAACACACTCGACGCCTACGCGCGCGACGTCGCGGCGCTGCTGGACGCGCTGGCTCTCGACCGGGCGGTGATCGTCGGGCACAGCATGGGCGGCGGTGTCGCGCAACTGCTGGCGCTGGACTGGCCGGAACGCATCGCAGGGCTGGTCCTGCTTGGCACGGGGAGCAAGCTGCCGGTCGATCCCACGCTGCCCGATCGCATTGTGACCGAGCCAGACACCACGCTCGACTGGCTGATCGAGTGGTCGTGGCACCCGTCCGCCTCGGCGGAAATGAAAGCCCAGGGACGAACCGCGTTTGCCTCGACGCCGCGCGACGTTTTGCGCAGCGACTACCTCGCCTGTAAGGCGTTTGACACGCGCGATCGGCTGGCGCAGATCGCCGCGCCCACGCTGGTGATCGGCGCCGAAGATGATTGTATGGTTCCGCTGAAGTTCAGCCGCACCCTCGCCGAACGCATCCCCGACACGCGGCTGGTCGTGATCGAGCGCGCCGGGCATATGTTTCCGTTAGAACAACCGAAGCAGGTCGCCCAGGCGATCACGAGTTGGTTAGCGGAGCTGCGGCCATGATCAGAACCTTGCGCTGGATCGTCACGCTGGCGCTGCGTTGGGGCGGCGTCACCGCGGCAGAGCGAACGGTCCGGATGGCGACGAGCGCCCTGCCGGATGTCAACCGCTCGCAAACCCAGGTGTTCAACATCTCCGGCCCCACCACCGTCTACGTGCGCGGGAGCCATTGCCGCGTGACCGTCAAGCGCGGTGAAGAGCATAAGGTCATCGTCCAGGCGAGCCTGGTGCGCGCCTTCGGGCTGGAGCTGGTCGCGGAGCAAGACGACGTCGGCGTGTATATCGTCGCACGGCAGAAACCGGTGGTCGGCGTGCTGTCGCGCGCGGAGTTTTCGATCACCGTTCCCGCCGAAACGTATCTCGTCTTCCGGCTGACGCCCGGCGACGTGATTCTCAATGACCTGGATGGGATGCTAGAGCTTCCGGCGAGTATGCTAGCCCAGGCCGCGCCCGTTTCGACCGAGCCGCCCGCCTGAGCAACTTTGCGGAGCAGAATGTATCAACGCGGGCGCGCGCCTCATCGCCGGGACGCGCGTTCATTATCGAAAGGATCAGTAAGCGGCAGCGGCGGCTGGTCCGCGTTCATTCAAGCGCGGGTTCTGCCTTTCGCTAACCGCTCATCGCTAACTGCTAATTGCTAAAAATAGTTTTCAGCCTGTAACGGATCGCATGTTCCGGAGAAGATCAACCCTATGCGTCTCACCTTTGAAAAACTGACCGAGCTAACCAAGCACCTCGCCGGTGCGATCTACCGTGACGCCATCCCGCTGACCGGCTGGCGGATCGTGGACAATCTGGACTATGGCACACCGCTGCCGCCCGACGACGATCCGGCGTGGCAGCCGCTCCCTGAGGGCGGCGCGTGGGGCGGCCGCCTGCGCTGGGCGTGGATGAAGACGTCCGCCACCATCCCCGCCGACTTCGCCGGGAAACCCGTCGCGCTGCGGATCCAGTTCGAGCCGCTGCGCAAGACGCCGGAAACTCAGGTGTTCAGCCCGCCCGAAGCGTTGGTGGAGATCAGCGGGATCGACACGCCGCCGCAGACCATCGACCAGATCCATTACGACATTCTGCTGGCGGAAAGCGCGCCCGGCGACACGCCGCTGGAAATCGTGCTCGATATGTTCTCCGGAAGCTCGCAGGAAGCGGGGCATCGCGTCCGGTTCCGCCGCGCCGAGATGGTCTGGATCGACCGCGAGGCCGAGGCGCTGTACTTCGATGCGAACGTCTTGCTGGACTCCATTGCCGCCATGCCCGAATCTGCCTCGGCGCGCGGCACGCTGCTCCGCACGCTGGACGAAGCGTTCGCCGCGCTCGACTGGCGCAACCTGTTCGACGAGGCGTTTTCGGACGGCGTGCGCGCGGCGCGCAAGCATCTGCGAAACTGCGTCTACGAAGCAGGCAACAGCGGCGATCCCCGCGTCCCGCGCCCGCGCATCCACGCCCTCGGCCACGCACACATCGACGTCGAGTGGCTCTGGCCGCTGGACGTGACGCGCGGCAAGGCCGAGCGCACGTTCTCCACTGCGCTGATGCTGATGGAGCGCTTCCCCGGCTACACCTTCACGCAGAGCCAGCCGCAGCTTTACAAGCTGCTTTCCCAGACGCGCCCAGACATCTACGAGCGGGTCAAGGCGCGCGTGCGCGAGGGGCGGCTCAACCCCACCGGCGGGACGTGGGTCGAGCCGGATACGAACTTGCCGAGCGGCGAGGCGCTGGTGCGCCAGTTCCTGTTCGGGATGCGCTACTTTGAGCGCGAGCTAGGCGTCCGCCCCGAAGTGCTGTGGCTGCCGGACGTCTTCGGCTACACCGCCGCGCTGCCTCAGATCATGCGGCTGGCAGGCGTGCGCTATTTCTACACCAGCAAGCTAAGCTGGAACCAGTACACCGACTATCCCTACGATACGTTCTGGTGGGAAGGGCTGGACGGCTCGCGCGTCCTGACGCAGCTTGCCACCACGCCGGAAGTGCTCAACCCCGCGCCCGGTCAGAACACGCGCATGACAACCTACAACGCGCGGATGCAGCCGCTTGAGATCGTCAGGACGTGGGAGCGCTACAAGCAGAAAGCGTACAACCATCACCTGCTGATCGCGTACGGGCTAGGCGACGGCGGCGGCGGACCGTCGCCAGAAATGGTCGAGCGCGCCGCGCGCATGGCCGATCTGCCGGGGATGCCGCAGGTGCAGTTCGGCACCGCCGAGGACTTCTTCCACGCGCTCGAAAACACAGTGCCGGACGACCTGCCGCGCTGGGTGGGAGAGCTGTATTTCCAACTGCACCGGGGCACGTTCACCAGCCAGTCGCGGACCAAGCGCTACAACCGCAAGACCGAGACGCTGCTCCACAGCGCGGAAGCCCTCTGCACGCTGGCGCACCTGCTTGGGGCGGAGTATCCGCAAGATGCGCTCAACGCCGCGTGGGAGATCGTGCTGCTCCACCAGTTCCACGACATCCTGCCAGGAAGCAGCATCCGCGAAGTGTACGAGGAAGTCGAAGCCCGCTACGAGCGCGCGCAGGACCTTGCCAACGGCGCCCTTGACGACGCGCTCGACACCGTCGCGGGGCAGATCGGCGGCGAGGGGACCGGCTTCGCGGTGTTCAACACGCTCGGCGCAACGCTCGGCGGCCCGGTGGAGCTGGAGCTTCCCGGCGACGGTCCGGTTGAGGTCGTCGCGCCGGACGGGACGCGCCTGCCCATTCAGTGGGTGGACGAAGAAGCCCGTCACGCGCTGATCCTGCCGGACCGTATGCCCGCCTATGGCTACCGCTGCTACACCGTCGCGCCCGCGCAGGGCGAGCCCGCGCCGGTCGCGCAGCCGGTCGAAGCGTCGGCTGGGGCGCTCGACAACGGGCTGATCCGCGCCGAGTTCGACGCGCAGGGGCGGCTGGTGCGCGTGTTCGACCGCGAGCATGGCCGCGACGTGCTGGCCGAGGGTGCGGTCGGGAATCAGCTTTGGGCGTATGTGGACCGTCCGCATCAGTGGGACGCATGGGACGTCGAGGCGTACGTCGAGGATCAGGGGTGGCAGGTCGAGCCGAGCGCGGTGCGGCTGGTCGAGGCGGGTCCGCTGCGCGGGACACTTGAAGTCGAGTATGCGTTCAACCAGTCGCGCATCGTGCAGCGCATTAGCCTGCTGGCGGGCCAGCGCGCGCTGACCTTCGAAACGGATGTAGATTGGCGCGAGCAGCATATCCTGCTGAAAGCCGAGTTCCCGCTGAACATCCGCGCGACCGATGCAACCTACGAAATCCAGTTCGGGACCGTCCAGCGCCCCACGCACGAGAACACGCCCTGGGACCAGGCGCGTCACGAGGTTCCCGCGCAGCAGTGGGCGGACCTGTCGGAAGCGGGCTACGGCGTGGCGCTGCTTAACGACTGCAAATACGGCTACAGCGCGCGCGACAACGTCCTCAAGCTGAGCCTGCTCCGCTCCCCGATGTATCCCGATCCGCTGGCGGACCAGGGCGCGCACACCTTCACCTATGCGCTGCTGCCCCACGCGGGCGACTGGCGCAACGGCGTGATCGAGCAGGCGCGGCGGCTGAACTACCCGCTGTTTGTCCAGCCGGTCGGCGCGGGCGGATCGCTTCCGGCGGAGTTTTCGCTCGTCACGTGCGACGCGCCCAGCGCGCAGATCGACACGATCAAGCGTGCGGAAGACAGCGCTGACCTGATCGTGCGCGTCTACGAGGCGCATGGCGGGCGAACCAGCGCGGCCCTGCGCTTCGCGGCACCGATTGCAAGCGCGGAAGAAGTCAATCTGCTGGAAGAACCGCTTGGCGAGGTCGAGTTCGCGGGCGACACGCTGCACTTCGCGCTGACGCCTTACCAGATCCGCTCGTTCCGCGTGGCGCTGGGCGGACTGGCGTAGCGCAGTTCACAGTTTCGGTTAATTGTAGGGGCGCAGCTTACTGCGCCCGTTTTCATTCCGTTCGACCACAGCGGGCGGAGCTTGCTCCGCCCCTACGAATCACTCCGGATGGGGAGTGCGGGACGGGATAGGCGCTTTCCCCTACTCCCTATTCCCCACTCCCTACTCCCCTGTTCCTCGCTAACCGCTTCTCTCCCCGCTTGCCGCGCACCGCCCAATCGTGGTATAGACTCTGTGCGACCGATTGACCGCACGCGAGTGGCAGCAACCCGCTGCCAGGCAGCCAAACGGGCAAAACCAGGACTTGCCAGCGCTATAAGAGGGTGGTACCCTTCCGCGAGGTTCCCCTGGAAAGGTCCCACCCGTCAATTATCCCTATCCGTCGCACGCACCAGGACGCATTTTGAGTAAGCATGGGTGAAGCCAGTGAGCAAGCTAGTCATTGTTGAGTCTCCAACCAAAGCCCGCACCATTCGCAGCTACCTGCCCGACGACTACCGAGTCGAGGCCAGCATGGGCCACGTGCGCGATCTCCCGGCCTCGGCTGCTGAGATCCCGAGCAAGGTCAAGGAGCAGGAGTGGGCGCGGCTGGGGGTCAACGTCGAAGCTGGTTTCGAGCCGCTGTATGTGGTGCCAAAAGACAAAAAAGCCGTCGTCAAGGAACTAAAAGACGCGATCAAGAACGCCGAGGAGCTGATCCTGGCGACGGACGAGGACCGCGAGGGCGAGAGCATCGCGTGGCATCTGACCGAGGTGCTCAAGCCGAACGTGCCGGTCAAGCGGATGGTCTTCCACGAGATCACGCGCGAGGCGATTCTCGACGCGCTCAAGCACTGCCGCACCATCGACGAGCGGCTGGTCCACGCGCAGGAGACACGCCGCATCCTCGACCGTCTGGTCGGCTACACCGTCTCGCCCCTGCTGTGGAAGAAGATCGCGCCAGGGCTGTCCGCCGGGCGCGTGCAGTCGGCTGCAGTGCGCCTGCTGGTCTTGCGCGAGCAGGAGCGTCGCAGCTTCAAGTCGGGCACGTACTGGGACCTCAAAGCGACGCTCGCCGCCGGGAACGAAACGTTCACTGCGACGCTGGTGACGCTGGGCGGCGTGCGGCTGGCGACCGGCAAGGACTTCGACAACTCGACCGGCACGATCCCGAAGGGGCGCAAGGTTGTGCTGCTGGACGAGGCGCGCGCCCGCGAGCTGGCGGATCGCCTGTTCACGCGCGAGTGGCGCGTCACAGACCTGAGCGAGCGTGACGAAACCCGCTCGCCCGCGCCGCCATTCACGACCTCGACCTTGCAGCAGGAAGCGAACCGCAAGCTCGGCATGACCGCGCGCGAGACGATGAGCATTGCCCAGCGGCTGTACGAGCGCGGTCTGATCACCTACATGCGTACCGACTCGGTGCACCTGTCGAAGCAGGCACTCGCCGCGCTGCGCCAGTGTGTCCGAGACAAGTACGGTGAGGATTACCTGCATCCCACGCCGCGCCAGTATCGCACGCGCAGCAAGGGCGCGCAGGAAGCGCACGAGGCAATCCGCCCCGCCGGGCATAAAATGCCCACCGCCGATGAATTGAAGCTGACCGGCCAGGAATACCGACTCTACGACCTGATCTGGAAGCGCTCGATTGCGACTCAGATGGCCGAGGCGCGCCTTCGGCTGAGCACCGTCACCGTGACGGTCGAGGATGCAGAGTTTCGCGCGTCCGGGCGGCGGGTGCTGTTCCCCGGCTTCTTCCGCGCGTACGTCGAGGGCGCAGACGACCCCGCCGCTGCGCTGGACGATCAGGAGATGATTCTGCCGCCGCTGCACGTCGATCAGGTGCTGGACTGCCGCGCGTTGGAGCCGCAGCGCCACGAGACGGCCCCACCCCCGCGCTACACCGACGCGACGCTGGTCAAGGCGCTGGAAAGCGAGGGGATCGGCCGCCCCAGCACCTACGCGACGATCCTCAGCACCATCGAAGATCGCGGCTATGTCGAGAAGAACGGCAAGCAGCTTATCCCGACCTTCACCGCCTTCGCCGTCAATCACCTGCTGGAGCAGCACTTCCCGGAGCTGGTCGATACCCAGTTCACCGCGCAGATGGAGCAGGTGCTTGACGAGATCGCGATGGGCAACGCGGAGAGCCAGCCCTACCTCGAAACCTTCTTCCTGGGCGACGAGGGGCTGGAGCAGCAGGTGAGGGTTAAGGAGCAGACGATTAACCCGCGCGACATTCACGCGCTTGAACTGGAAAAGATCAACGCGCGCGTGCGCATCGGCCCCTACGGCCCGTATCTGGAGCAGGAAGTGAACGGGGATGTGGTGCGCGTCTCGCTGCCGCAGAACCTCTCGCCCGGGGACCTGACCGTCTCCCAGGCGGAGCAGCTTCTCCGCCAGAAGGGCGAAGGGCCGCAGCCGCTCGGCTATCACCCCGAAACCGGCGAGCCGATCTTCGTGCTGGTCGGGCGCTATGGGCCGTACGTCCAGCAGGGCGAGAACGGCGAAAGCGACAACGGCAGCGGTCGCAAGCCGCCGCGCGTCTCGCTGCCGAAGGGCGTGCGCCCTGAAACGGTGACGTTCGAGCAGGCGCTTCAGTGGCTCAGCCTGCCGCGCACGCTCGGCACGCACCCTGAGACGGGTGAGCCGGTCGAGGCGGGCGTTGGGCGCTATGGGCCATACGTGCGCCACGCGGGGACGTACCGCTCGCTTAAAAAAGACGACGACGTGCTGACGATCACGCTCGACCGCGCGCTGGAACTGCTGTCTGAGCAGAAGGGCACGCGCCGCCAGGCCGAGCCCCTGCGCACGCTCGGTGAGCACCCCGAGACAGGCGAGCCGGTGGTAGTTTACGAGGGGCGCTACGGGCCGTACGTCAAGCACGGCTCGGTCAACGCCTCGCTGCCGAAGGGCCTGGGCGTCAACGAGATTACGCTGGAGCAGGCGCTCTTGCTGCTGGCGGAAAAAGCGAGCAAACCGGCATCCGGCCGCAAATCGACGCGGCGCAAATCGTCGGCTGCCAAATCCGACGGCGTCGCCTCGACCAGCAAGAAGCCAACTGCTAAGAAGACGTCCGGCGCCAAGAAAACCGGCACCCGCAAGCCGAACAGTCGCAAGTCCGCCGGCGAATAGCGGCGGTGCGTCAGGCATGAGAGTATGATCGGGGCGTGTCCGTAGCCGGGCACGCCCCGAATAGTTTACGCTGCGAGGTCCCCCGATGAGCATACTCCGCGTTGCGCTATTGCAAATGGCCGCTCATGGCAGTGATCAGGACGCCAACCGCGCCAAAGGCGAGGTGTTCTGCCGCCAGGCCGCGCTGATGGGCGCGGACATCGCGCTGTTCCCCGAGATGTGGAATACGGGCTACGCGCCGTTCTGCGATCACCCGTGGAACCCCGACTTTCACCCGGACGACCCCGCGTATGACGCGATGCGGCGCGACCTGCGCGAGATGGCCGTCGGGCCGGATGACCCGTTCGTGACGCACTTCCGCGACCTGGCGCGCGAGCTAAACATGGCGATCGGGCTAACATACCTGGAACGGTGGGAGCCATCGCCGCGCAACACGATCACGCTGATCGACCGGCACGGTGAATGCGTGCTCACTTATGCCAAGGTCCACACCTGCGAGTTCGACGTGGAAGCGCTGCTGACGCCCGGCGAGGCGTTCCCCGTGGCGACGCTGGACACCGCGCAGGGGCCGGTGCGCGTCGGCGCGATGATCTGCTTCGACCGCGAGTTCCCCGAAACGGCGCGCCTGCTGATGCTCAATGGGGCGGAGCTGATCCTCGTGCCGAACTGCTGCCCGATGGAGCTCAACCGGCTGTCGCAGCTTCGGGCGCGCGCCTACGAGAACATGACCGCCATCGCGCTGGCGAACTACGCCGGGATGGGGCACTCCGTCGCGTATGACAGCGTAGCGTTCGCCGACGACGAGCGCTCGCTCGACATGACCGTCGTAGAAGCAGGCACGGCAGAAGGCGTCTACCTCGCGCCGATTGACCTGGACCGGTTGCGCGCTTACCGCGCGAGCGAAGTCCACGGAAACGCGTTTCGCCGCCCGCGCCTATACGGGCCGCTGGTCAGCGAAGCCGTGTCGGAGCCATTCATCCGCCCGCTGGCGAGGCGCTAAAGAGCGGGGAGTAGGGAGTAGGGAGTGGGGAATAGGGGATAAAAGAAAGCGGGCCGAGCAAGCTCGGCCCCTACATCGCACTGAGATTCTCGTTTTTTCGCTCTTGCTAACCGCTAATCGCTGACAGCTAACCGCTGCTTTACCCCTTCACCGACCCGGCCATCAGACCGCGAATGAAGTAGCGCCCCAGGAAGATGTACACGGCCAGCGTCGGCAGCGCGGCGAGCACCGCGCCCGCCATCGGCAGGTTCCACTTGACCGCTTCGCCCCCCGCCAGCAGCGCCAGCGCCACTGTGATGGGCTGCGACGCCTGGTTGGTGAGCGTCACGGCGAACAGGAACTCGTTCCAGATCTGCGTGAACTGCCAGATGATCACCACGACGAACCCCGGCAGCGACAGCGGGAACACGATCCAGCGGTAGATGCCGAAGAACCCCGCCCCGTCGATCGAGCCCGCCTCGATCATATCGGTCGGCACTTCGACGTAGTAGTTGCGGAAGATCAGCGTCGTGATCGGCAGGCCGTAGACCACGTGCGCCATGATCAGCCCGATCAACGAACCGCCCAGGTTCACGTTCTGCATGAACTGGAACAGCGGGATCAGGATGCTTTGGTAGGGGATAAACATCCCAAACAGCATCAGCGGGAAGACGATGTTCGCGCCGGGGAAGCGCCACTTCGACAGCACGTACCCGTTCATCGACCCCATCATGGCCGAGATGATCGTCGCGGAGATCGTCAGGATGAAGCTGTTACGCAGTTTCGGGCCGAGCATATCTAGCGCCTCACGATAGCTGGCCCAGTTGATTGTGTCCGGCGGCTGCCACACCTGGTTAAGCTGTCCGGCGGCGTCGGGCGTCTTCAGGCTCGTCATCACGACCGTATACACCGGCATCAGGAAGACGAGCACCATCGCGATCAGGAAGAGGTAGATCAGCGGGCGGACCAGCTTGCCCAGCTCGAACGGCAGGCGGCGCGCTTCCGGCTGCTTGGCGAGCGCCGTCGCCAGACCGGACGATCCGGCAGGAACCAGCTCAGGCTGCCGCCCGCGCGACAAAACATAGGCCCACAGCGGGAGCAGTAGCACGAGGTTGCCCACGCCGCCCACCAGCGCCCCGATCAGCGCGCCAGTCTGCGCGTCGCGCCGCGTGTAGTCGTACAGCAGGTACGTGCCCAGGCTGCCGACCAGCATCCCGAAGATCACCCAGTTCACAACATGGGTCATGGTGATGGTCATGGCTGCCTCTCCTTAAACCTCGTGCTCGCCGCGCAGCGCCGTCACCAGATACGGGATGATCACGACCGCCACCATCACAAGCAGCACGATCGCAATCGACGAGCCGATCGCAAACTTGTTGCTGCGGAACATCGTGGTATAGACCTGCACGCCCGGCACGCTCACCGGCAGGTAATCCGTCCCGGCCATCGCAAAGATCAGGTCGAACACCTTGAGCGAGATATGCCCCAGCACAATTGCCGCGCTGAGCGTGATCGGTTGGAGCAGCGGCAGGATGATCTTGGTGTACACCTGGATCTCATTGCACCCGTCGACCCGCGCCGCTTCGCGCAGGTCTTCCGAGATGCCCCGGATCCCGGCCAGGTACATCGCCATCGTGTAGCCGGACATCTGCCACACCGCCGCGAGAATGACGCCGACCAGCGCCACGTTGAACCCGAACGATTCCTCGTAATCGACATTGGGGAACGACTCAGCCGCACCCAGGAGATAAGCCACCAAGAGGATCGCCGCCGGAACGCCGAACAGGAACGCACCGCGCCGGTTGCCATGCCACAGCTTATTGACGACAACCAGCAACATCCCCACCACCAGCAGCGCCATCACATAGCGCGGCACGTCCTGCCAGTTGAACAGGCCGTGCATCTGTGGGTCGTCTTCGTTCCACGTCAGGAAGTCCGCCGCAATCCACCCGACCAGCACCAGAACCGGCACGCTGACAAAAATCGCGGTCAGCCAGCGGCGGCGCACAATCTGCTGGATCAGGATGAACGCCATCACCGCCAGGATCACGACGATGGTCAGCGTGGGGACCTCGTGCCAGTTGAACTCGTACGCCTTGCGGTTGTTCAGCCACGAGAACGACCACGCCTCGCCGCCGAACAGCGTGGGAAGCTGGTTCACGCCGCCGCGCGGGTTGAGCAGCCAGCGCCAGATCGTGCCGGTGACCGCAAACGAGAGCGCCATCGGGAACAGGAACACCGTGCGAAAGAAGCCCTCGCCTTTGATTCGCTGGTCCAGCAACACAGCCAGCAAAAAGCCCAGCGTCAGACATCCGACCAGGAAGAAGCCGGTAAAGAAGAATGTGTTGACTAGCTCTTGCCGAAACCGGAAGTTAAGGGCGTGGCTGAAAAGGTTCTTGTAATTCTCAAACCCGATGTAATTCTTGTCGGACGTGTCCAGTCCTTCCCAGTCGGTCAACGACCAGAGAAAGGTCTGCCCGATGAAGCCGTAGACGAAAATCGCCAGCAGAATGATCGACGGCAGGATGGTGAGGAAGGCGAACAGGCGATCGCGGTTGATGCGGCGGAGCGACAGGCTCAGGTCGCTCAAGCGGCTCCGCCCCTGGTTGGCTGTTAGTTGCATGGCATCGCATCCCCTCGGAATGTGGCGTCGTGAGCCGCCCCGATCGACGCGAGGTCCCGCCCACCGGGACGAGACCTCGCATTGTGGTCGTCACAACAGCGCTTGCTCGTGCCGGACAGGGTCGCCCGGCGCGCAGACGCAGCGCTTATTCGGCGGTTCCGGCGATCCCGGCCTGCTCAGCGAGCGCTTGGGCAGCCGCGCTGGTCGCCTGGGCGTTCCGCGACGCCAGGAACTGCTCCATCACGGTCGCGAACTCGCTGCTGAACGTTTCGGGCGCCACCGCGCCGTGCGCCAGGCTGCCGACGATCTCGTTCGTCTGCCAGTCCTCGGCGGCCGACTGGAGATATGCGTTGTACTTCGACAGGTCACTGTCGGTGCGGGCGGCGATGGACCCCTTCAGCGGGTTGAAGACGTCCTGGCCCTCGACCGAGCCGAGCAGGCGCAGCCACGCGATCACGTTGTCGCGGTTCGGCGCGCCGACCGGCAGGCCAAACGAGTCGGCCAGCATGTTGAACACGCCCTCGGTGCCCGGAGCGGGCGCCCAGCCGAAGCCCTCACCCGGGGTCAGGCCGAGCGTGGTGCTCATATAGCCCGCGGCCCAGTCGCCCATGATGTTGAAGGCGGCCTCGCCGTTGACGACCATGTCGGTCGCCTGCTGCCAGGGCAGCGACGCGGCGTCTTCATCAGCGTTCGTGCAATCGAGGATCTCGCTGAACCGCTCCCACACGGCCACGACGTCATCATCGGTCCAGGCCTTTTCGCCCGCCCAGAGCTGGCGATAGCCTTCAGCGCCGAGCTCGGCCAGCGCGACGTTCTCCCACAGGTGGGTGACAGTCCAGTTCTCGCCAACCGACAGCGGGACCACACCCGCTTCCTGAAGGGTCGGGCAGATCTCAAGGAAGGCGTCCCAATCAGCCGGAACTTCCACGCCCCACTCTTCGAGGTTGGCCGGAACATACCACATCACGTTCGAGCGGTGGATGTTCACCGGCACCGACCAGATGCCCTCTTCCGTGCTCAGAAGATCGATCAGGCCCTCGGGGAAGACGTCAAACCAGCCCTCTTCCTCGAACAGGAAGGTCAGGTCTTCCATCTGATCCGTCACGACATACGTGCCGATCAACTCCTGGCCCGCGTGCACCTGGAACGAGTCCGGCGGGTCGCCACCGAGCATACGGGTCTTCAGGACGGCGCGCGCGTTCACGCCCGAGCCACCGGTCACCGTCGCGTTGATCACTTCAACGTTCGGGTACAGAGCGTTGAATTCCTCGATCAGCGCTTCGAGCGCCGGGCCTTCGTCACCGGCCCACCACGAGAAGATTTCAAGCTCGCCGGAGAGATCCTCTTGCGCCAGGGAGGGGACGACCGCAGCTAACATCATGGCGCACATTACCAAAACCGAAATCAGACGTTTTGACACTGGTAAACCCTCCTAAAGCACCAAGTACCTGGAAAAGAGCCCGCCAGTTCACTTGCAGGGCCACAGGGCGCTGCGCCATTCGCGGGCAGAATGGTCCGCAACACTTTTATTATAGCTCAACACGCATCATAGCTCGAAAAACAGAACGCGCATGTGCGGAAGCTCCCTTATTGCAGGGAATTTGATCACTAGTGCTTACGGTTTTATTACTTTCTCCTTGCGGGTTGCCTCGCGTCCACCATCGCACGCCGTGATTGACGGGCTATTGCCGCTGTGTTAAAGTGTGAGTGTCAGGCTCAGCCGGGTATGGGGCGTTCACCCTGGCGGACCGGGCCGCGCCACACACCCTTTTATTCAGGCGCAGCCCTGCCCGCGCCCGGAACTCGCCGCGCCGATTGGCGCGGCATCCGAGCGCGTCGCCCCGTCGCCTGACCCCGTTTATCACGTACGTCCTCACGCCGGTCGGGCGATCGCCCGCTGTCGTGCGCGCGCCCCGAACCCTTTTATCCCGGCGCGGCCCGCATCCGGCAGAGGAAGAATGGACTTATCATGAGCATTGACTTCATCCTGCGGATGGCCGGGATGATGGTCTTCGCCGTGCTGGGCGCTATGCTCGGCGTGGACCTATCCGACTCGCTGCTGCTCCCCGCAGAGGCGACCGGCCTGATCTTCGCGCTGATGGGCGCGCTTGGCGGCCTGATCATCACCCCCTGGATTACCACCTACCCCGCCCGCGTCGGGCGACGCATGCTGCTGCAAATGCCGGTCGAAACCCTGGTTATGGCCGCGATCGGGCTGGTCGTCGGGTTGCTGGCGGGCGCGCTGGTCGCCTGGCCGCTGTCCATGCTGCCGGGGGTGTTCGGCTGGCTGCTGCCGATCCTCGTCGCGATCGCGCTCGCCTACGCCATGACCACCGTCGCCGCGCTGCGGGCGCAGGACATCCTGGCGATGTTCAACGCCGCGTTCGACCGCCGGTCCGGGCGGCGCGCGGCTCCCGTCCAGTCTAACGGGGGCAATGACGACATCCTGCTCGATACCAGCGTCATTATCGACGGGCGCATCCTCGACATCAGCCAGACCGGGTTTCTGCGGGGTCGCCTGCTGGTTCCGCGCTTTGTGCTGCACGAGCTTCAGCACGTCGCGGACTCGGCGGATGTGCTGCGTCGCAACCGGGGAAAGCGCGGGCTGGAGATTCTGACCGAGCTTCAGCAGGTCAGCATGGCGCCGGTCGAGATCATCGACGACGACATCGAGGGCGTGGACGAGGTGGACGAGAAGCTCGTCCTGCTGGCGCGCAAACGCGGCATCCCTGTGATGACGCAGGACTTTAACCTCAACCGGGTCGCAGAACTGCAGGGCGTGACCGTCCTCAACATCAACGCCCTCTCCAACGCGCTCAAAGCGATCTTCCTGCCCGGCGAGGTAATCGACATCCACGTGGTGATGGAAGGGCGCGAGGCCGGGCAAGGCGTCGGCTACCTCGACGATGGGACGATGGTCGTGGTCGAGGGCGGGCAGCAATACCTCGACCGGACCATTGAGGTCCTGATCACGCGCTACATCGTCACCAACGCCGGGCGGATGTACTTCGCGCAGCCCGAAGGCTCCTTACGGACATAAAAGGGAGTGGGGAGTAGGCAGTCGGGAGTAGGGCTTTCCCCCATTCCCTACTCCCTATTCCCTACTCCCCGCCTTTCACGCCCGATACTCGCGCATCCGGCTCATGTCTTGCCCAACCATGCGGAACGCGCGCTGCTCCGCCTCGTACAGAATCCGCTCTTCGTCCAGCGTCAGCAGCTCGCGATCACGCATCAGCAGCCGCCCGTCGACCAGCACGTGCGTCACGTCCGCACCGACCGCCGTGTGCACCACGTTGGCGATCAGGTCGTGACGCGGGCGCAGGTGTGGCCGGTCGAAGTCCAGCAGGATCAGGTCGGCGGGCGCGCCCTCGCGCAGCACGCCGCTTTCCGCGAAGCCAAGCGCCTGCGCGCCGGTCTGGCACGCCATCCGCAACGGCGTGTCGCCGGGCAGGGCTTCGGGGTCGAGCCGCAGATACTTTTCAAGCAACACCTGCTGGCGCATGATCTGGAACAGGTCCATCGTCGCATTCGACGCCGGGCCGTCCGACCCGATCGCGACACGCACCCCATCCGCCAGCAGATCGGTGACGTGGTTGATGGGCATCGCCAGCTTCATGTACGTGTTCGGCGTGCGCGCCACGAAGACGCTCTTCTCCGCCAGGATGGCGCGGTCCTCGGCGTTGAGCGCCAGCGTGTGCGCGGCGATCGCGTGCCCGTCGAAGATGCCGAGCGCGGCAAGCTGCTGCACCGGGGTTTGACCGTGCCGCGCCAATGAGTTCTCGACCTGCTCCTGCGATTCGGCCACGTGCAGGTGAATCGCCAGCCCGCGCTCCGCCGCGATCTCCGCGATGCGCGCCAGAAAGTCGGGCGGGCACACATAGGGCGAGTGTGGTCCGAGGCAGGTGCGGATGCGACCGTCCGCCGCGCCCTGCCACTGCTCGATGAACTCAAGCGTGCCATCCAGCCCTGGCCCGACTTCTTGCTCCGCGCCGGTCCCGAAGACGCACCACGCAAGCTGCGCCTTCATCCCGTTCTGCTGCACGACCTCAGCGACGCGGTCCATGTAGAAATAGTGGTCGTTGAAGCCGATCGTGCCGCTGCGGATCATCTCGCAGGCCGCCAGCGCCGCGCCCCAATACACGTCATCCGGCGTGAGGGCGCTCTCCGCCACCCAGATTTTCTCGTTCAGCCAGCGTGGAAAGGGCAGGTCCTCGGCCCAGCCGCGCTCAAACGTCATGGCGGCGTGGCTGTGCGCGTTGAACAGCCCCGGCAGTGCGACCTTCCCGCGCCCGTCGATCACCTCATCGGCGCGCGTGTCCGGCGGCACCTCGCCGATGCGTGTAATGCGGCCGTTCTCGATCAACAGGTCGACGCCGCGCAGAACCTCGCCCGCGCCGTCCAGCGTGATCGCGTCAACTCCCCGAATCCAGATCGCAGACATCTTGGCTCCTTCTTTACGGTTGCGCGCGCGCTGGATTATAACCATGTTGGGCAGGCGGGCTTAAATCTCCCTTACTGTCCGGGGCGCTATGCGTTACAATCAGCAAGCGACAGCAAGAAACAGCAAAGCACAGCGAAAAACAGCCAAAAGTAGCTAAACTCAGCAGAAGCGGTTTGCCGCTGCTGCGCCTTTTGTCAATCGCTAACTGCTAATCGCTAGCCACTAACTGCACAAGAGGGACGACCCGCATGGCACTCGAAGTCTACAACGTGCTGCACCGCGCCAAAGAACCGTTCGAGCCGCTGACCGAAGGCAAGGTCAATATGTACGTCTGCGGCCCGACCGTTTACGACCACGCGCACATCGGACACGCGAAAACCTACGTCTCATTCGATGTAATCGTGCGCTATCTGCGCTACAGCGGCTACGACGTGCTTTACGTGCAAAACCTGACCGACGTCGGCCACCTGCTCGACACAGGCGAAGACCGCATTCTCAGGAAAGCGCGCCAGGCGCAGGCCGGTCCGATGCAGATCGTCGAGACTTACACGCGCAGCTACTTCGAGGATATGGACGCGCTCGGCGTGCTGCGGCCCGACATCAGCCCGCGCGCCAGCGGCCACATCCCCGAGCAGATCAAGATGATCCAGAGGCTGATCGAGAAGGGGCACGCCTACGTCACCGAGGCGGGCAACGTCTATTTCGACGTCACAAGCTGGCCGGAGTTCGGCAAGCTCTCCAACCGCCAGCTTGAAGATCAGCAGGCCGGGGTGCGCGAGGACGTCCGCGAAGACAAGCGCCATCCCGCCGACTTCGCGCTGTGGAAGGCCGCCGAGCCGGAGCACATTCTCCGCTGGGACAGCCCGTGGAGCGTCGGCTACCCTGGCTGGCACATCGAGTGCTCCGCTATGGCGCACAAATACCTGGGCGAAACGTTCGACATTCACGGCGGCGGCGTCGATAACATCTTCCCGCACAACGAATGCGAGATCGCCCAAAGTGAAGCCGCCCACGACGCGGAATTCGCCCGATACTGGCTGCTGACCGGCACGCTGATGGTCCCGGACGAGTTCGGCATCCCGACCAAGATGTCGAAAAGCTTGGGCAACTTCTACACCATCAAGGACGCGCTTAAGCTGCACCGGCCCGAAGTGCTCCGCACGTTCATCCTCGGCGCGCATTACCGCAACCCGATCGTGTTCAGCGAGGAAGCGCTCGACGCGGCCAAGCGCGGCTGGGAGCGGATTTACGGCGCCGTGCGGCTAACGCGCGAAAAGCTGCGCACCGCGCCCGAAGGTGACGCCGGGAGCGCCTTCCTGCCCACGCTGGAGCAGGCGCGCGCCCAGTTCGTCACGTGCATGGATGACGACTTCAACGCGCCGGGCGCGCTCGCCGCGCTGTATGACCTGACGCGCGAGGTCAACACGCTGCTCAACGGGACGGAGCCGGTCGGCAAGACTGTGCTCGAAGCGATCGACAAGACCTACCGCGAGCTGGGCGGTCAGGTGCTCGGGATCGTGCCGGACGAAGCCGAGGGTGCGTCCGGCAGTGCGGAGCGCGAGGAAGGGCTAATCCGCCTGCTGCTCGAGCTGCGCGCCCAGGCCCGCGCGGACAAGAACTTCCAGCTTTCGGACCTGATCCGCGACCGCCTGGGCGAGCTTGGCGTGACGGTCGAGGACCGGCCCGATGGCACCATCTGGCGCGTGAATTAGCGGCGCGGCGCCTGCCACACACTGAGGAGCACTATGGCCGAGTATCTGTACGGGCGTTGGGCTGTGCTGGAGTCGCTGCGCGCCGGGCGGCGGCGGTTTGAGCAGCTTCTGCTGGCCGAAGGGATCGAAGAGAAGGGCACCGTCACAGACATCATCGAGGCGGCAGCCAGTCGGGGGATTAACATGCGGCGCGTGCCCCGGCGCGTGATCGACGATCTGTCGAAGGACGCGAATCATCAGGGGGTCGCGCTGCGAGTCGGAGAATACCCGTATGTCTCGCTCGAAGACACGCTCAGCGCGGCGCGCAACCGCAACGAGCGGCCCTTCCTGCTGGTGCTCGACCTGCTCAAAGACCCGCAGAACGTCGGCGCGCTGCTGCGCGTGGCGGACGCGGTCGGCGTGCATGGCGTGTTGTTGCAAGAGCGGCGGGGCGTGGACGTGACGCCCGCCGTGGTGAACGCCTCGTCCGGCGCGGTCGAGCACCTCAACGTCGCGGTCGTCACAAATCTGGTCACGGCCATGCGCAGTCTGAAGGAAGAGGGCGTCTGGCTGGTGGGGCTGGACATTGGCCCGGATACCGCGACGCTCGATCAGGTCGATCTGAACATGCCGGTCGCGCTGGTGCTCGGCAGCGAGGGCGAGGGGTTGCGCCGCCTAGTGCGCGAGACGTGCGATCTGCGGATCACCCTGCCGATGCGCGGGCACGTCCTCAGCCTGAACGTGGCGACCGCCGGGTCGATCGCGCTCTATGCCGCGTGGCAGGCGCGCAAGTGGGAAGGGTGGACTCCCCCCACCGCGCGGGCTTAACCCTTGCCAGTCGCCCGGCTCGGTGTTACGATTCGCGCGCGACGCGTGAATAAGCGATTAGCTGCGAACAGTTAGCATTTAGCCCAAAACAGGATATTAGGGGCCGCTTGCTGGCTTTGCTAACCGCTAACTGCTAATCGCTAATGGCTTAACACCGGGGGGTGCTATGCTGCGCTCGCTGGTTGTTTCATTTCCGGCGAGCCAAACCAGACGCGACACTTTGAGGCGGAGAGCACGCCATGTACATCCGGCGCGATAAATCCAACCTGCACTTTGGCCGCCAAGCCCGGCGGCGCGGCAGTCGCGGGCTGCTGGTCGTGTGGACGATCGTGATGCTGATGGCGCTTGGCGTGTTGATGCGCTTCAACACCGTGCAAAGCTGGGTCCTCGCCAGCGTTCTGAGCGACGCCACCCCCACCCTCGACCCCGTCACCCGCGCCCAGCTTGGCGAGCGCGCCTACCTCGCCGGAGATATCGAAACCGCCATCCAGCACTACGAGCAAGCTGCCGCTGCCGACCCTGAAAATATCAACATCCTGTTTGAGTACGGGCGGATGCTGGTTTACCGCAGCTACGCGGGGCGCAGCTTCTTTACGTATGCGGAGAAGGCGCTCGAAGTGGCCCAGCAGGCGATGGAGATCGCGCCGGACAACCCGCAGGCCAACGCTCTGCTGAGCCTGGCGCTCGTCTCCAATGGCCGCGCGGAAGAAGCGATCAGCGCCGGGCTGAACGCGGAGCAACTTGCACCGAACTACGCCGAAGCGAAGGCGTACCTCGCCACCGCCTATTACTACGCCGGTCGCCCCAACCAGGCGCTCACCAAAGCGGATGAAGCGGTTAAGGCCAACCCCGACAGCGTAGACGCGCGCCGTGCGCTCGCCCTGGCGCTGGCCTACGTGGGTGAGTTCACCGCCGCCGTGCAGCAATACGAGCGCGCGATCCAGATCCACCCGCGCCTCGACGTGCTGTATTTCGAGCTGGCGCTGTATTACAAGGCGCTCAATAACTACGACGCCTCGATCGCCGCCTTCGACCAGATCCTGGCGATGGAGCCGGACAACGTGAAGGCGTACGTCCGCAAATGCGAAACGTATTTCACCATGCGCGAGGACCAGGCCGCGCAGGAAGCGTGCGAGCAGGCGCTCCAGCTTGATCCGAATTACCCCGAAGCCTGGCGCCAGCTTGGCATGGTGCAATACACGCGCCGCAACTACGAGGGCTCGATCGAGTCGTTCGAGAAGTGTTCCGAGCTTCAAACGCAGCAGGGCGTCCCGCTGGTCGACCAGGAAATCCAGTGCTACTACGTGCGCGGGCTGGCGCATACGCTGCTGGCGCGCTGCGACGAAGCCTGGCCCGTGCTGCAAACCGCGCTGCAGATGAACCCCAACGAGCAGATCAAGGGCCTGATCAACCAGGGCTTGATGTCCTGCGTCAACTATGGGGACTTCAGCATCGAGCAGATTCCCACGCCCATCCCGCCCACGCCCGTCCCGCCAGAGCCGATCGGCGTGTTCTAGGAGCGCTGGATGTACCTCAGAACGCCCAAGCGGTATCGCCCCAAGAAGCGGCGGATCCACCTGATCTCGCGCCGGACGGCCGTGCTGATGGTGCTTATCCCGCTGCTGGCCTTCGCGGGGTGGATGATCTGGCAGAACCGCGATCAGGTACGACGCGCGGTGGGGGAGAACGTCGTTCCGGCGGTTGAGGATCTGGTGGTGAGCGCGCGGACGCAGGTCGCGCCCAAGCCAACGCCCACCGTCACGCCCGACCTGCTCGCCGCGCAGACCGCCTGCCGCGCCGCCCAACAGCAGGGCAACCTGCGCGAAGCGATCGAGCAATGCATGATCCTGGCGAACGGCAGCCCGAACGACGTGCAGGTGCATTATGAGCTCGCGCACCTGCTGGTGATCACGTCCGACCGGGGGACGAACCGCTCGCAGCTTCAGCGCGCCGTAGTCGAAGCCGAGAAGACGATCAACGCCAACCCCGAGCTGCCGCACGGCTGGGCGATCAAGGCGATGGCGCTCTCCTGGCTGGGCGATACGCAGGGCGCGCTGGCGGCCGGGCTTCAGGCGCGCGCGCTCGATGAAAGCTTCGCCCCGGCGTACGCGTTCCTCGGCAAAGTTTATCAGGACCTCGGGCAGTACGATCTGGCGGAAACCTACCTCGACCAGGCGCTGGAACTCGACAACTCCGGGCTGGCCGCCGCCGACGCGCTCCGCAACAAGGGCAAGCTGCTGTCGGACCAGGGCTTCTACCAGGACGCGCTGACGCCCTATCGCCTCGCGCTGCAGCAAGCGCCCACGCAGACCTATATCGCGGTGGAGCTGGCGCAGAACCTCGTCGCGCTGAACGAGATCGACGAGGCGATCGGCGTGCTGAATGCCGCGCTTGAGCGCAACCCGACCGACGCATCCGCGCTATGGTATCTGGGGACGGTCCACTACCGCAACGGCGATCCGCCCCGCGCGATGGAGTACTATAGCCGCTGCCTGGATCACAACCCCGAAGCGGTGTTGTGCCTGTCGTACCTGGGCGGCTTGCAGTGGCTGGACGGCGACTATGCCACGGCGGCGAACAACCTGCAGCGCGCCATCGATCTCGGCTCGCAGGACCCGGACGACTTCTACCAGCTTGGAAACTCGCTGGCGTCATTGGGCCGCTGCCCCGATGCGATCCCATATCTGCGCGACGGGCTGGCGATCGCCCAGGCGAACGAGGACGAAGCGCGCCAGCAGCGTTTCCGCGAGGCGCTCAATTCCTGTGGCGCGGCAGGCTAGGTGCGCCGCAACGCCCGAATAATCCGTATATAATGAGCAGAAAGCAGCAATTAGCAGTTAGCGGTTAGCGATTAGCCAGGCGAATTGCCCGGCCAGGTGATTGAAAGGGCCGCCGTTTGGCTCACCGCCTGACAGGCAGGTGAAGCCAGCGCCGCATTTTTGCTTATACACTTGCTGCTAACTGCTAATTGCTCATTGCTAACCGCTGTCCCGGTGCTTATGACCCAAACCCTGCTCGGCGCGACGATCAACGGCTATCACTACCTGGAAGAAATCGGCCAGGGGGGAATGGCGACCGTCTATCGCGCGCACCAGCTTTCGATGCACCGCGACGTTGCGATCAAGATGCTCCCGCGCGACCTGCTGCATCAGGGCAACTCGCTGGAGCGCTTTCAGCAGGAAGCGAGCATCGTCGCCCGGCTGGAACACCGCGCGATCGTCCCAGTGCACGAGTACGGCGAACATGAGGGCATGCCCTACCTCGTCATGCGCTATATGGACGGCGGCTCGGTCGATGACCTGCTAATCGACGGGCCGATCCCGCCGGAGCGCGCGCTGGAAATCCTCGAGCAGATCGCGCCCGCGCTGGATTACGCGCACCGCGAGGGCGTGCTCCACCGGGACCTTAAGCCGAGCAACATCCTGCTCGACTCCAACGGCGACGCGTACATCACCGACTTCGGGATCGCGCGCATTATCAGCGGCGGCACGAAGCAACTGACCACCAGCGGCGTCGTCGGCACGCCTGCCTATATGTCGCCGGAGCAGGCGCAGGGCAAGCCGCTCGACGCACGCAGCGACCTCTACGCGCTGGGCGTCGTCGTCTTCGAGATGCTCACCGGGCGGCGGCCGTTCGAGGCGGACACGCCCTACAACGTGGCGGTGAAGCACGTCACCGAGCCGCCGCCCGTCCCAAGCAAGATCAACCCGCTGCTGCCGGTCAGCGTCGACCGCGTGCTGTTAAAGGCGCTCGAAAAGTCGTGCGATCGCCGCTATCAGAGCGCAAGCGAGCTGGTCGCGGCGCTGCGGCAGGCGATCGAAGAGGGGAAAGCGTCCGCCAGCGCGACGGAGCCGTCGCCGCCGCTCGCGCTGCGTGAGATGCAGGTCTCGCGCGAACCGGCGCTCCCAATGTCGATCGTCCCCCCGGCGAACCTGCAACTGATGCCCGCCTACCAGCCCTCGCGCTCGATTGCGCATCCGGTGATAACCGCGCCGCCCCGGCGTCGCAAGCGCCCCGCCCGCCGCTCGGATCGCGTCGCGTGGATGACGTTGCTTCTGCTGCTGGCAGGCGGGATCGTGGCCGCAGGGCTGATGGTCGGCTACTACTACCTGATGGGGTCGCCCAACTCGGCAATTGGCGGGCCTGATACGCCGGACCTCGCGGCGACGGCGGTCTTCAAGCTGACCGCCACGCGCGCTGCGATCGAGGGCGAAGGCGAGGCAGGCGCCGAGGCGGAGACTTTCCAGTTTTCGGCAGACATGACGACGCCCGAAGCGACCTTCCTGCCGACGAACACCCCGCGCGGCGCGGCCCCGGCGGCCCCCTCGTTCAACGCGCAGAATCAGCGCGGTCTGATTCCCTGAAAGGGCATCGGAAGAAACTAACTGCAGAACCTCACCCCTGGCCCCTCTCCGTAAACGGAGAGGGGAAAAGGGGCTGGGGGTTAAGGGGTGAGGTTTCGCCATTTCACGCACACAAAAACGCCGGGAACCCCACAAGGCTCCCGGCGTTCTGTCGTCGTTCAGTCGCGCAGACTACCAGCCGCGCTGCTCGGTCGCTGCCGTGCGGATCGCGTCGAGCAGGCGCTCCAGCCCGGCGGACACTGACCCGATCGGCAGGTGGAAGCGCACGACCCGCCGCCCCTTCGCCTGCAACGCCTCAAGGTCGCCCTGCGCCTGCGCGCGCTTGAGTTGCATGAAGTCGTACGGCTGGCCGGGGATCGGGATCTCCTCGTAGTTCTCGACCGTGATCTGGATGAAGACGCCGATGTTCGGGCCGCCCTTGTGGAGCTGCCCGGTCGAGTGCAGGTAACGCGGCCCGTAGCCGAGCGTGACGGCGCGCATCGTCGCGTGCGCCAGCTCTTGCCGGATCGCTGCCAGCAGCCGGTCGTGGTTCTCGGTGGGCGCCAGGTACGCCATCAGCGCGATATAGTCGCCGGAGCGCGCCTGGCTCATGTGCGCCAGCAGCAGGTTGATCAGGTCGCCATAGTTGAACCCGCGCTGCTCTCCGATGCGCCGCAGCGTCTCGACCGTGCGCGGGTCGGCGTAAAGCTGCAAGCCGTTCTCGTCAAGGACCGGCTTGTCCTGCTTCAACGTGCCGTGCTCTTTGAGGTGTTCGAGGATCGCCTTGGTCTTGGCCTTGCTCTCCCCGACGTTCGGCTGATCGAACGGGTCGATCTGGAGCAAGTGCCCGGCGACGGCCGTCGCGAACTCCCAACGGAAGAACTCGCCGCCGAGATCGTACGGGTCTGCGAGCTTGAGCGTGACGACCGGCCGCCCGGCACGCTTGATCGCGTCCACCTGCTGATCCAGCTCATCCGGCGTATCGTTATCCAGGCGGACGTACACGAAGAAGCGGTCGTCGTCGAAGTCGCGCACGTCGGTCGGGATCATGCCCGCCACCGGCACGATGCCGCGCCCCTCTTTGCCGGTGCTCTCCGCGATCAACTGTTCGACCCACAGGCCGAAGCTCTCAATGCCAGGCGAGGCGAGCAGCGTCAGCTTGTCGGCGCCACGCTGCGCGATCGCGCCCATCGCCGCACCGAGCCACACCGCCGGGTTTTTCATAGTCGGGATGATCGGGCCGCAGGCGGTCGCCATACGACGCGCGCTCTCAAGCAGCCGCTCGATGTCCAGACCCATCACCACAGCGGGGACCAGCCCGAAGTAGCTCAGCGCGCTGTAGCGCCCGCCGATATCGGGCGGGTTGAGGAAGATGTACTTAAAGCCCTGCTCCCGCGCGGTTTCTTCAAGCGGCGTCCCGGCGTCTGTGACGGCGCAGAACTGAGCGCCCGCCTCGCTGCCGCGCCGCTCTTTGACGAGGTTGTAGAACAGCGAGCAGAGCGAAACCGTCTCGATCGTCGTGCCCGATTTGGACGCGACGATGAACAGCGTGTGGTCCAGGTCGATCGCCTCAGTCGCCAGCCGGATCGCCTGCGGGTCGGTCGTGTCGAGCACCATCAGGTCAGGGAAGCCCTCGATCACGCCGAACGTACGGCGCAGGACCTCGGTCGCCAGGCTGCTGCCGCCCATGCCAAGCAACAGCGCATGCGTGTACCCGTTGGCGCGGACCTCGTCACGCAGCGCAAGCAGCGGCGCGTAGAACTCATCCGGCGCGTTGACGATGTCCAGCCAGCCAAGCCGCTCGCGGATCGCCTGCTGGCGCGCGACTTCGCTCTTCCAGACAGACGCGTCTTTCTCCCAGATACGCTGCGGGATGCGCTCGCGGTCCAGCGCGGCCAGCGTATCCTCGACGCACGCCTCGAAGCCCGCGATGGCGGCTTCCTGGCGCTCCATGACACCCATCAGCATCACCTGGCGCTTGCCCTCGACCGCGTCGATCAGGCGGCGGAAGTCGTTGGCGAACGCTTCCACCCCGTCGCTCTGAAGCTGCTGGGTGACCTTGTCCATCTGCACGCCAACGTCCGCCAGATCGCGCATCAGCTTGCGCGCCGCGTCGATGTCCTGGTCGACCGTCCGCGCGACGGTGCCGTGATCGGCGAATGCCTCGATTGTCTGCGGCGGCAGGGTGTTGACGGTATGCGGACCGATCAGCGCATCGACGTAGTACGTGTCGGGATAGGCCGGGTTCTTGGTGCTGGTGCTCGCCCACAGCGGCCGCTGGACGCGCGCGCCCGCCTCTTTCAACCGCTCGAAGCGCGGGCTGTTGAAGACCTCAAGGAAGTGCGCGTACGCCAGCTTCGCGTTTGCGATGGCGGCCTGCCCCATCAGGCGGCGATGATGCTCGGTCGTCTCGAACTCGCCGCGCATCCGGGCGGACTTGATGTTGCTGTCCAGCAGGTTATCGACCACCGTATCGATCCGGCTGAGGAAGAAACTCGCCACCGAGGCGATCTGCGCGACTTCCTTCCCCTCGTCCACGCGGCGTTCTAGCGCGCGCAGATAGCGCTCGACCACCTGCGCGTAGTTCTCGACCGAGAACAGCAGGGTGATGTTGATGTTCAGGCCCGCGTAGAGCGCTTCCTCGATCGCGTCCAGCCCTTCCTGCGTGCCGGGGATTTTGATCATCACGTTCGGGCGGTCGACCGCCGCGAACAGACGCTTCGCCTCGCTGAGCGTGTTCTCCGCGTCGTACGCCAGCAGCGGCGACACTTCCAGGCTGACGTAGCCGTCCTCGCCATCGGTGCGGTCATAGACCGACAGCAAGACGTCCGCCGCCGCCTGAATGTCCGCAATCGCCAGCTTCTCGTAGATGGCGGACGCGTCGAGATCGAGCATCGTCTTAATGAGGTCGTCGTACTGCGTCCCATCCCCGATCGCCTTGGCGAAGATGGTGGGGTTCGACGTCATGCCGACGATGCCGCGCTCGACCCATTCTTGCAGCTTACCAGACCTCATCAGGTCGCGCGTGATGAAGTCCATCCAGATACTCTGGCCGTACTTCTGAATCTCAATCAGTCGGTTATCGCCCATCAAAGCATCCTTTCAAAGCTCCGTGCAATGCATACTTAAATAAAAAGACAATAACAACGTGGCTGGCCGCCACGCTGCGCTTTACTTGTTCATACGTCACCGCAACGTCACTCGCACGGCGCGCCGATTCCCGCGCGCTCGATGGCAAGCACCTTGTTGTGGCGGCGAACGTGGCGCTCCTCGTGCGATTCGAAGCGTGCGCCGACAAACGCGGCGACGATCTCCTGCGCCAGCGCCGAGCCGATTATGCGGCAGCCGAGGCAGAGAACGTTCATATTGTCGTGCTCGACGCCCTGGTGCGCGGAGTAGGTGTCGTGGCACAGCCCGGCGTAGATCCCCGGCACCTTGTTGGCGGCGATGCACGCGCCGACGCCGCTGCCGCACACCACGATCCCGCGCTCTACCTCACCGGCAACCACCGCCCGCGCCACCGCCTCAGCGAAATCGGGATAGTCGACCGCACGCTCGGCGCTGTCCGTGCCCAGGTCCACAACCTCGTGCCCTTGCTCGCGGAGCGTCCGCGCCAGCGTCTCCTTTAGCGGAAACCCGGCGTGATCGGCGGCGATTGCCAGCTTCATACGATGTTCTCCCTCATGTGGGCGGTCGCCCGGTCCTCACTTGTCGAGATTATACCCATATCCGCCGAAATACGCAGAAGCCCCGCACGAGGCGAGGCTTCTGAAAAGTCACTGAGGGTCAGGCGCGATTTAGCCCGGCGCGAGCGTTGCAGTCGGGATGGCAGGAGCGCTATCCTGCCCGCTGGCGGCTGGCATGGTCGGCGCGCCGCTCGGAACGGTATTCGTATCCCCGCCGCTCGGAGCGCTCAGCGGCGCCGTCGGGACGGTCTGGCCCGGCTCGTCGGACACGCAACGGAAACCGATCGAGGGCGTTGGACTGCCCGGTGGAGCAGAGCGGCGGTGCATCGCGCGCAGGAACAGCGGGATGGTGTCCCAGCTTCCGCCGCGCAGCACGCGCTCCGTGCCGGAGATCGGCCCTTGCGGATTCAGCGCGAGGGTCGGATTGGTTGCGATCTCGCTGTAGTAGGTCGGCGAGTACCAGTCCTGCACCCATTCCTCGACGTTCCCCGCCATGTTGAGCACGCCATACGGGCTTTGGCCGTTCGGGTAGCTCGTCACCGGAACAGTACCGGGCGCGGGGTCAATCGACGACATCGCCAGCGAACCGTCATATTCGAAGCCCCAGGGATAATAGCGGTTCTCAGGGCCGCGCGCGGCGTGCTCCCACTCGGCTTCGGTCGGCAGGCGGCGGCCAATCGCGTTGCAATACGCTTCCGCGCCCCACCACGTCACCTGTGTCACCGGATGATCGCTGTAGAACTGCGGGTTCTTGACCGAATATTGCTCGCCGTCGTAGTTGATGTAGCTCGTCTCCGGCTGTTCGACCGAGGTGTTGACACACGGCTGGCCGAGGCAGCCGTCCTTGTGGCTTTCCGGCCCCATCCAGTTCAAGAAAGCCACGTACTGCGCAGTCGTCACCTCGGTTACTTCGATCTGGTACGGGTCAAGCGTAACCTGGTGCGCGGGGGTCGAGTCCTGCGTCCACAGAATGTCGCACTGTTTGTCGTACAGCGCGCACTCGTCGACCGCCTGGCTGGCTTCTTCGGTCGTCGTGCCCATCGTGAAGCTGCCGCCGTTCACCGGCACCAGCCGCGACGCAATCGTCAGCAGCCTCGGGTCAGGGCCGGACGAACTCAGTCCAGGTGTTGGAGACGCCAGCCCGGTAAACGGCGTGCCGACAATGGTGGTGTCTTCCGAAAGGCCAGCCGCGCCCTCGTCCGGCAGCGCCAGCGGAGCGACCGAGTCGCCCTCGCCGCCCTGCGCGGACTGCGCCGACAGCGCGCTCATTGCCCCACCGGTTTCTTCGGTCGCGCTGGCCGCAGGGTCGCCGGTCTGCGAGGATGCACCCTGGCTATCCTGCCCGCCTTGCCCGCTCGCCGGGGGAGTCACACCGCCTGCCCCGCTAGCGTCCTCGGTCGGCAACGCAACGTCGGTCTGCTGCTCGCCCTGCGTGTCACCGCTCGGCAGCATCGACGGCGTCGGCTGAATGGTCTGATCGGCGCCAAGTTCCCCGGTTCCATCGTCAAGGGTGTCGGCTGTTTCGGGGGTTTCGTCGGTCGCCGGAGCGACGCCGCCCGCGTCGAGCGTAGCTTGCTGGGCGTCGATCGTCGCTTGCTGTGCGGCGAGCGTTTGCTGCAAGCCCGCCTGCATCGCGACCTCAGTCTCGTTGGGCACAATCATCGTCTCCGGCTCGCCTTCCTCCTCAAAGATGGATAGCGAAATTGCGCCGACCGCATACGCGCCGACGCACACCACCATCGCAAGGCCAAGCCCAATGATCATCCCCATCAAGGTCCACTGCCAGCCTGCGTCCCGCGTGCGACGGCGCAGGCTTCCATAGTCATTCATCGCGATAACGCTCCTTACCCTCTCGGTTTCCGGGCCGGTGCCGACCACAGATGCTCCCAATAATACCGTTCCCGTTCTTGTAGACCAAACGCTTAGCCTACGCTTCTTCGCCGCTCATCGCGGGCGCGTCTTCAGGTTCCCCGGCAGAATCGTCACCGGACAGGTTATCCCGCAGACGGCGATAGGTGGCCTGCAAAGTCAACGCATCCGCCACGTGGAACGGAAGCGGCGCTTCAACCGCGACCGTTCCGCGCACGTCGAAATCAATCATCGCCTGCAGTAGCTCGCGATACTTCAGATCGCATTCGTTCAGCGGCAGATGGCAGCGCTCGCCACGCGGACCGTACTCGATCCCCGACATGTGTGCGTGCAAAGTCTCCAGCCCGCGCCGCCCAAGCGCCACCTCGACCTGCCGGAAGACGTCCGCGAATTCTTCGTAACTGTTGACCTTCCCCTCGCGTGCGTGCAGGTGCGCGAAGTCGATGCACGGCAGCACGCCCGGAACGTCGCGGCTAAGCTGCAACACCTCGCCCAGCGTGCCGATCATGGCGGGCTTGCCCATCGTCTCGGGGCGCAGGATCACGTCCACGCCTTCCGCGTCGAGGATGGCCCGGATCTCCAGCAACTTCTCCTTCATCCGTTCGTACACAATTTCAGGTGGTTGGTTGTGGTACGAGCCGGGATGGAAGACGATGTCCCGCGCTCCGGCCCGCCAGCCCTTGCGCGCCGCCGCCAGCAACCGCTCGTCGCTTTTCTCCATCAGCTCGGCGGTCTGGCTGTTGAGGTTGATATAATACGGCGCGTGGATGCTCAGGGTGACGTTGTGCAGCGCGGCAGCCGCGGCGATATCGTCGCAGCTTTGATCGGTCACGCGGACGCTACGCACCCAGGCGATTTCGAGGTGCTGCAACCCCAGCAGACGGATGTGCTCAATCGCGGCGGTCGTGCCGCTGACCGGCGTGGTCTGCGGGCTGCCGACAGTGCCAAAACGGATCGGATCCGGGCTTGAGGAAGCCATACCGTATCATGTCCTTTCGTCGTGTTGTGCTGATAGTGTGTGCGAGCGTGCCGCCTTGCTTCGGGAGCGCCCGATGACGGTCATCGAACCCACTCAACGGCGCGAGCGGGATCTCCTGCTGGCGTTCGCCGCGTTTGCGGTCGCCGTGCTGCTCTGGCAGATCGACGGCCTCTCCCTGCTGACGTACCCGCTGCGCCTGTTCGTCACCGCGATCCACGAGCTGGGTCACGGGCTGGCGGCCATTTTGACGGGCGGCTCGTTCCTGCACTTTGAGGTCGGCCGCTACGGCGCGGGCCTGGCGTATACGCGCGGCGGCTCGCCGTTCATCATTTTGCAGGCAGGCTATCTGGGAACCGCGCTGTTCGGCGCCGGGCTGCTGTTGCTCACCCACGCGACGCGACGCCCTGGCCCGATTGCCATCGCGCTGGGCGGGCTGCTTGCGCTGCTCAGCGTGCTGTTCTCCGGACTGCGCCCCGCCGACCTCTCGGCGCTCGAGATCGTGCTGACCGGCGGCGTGTTTGTCGCCGGGGCCACGCTGATTGTAACACGGGAGTCGGGGGCTGGACGGGCAATCGGCGTGGGATTGCTGGCGCTCGGCGCGCTGTTGCTGCTAACCTTCGCGGGCACGGAAAATAGCCTGCGGACGCTCGGCGTGGGCGTGCTGAGCGGGCTGGCGCTGATCCTGCTTGGCTGGCGCGGGCAGCGGGATGTCGTGCTGGTGGTGCTGTATTTCCTGGCGTTTCTGACCGGCCTGCAAGCGCTGACCGACGCCTGGACGCTGCTGAAAATCGTCTCCGCGCCCGGTCTGATGCCGGTGAACGACGCGCAGTTGATGGCGAACGCGTACGGCGGCTCGGCGGAGCTGTGGGCGGTGGTGTGGATCGCGCTCGACGTGCTGATCTTCGGCAGCGCGATTTATCTGGCGTTCATTCGCAAGCGTGGCAGCAGTTAGCGGTTAGCCGTTAGCTGAGAAAGACAGCAATCAGGAACAAAGCGGGCGGAGCAAGCTCCGCCCCTACGCCGGATTTGGCTTCTGGCTGTCTTCCGCTTCTTCTGGCTGTTCTTCGTCGTTCTCGTCTTCCGGCCCGGCGCGCGGGCCGAACAGCGCATAGATCACCACACCCGACGACGCGACCAGAAACCCGCCGATGAACACCGACGCCTGCAGCGTGCCGAGCAGCGGGCGCGAGTCCGGCGTGGGCGGGTGGCTGCCGAAGCCAAGCACGTCCGCCAGCCCGGCCGCCCCGGCGATAACCAGCCCGGTCAGCGTCAGGCGGATGCCGATGTCCTGCGCCAGCGTCCGCCGCTTGCCCGCGTAAAACGCCTGGTGCACGAAGATATACGCGCCGAGAAACAGCAGCGCGAAGCCGACAAGGATCACGAACACCTGCAACACGCCGATCCCCGGCACTGATTCCAGGCCGATGATCCCCGGAAACAGGCCGATCAGCGTGATCACGACGCCCAGCGCGCCGACCGTGATGCTTGTCTCGCTGTAACGTTCCATCGGCGGCTACTCGTCGGGAAGACCCGCTCGCAGCACGCGCAGCATATTCCCCCCCAGAATCGCGGCCACATCGTCCGGCTCGTATCCGCGCGCCTCTAGAGCCGTCCCGATCTCGAGCAGGTCCGCAACCGTCTCAATGCCGACTGGCACCGATTCGCTGCCGAAGCCGCCGTCAAAGTCGCTGCCGATCCCGACGTGCCGCGCGCTGCCCGTTACCTGGCAGACGTGATCGATCGCCGCCGTAACCGTGTCCATGTTGGCCGCGTCGCGCCGGTCACCGAGCCGCCAGCCATCGACCAGGAACAGGTTGTAGGGCAGAATGCCAACCACCCCATCGTGCTCCGCAATGCCACGAATGATGTCGTCGCTCAGGTTGCGATCGGGCCGGTCCGGGCGGAAGCGCAGCGGGTTGGCGTGACTGGCGAACAGCGGGCCGTCATAGCGATCGAGCGCCTCGCGCGCCGCCTCGGGTGCCATGTGCGACAGGTCGAGCACCATTTTCAGCCCGGCCATCACGTCGAGCAATTCGCGCCCCAGGTCCGTCAGCGGGCCGAGCGCGCGCGTCCCGCCGCTGTAGCGGGTTTGCGTCCACGCCGGGCCGATGATCCGCAGGCCGCGCTCGTACCATTCCTCGGTCTGCTCCGGCGTCAGAATCGGGTCCGCCCCTTCCATCAGCAGGACGATCCCCAGCCGGTGATCTTCCAGCCCCTTGCCCTCTTCCCACGTCGCCAGGACGTCGTCGAGATCGCGCTGCGTCAGCACCAGGCGGATGCGCTCGCTGTCGCTGGCGAGCCGCTCGTAATACTCCAACTGGCGCATACCAAGCTGGTACGCTTCTTCGGGCGTCTCGTAGAGGATCTTCTCGTCCGGGTACATCTTGGCCGACGCCGGGGAGACGAAGATCGCGCCGCAGATCACCGCGACCCGGCCGAGGATCGCTTCGGGCAGCCCGCTCATGCAGCGCCCGTAGCGGCTGACGAACGTCGGGTCGATCACCTCGCGGCGGCGCTTGCGCCAGGCGCTGTGCAAAAAGTCGCGCCCGTTGTTGAAGTAGTTCCAGGCGATGTCCTGGTGCCCATCGACAATAATCGGGTTCATTCCGAGTTCACGCTTTCAGAATTCGCCAAAGCCTGTAAATCATCATAGTTGGTCACGCGCTCGCCGTTGGCGAACAATGACGGCGTCCCGCGCAGCCCGCGACGGTCGTACTCGCTCCGCGCGCGCTCGATCACCTGCTCGACCGCGTCGCCGTCCATGCACGTCTCGAACGCGTCCACGTCCAGCCCCAGCGCTTCCGCGCCCAGACGCACGCGCCGCTCGTGGAAGGTCGAGCCGACGAAACGCTCTCGCCACCAAAACAGCGTGTCGTTCATCTCCCAAAAGCGTCCCTGCTCCCCGGCGCACAACGCGGCGCGGGTCGCGGTCGGCGCGCCACGGCCAAACGTCACCGGGATCAGCACGAACTGCGCGCGCCCATCAGCGATCGCATCCAGCAGGCCGGGGAATTCGTCCTCAAAGAACCGGGCGCAGTGGATGCACGCATAGCTCGAAAAGTCTTCGATCAGCAGCGGAGCGCTGGAGCTGCCGAGGCGCGGAAAGCCCTGCTCGGTGAATCCGCGCTCCAGCCCCTCGTAGCGCGCGCCGACGTCGTCGGGCAGGGGCGCATTGAGCGGCAGCATCAGATACGCCGCCCCCACGCCGAGCACAATCACCAGCGCGAAGACCACCACCAGCAGCCAGATCGGCACGCGCTGGCGCTTGACAGGCGGGGGACGCCGCTCCAGACCGGGCAGCCCGGCGAGTGGATCGTCAGACGGTGTAGGCGTGGTCATGAGCGCTCAATCACCCCGTCGCGCCAGCGATCTACCAGTGGGACCAGTTCGGGAAGCTGGCGGATCGTCGCGTCCGGCGTGACCTCGATCCCTTCTGGCAGGTCGGACCACGGTTGCTCGATCCACACGCCGCGCAGGCCTGCCCGCTTGGCGCCGTAGATGTCGTAATACAGGCTGTCGCCCACGAAGACCGCTTCCTCGGGCGCCAGTTCCAGCGCCTTGAGCGCCTGCTCGAACACCGCGCGATACGGCTTCCATGCCTGCACGTCGGCGGAGAAGATCAGCACTTCGAGGTATGGCGTCAGGCCCCAGCGATCCAGGTCGCTCCGGTGATAGCGCCCTTCCCACAGCGTGTTGGAGATCAGGCCGATCCGCAAGTTGCGCTCGCGCAGCGCTTCCAGCGTCTCGACCGCGCCTTCCAGCGGCGAGACAATCGTCTGGATGCCCTTCATATACGCTTCGGCCAGCGCCTCAAGCTGCTCCGGTTCGAGGTCGGTCACGCCCCAGCGCCGTGCCAGCTCGGTGACTTGATAACCGAGCTTGATACGCGACACGTCATCTTCGTTGATCGACTGCCACATATCCCGCGCGACGGGCCACGCTTCTTCGAGCGCGTCTTCTTCGGGGGGCAGCTCATAATCGAGCGCCTTGAGGTAATAATACACCCCTTGAGCGCCCAGCTTCTCCATCGCTTCCCAGTCCTGTCCTGGCGGCGAGTAATGCAGCAACGTGCCGCCCATGTCGAAGATGACTCCGCGCACCGTCATGCCGTTCCCTCTCCCGTTCGATCCCATCTCAGCATTCTATCGAAACGATCGCAGTTGCGGCGTGTAGAACCTCACCCCTGGCCTCTCTCCGTAAACGGAGAGGGGAAAAGGGGCCGGGGGTTAAGGGGTGAGGTTATGCTCAACGCTTTCGATAGATCGCTCGATACTCAATCACGAAAGCAAATAGCGCGCCAGCAGATGCGTCGTGTGCACCAGGCTGTCGGTATGCGTCCGCTCGTAGGCGTGCGACGCGTCCACGCCCGGCCCGACCAGCGCGACCTGCGCCGTGCCGCCAGCCGCCCAATACGCCTCGCCATCCGAGCCGTAGTACGGGTAGATGTCGAGCTTGTACGGGATCGACGCTTCCTCAGCCAATGCGCGCAGCCGTCCGGTCAATTCGACGTGATACGGCCCGCCGCCATCCGCCACGCAGATCCCGGCGCTGAACTCGTCGCTGTTTTGCCCATCGCCCACCGCCGCCATATCGACCGACACGACCTCATGCAGCCCCGGCGGGAAGCCCGCCGCCGCGCCATGCCCGACTTCCTCATAATTGGCGATCACGGTGGTCACCGTCTGCGCCGGACGCAGGCCCGCGTCGCGCAGCGCCCGAAATGCGCCGTAGATGCACGCGACGCTCGCTTTGTCGTCCAGATGGCGCGAGCGGATGAAGCCGGTGTCGGTCACTTCCACGCGCGGGTCGAGGAACACAAAATCGCCCACGTCAATCCCCAGGGCGCGCGTTTCGGCGGCGCTGCTGGTTCGCGCGTCGATGCGAACTTCCATCGTATCCTGCGTGCGCTTCTCGTCGCCCGCGCCGCGATGGACGTGGACGCTCGCTTTCACCGGCACGACCGTCCCGCGATAGCGCCGCCCGTCGCGCGTCTGGATCGTCACGCCCTCGAACTCGACGGCGTTCCACATGTAGCCACCGAGCATGTGGAGCTTCAGCCGCCCGTTCGACTTGATCTCGCGCACCATCAGCCCCAGCGTGTCGGTGTGAGCGGTCAGGCCGCGCGGCGCGTCGTCCCGCTCGCCGGGCCAGGTAATGATCAGCGCGCCTTTCGGGCTGCGCTCGAAGGTCATATCGGGAATCTCCAGCCCGCGAAACGCCTGCTCGACCAGCTCAATCGCTTCCAGGTGATAACCGGTGGGACTGGGGGTATTTAGCAATCTGACAAGAAAATCAATTATACTATCAGGATAAAAACTCAGGTCTGCCATGCGCGTCTCCTTACGCGGACACCATCGCTTTGCGAGGGCGCTAGCACGCAGGGTGGAGTATAACCCGCTTCAATATGTCTGACGAAACGTCCCGTACGATTGCGAGCTACAACCGCCACTCGGCCGAGTTCGCCAGTGCGCTCGGTAGTATCTCGCTTAGCCACGAACTTGATAGTTTTGCCTGCATGCTGCCCGTCGAAGCGCGGGTGGTGGATGTCGGCGCGGGGCCGGGTCACTATACGCTGGCGCTCGCCGCGCGCGGCCTGCTGCCGATCCCCGTCGATCTCTCCGCCGAGCTGCTGCGCGTCGCACGGAATTACGGGTTGGATAACCCGGTCCTCGCGGATATGCGCTGCCTTCCGTTCGGAACCGGCAGCCTGGATGGGGTGTGGGCAAGCGCCTCGCTGCTGCACTTGCCGAAAACTGCCCTGCCCGCAGCCTTGAAAGAACTCCGGCGCGTCGTCCACCTGGGCGGCGCGCTTTACTGCTCGCTGAAATTGGGCGAGGGCGAGCAGTGGGTCACCTCACCGCACGGCGGCGAGCGCTTCTTCGCGTATTACAGCGAGGACGAAATCGACCGCGCGCTGACCGAAACAGGCTGGGCGATCACCGGCGGCTACCTCAACCCTGGGCGCACGCACCCGTGGATTAACCGCTTCTGCCGGGCGGTGTAGAGCAGCGGTTAGCAATGAGCGGTTAGCGGTGAGCTAAGCACAAAAGCCGAGGCGCGCTGCGGGCCCTTCTCTTTAAAGCGCAGAAGTTCGGGACTGGCAGCCCTGGTTTTTTGCTAATTGCTAACGGTTAACCGCTAACCGCTGTCATTCCACCGTGATTTCCGCCAGCAACGCGTGATCGGATACCTCACCGTCTGCGTTGGTCACCGGCAGGCGCGCGTCCGGTGTGCGCCAGTCGTAGACCACCGCCCACAGCGCATATGTGCCGGGCGGCGTGCCGGACGAGATCGCGATCGCGTGATTGTCCCGGTGCAGCGATCCCGCGCGCCAGGTTGAGGTCGGCTCGAACGCATTGACCGGGAACGAGTCCCGCTGCGCCGCGACCGAACCATCCGGCGCGATCAGCAGCAGCGCGACGGTGTAATCCTGGGCGATCGGCCCGGACGCTTCCCACAGCAGCGAGACGGGCAGGTTCCGCCCGCGCGCCATGGCTCGCCCCGCCGGAAGGTCCGCGCCCACCAGCCGCAAGCCCGCGCCGAACTGCGCGTCGAGCCGCTGCTCCGGCCAGGTCGCCGCGCTGGGTGGAGGCGCCGCCGTCAGGTCGAACAGCACCGCCCGCGCCAGGTCCCCGCCAGACACCTCGTTTACCGGGAAGAAATGCCGTGCCAGATATTGCTCGACCGGGCGATTAGCCCACGGCACGAACGGGCTGCTGTCCGTGATCAGCCACAGGCGATCGTGGCGCTGCGCAAGATCGGCCAGGATGAGCGCATTCGACGGGTGAATCAACGCGTCCGGGTCGTTCGAAACGACCGACGGCACAGCTTCGGGGCTGGTGCGCTTGCCGGGCGAGTACGGCAGCGTGAGGACCATCGGCGCGCGCTGCTTGTAATAGTTCATGAAGAAGCCGCGATACGCGTTGTCGCTCAGCACGACGACATCATCCGGCCGGAGCTGCGGTTCCAGCCCGGCCAGCAGCGCGCGCAGCGGCTCAAAATCGCCCCGGTAGTGTGGATCGTGCCGCGCCGCGACCAGTCCCCCGCCCAGGGCTAACACCGTCCCCAGCGCCAGCCCGGCCACCGTCAGAAAAACCGCCTGCGGCGTGCCAGACCGGCGTCGCAGCCACCATACCAGCGTTCCCAGCGCGAGCGCCATCAACAGCACGGCCAGCGCGGGAAGCACCCACGCCTGCCCCGTCGCCCGCGCCGCCAGCAGAGCGGGCCGCTGCGCGCCGAGCAGGTCGATCGACACCCACAGCGGGGACCAGCGCACACTCCACGCGCCTTCCTGCCAGGGGATGATGGGCGGATCCTGCCGCGCCAGCAGCGCGTAGTAGCTATCGACCGGCACCAGCACGGCGACCACCTGCACGCCCACGCTGACGATCGCCAGCGCGACCAGCGCCACTCGCCCCGCGCGAGACGCGTCCGGCGCCAGCATGCGTTCGACGACCGGCAGCAGCCACAGCGCCAGGAACGGCGTCACCGCGACCAGATAGCGCGGTCCCCAGCCGGTCCCGCCATACCATTCCTCGCCGCGCACCAGCGCATAGCCGACCACGAACGAGGCCAGCATCACCAGCGGCACGGCGATCTCGCGCAGTCGTCTCTGGCGCACCAGCCACGGCCAGCCGAAAAAGCCTGCCAGCAGCACCGGCGAATAAACCCACAGGCTGCGGCCGGGGCTGAACAGATAGCCGAGCACGCCCTCGCCCGCCTGCGTCAGATTGCGCCGCACCTGCTCCAGACGATTCCCCGCCGCCCAGCGGACCGTCTCCACGCCGAACAGCGCCTCGGCAGATACCGCGATCACCAGCAGCGCCGCGATCAGCGCCGCCACCACCAGCAGGGTAATCACCGCCCGCCGCGCGGCAAGCCCGCTCGCCAGCCGGTCGGGGATCGCCTGGGTGACCAGCGCGGGGAGCAGCAGAAACGTCGCTTCTTTCGAGAACAGCGCGCCCGCAAACGCGATAATCAGCGCGATCGCCAGCCCGACCGGGCGCTCGCCTGCGGTCAGCGCGTGGCGCAGGCGCAGCGTCAGCAGCACGCTGAGCAACGCCAGCAGCGTGAACAGCGGCTCGCGGAAAAAGGTCCGGCTGTACGGCCACGCGATCGTCCCGACGCCGTACAGCAGCGCGACGATCGCCGCCGCACGCGGCCGGTAATCGAGCGCCATCCCGTAGGCGAACAGCACGCCCGCCGTCAGCGCGGTGACCAGCAGGTTAAACAGCCAGACCGTGTGCGCCAGCCCGATCCCCGGCAGAACCTCGGCCAGTCGAAACAGCGGCACGGCCAGCACGGGCTGAAGCGGCTCGACATCCGCGACCGGCGGCTTGACCTGCGCGAGAAGTTGCGGGGCGTGCACGTCGTTGAGGAAGTTCATCCGCATGTCACCGCGCCGCGCAAGGCTTTCGGTCGCGTCGAGCAGGAATAGCTCGTCGGTGGAGATCGGCGCGCCGTTGAATGTCAGGAAGTACAGGCCGATCAGAAAGGTGACGAGCGCCAGCCCGATCCCCACCTGCCGCGCCGGGTTGGGTACGATCACCGGGGGCAGCCGCAGCCTCATACCCGGCGGCCTTTCGCGGCGAGCAACGTGCGATACAGCGCCGCGAGCGAGTCGGCCAGCCGCGCGGCGTCATACTCCGCCAGCACCGCCTCACGGATCGCCGGGTCCAGCGCGGAGTCGCGCAGCGCCGACAGCACGGCTTCGGCCAGCCCGTCGGCGTCGCCGGGCGGAACCAGACGTCCCCAAGCACCACCACGCAGCAGGTCCGGCACGCCGCCGACCGTCGTGGAAACGACCGGCACGCCTGCCGCCAACGCCTGCATAATCGCCGTGGGCGTGCCCTCGTTGTTGGACGACAGCACCAGCAGGTCGAGGTCGCTGAACACCGGCACGAGGTCGCGCATCCAGCCGGTGAAGACTGCGCGCGTCCGCAGACCGAGCCGGTCCGCCAGCGCCTCGATCGCCGGGCGTTCCTCGCCATCGCCGACGATCAGAAAATACGCGTCCGGCTGGGACTGCAGCACGCGGCTTGCCATCTCTAGAAACAGCGCGTGATTCTTGATCGGCACAATCCGCCCGACGATCCCGATCAGCGGCGCGTCCGGTGGGATCTGGTGCGCGGCGCGGAGCGTTCCCATCCCGCGCGGCGCGGCGGCGTATTGCGCCAGCTCCAGCCCCAGCGGGACGACCGCGAACTTCTCCGCCGGAGCGACACGGTAAACGCCAGATAGCTCGTCGCGCAGCGCCGGGCTGATCGTGATCAGGCGGTCGGTCAGGCGAGCGGTCAACCGCTCAAGCGTCAGGAAAAAGCGCGTCTTCGGGGCGCCAAAATAGCCGTGAAACACGTGCCCGTGAAAGGTGTGGACGCGCACCGGCACGCGCGCCAGCCACGCCGCCCACCGCCCGACGAAACCGGCCTTCGCGGTGTGCGTGTGGACGACATCCGGCTTCAGGCGGCGCATTAGGCGCCATAGCTTGACCAGCGTCACCAAATCGCGCAGCGGGTGAAGCTCGCGGCCAAGCTCCGGCACGTAGACCGGCGTGATGCCGCGTTCCTCGGCCAGATACGCCATATCGCCCTCGCCCGGCCCGATCCGCCCGCAGACCAGCGTGCTCTCGAACTCCGGCGGCCTCAGTCGCTCGGTCAGCAGGGTGACGTGCAGCGCCGGGCCGCCGACGTTCAGCCGGGCGATAATACGCATCACGCGGATCGGTCGTTGTACACTCATAGCGGCTCCCCTGGCGCGGCGGGCGTCTCGGCATCGATGAACAGCCGGTGCCACCATTCGAGCGTCAGCAGCAGCCAGATGCGCTGGCCGTGATTGCGCCGTCCGCGCTCGTGCTCGTCCAGCAGCTATTCGACCGCGCCCGGCCGGAACAGCCCGCGCGCCTGCGCCGCCGGATCGAGCAATATTTCGCGGGCATATGGCGCCAGCTCTGTGCGGAACCAGCGCCCGACCGGCACACCGAAGCCGTGCTTTGGCCGGTCGATGATCGCGTCTGGCAGAATCCCGCGCGCCACTTCCTTCAGCACGGCTTTAGTCGTCGCGCCGCGCAGCTTGAGATTGGACGGGATCGCCGCCGCCATCTCGACCAGCACGTGATCGAGGAACGGCGCGCGCGTCTCTAGCGACGCGGCCATGCTGGAGCGGTCTGCCTTGATCAGCAGGTCGTCGGGCAGATAGGTCGTCAGGTTAGCGTCGAGCAGGCGCGCGGTCAGATCGCGGCCATCCTGCGGGACGCACATCAGGAAATGCGCATCGGGGTCTGCGCCGGACGCGCCGCCAAGCAGCGCCGCGATCTGCGCGTCGTCGAACAGGCGCACGAAGCTGAAATACGCCGCCTCAGGCGACCGCGCCGCCCCACTCACGAAGCGCCGCACCCGCTGCGCCGGTCCGCGATACGAGGTCGCTTCCGGCAGGCGATCCGCCGCCCACGCGACCGCGCCCCGCAGCGCGTCGGGCAGCCGTCGGTAGCGGGCGACGAGATTGGCCGCATAAAAACGCTCGTATCCGGCAAATAGCTCGTCGCCGCCGTCGCCGCTCAGCGCGACCGTCACATGCTCGCGCGTGTGCTTGCTGACCAGATACGTGGGGATCGCGGACGAATCGCCAAACGGCTGATCGTGATGCCACACCAGGAACGGCAGCAGCTCGATCGCGTCTGGCTCCACCACAAACTCGTGATGGTCCGTGCCAAGCAGTGTCGCCACACGGCGCGCGTACGGCGTCTCATCATACGACGCCTCGCCGCTGAACCCGATCGCAAACGTCTTGACCGGCTCGGTGGCGTGCCGCGCCATCAGCGCGACGATCAGGCTGCTGTCCAGCCCGCCGCTCAGAAACGCACCGAGCGGTACGTCGCTCAGCAGGCGCAGGCGGACCGCTTCGTCCAGCGCGGCGCGCAGCGGCTCGACGTAGTCCTCAAGGCGCGCATCGGGATCGGCGGGCGCGGCGGGCGGCGGGGACCAGTACGTTTCCTGACGGATCGCCCCGTCTTCCACCACCAGCAGCGTGCCGGGCAGCAACATCTCGATCCCCTCGAACGCCGTCTGCGGCGCGGGCACGTAGCCATACGCCAGCAGCAGGGGGAGTTGTGCCCGGTCGAAGCGACGCGGCACGTCGGGATACCGCAGGATCGCCTTGATCTCCGAGGCGAACACCAGCCGCCGCGCGTCCCGGTAGAGATACAGCGGCTTCTTGCCGAGCCGGTCCCGCGCCAGCACCAGCCGCCCGCGTGGCGCGTCCCACAGCGCGAAGGCGAACATCCCGCGCAGGTGCTCGACGCAGCGCGGCCCGTGCTCCCGGTAGAGCGCGATCAGCGTTTCGACGTCGGACGTGGTGCGAAAGAGGTGCCCGCGCTGCTCCAGCGCCGGACGCAGCGCCAGGTGATTGTAGATCTCGCCGTTGTACGCGACGGTGATCGCACCGTCCGCACTCTGCATCGGCAGCGCCGCCGCCGGAGAGAGGTCCAGCACGGCGAGGCGGCGGCTCGCCAGCCCGCACATGCCGAGCACCAGCGCCCGGCCCTGGTCTGGGCCGCGATGTTCCAGGCAGGCGTTCATCGCCTCGAGCGCGGGCAGCGCGGCGGGCGCGCCGTCAAGCGACAGGACTCCGCACAGGCCGCACATCAGCCGCCAACCACCCCCCGGTAGACCGCCAGCGTGCGCTCGACCATCGCGTCCACCGTGAACTGCGACTCCAGCCGCGCGCGCCCCGCTTCCCCGCGACGGCAGCGCTCGTCCGGATCGGCCAGCGCCGCGCGCAGCGCCCCGGCAATCGCAGCCGGATCATCCGGCGGGACGAGCCAGCCTGTTTCCCCATCGGCGATCACTTCGGGGATCGCGCTCACCCGCGTGCTGATGACCGGCACGCCGAGCGCCATCGCCTCTAAAAACACCAATCCAAATCCTTCCCAGCGCGAGGGAGCGAGCAGCACGTCCAGCGCGGCGAAGATGGCAGGCGCGTCCGCGCGCCAGCCGAGAAAATGCACGCGATCCGCCACGCCAAGCCGCGCTGCCTGCGCCTCAAGCGCGCCGCGCAACGGACCGTCGCCCGCGATCGCGTAGTGCGCCGCCGGAAACTCCGCCGCCACCTGCGCGAAACCGTCGAGCGCGTTATCCAGCCCCTTCTGCTCGATCAGGCGGCAGACCGAGCCGACGAGCGGCGCGTCCGCTGGCAGGCCAAGTTCCTGCCGCAAACGAGTGCGCGCGTCAGGCGGCGCGTGGACGCTCGCCGGATCCAGCCCGTAGTGGATGGTATGAATCTTCTGGGGGGAAACGCCTTCATACGCGATCGCGAAGCGGCGGATCGCCTCGGAAATCGCGATCCCGGCGTCCGCCTGCCGCCACAGCCAGCGGCTCAACACGCGGACCGGCAACCAGCGCCGGAAGCGGTCGTCGTTGTGGCGCGAGCTTACCACCCCGCGCACGCCCGCCCAGCGCGCCGCCGGGATGCCGTACAAATCGGCGTGGATCAGGTGCGTGTGAACCAGATCGGGGCGGGCGTCGCGCAGTCGGACCGCCAACCGCCGCCACAGCCCCGGATCGAAATGCCGCCGGATGATCACCCGCTCAACCGGGACGCCTAACGCCTCGGCGCGATCGACGTAGTCCTGCACCGGGTTCCCTGGCTCGACCAGCATCCACAGCCGGGCGTCGACGCCGCGGGCCCGCAGGCCCGGCAGCAGCGCCAGCAAGTGACCTTCGGACCCGGCCGCGCCAGTCATTTTGGAAAGGTGAATCACCCGGTCGAGCGGCATGTCAGGCGCTCACTGAACGGCGTAGAGCGTTTTTGTCGCCGGTGAGAACCTCACCTGCCTGTTCCTTGCGAGCGGAAAGAAGCCAGGGGTGAGGTTTTACGCGCCGGTCGAGTGCGGACATAGCAACCGCTAACCCGCGCCGCTTTCGGCGTACCAGGCGACCGTACGCCGCAGCCCATCCTCAAACGAAACTTGCGGTTCGTAGCCAAGCCGCTCGCGCGCCTTGTCGATCGCCGCGCGTGAGTGCTTGACGTCGCCCGGACGCGGCGCGACGAAGATCGGCTCGATCTCCGTGCCGAGGATGTCGTTCAGGATGGCGATCATCTCCAGCAGGTTGATGCTGCCGCCGACCGCGATGTTGAACGTCTCCCCTGCGACGCCCGGCGTATGGCACGCCAGCAGGTTGCCGTGGACCACGTTCGCGATGTAGGTGAAATCGCGCGATTGCAGGCCATCACCTTCGACCGTGGGCCGCCGCCCGTCCAGCATGGCGGTGACGAACTTTGGGATCACGGCGGCGTAAGTGGAGAGCGGATCCTGGCGCGGGCCGAAGACGTTGAAATAACGCACGGTGACGGTTTCCAGCCCGTAGACTTCGGTGAAAACGTGGCAGTAATGCTCGGCGGCCAGCTTGGCGACTGCATACGGGGAGAGCGGCTGCGGGAGCATGTCTTCGCTCTTGTACTCGGACTCAAGGTTCCCATACGCCGAGGACGAGCCCGCATACACCACCCGATTGACACCCGCATCGCGCGCGGCCATCAGCACGTTCAGCGTGCCGGTGATGTTGACCTCATTGCTCGCCAGCGGATCCGCGACTGAGCGCGGGACCGACGCCAGCGCCGCGAGGTGGAAGACGTAATCCACGCCGTCCATCGCCTGCGCCAGCGCCTCGCGGTCGGTGATGCTGATCTCGTACAGATCGACCTGATCGGCCACGTGCGCCAGGTTCTCGCGCTTGCCAGTCGAGAAATTGTCCACCACGCGGACGCAATGCCCGCCTTCGACCAGCGCGCTGACCATGTGCGAGCCGATAAACCCGGCGCCGCCGGTAACCAGATACGTGAGTTTCCCGTCAGCCTGCATACTCTTTCCCCCTCATGGACGCTAGGACGCCCGCCGATTCCGCTGGTAAGCCCAGGTAAGAAACGCAAATGCGATCACGGCGACAACCGCCAGCACGACGCCAATCGCCAGACCTTCTTCAATCGTGGCGTGTGAAAGCTCGATCGCGGTCAGGCCGAGCGCCGCGCACACGCCATACAATACCAGCACGGCCGCGCGCTGGCTAAGCCCGATCATCGTCAGCCGGTGCGAGGTGTGGTCTTTGCCGCCCATCATCGGCGACCGGCCCTCAAACAGCCGCGTGAAGACGACCAGCACCATGTCGAAGATCGGCAGACCCAGCACCACGACCGGGATCATCCACGTGATAACCTGGCGGTCCGCCGGAACGCGAAAGTCAAGCTTGATCGCCAGCACGGACAGCAAAAAGCCGAGCACCATGCTGCCCATGTCGCCCATAAACGACGACGCAGGGTTGAAATTGTAGATCAAAAAGCCAATCGACGCGCCACCGAGCGCCGCCGCCAGACTGCCGACGAGGGTGAGCTCCTGCTGCATCGCCATTGCGAAGAACGCGATCGACGCAATCGCCGTGATCCCGGCCGCCAGCCCGTCCATATTATCCTGAAAGTTCATCGCATTGGTGATGCCGACGATCCACACCAGCGTAAATGCGACATTCAGCACGGGATAGGGGAAGATGCGGACGTGTATCCCGGCGAGGATCAGCACAATCGCGGCGAGCGCCTGCCCGCCCATCTTGACCAGCGGCGCCATCCCGTACCGGTCGTCCACGAAGCCGACCAGCACCAGCCACGTCGCCCCGGCGAGGATCGCGCCGAACTCTACCAGGTAGAACGGCGGGCTAAACAGCGCCAGCGCCAGGAACAGCGCGCCGTAAATCGCCAGGCCGCCCATCAGCGGTGTCGGCGTCCGGTGGACGCCGCGCGCGCTCGGCTGGGCGAGCACGCCCCACTGAAACGCAAGTCGCCGCGTAATGGGCGTAAAGCCGACTGCCGCGGCGAAACCAGCGAGCATGACCGGGAAAAATTGCGTCATATCCATGCGAGGTGCCATCCATCGCGCAAAGCAGTCCGCGCGAGCAGGAGCGGGCCGCCGTTGAACACTGTCGACGCAGTATACCGCAAGCGCGGCGCCCGGTACATAGCCAGCCGCCGCCGCTTCCCCGCCGCCCGATCAATGCCCCGGCGGGGACAAAAATCTATGAGGACTGTTTTTGCCGGGCGAAAGCAGCCTGGCGCGCGATCCGGTGCGGAGCCCGTTACTGAATCGTGATCACGACATTACCCGGCAGGTCATTCGGCACTTTGAAATACAGCGCGGCTCCCGCTTCGGCCAACGGAAACGAACAAAGAACAGCCAGGGGCCGTTAAGGACAGCAAAAAAAACAGCGGGACGAGCTTTGTCCGCTTGTCCGCTGCTTTTCGCTGCTTTTCGCTGCTTGATCGCTGTCTTATCGCTGCTTCTTGCTCAGAACAGGCTAAGCTGCTTGGGTGGTGGTGGCGGCTCGTCGGGGCCGGACGAGTCCTGCATCTGCTTGGCTTCCTCGATCAGCGTCAGCATGCGCTTGAAGTCGGCTTCCATCGCCGGACGCAGGTTCGGGTTGCGGAGCACCGCCGCCGGATGAAAGAGCGGGTAATAAATCCGGTTGTTGGCGCGCAGCGGCTGCCCGTGAATCTTTGTGATACGCGCGTCCTTCGAGAAGAACAGCGCCATGCTGTAGCGCCCCAGCGTCGCGATGATCTTCGGGCGGATGATCTCGACCTGCTGCTTGAGGTAGGTGTTTACGCAGATATCGATCTCGTCCGGCAGGGGATCGCGGTTGTTCGGCGGGCGGCACTTCACCACATTTGTAATAAACACGTCTTTGCGCGACAAGCCGATCATTTCAAGCAAATCATCGAGATATTTGCCGGACTGCCCGACGAACGGTAACCCTTGCTGATCTTCGTGAAAGCCGGGCGCCTCGCCGATGAACATAATGTCCGCATCGGTGCGCCCGGCGCCGGGGACGGCGTGCGTCCGCCCGGCCGCCAGCGGGCAGAGCGGGCATTGGCGCACTCGCCCGGCGATTTCTTGCAGGGCCGCCTCGCGCTCTTCAAGAGTCATCTTCTCCGCCACGCGCATCTCTCCTTCCGTGTCGATTCACCACTCCGGGCCGGTGAACTGATCGACAAAGTCTAGCTGCTCGCTCAGCGCTTGCAAGCGCTCGTCGAGCATGCGACGGTAGGCGTCATCCAGCGGGCGCGCTTCCATCAGCAACGCGTCCTCGCCGTCATCACGATAGTAGCCGCGCCGCCGTCCGACGATCTCGTAACCATATTTCCGGTAGAGCGACTGCGCAACCTCGTTGCTGGCGCGCACTTCCAGCACCGAATATTCGCCCTTACGAATGATCGAACGCTTCAGCATTGCGGCCAGCAACAGCTCGCCCAGGCCGCGCCCACGAAAGCCTGGCGCAACGGCGATCGTGCTGATGTGCGCTTCCCCGGCGATCAGCCAGCAACCGCCATAGCCTGCGATCTCCCTCTCGGCCTGGGCGGACGCTTTTAGGCGGGACGCCAGCCCGCGCCAGCCGGTCGGCCGCTGCTCGCACTCGACCACCTCGACCACCACCAGATGCGAGCTATCCCGATTGTTAATTTCAAACTCATAGGTGCGGGCAGACCAGGGCGTTGTGAACGAGGCGCGGTCAATGCTCACGACCTGCGGAATGTCGTCGGTCGTCATGTTCCGCAGAATGTAGAGTGGCGTCATGAATGCGGGGCTCCCGGCTGGTGCAGGTAGATCGGCGTCACAAGCGCGGGATCGTCGGTGTCTCCCGCGCGCACGCGCTTCCACGCCAGCTCGGCGAGCATCCCGGCGCGGCGCAGCGAAAACGCACCCGGAACCGGGCGCAGCGGCCGGTCCCCGGCGTCAAGCAGGTCATACGCGGCGCGGTTGACCTCGCCCGCCAGCAGCGTGTCGCCGCTAACCGAGTCGAGCAGCCGCTCCCAGGTCGTGATTTCCGGCGTGCCATGCGGCGTCCAGGTGTCGCCCTGGCGGTCGAACTTCTGCGCGCAGATGCGCCCGCGCCCGACCTGGATTACCACCAGCAGGCACCCGCCGGACACCGGCACGCCCGCCGCGACGATCTCCAGCGTCGGGATCGCGACCAGCGGCAGGGACCGCGCCATCGCCAGCCCCTTCGCCACCCCCAGGCCGATACGCAGCCCGGTGAACGACCCCGGACCCTGCGACACCGCGATCGCGGTCAGATCGCTCTGCGTCGCGCCGAGGCTCGCCAGCGCCTCGCGGATGGCGGGCGTCAGCTCGACGGTGTGGTTGTTGCGCGTGCGCCAGGTCGCTTCATAGCCGATCTGGCGGCCATCGTGCAGCGCCAGGCTGATAAACTGGCTGGCGGTGTCGATCGCGAGTAGCACCCTGCGCTCCTTCGTTGGTCCGGGGAAACCGCGCGCGTTAGCAGCGGCCCAGCGCGCGCTCGCGGAAGGCATCCAGCAGCGCCTGGGAGCGCTCGCCCTCCGCGCGAAACTTCAACCGGCGCTCACCGTTGCTCAACATCACAATGTCAACCCACAGGCGGTCGGGGGGCAGCAGCTCAAGCACGTTCTCGGCCCACTCGATCACAACTGTATCGTCGCTGTCAAAGAGGTCTTCCAGGCCGATGCCAGCCCCATCGTCCGCGCCCTGCAAGCGATACCCGTCGATGTGGTACAATCGCCGGTCGTCCGCGTCGCGCGTGTGCTCGTGGATCAGCGTAAAGGTCGGGCTGGTGACCGGCTCGCGCGCGCCCCAACCGGCCGCGATCCCTCGTGTCAGCGCGGTCTTGCCCGCCCCAAGATTGCCCGTCAGGCATAGCAACTCGCCGCCGTGCAACGCCTGGCCGAGCAGCTTCCCGACGTGCTCCGTCTGCTCGACACTGTGGCTCACATAGTCGACGACGCTGGTGGTTGTCGTTGGCACTCGTATGGCTCCTCACCCCTGATGCGAAGATTATAGTGCACGCACCTGCCTGACGGTATACCGCCGGGGCTAGGCGCGGGCGCTGTGCCGCGCCAAAGTCCACTCTTGCCACAGGCTGAACAAGGAAAGAAACCCGAACGCCAGCACGTACACAACCATGTAAATCACCATCGCCGGGAGCTTCACGATCGCGATGACCAGCCCGACGGTCGCATACAGGCCCATCAACAGCTCGCCGACCGTCGTCCAGTCCGGCCGGATGGCGTAGCGCGTGCTGGCGAGCGGATCGTTTTTGTCGATCACGCGGAACTTCGGCGTGCGCTTGAAGACGTTGCCGCCCCGCCCGGTCAGCGCCTCGAACACGGCGCGCGAGTTGCTGAGCATCATGCCCGTCCCGATCAGGATCAGCACCGGGAAGTACAGCAGCCGCCGCCACCAATCTCGATACAGCGCCGCCTGCCCCATCGCCATGAAGATCGGCGGCGCCAGACCGGCGATCCCCAGCGGGCCAAGCGGAAGCTGCATCAGCATATCCGTCAGCAGAATCGGCGGCGTGACCAGAAACAGCAGCAAAACAAACGGCTGGATCGCGTACTGCCCCAGGTGCAGCAGGCCCATCCACTTTTGCAGCAAGTTGAGGTCGGAGCGCAGCAGCGAGCCCGCGTGCTTACGCAGACACTGGGTCGAGCCTTTCGCCCAGCGCGCCTGCTGGACCTTGTACGCTGTCAACTGCGGGGGAACCTCGCCGGGCACAGCAACGTCGACCACATAGCGGAAGCGCCACCCCTTCAGAAACGCCCGGTAGCTCAGGTCGAGGTCTTCGGTCAGCGTGTCGGCGGACCACCCGCCCGCGTCCAGGATCGTCTCGCGCCGCCAGACGCCGCCCGTCCCGTTCATCGACATCGGCAGCATCCCCCGGCTGCGCGCGACCTGCTCGATGGCAAAGTGCTGGTCCATCGCCAGGGCCTGCGCGCGTGTCAGCAAATTGTAGTCGAGGTTGAGGTGCGCCCAGCGAGTTTGCACCAGCGCCACGCGTGGATCGGCGTTGAAGTGCGGCATCACGCGGCGCAGAAAGTCCGGCGCGGGCACAAAATCGGCGTCGAAGATGCCCACGCAGTCGGTCGTCACACGCTCCAGCCCGTACGCCAGCGCTCCGGCCTTGTAGCCGACACGCTCCGGGCGGCGGATCAGCTCGATCGACAGGCCGCGCGCGCGCCACTCGTCCACCTTCTTGCGCAACACGTCGGTCGTCTCGTCGGTCGAGTCGTCCAGCACCTGCACGTGCAGCTTGTCGCGCGGGTAATCGAGCGCGCCCATTGCGTCGATCAGCCGGTCGACAACGTGCTGCTCGTTGTAGATCGGAAGCTGCAGCGTAACGGAAAGCAAGTCCTCGTCACGCACTTTCGGCGCAACCGGGGGCTTACGCCGGTTCAGCAGGTAGATGATGATCAGGACAAAGAAACTGCCGGAATAGAGCGCGATTGCCGTGCTCGCCAGCATGTATAACGCCGCCAGAACGGCCTTGAACACATCTAACAAGGCGCCAGTAGCCTCCGGTGTGAAGTCGGGGATCAGAATGCGCGCAGTCGGGGATCGTAACGCTCCGCGCGCGGCGCGGCAAACGGCAATCTCAGCCGTGAGCGGTTTCCCGCCGCCGCACGCCTCGAACGCGATACATCGTCGGCAACATCAGCCCTTCGCGCCGCTTGCGCGGGGGGATCGACTCGGCGTCGAAAAGGGGCTGCACCTGCTCGTACGTCGCCGCGCTGATAATGATCTCCCCGGC
>Ga0134097_1000252_pt1 | contig 63979 bp, 55 predicted proteins | sample 8_3taG_FD_94450 | JGI IMG/M metagenome (GOLD analysis project Ga0134097, IMG submission 94450) | Switchgrass degrading microbial communities from high solid loading bioreactors in New Hampshire, USA - 8_30_10_142_A2 metaG | ecosystem: Engineered > Bioreactor > Semi-continuous > Anaerobic >... | reverse complement strand
TTTTATTGACAATTCTGCCAAATGTGTTAGAATGGCATGCGAAAGCGAGACAGCGGTCTCAAGCAAATCTTTTTGACCACCCTTTAGGGTTAAGGCCATACGGACAGCCGGGTCAAATGCCGAACTGGCAACTTTGGTTGCCTTATTGATGAGTGGATACTCAATTTTATAAGTTGGTAACTTTATAACCATGTGCGCGTCGCACTACAACTTGTGAAACGTCAATAAGAGTACTAAAAGTAAGAATTTGCTGTATAGACTCTGTCCCGACTGTAAGATAGGGCGCAATAATGTCCGGCAGGACGGCGGCACGGGCCTTAATTGCGACGGAGCGGCGGAAAAGCCCTCTTACCCTATTGAGCGGAATTTGACATTAATACGCGAGTTTGTGTGGCAGCGCACACTCTCGCGGTTTTTTATTTTTAGGCAAAATATTACAGGGTCTGTTTAGCTTGACTTTGCATAACAGCCCTCGGGAAAGCAGGCGATGATGATGGAAGAAATCAAAAAGGACGAAAAGTTAAAGCTCTTCGGGTTCAATAACCTGACCAAATCCCTGAGTTTTAACATCTACGACGTCTGTTATGCAAAGACCGCCCGGGAACAGAAGGATTATATAGCCTATATAGACGAGCAGTACAGCTCCGAGCGTCTTAAGGGCATACTCCTTCAGGCGGCCGACATGATAGGCGCGCGGGTTCTCAGTATTTCGCGTCAGGATTATGATCCGCAGGGGGCAAGCGTGACCCTGCTTATTGCTGAGGATTGCCTGACCACCTCTGGAGACACCGTTGTCGCGCATCTCGATAAGAGCCATATCGCCGTCCATACCTATCCCGAATATCATCCCGATACCTGTATCGCAACCTGCAGAGTCGATATAGACGTCTCGACCTGCGGAACCATCACCCCGCTGAGCATACTCGATTTCCTCATAAACAGCTTTGACAGCGACATCATAACCATGGACTACAGGGTCCGCGGCTTCACCCGAAACATGGAAGGCCGGAAACTGTTTATAGACCACCGCATAACCTCGATTCAGGATTTCATAGACGAGGAGATACTGAGCAAATACGACGCTGTTGACATAAACGTATACGAGGCGAACATATATCACACGAAGATGCTTATAAAGGAGATTGATCTTCAGAACTACCTTTTCAACAAGGACGTCTACGAGCTGCCGCCCAAGGAGCGCCTTGAAATCGTAAACAGCCTGCGGCAGGAGATGATTGAGATTTTCAGCGGGAGGAATGTCTATTGAGCGCCCGGCGCCTTGACCGCCCGGATGTGCCAAAGGAGGATTAAAGTTGGAGTTGTGGTTTACAGAGCCCCATTGCGAGGGAGCCAAGTTTTCGATTAAGGTGGAAAGGCAGCTTTACAGCGGCCGGAGCGAGTTTCAGCGCATAGACGTTTTCGAGAGCAGGGAGTTCGGGCGGATTTTGACCCTCGACGGGCTTGTCATGCTGACGGAAAGGGACGAGTTTATCTACCACGAGATGATAACCCACGTTCCAATGGCGGTGCATCCGAATGTGAAAAAGGTCCTGGTCATAGGCGGGGGCGACGGCGGCACGGTGCGGGAGCTGACCCGCTATCCCGCCGTCGAGAGGATAGACATGGTGGAGATAGACGAGCTTGTCGTCGAGGTGTGCAGGAAGTATCTGCCCAGGACCGCAGGCTGCTTCGACGACCCCCGCGTCAGGCTCTGCTTCGAGGACGGGCTGAAGTTTGTAAGCGGAAAGAGCGAGGAGTACGACCTGATTATCGTCGACTCGACAGATCCCGTCGGGCCCGGAGAAGGGCTCTTTACCAGGGAGTTCTACGGCAACTGCTGCAAGGCGCTTCGTGAGGACGGGATAATGGTAAACCAGCACGAGAGCCCCTATTACGATGAGGACCGGAGGAACATGCAGCGGGCGCACAGGCGCATAGTCGAGAGCTTCCCTATCAGCAGGGTTTATCAGGCGCACATTCCGACCTATCCTTCGGGGCACTGGCTGTTCGGCTTTGCCTCCAGGAAGTACCACCCGGTCAAGGACCTGAGAGCGGAGGAATGGAACCGCATGGGACTGAAGACCAGGTACTACAACACAAGACTCCATGCGGGGGCGTTCGCTCTGCCGACCTATGTGGAGGAATACCTGAGAGAAGTTGAGTAAAACAATGAGCTTTCTAGGCGGGGCTAAGTAGGGATAAGATTATCCTTTTCGGCGTGTTTTTCCAAACCATGCTCTGCGCGCTTTGAATCCTCTCTCGCCCGCAGGCTCGCAAGAGAGATTATAAGGTTTTATCGATACAATACCTTGCTCAAAACGCCGCGCGGCGGTCCCTGCCGACCGCCGCGCTATCTATATTCCCGCTTCAACTTAGTATCAGGTTTACGTCGTATTCCCTCAGCCAGTATTCAAGCTGCAGAAGCCAGGCGATAAGCTGCGGCTTGCTCATTAGCTGGCCGAACCAGGTCCCGCTCTCCTGTTTCAGGAAGGCGTCCAGAGCTTCCTTATCCAGGATGGACTCAAGCCTTGAGTTACCGGAAGCGAGTATTTCGCGGAGCCTTTTCGTGACGAGCTCCTCGTAGCGGGGGTTGTGCGTCTTGGGATACGGGCTCTTTTTTCTGTTCAGTATCTTCTCCGGAAGGAAGGAGGCCATCGCGTTTCTCAAGAGGGCCTTCTCGACCCCGTTTTCAAACTTAATCTCCCAGGGCACGTTGTAGACGTACTCGACTATCCTGTGGTCGGCGAAGGGCACGCGGATTTCAACCGAGCTTGCCATGCTCATGCGGTCCTTGCGCTCCAGAAGATTTGTCATAAAGAGGTTCATCGAAAGCCAGGTTGCCTTTCTGCTCTGGAGCATAGTCTCGCTGTCGCTGTCAAGGCGCGGGAAACTGTCCGCAATATCGAGATATTTCTCCGATAGGACCTCGTAGCCCTCCTCGGGCCTTACCACCGACTTGCGGAACAGCCTTGCCCTGAGCATAGGCTCGTGCACCCAGGGGAAGAAGTTTGAATCAAGCATCTCCTTCCTGTAGAACCACGGATAGCCGCCGAAAATCTCGTCGGCGCACTCGCCCGAAATCGCGACCGTGTGACGCTTTTTTATCTGCTCGCAGAAATAGAGCAGGGAGGAGTCTATGTCCGACTGCCCGGGCATATCCCTAGCGATTGTCGCGTTTAAAAGATAGTCCGCCACCGTTTCTGTCGAGGCAGTGAGCACCCTGTGCTCGGAGCCGATGAAGTCCGCCATGTGCAGCGCGTACTCGTCGTCGCCCTGGGGCTGGAAGAGCGAGGACTTGAAGTTCTCCTTGTTCCCCTCGTACTCGAAGGAATAGGTGGAGAGCTTAAGGCCGCGCTCCCTGTAGTCCTGCGCCGCCACGGCCGAGACGATGGACGAGTCTATGCCGCCCGAGAGCAGCGTGCAGAGCGGGACGTCCGAGACAAGCTGGCGGCGGACCGCGTCAGTCACAAGCCACCTGGTCTTTTCTATCGCCGTATCGCGCGAATCGGTAAACTCCTCGGCCTTGAGCTTCCAATATCGCTGGACCTGGAAGCCGGTTTTGCAGTAGGCGGCTCGGAAGCCAGGCCTCAGCTCGAATATGTCCCTGAATACGCTTACGCCGTTTAGCGTGACGGGGGATAGGAAAACAAGCTGCCAGAGCCCCAGCATGTCGACCTCGGGCTTTACGCCCGGGTGCTTCAGCAGGGCCTTGATTTCAGAAGCAAACAGCAGCGTCGTGCCGACGAAGGAGAAAAACAGCGGCTTTACTCCCATCCTGTCGCGGGCGAGGAAGACCATTTCCCTTGCTTTGTCGTAGACGGCGAAGGCGAATATTCCGTTTAATTTCTCGACGCACTGCGGGCCGTAGATTATGTATGAGTAAAGCACGACTTCGGTGTCGCACTTGGTTGTAAACTTCACGCCCTTGCGGCGCAGCTCCTCTGTGAGCTCCGGCGTGTTGTAAAGCTCACCATTGTATATTATCGTGTATTCGCAGCCGCCGTGGCTTCGTGTCATCGGCTGGGCGCCGTTTTCAGGGTCGATTACCGACAGGCGGTTGTGATGGAAGGCCACGGGGCCGTCTGCAAACACGCCGCTCTGGTCGGGGCCGCGCATATGCATAACCTCACCCATCTTCTGAACAAGCCGGGGCGAGACGTTTTCGTTATGAAAAAAGTCGACTATTCCGCAAATTGAGCACATTTTTTATTCCCTCCACGCTGAAACAATCAGCAAGCAAATTCTACAAACAAAATATTCGGCTCAAAAGCCCCGCGTTCCAATGACAATAAAAGGTTTTCGCTGGAGGCGTATATTTTGCTCGGGTTTTTATAATAATATCGACGTACACAGCAAATGGGTTTGATGAGAGAAGGGAAGAAGAGAAATATCGGTTTTGCTGAGCGGGGGCGCGGTATTATCCGCGCCCCCGAGGACTTTATCCGGCTTCCGCTGCTCCGGAAGCCGGATTGCCGGTGATTAAATTAAACTGCGAAGGGCGGACGAAAAAATCAAGGGGCGCTGTATCGGCGCCCCTTTGACGATTAATTTGCTTTTATAAACATCTGCGTCCAGTAGCAGGTTCCGTTTGCCGACTTTGCGACCCCGACGCCTATCTGGTTATAGGTGGGGCTCAGGATATTGCTGCGGTGGCCCGGCGAATTCATCCAGGCGTTCATTACCTCAGCCGGCGTTCTCTGCCCGTAGGCTATATTTTCGCCAGCGGCTGAGAACTTAATCCCGAAGTTGTCCATCATCACGAAGGGCGAACCGTAGGTCGGCGACTGGTGCGCGAAATACTTCTTGTCTATCATGTCCTGAGACTTGTAGCGCGCCACCCTCGAAAGCTCCCAGTTGTGCTTGAGCGCAGGGAGCCCGCGCTTTGCGCGCTCGGCGTTTACGAGCCTTACTACCTCCGCCTCGAGGGCCTTGACATCGTCGATGTTCGGTATGGTTATCTTCTGTCCCGGGTAGATTAGAGAGGGATCTTTGATTTGCGGGTTTGCCTTGATAAGTTCGCTGAGACCTATCTGATATTTAACTGCAATCTTCCACATCGTGTCGCCCTTGACGACCGTATGCGTTCCGCTCTGGGCCAGGGCGAAGGGATGCGGAAGCAGGGCTGCCGATATGATGAATGCGGCTAAGATTTTTGCCAGTTTTAATTTTGTCTTTTTCACAAGCCTAGCCTCCTCGGCGATATTTTGCGTAGATAAAGCTCCGATAATGCCGCGAAATACCCGGTATTTTTTTCATGGCTCGGCTCCGGCATACGGCGGCCTTATACGGCAAAACTAAGTTAAAGAGGAGATGGTAAGCCGTGAACAAGAACGCGGAGCTGTTAAATTTTATATATCAAAACTCCGGCATGGGCGTGATTACGACAAAGCAGATTTTGAGCGCGGTGGACGACAGGCGCCTTAGAAGGCAGATTAAGGCCCAGCACAGGGGTTATTCGCGCATCAACAAGGAGGCAAAAATGCTCCTTAGGAAGAAAGGGTACATTGTTAGGGGCGTAAGCCCGCTTCAGAAACTTTGCTCGGCTCTGATGATAAGAATCAAGACCTGCCGGGACAACTCGCCCTCGCATATAGCGAAAATGATGATACTGGGCAGCAACATGGGCATAATCGACGCGAACAGAAGGCTCAACCAGTTCAAAGGCGCGGCGAAAGACGTGCGCTGCCTCATGCGCCGCCTGCTTGAGTTCGAGGAAAACAACGTGCAGCGCTTGAAGGAGTATCTTTAAATAATTTAAGAGCGGGCATCTCGGTATTGAGATGCCCGCCCTTGGCTTTAAGGAGGCTTATTCTTCTTGAAGTTGCTTATAGTGTGAAAGCCTACGGTGTTTGCCGCCGGACTTTTCCTTTCAGCAGCCTTATTCTCTCCTTGTAATCCGGGAGGACGGAGGCTATCAGCGAGTAAAACTTCTTGCCGTGGTTCTTTTGAGCTATGTGCGCAAGCTCGTGCACGACCACGTAGTCGATGACCTCGTCGGGGCAGAGCATGAGCCGGTACGAAAAGCAAAGCCCGTTTTTGTAGCTGCAGCTGCCGTAGCGCTTTTTAGCCGAGGTTATTTTGACCGAGGAGGGAGAAAGCCCCATAATTGAGGAATAATAAGCGACGCGGGCGGGTATGTGTTCCCTCGCGCGGCGTTTTAGCTCCTCGATCTCTTCGGGCGAAGGCTCGGGCATTCTCTCCAGCATCGCTCGCCGCCTCTCAAGGTTAACTTCAATCCACTTGCTATGCCTTTCAACGAAGCGGTCAAGCTCGTATGTAGGCACATACCGCGGCGCGCGCACGAGGACCTCAAGCTCGGGCGTTATCTCAAGCGAGATTGTCCTCCTGTTCGAGCGTTTCAGCTTGTAGACGTGCATAAATAATCAGACCGAGCTCCTGTACCAGTCGAGCAGCTCCTTGAGATTGTCCGGGGAAACGTAGTCCGTCCTTTTGCTGAAATCGGGCACCATCGCAGCGGACTCGGCGTCGCCCTTCCTGGCCCTTTTACGCAGGAACTTGTAGAACATCGTAAGGAGAAGCTTGTTCATGCCGCGAAGCCTGCTCATGTCAAGGCCGCCACGGAGATAAAAAGCGGGTATGTCCGTTATTTTGTTTTGCGCGATAAGCTCCTTGAGGGCGGTCTCGTTCTGAGGGCGCAGCCCCACGCCAGCGACTGCCCTGACGCTGAACTTTTTAAGCGCCCTGTCGTAACCCTTGATTTTCCCGGCGCTCAGCCAGCCCATGAAGATGACGGGCTCTCCGTCTTTTAACTTGTTGTCCGCGAGCGGGTAGCAGGGAAGACCGGTCTCGGCGGAAAGGAGCTCGGCGTACTTTTTGGTAAAGCCCGTGTTGGACTCATACACTATGGCCTTTATCATTTTCTTACCTCCCGGAAGTTAATGCCTTAAATGCAATTTTACCATAATTTTTGATAATTAGAAGACAATTTATAAAAATTCATTTGCAAGATACATTATGGAAAAATCGACTGCCGCGGAGCTATAACTCCATCCCCTCGCCAACGAAACCTCAAATTCACTAATATGCCCAAAAAACAGGCGAAAAAGGCCCCGCGCTTTTTAATTCAAAATTCCGTTTGAGTGTTGAAAACAGGCGACTTTTGATGTATTATTATTGCATTATTTGTAGTATTTTTTTAAAAATCAGGGAAGCTAAGGGGTGTTTGAAATAGAGCTGTTAAAAAGCCGCATTTTAACCGAAGGGCAGGTGTTGCCGGGCAACATCCTCAAGGTAGACAGCTTCCTGAATCATCAGATAGACGTGAAACTCCTCTATGAGATGGGAAAGGAATTTGCTATCCGCTTTAAGGGCGCCGGTGTAACAAAGATACTGACCGTCGAGTCCTCGGGCATTGCCGTCGCGGCACTCTGCGGCCTTGTTATGGAAGTGCCCGTGGTGTTTGCAAAGAAGCACCAGACCTCGAATCTGGACTCTAACGTGTACTCCGCCTCGGTGGAGTCCTTCACTCACGGCAGGACATACAACATACGCGTTTCGAAGAAATACATCGGCTGCAGCGACAGGGTCCTCATCGTGGACGACTTCCTTGCAAACGGCCGCGCGCTTCTGGGGCTTGCCCAGATAGTCGAGGAGGCCGGAGCCGAGCTTGTCGGCGCCGCGATTGCGATTGAAAAAGGATTCCAGGGCGGAGGCGACATGATTCGCAGGATGGGGATTAGGGTCGAGTCCCTGGTAATTATCGACCGGATGGACGACGACGGCAATATTGTTTTCAGAGAATGATTATTTAGGCGCGCAAGACGCCTGATAATAAATAAAAAGAAAAAATATGGAGGTTATTGGATGAAAAAGAGGATTGCTTTTCTACTGGCCGCGGTGCTGGTTATGACCGTGGTTTTCGCGGCATGCGGCACAAAGACCACGCCCAGCGGAAGCCCCGCTCCGACGACGGCTCCCACGGCAGCGCCCACCAAGAATCTTGACGATTTCAAGGTAGGCGTTATCCACATCGGGAACCCTGAGGACGGCGCGGGCTACTCCTATGCGCACGACCAGGGCATAGTCGAGATGCAGAAGACTCTCGGCCTTAGGGACGACCAGATTGTCCGCAAGATAAACATCGGCGATACGGACAGCGCGGCCACCAGAACTGCCATCGAGGAGTGCATCGAGGCCGGCTGCAAGATAATCTTCGCCACCAGCTACGGCTATATGGATACGATGGAGGCAATGGCCGAGGAATATCCCGACATAATCTTCTCCCACGGCACGGGCTACAAATCCAACGGCAAGAACTTCAACAACTACTTCGGACGCATCTATCAGCCGCGCTACCTTGCAGGCATAGCGGCGGGTCTTAGAACACAGACCAACAAAATCGGCTACGTGGCTGCCCAGCCCATCTCCAACTCCGAGGTTACAGGCGGCATCGACGCCTTTGCAAAGGGTGTCGCCGCTGTAAATCCGGATGCCAAGGTCTACGTAAAGGTTACGAACACCTGGTTTGACCTCGCGCTCGAAGGCAGCACCGCCGAAGCTCTGATTGACCTCGGCTGCGATGTTATCGCCCAGCACTGCGACACCACAGCTCCCCAGATTGCCGCGGAGCGCGCCGGCGTATGGGGCTGCGGATACAACTCCGACATGACCGATTCCGCTCCCAACGCGCACCTCACAGCGCCCATCTGGAACTGGGGCGTCTATTATACCACCGCTGTTAAGGCTGCGATGGAGGGCAAATGGGAAGAGTTGGGCAACTACTACGGCGGCCTGAAGGAAGGCTTTGTCGACATTTCCCCGCTCACCAAGAACTGCGTGCCCGGAACCCAGGAGATTATCGACCAGGTCAGGGAGCTCATGATTAGCGGCGAGTTCGGCGTCTTCGACGGCAAGCAGGTCGTAGTCGACGAGAACGGAAAGGTTTCCCTTGTCGACGAGGCTCTCGTTGACAACAACGGTAATGTCATTGTCGAAGCCGGCGGACCCTGCCTCGACGACGCCACCATCCAGGGCGGAATCAACTGGTATTACGAGAACGTAATCCTCCAGTAACTGAAACAGACATATTGAAAGGCTGTTGACAGGCTTATGACAGAGACAGTCAATGCTAAGGGCTCTGTGCCGAAGTATGCAATTGAATTAAAGGGCATAACCAAGAGATTCGGCACGGTCGTTGCCAACAATAACATTGACCTCTCCGTCAAACGGGGCGAGATTCTCGCGCTTCTTGGCGAGAATGGATCAGGAAAAACAACACTGATGAACATGCTGTCGGGGATTTACCACCCCGACAGCGGCTCTGTTTTTATAGACGGAAAGCGTGTGGTCATTAATTCACCCGAGGACGCCAAGAAGCTGGGAATCGGAATGATTCACCAGCATTTCAAGCTGGTGGACGTGCTCACCGCAGCCGACAACATACTGATGGGAGCAAAGGAGCACGGAATCTTCCTGACCCGGAAAAGATTTGAGAAGGTAAGGGAAGTCTGCAAAAAGTACGGGCTGAACGTAGACATGGAAAAGTATGTCTACAACATGTCGGTCAGCGAAAAGCAGGCGCTTGAGATAGCAAAAGTTCTCTATTACGGGGCCAGTATACTCATACTCGACGAACCCACGGCGGTATTGACCCCACAGGAGACGAAACACCTGTTTGAGATTCTGCGCTCCATGCGCGACCAGGGCTGCGCGATAGTCATAATCACGCACAAGCTCAACGAGGTGCTCGAGATTAGCGACCGTGTGACGATTTTAAGAAAGGGCGAGAGCGTCGCGACGGTCGAGACCAGGAACACCAACGCGGAGGAACTGACCGAGCTCATGGTCGGCAGGAAGGTCAGCCTTGAGATAGAGCGCCCGCAGGTAAAGGTCGGGCAAAATCTTCTCCATGTGCACCACCTGACGATTGAAAACAGCGACGGGGTCGAGGTAATAAAAGATGTCTCCTTCGACCTGAATGAGGGGGAAATCCTCGGCGTGGCGGGCATTGCCGGCAGCGGGCAGAAGGAGCTGTGCGAGGCTATCGCCGGCCTGCATCCGATAAAAAAGGGAGCAATCCTCTACAAGGACGAGAACATAGAGCGCAAGACCCCGCGCGAGCTCATCAACCTCGGAATCAGCATGAGCTTCATACCTGAGGACAGGCTGGGCATGGGCCTTGCCGCTTCTCTTGATATTACGGACAATATGATGCTGAAAAACTATACGAAAGGAAGGTCCCCCTTCGTCGACAGGAAGTCGGCCGCCGAAACCGCAAAGCGTATAGTTAAGGAGCTCGATATTGTCACCCCCTCGATTAACACGCCCGTCAGGCGGTTGTCGGGCGGCAACGTGCAGAAGGTGCTTCTGGGCCGCGAAATCGACGGCAATCCAAAGGTGCTTATAACCGCCTATCCGGTTCGAGGGCTGGATATCAATTCATCGTATACGATTTACAATCTCCTGAACAAGCAGAAGAAAAACGGAGCCGGAATTCTGTTCATAGGCGAGGACCTTGACGTGATGCTCGAGCTCTGCGACCGCATTATGGTCCTCTGCCAGGGGCGCGTCTCCGGGATAGTCAAGGCTTCGGAGGTCACGAAGGAGCAGCTTGGGCTTATGATGACTCGGCTGAACGAAAGCGAGGTTGAGAAGAATGCCGGATAATGTAAACGGCGGCGGAATCCCTGCCAATTTCAGAGCCAAGGAACCTCCTTTCAGAGTCGTAAAGCGCGCTGAACTCCCCTTTAAGAAGCTTGTAATCTTCTATGCGATATCGATACTTGTCGCGGCCTTCATAGGCGGAGTCTTCATAGCGCTTAACGGAGTCAACCCCTTTGCATATTTTAAAGAGGTTTTCTCTGGCTGCTTCAGGTCGGGCGTGGCCTTCAGGGGGCTTGTGCGCATAATTGTGCCTCTTCTCATGGTCTCGCTCGGAGTGATTCTCGCCTTCAAGATGAAATACTGGAACATCGGGGCCGAGGGCCAGCTCATTATGGGTGCGGTCTTTGCGACCTGGGCATCCCGCTCGTTTCCGGGACTCCCGACCCCGATTATGCTGATAGTAATGGCGGCCGCCGGCATTATCGGCGGAGGGCTCTGGGGCCTTATTACGGCCTTTTTCAAATGCCGCTTCAACACGAACGAGACGCTTTTCACGCTGATGCTAAACTACGTGGCCTTTTATATAGTCGATTACCTCCGCAACGGCCCCTGGCAGGCCGACCCCGGCTTCCCCGGAATCGGCCGTCTTGCCGCCAACTCAAGGCTGCCGCAGCTATTCAGGCTCGACATAAGCTGGATAGTCGCTATAGCTCTGCTGTTTTTCATCTACGTCTACCTGAATTACACAAAGCAGGGTTATGAGATATCCGTTGTCGGCGACAGCATAAGCACCGCAAGATACGCCGGAATGAACGTAAACAGGATAATCCGGCGCACGATGTTCATGAGCGCCGGGATTTGCGGCCTTGCCGGAATGCTCAAGGTTTCGGGCGCTGTGAGCAACTACACGCTCGACACCGGAATCGCAGCCGGCGTCGGCTTCACCGCGATTTCTGTCGCCTGGCTTGCAAAGCTCAATCCCTTCGGCGTCTTTGTGGTTTCCTTCCTATTCGGCGTGCTGGAGAAGGGCTGCAGCGTTGCGGAGAGCACCTTCCACCTTTCGGCGGCCGTAACGGAGATTCTACAGGGACTGATACTCTTCACAATACTCGGCTCGGACTTCTTCATAAGATACAAGCTGCAGAGAACTGCGGGAAGGAGGAAGCTCGGTGAACACAATAATTAATTTCCTCTTCGCCGCGGTCAAAAACGGCGCGCCGCTCCTTCTCGGAACAACGGGCGAGATAATAACCGAAAAATCCGGCAGCCTCAACCTCGGCGTCGAGGGCATTATGGCGCTCGGGGCCTTCGCCGGATACTACGCTGCCTATAGGACCGGAAGCCTCATCATGGCGATTCTGGCGGCCTTCATAGTGGGCGCGCTCGCAGGATTAATCTTCGCCTTCCTCACGGTTACGCTGCAGGCGAACCAGAACGTCACAGGCCTGACCCTTACCATATTCGGCAGCGGCGTTGCGCTGTTCTTCGGTGAAATTTTAATCAAGCAGAGGCCGAAGCTCTCTGCGGCTTTGAACAACCTGCTCTCGGGGACCGAGATACCGCTCTTGTCCAGAATTCCCGTGCTCGGCAGGATTCTGTTCTCTCAGAACATACTTGTTTATCTTGCGATTATAATCGCGGTGCTCGCCGGAGTCTATCTAAAATACACGCGCATAGGGCTCAAAGTCAGGGCGGTGGGCGAGAACCCGGCGGCTGCGGACGCATCCGGCATCAACGTCTCGCTTACAAGATACGTAAACGCGATGCTCGGAGGCGGCATCTGCGGCATAGGCGGCGCCTACCTTTCGCTGATTAACGGGCGAGGCGACTGGGACAACAACTCAGTCAGCGGCCAGGGCTGGATTTCGGTTGCGCTTGTAATATTCGCGCGCTGGAGCCCCTTCGGCGCCCTGCTGGGCTCCCTGGTCTTCGGCGCCTTCTACGTCTTCCAGATACGCGTAAACGACATCGTGGCGACCTTCCCATTCCTCAGCTTCCTTTCGGGAATACCAAACGCCTTCTATTCGATGCTGCCCTTCGTTATAACGGCCTTGGTTCTCGTCATATCCTCGGTAAAGAGAAAAAAGATAGGCGTGCAGCCGAGTTCCTGCGGGGTAAACTATTACCGAGAGGACCGCTAAATCGATTAAACGAATCGGAAATCTGAATATTATCGATAAAGCACCGAAGGCTCCCCTTAACGGGGAGCCTTCGGTGCATGAGAAGGATATGAAGGATATGAATAGGGATTGTATACACAAGTAATAGGAATTTGTGGTTATAATACCACAGCTGAATGAAAATAGCAACACTTTGAGAAAAAAATTCAGGATATTTTTTAGAAATATATTAACAGAATGAAAATTTATAAACAAAAAATGTAAAAATATACATCTTTAAGGCTTAATGACCAGATGAAGAGTAGTGCCGCCTGCCGGGTTTTCGCCTGAACCAGACGCCGGATACGACCCCCATCGCCGCAAAGAGGGTGAGTATGGACGAGCCGCCGTAGCTGAAAAAGGGGAGGGTGAGGCCGATTACGGGCGTCAGCCCCACGCACATTCCGATGTTCTCGAAGGTCTGGAAAACCAGCATGCCGGCAAAGCCCATGCATACGAGCATGCCTTTCGGGTCGTTGCACTTGACCCCCACGTATATGCAGCGGATTATAATCGCCGTAAGCAGCACGATTATGGACAGGCAGCCTATCATCCCAAGCTCCTCGCCCGCGACCGCGAAGATGAAGTCCGTGTGCTTAAAGGGCAGGGCGTCGGACTGGGACTGCAGGCCGTGGTAAAGGCCAGCTCCTTTCAGCCCTCCCGAGGCCAGGGCTATTTTGCTTTGATTCGCCTGCCATGTGACGCCGAGGCCCGAGGGGTCCACGATTTCAGGGAAATACGGGGCCAGGATTCGCTGCTTCTGATAGTCCCCAAGCATGTTCCAGAGTATCGGGGATGCCGCCGCGAAAAGCAAAAGGCCCAGCGCGAACCAGCGGAGCTTAAGACCCGCCGCAAAGAGCATGACAAGGAAAATCACAAGGTACACAAGCGCCGAACCGAGGTCGTCCGATACGAGTATAATCAGTCCGAACATGAGGACAAAATGCGCGACAAGCTGCGCGACGGATATCGGCGCGTTGAGGTCGTGGGAGTTTAGAAAACAGATTTGCTTGGCAAGCAGTATGGTGAAGGTGATTTTTACGACCTCGGCGGGCTGTATCCCTATGGGGCCGAACCTCAGCCAGCCGCGGTTTCCCGTGCCCCCCTCGACTCCCCACACCACGAGCGTGAGGAAAAAGAGGACGTTGAAGGCAAAAATCCATCTCCACTTGTCGGTTATCACGTCGAGGTCGAGAAGCGACATGACGACGAAGGCTATAATCCCGAGGAAAAGCGCGGCGGACTGTATATATACGTACTGGTTGGTGTTGAAGCTCTTTGTCGCGCTTGAGATTATGATTATGCCGTAAACAGAGCAGACTATGCAAAGGGACAGAAGGAGCATGTCCGATTTTTTTATGTATTCAGCTACCAGCCTGAGGTATTTCTTCACACGCATGCCCCTTTCAAAGTGTAAGCGCATTCTGAGCGCGGAAATCCGAGCTCATAGAGTATTTTAACACTATCGGGAGATATAGTAAACATGAAATAATCCAAATTGCGCCCTTTAGCGCCGTTATTCAATCCTGCTCTGCCGAAATTAAGGAGAAACCGGCTGATTTACGAATACACGACCGCGGGAGATATCGGTTTTTAGCGTGATTTGTGCAAAGGAATATAATTTTTACTTTTACAACGGGGCAAAAAGTGGTATGATACAGAAAAACTTGTGTTCACGGTGAAGATATGGTAATTTACACGAAAAGCGAGCGGGAGACCCGGGAACTCGGACGCAAGCTCGCAGAATACCTGCGCCCGGGGACGGTGCTCGCCCTCTACGGGGACCTCGGCGCGGGGAAGACCGCCCTGGTCCGGGGGCTCGCCGAGGGAATGGGCCTGAAGGCGAGGGTTACAAGCCCGACCTTCACGATAGTGAACGAGTATCAGGGCGAAATGCCGCTCTTTCATTTCGATATGTACAGGCTCTCGGGCAGCGAAGAGCTGTTCGAGATAGGCTGGGAGGACTATCTGAGCCGCGGCGGGGTTATAGCCGTGGAGTGGAGCGAGAACGTGGAGGACGCCTTTGACGAGGGCGTCGTCCGCATACGCCTGGAGCGCGGCGGAAGCGAAAACGAAAGGCGCATTGAAATTGAGAACCTGCCCGGCTTCGGGGGTGCTGAAGATGAAGATACTCGCGATTGAATCCTCGGCAAAAGCCGTCTCCGCCGCTGTCTGCGAGGATGGGAAGCTCATCGCCTATTCCTATCAGAACAACGGGCTTACACACAGCAGGACGCTTTTGCCGCTCATTGAGGACATGCTGAAAAACTCCGATATTGAACTTGCGGACATCGGCCTCATAGCCGTGGCGAGAGGTCCCGGCTCGTTTACCGGCATACGCATTGGCGTTGCGGCGGCTAAGGGGCTTTCCTGGGCCTCGGATATCCCGGCCGTCGGGGTCTCGACCCTTGAGGCGATGGCCTTTCAGCTTGCCCTCGCAGACGGCATAGTCTGCTCCGTGATGGACGCAAGGCGCTCCGAGGTTTACAACGCGCTGTTCGAAGTGCGCGGCGGGGAGCCCGTCAGGCTCTGCGAGGACAGGGCGATACCTTTGAGCGATTTGTACGAAGAGATAAAAAAGTCGAAAAAAAAGTGTTATTTAGTTGGAGACGGGGCAGAACTGTGTTATAATTACCTACTAAGCAGGGATGTGCCGGCCATTATTGCGCCGGAGCATTTGAGATATCAGAACGCTTACGGCGTCGCTTTGGCCGCAGGCAGGGCGCGCTGTGATAAGGAACTTAAACCCGTTTATCTTCGCCTTTCGCAGGCGGAGCGGGAGCTTATTGAGAAAAGGGGTAAATCATAATGGGTGAATTGCACGTACTGGACCATCCGCTTCTTCAGCACAAGCTTTCAATCATAAGGAGCAAGGACACGAGCGTAAAGGAATTTCGCGAGATAGTCTCCGAAATTGCCACACTTATGTGCTACGAGGCAACGCGCGACCTGCCTGTCGAGGAAGTGGAGGTCGAAACGCCGGTCGCGCCCGCGAAGGTAAAGCGCATTGCGGGCAAGAAGCTGGCCGTGGTTCCAATACTCCGCGCGGGGCTTGGAATGGTGGACGGTATACTCCAGCTCGTGCCCTCCGCCAAGGTCGGGCATATCGGGCTTTACAGGGACCCGGAGACGCTCGAGCCGGTCGAGTATTACTGCAAGCTGCCGAAAGACGTCGCGGAGCGCGACATACTCCTGGTAGACCCCATGCTCGCAACCGGCGGCAGCGCGACGGCGGCGATAAAATTCCTGAAAAACTACGGCTGCAGGCATATCAAGCTCATGAGCATAATAGCCGCGCCAGAGGGCGTCGAGAGAGTGAGAAAGGACCATCCCGACGTGGAGCTCTACGTCGCGGCGGTGGACGAAAGGCTCAACGACCACGGCTATATAGTGCCGGGCCTCGGCGACGCGGGAGACAGAATATTCGGAACAAAATAATCGGAAGGTGCGGCCGACGGCCGCACCTCTTTTCAGGCTTATCGGGAGAGACAAATGGCGGACATTGCGCTTAAAGGACTGGTTAAGGCCTTCGAACAGGACAAAAACATACTAAACGGGCTGAGCTTCGAGGTTTTCGAGGGCGAGCGCGTTGGAATCCTCGGCAAGAACGGCGCGGGCAAGACCACGGTGTTCAGGCTGATAGCGGGGGAAATAACGCCCGACGAGGGCACGGTGCATATCGCCCAGGGCAGGCGCGTCGGCCTTATCTCGCAGATACCCGTTTACCCTCCCGGCTTTACGACCGAGGATGTGCTCCGCTCGGCCCATGCGCGCCTTGACAAGCTCAGCGCGCGGATGCAGGAGCTCGAGAAGGAGATGGCGGGCGGAGCCGCCGACGAAAAGCTGCTTCGCGAGTACGATTCGCTGCTTGCTCGCTTCGAGGCTTACGGCGGCTACGACGCCGACACTGACATAAACAAGGTCGCGGCGGGGCTTGAGATATCCGAAGGCATGCGCGCCCAGCTCTTCGACAGCCTCTCGGGCGGCGAAAAGACGAGGGTGAACCTGGCAAGGCTCATACTCGAGAGGACGGACATACTCCTGCTCGACGAGCCGACGAACCACCTGGACCTCCGGGCGACGGAGTGGCTGGAGGAATACCTGCTCCGCTTCAAGGGCACGGTCCTAATCATTTCGCACGACCGCTTTTTCCTCGACCGGACGGTGAACCGCATCATCGAGATAGTGGACGGCAGGGCGGAGTTTTACAGCGGCAACTACAGCTTCTATGTCGTGGAAAAGCAGCGCCGCTTCGAGGAGCAGCTGAAGAAGTACGAGCAGGAGCAAAAGGAGATTAAAAGGCTCACCGAGGCCGCCGACAGGCTCCAGCAGTGGGGCACAGGCAACGAGCGCCTGATGAGGAAATCCCATGCGATTCGCTCGAGGATAGAGAGAATCGAGAAGACCGAGCGCCCGCGGGTTGAGCGCAAACTGAAAGCCCGCTTCGATACGAAGGAGTTTCACGGCGACGAGGTTCTTGTAATCAAGGGCCTAAGCAAGAGTTTCGGAGACAGGAAGCTCTTTGCTGAGGTGGAGCTGCTTGTCCGGGGCGGGGAGCGTATAGCCCTAATCGGCGACAACGGAACGGGGAAGACGACCTTTTTAAAGCTGCTTGTAGGCGAGGAAACGCCCGACAAGGGCTACATAAAGAAGGGCCCCTCGGTCAAAGTCGCCTACCTGCCGCAGGTGATAAGGTTCAAAAACCCCTCGCTCAGCGTGCTCGACACAATGCTGTTCGAGGACAATATAACGCCTCAGGAGGCGAGAGACAGGCTCGCCGCGTTTAAGTTTACCGGCGAGGACGTTTTCAAGCCCGTATCTGTGCTCTCGGGCGGCGAGCAGAGCAGGCTCAGGCTGTGCTCGCTTATGAGAAACGAGATTAACCTGCTTATTCTGGACGAGCCGACGAACCATCTCGATATTCAGTCGAGGGAGTGGATAGAGGAGGCCCTCGAGGAATACGAGGGTACGCTGCTCTTCGTGTCGCACGACAGGTATTTCATAAACCGCTTTGCAACCCGCATATGGGAGCTGCGTGACGGCAGGATTTCCGATTTCAGGGGCAGCTTTGAGGAGTACAAGCGGTATAAGGAAAGCATCGCGCGCTTTGAGGAGATAAAAAGGCACGCGGAACCCAAAAAAGAGGAAAAGCCGAAAAAGAAAAGGCCGCAGGACGGCGCAAAGCTGCTTGCAAGGCTCGAGCGCGAGATAGAAAAGCTCGAAGAGAAGCTCAGGGAGTACGACGCCGAGGCCGAAAAATATTCCACGGACTACGAAAAGCTCCTTGAAATCGGCGAGGAGCGCGCGAAGGCGGAGGCCGAGCTCGAATCGCTCTACGAACAGTGGGGGGAGATTTGCGGTTGAGAAGCCTGTTTAGGTACGGAGCGCTCCTGCTTGCGGCCGCCTGCTTTGCGATGGCCTGCTTTTTCAAAACCGCGCTTGTGGGCTACACGATGAGCGCAGTCGTGTTTTTCGCGGCGGGGCTTGTCATCCTCGCCTATTATGTGCTCGGGATGCTTGCGGGCCGGAATAATAAATACGCGAAGGCGCTGCGCCTTGCGCTTACAATCGTGCTCGTTGTTGGGCTTACCTATTTTGCCGCGGTGGAGTGCGTAATCGTCAGGAACTCCGTCTCAGATAGGGAGAGCGCCGATTATGTGATTGTCCTCGGCGCCGGCGTGGACGGCACCCAACCCTCGCTTTCGCTGCGCGACAGGCTGAGAGCCGCCCATGAATATTTGACCAGTAACCCAAACGCGGTGGCGGTGGTCAGCGGCGGGCAGGGCGAGTACGAGGAGATTACGGAAGCGGAGTGCATGTTCCGCTGGCTCACCGAGAGGGGAATTGAGCAGGAGCGCATCATTAAGGAGGAGCGGGCGAGAAATACTTCCGAAAACATAGCCTATTCAATGGAGCTGATTTCGGCGGATTCCAAAACCGCCTTTCCCAAAGTTGCGGTTCTTACCGCCGAATACCATCTCTACCGCGCGAAGGAGACGGCAAGGCGGGAGGGAGTCTCAGAACCCCTCGGCATCGCCGCAAAAACGAGTCTGCCGGTTCTGCGCCTCAACTACTTTGTCCGCGAGGCCTTTGCCGTGACGGCGATGTGGCTCGGCATCAACTGAATAAACCGAAAAAGGCGTCATCCTCGGATGCCGCCTTTTTTGCCTTTACTGTCAGCTTACTTGAAAATTTCCGAGAAATCCAGCTTGTCCAGCGCCTCGGTGCGCACGATTTCCGCCTCGTCGGCCCAGGCTTTGGCCTGACGCTGGTATATGTCGTAGGCGGCGGTGTAGCGCAGCGGGTAGTAGGAATTAAAAACAATCATGTCGGGGTCAATCGGCAGGCGCAGTATGATGTGGTAGCCGTAGTCGGTCTCAACTATGCCGCTGAGCTCTCCCTCCTTAAGGGCGGCGGTAGCCTCGTAGAACTCTTCAACCATGTCGCCCCGCTTGAACAGGTAGCCGCCGGGGTATTCCATAAGCCCGCCTTTATCCTCGCTCTTTGAATTCATAATCTCGTCGAATTTGGCGTGCAGGGACTCGCCGCTCCCGGCGGCCCTGAGCTCTTCGAGTATCCCCTCGATATCGGCCCTGACCTTGGCGTTTTCCGCCTCGTCCTCCTTGGAGAGCAGGACGATGTGCTTTGCGTGCATATAGCCCTGCTCGCTTGCGTACGCGAGCGTCTCCGCGTCAGAGAACTTCTCGGCTCTTTCGCCGTAGAGCTCGGTAAACAGCTTGTAATAGAGGGCTGAAATGCTCAGCAGGTAGCGGTAAAGCTCAGGAGTGAGCTGGCTTTCGGCAAGGCCCTCGTTGAAGGCCTCCTCGCCTCCGGCCTGCTCTTTCGCGGCCTCAAACTCGCTTTCGATTTCGGCCCTGTCTTTCTCGCTGAGGGTGACTCCGAGCTCCGCCGCCTTTTTCTCAACGGTCCGGTAGAGCGCTACCGCGTCGACGGAAACGTTCAGAATGAAGTCCTGCACGGTGTTGGTTCCGTCGTAAACAGTATGCCAGTCAATCTGGTATCCGTAAGTCATGTAATTTACGTGCGAGCATATCCAGTACAAAAGCTCCGGCCAGTAGACTTCCGAGCCGTCCACGGTGAACATCAGGGTGTCGTCCGGGTAAAGGGCGGTGTTTATTTCTTTAATCTCGTTCGGGGTTTCGGTGGCCTCGGGCGAGGGGGTCGGCGTGGCCCCGGGCGTCGGCTCAGTCGTTGCGGCGGGACCGCAGCCGGCCAGAATAATCGCCAGCATCGCGGCGGCTAGTGTAAGGCTGAGTAGTCTTTTCATTGGTGTTCATTCCTTTCAGTGCACAAAACGGACTGCGGGATAACCGGCCGCTCAGTGCGCGTTTTTTATGCCCGCGGGCATGCTTTGGTTTGTATCAATCACGGCTGCCTGGGTCCGCCTTTTGCGTCGTCGGCCTTGGCGGAAGCATCCTGGTAGGCTCGCACAAAGGCGACCGCCTCGCCCAGCACATTGCCGGGATTTTTGATTTTCAGGCTGATATTCGGCTCGTTTCCGGCCTCGATTTTGATTCTGCCCCTGAAGGCCGGATTTTCATACAGAGCCGATACCTGCCTCATATCGAAGTCGGTGAGCTTGAAAATGATTCTGCCGGACTTCTGGGAAATCTCGTATATGCCGGCGCGCGAAGCCTCGCCGCGCAGCAGGGCGACCTGTATGAGAGTGTTGACGCTCTTCGGCGGGTCGCCGAAGCGGTCGATAAGCTCGTCTGTGATGTCGTCGGCGTCCTCTTCCGTCCTTATCAGGGCAATGCGCCTGTATAGGTCCATTCTCTGCTCGGGGGAGGGCACATAGCTCTCGGGAATGTTTGCCGAGACCGCAAGGTCCGCAGAGCATTCGACCCGCCTTTGGGGCTTTTCTCCGCGCTCCTCGAGTATGGCTTCCTCGAGCAGCTTGATGTACATGTCGTAGCCGACCGAGAGCATATGCCCCGACTGCTCGGCGCCGAGCAGGTTTCCGGCTCCGCGTATCTCGAGGTCGCGCATCGCTATTTTGAAGCCGGAGTTGAACTCGGCAAATTCGCGTATGGCCGCAAGGCGCTTGCTGGCGACTTCGGTTAGGACCTTGCCGGGCTTGAAGGTGAGGTAGGCGAAGGCCCTGCGGTGGCTCCTGCCGACGCGGCCGCGCAGCTGGTGGAGCTGCCCTAGGCCCAGTTTGTCCGCGTCCTCGATTATCAGCGTGTTTACGTTCGGGATGTCGATGCCCGTTTCAATAATCGTCGTGCAGACAAGGACCTGTATCTCGTTTGCTATCATGCGCTCCATGATGCTCGAGAGGCTGTCCTCGTCCATCTGCCCGTGCGCGACCGCTATTGTCACGCCCTCGAGCATTTTCGAGAGCCTTCCGGCCGTGCGGTCGATTGTGTCGATGCGGTTGTGCAGGTAATATACCTGCCCGCCGCGCGCAAGCTCGCGCCTTATGGCGTCCGTGATTACGCCCCAGTCGTGCTCCAGCACATAGGTCTGGACAGGGTGCCTGTCCTGCGGTGGCTCCTCAATCATCGACATATCCCTTAGGCCCGACAGCGCCATGCTCAGGGTCCGGGGGATGGGCGTCGCCGTGAGCGTCAGAACGTCTATGGACTTTGATATCTCCTTAAGCCGCTCCTTGTGCGTCACGCCGAAGCGCTGCTCCTCGTCGACAATCAGCAGGCCTAGGTCCTTAAACTCAACGTCCTTTTGAAGCATCCTGTGGGTTCCGATGATGATGTCGGCGGCGCCGCTCTTTATGTTCTTCAGGGCCTGCTTTATCTCGGCGTTTGTCCTGAAACGGCTCAGGACCTCAACCCGTACGGGGAAATTGGCGAACCTTCTCATAACCGTGAGGTAGTGCTGCTGGGCGAGAACCGTAGTCGGGACTAAAATCGCCGCCTGCTTGCCGTCGAGAATGCACTTCATCACCGCGCGCAGCGCGACCTCGGTTTTGCCGTAGCCGACGTCCCCGCAGAGCAGTCTGTCCATCGGCACCGGCCTTTCCATGTCCGCCTTTATCTCGGCTATAGCGCGCAGCTGGTCCTCGGTCTCGGTGTATTCGAAGCTTTCCTCAAACTCCTTCTGCCAGGGCGAGTCGGGCGAGAAGGCAAAGCCGGGGGTCCTGCTTCTTGCGGCATAAAGCTCTATTAGCTTCTTTGCAAGCTCCTTTGCCATGCCCTTGGCCTTGGACTTCGTCTTTTGCCAGTCCGTGCCGCCGAGCTTCGAGAGCTTTACCGGCTTGTCTTCGCCGTCGGCGCCGATGTACTTTGACACAAGGTCAAGCTGGGTGGCGGGGACGTAGAGGCTGTCGGTTCCGGCGTAGGATATTTTTATATAGTCCTTCAGGACGCCGTCGACCGGTATCTGGAAAATACCCATGAAGCGGCCTATGCCGTGGTGCTCGTGCACGACAAGGTCGCCGGGCGAAAGGTCGGTGTAGCTTTGAAGCTTCTGCCTGTTCCTGCCCGTTTTCCGCTTCGGAGTATACTGCTTGGCGGGGCCGGTCAGCTGTCCCTCGGTGATAATCGCGATTTTTGAACTGGGGTACTCCGCTCCCGAGGAGAGGGAGCCAATGCCGATGACACAGGTGCCGCGCTCGGGAATCTTCGCGAGGTTGAAATCGAGCGCCGAAGGTATGCCGTTGCTATCAAGGTATTCCTTGAGCCTTTTCGCTCTCTCCTCGTCTGAGGCGAGCAGAATGGTGCTGTAGTCGTTTTTTAGGTAGTGAATAAGGTCGCTCGCCGCTGTCTCCATGCTGCCACCGTAGGCGGGCAGCTGTTTTGCGGTCATGTAGAGAATCGACTTGGGCGGCACGGGGTAGCTAGAGCCGGTGAAGCTGTCGAGCATTACGAAGGCGCGCTCGGCGAGCTTTTCGCAGACCTCCGGCCAGTCCTTGTAATAATGTGTGAGAGTCCCGTCGAGAACGCCGGACTCGAGCAGGGTGTCTATGTCCTGATTTATCTGCCAGAGGTAGTTTTTCGCCTTCTCCTGCGCCCGTGGCGGCTCTATCAGGATTACGATTGCATCGTAAGGTATATAATCAGCCGCGGTTTCAAATTCGGGGTATAATAGATGCATATACCTGTCGGCCGCAGGGAAGCTCCGCTTGTTCTGAAGGCGCTCAATATCGGAGGACACCGTCTCCAAAAGCTCCTTCTTGGCCGTCTTGCGGCGCGCAATCTTCCGGGAAAGCTCGATGAGCTCGTCCAAAAAGCCCTCCTCGCCTCCGTCGTACAGCCCGACAAGGCTTTCGGCGACGGGGAGGATGTCGGCCGAGGGAATATTCTCAATCCTCCTCTGGGACGAGACGTCGAAAATGCCCATGGAGTCTACTTCGTCTCCAAAGAACTCGCAGCGGACCGGATTCGGGAGCGCGGGCGTGAAGAAATCCAGAATGCCGCCGTGTATCGCAAACTGCCCGACGCCCTCTACCTGCTCCGAGCGCCTGTAGCCGGAGGCAAGAAGCCTTTCCGCCGCTTTCTCGAGCCTTATCTCCATCCCGAGCCTGAGCGTAAGCTGCGAGGACATGAGCCTGGATTTGGGGATTGAGCGCTGCATCAGCGCGTCGGGCGTCGTAAGGACGACGCCGGCCCTGCCCGCAGCCATCTCGTACAGCGTCTTTATCCGCTCCTGCTCGACCGAACGCGAGACGCCCTCGGCGTTGTAGAAGGTAAATTCGCGCGCCGTTAGCGTGTGGCAGGGCTCTTCCGTGAGCGAGCTTATATCGTTTGCCATTCGGCCTATCTCCATCTCGTCGGAGCAGATTACGACGACCTGCCTACGGAGCAGGCGCCGGAGCGCCGCGGAGATGTGTGCTTTGTGTATATTTTCAAGGCCGCTCAGGACAAGAGGGCAAAAGCCGCCGTCAATCCTGGCGAGAAGCTCTTCAAATTCGGGCTCTCTTCGGAACCCCTCCGATAAGGCAAGCAAGAATTCACCAGCTTTCTGTTAAAATATGGAAAGAATAGGGCGTGACTTGCCCTCGTTTGCCCCGTTCCTGTAATACTACATCTTTCCGGCGAACTTTTCAAGAGCAAACCCACTAATACTGTATGTCAATGGCACTATAATATTAACACCATCCCTGCTGAATAGTCGCGCCGCTATTGCATTAATTGCGAAATGGTATATAATCTTCGGGAAGGGGGTGGTTTAAACGACGGAGAATTATCAAAAGATGTTTGAGAAAACCCTAGCCTCGCTCGGAGACAGGACGCCGAGACTGCTTCTGCACGCCTGCTGCGCCCCCTGCCTGAGCTCCGTGCTCGAGCGCCTCGGGGAGCGTTTCGACGTCACAGTTTTGTACTACAACCCGAACATTTATCCGCGTGAGGAATATGAAAAGCGTCTTGACGAGCTATACAAGCTCCTCCGCCTGCAAAAGACCGGAAATGCGGTGAGACTGCTCTGCGGAGAGTATAGGCCCGAGGATTACTACAATATTATCGGCGGCCTGGAAAAGGAGCCGGAGGGCGGCGGCCGCTGCCGCCTTTGCTTCGAGCTGCGCCTAGGAGAGACGGCGAGGCTCGCGAGGGAAGGGGGATACGACTACTTCACGACCACCCTTACAGTGAGCCCGCACAAGAACGCCGAGCTGATAAACAGCATCGGGGGAGCGATGAGCGAAAAATACGGCGTGCCCTACCTGTTTTCGGACTTTAAAAAGCGCGACGGATACAGGCGCTCGATAGAGCTTTCAAATATATACGGGCTTTACCGGCAAAACTACTGCGGCTGCGAGTTCTCCAAACGGGACTAGGCGGGCGCAACAACGATGCAAATCACGACAGGTGCCATCACCCTGTCGTTAAACAAAAAAATGGGAGTGAATCAAATGAAAAAACTTAGCATTCGCAAGCTGACCTTCGTAGCGATGGTCGGCGCCATGTACACCGCCCTGACACTGGCCCTGGCGCCCGTCGCATACGGCCCTGTCCAGTTCCGCCTGTCGGAAGCCCTGTGCATCCTGCCGTATTTCTTCCCCGCCACAAAGTGGGGGCTGTTTGTAGGCTGCGCGCTGTCCAACCTCTTCGGCGGATACGGGGTGCTCGACATCGTATTCGGCTCGCTGGCGACGCTTTTGGCCGGCTACTGCACCTCGAAAATACGCTCGCGGCCGCTGGCCCTGCTGCCGGTCGTTCTTTTCAACGCCCTGATAGTAGGAGCGGTAATCGCATGGGCTTCAACGCCCGGGGCCTTCTGGGAGGGGTATCTCGTAAACGCCGTTCAGCTGGGCCTCTCCGAGTTCGGAGTTATGTATTTTATCGGCCTGCCACTGCTTTATATTTTACCTAAATACAGGTTGTTTAATAAGCTTCAGAACGCCCTTGCATGATACAGGAGGTTAACATGAAAGTCAGAAAAGCCGTCATCCCCGCAGCGGGCATAGGCAGCCGCATGCTGCCCGCCACGAAGTCCATTCCCAAGGAAATGCTGCCCTTGGTGGACAGGCCCGTAATCCAATACATAATTGAAGAGGCCGTGGCGTCGGGCATCGAGGAGATACTCATTATCACAAACCGCGGCAAGAGCCCGATGGAGGACTATTTCGACTACTTTCCCGAGCTCGAGAACCGGCTCGAGGCGGATAAGAAGTACGATTTTCTCGAGGCGGTGAAAAGGCCGGCGGACCTGGCGAACATCTTTTTCCTGCGCCAGAAGGAGACCCGCGGCCTCGGCAACGCCGTAGGGCGCGCCCGCGCCTTCGTGGGGGACGAGCCCTTTGCGGTTCTGCTGGGCGACGACATTATGAAGTCGAAGGTACCCGTCACAAAGCAGCTCATAGAAGCCGCGGAGAAGTACGGGGCTTCGGCGGTCGGAGCTCAGGCTGTGCCGGACGAGGCGCTCTCGCGCTATTCCTCGCTCAAAATCGAGCCGCTCGAGGCTAACGTGTACCGCGTCACGGACATGGTCGAGAAGCCGAAGCCCTCGGAGCGCTTTTCAAACTACGCGATACTCGGCCGCTATGTCCTGACCCCCGACATATTCGATATACTCGACAGGCTCGAGCCGGGCTACGGCGGCGAGATACAGCTCACCGACGGGCTTAAGAAGCTCTGCCGGCTCTCGCCGATGGTAGCCGTGGACTTCGAGGGAGTGCGCTACGATACGGGCAACCTCAAGGGCTACCTCGAGGCAGTTATAGACTTCGCCCTCGACCACCGGGAGACAGGCGATTGGCTGCGCGGGTTTATAAAAAGCAAGGCCGGGACCATTTGAGCAAACTATTGACAAAAATTACAGGGTTCCGGCGCCCAAATGCAGCAAAATTAGTTGACAATCGCGGCAATATGTGTATAATTAATTAGTCTAGTATGCCGTATTTGAGGCATGCCATATATCCTTGCCCGCATTTTAAATACGGGCCATTAGTCCAGAAGGAGGTGCTAAAGAAATGGCAAAAGTTACGGACAACTACGAGGTAATGTATATCATCGACCCGACACTCAGCGAAGAGGATATCAATGCCATCGTAGAGAAGTTCAAAGCGCTCGTCGAAGCCAACGGCACACTTAACGAGTTGGAGCTGATGGGCAAGCGCCGTCTTGCTTATGCAATTAACTACAAGACGGAGGGCTACTATGTCCTTATGAAGTTCACATCGGCTCCGTCTTTCCCCGCTGAGCTCAAGCGCGTGCTCGGAATCACGGAAGGCGTTATGCGCTCGCTCGTCACCGCTATAAAGTAAGGGCTAGGAGGCGCGAACAATGCTTAATCAGGTCGTCTTAATGGGCAGACTTACGAGGGACCCGGAGCTGCGCCGCACGCCGAACGGCGTCCCGGTGGCAAGCTTCACGCTCGCGGTCGAAAGGGACTTCAGTTCCCGCGAAACCGGCGAGAGACTGACCGATTTTATCGACATCGTGGCCTGGAGGAATACGGCGGAGTTCGTCTCGAAGTATTTCTTCAGGGGACAGATGGCCGCCGTGACGGGCCGGCTGCAGATTCGCGACTGGACCGACAAGGACGGCGTCAAGCGCAGGACCGCCGAGGTAGTCGCCGACAACATCTACTTTGCCGACAGCAAGAGAGCAAGGGAAGACAGCGGCGAGAATCCGAAGCGCAGCGAGAGCCTGCCCTTTGATGATTCGTATCCTTCCTCCGACCCCTTTAGTTTCGGCGAGTCCGAATTTTCCGAGCTAGACGATGACGACGGAGATTTACCATTTTGATTTTCACGGGAATGCCCGATTATATTTCCTAATGATTGGAGGGTATCACATTGGCAACGGAGAAAGACAGCAAGGCTCAGCGCGGCGGAAACCGCAAGCGCAAGAAGGTGTGCGCGTTCTGTGCTGAGAAGTCCCAGCACATCGACTACAAGGATGTGGCCAAGCTTCGCCGCTTCCTTTCCGAGCGCAGCAAGATTCTTCCCCGCAGAGCGACCGGCACTTGCGCGATGCATCAGCGCGAGCTGACCCGTGCGATAAAGAGAGCAAGACAGATAGCTTTACTTCCGTACGTTTCGGAATAAAATAATAGACGGATTAAGGCGCACCGAGGTGCGCCTTAATTTGTAGCTTCAGTTTGTTTTTTTCAGTTATTTCAGGTCGTGGACCTCGTTGTCGAGCATCACAATCGGCCGGTCGTGGAAGACGCGCTTGCGGGAGGGGATAAAGCCCCTTACGTTCGTCGCCGGGTATATCCACGTGTACTGCCCGATATGCGTGCCCGGCTGGGTTACAGCGTTTGCGCCCAGTCTCGAGTTGTCGCCGAGTATGCAGCCGAAAAAGCCGGTTCCGAGGTCAATACTGCCGTCCTCGGTTTTGACGGTGACGTTCGACTGGTCGAATTTCCTGTTGGCCGTAATCGCGCCGGAGCCGATGCGCGCCGACTTTCCTATGACGCAGTCGCCCGCAAACGAGGTGCTCTGAATTTTTGCGCCGTTGAATACCACGCAGTGCTTAACCTCGCTGCAGTGGCCGAGAACGCAGTTGTCGCCAATGATAGTGTTTGGCCTGATAATCGCACCAGGCATTATTTCACAGTTCTTGCCTATATAGACCGGGCCGATAATCGTAACGCCGTTGTAGATGACGGTGCCCTCGTCTATGAAGTAATTGCCGTAAAAATCGCACTGGCCGAGGCATTTGCCCTTGTTCTCCTTTACGTCCGGTTTTACGAGAAGCTCCTCCAGAACCTCGTTGACCTTTGCGAGAGGCTCCCAGGGGTGTTTCATGCCCTCGAAAAAACCGGGTATCGGAAACTTATCGAAATGTGAGAAGTAATAGCCTATATCAGTGACCATGTTTTTGCCTCCCAATCAATTCTTTGCCCGGTGACTGACTTATATCATAATTATAAATAAGGCGGGGCGCGAATGCAAACAAAAGAATTGTGAATTGACTGGAACAAATGTTTGCAGTGTAAAATAATATGTGTTATACTTTAACAAACCTTTGCCGAAGCAAGGCAGCGGGAGGGTGCGTTATGAAGCGGCTTACCCCCAAGCAGAAAGAGATTTTCGATTTTATTGTTGATACGGTTGCGACGCACGGATACCCGCCCTCCGTCAGGGAGATATGCGCCGCCGTGGGCCTGAAATCCCCGTCGACGGTGCACGCGCACCTGACGGCGCTCGAGCGCGCCGGGCTCATTTCCCGCGATGCCGGCAAGACGCGGGCAATAACGCTTACGGCGGGAGCGGGCGCGGGCGGCGGCGTCCCGATTCTGGGCACGGTCGCGGCGGGCCAGCCAATCCTCGCAGTCGAGGACGCGCTGGGATTTCTGCCCTTCGACCCGGGCAAGAGCGGGGAATACTTTGCGCTGCGCATAAAGGGCGACTCGATGATAAACGCGGGCATCCTCGAAGACGACATGGTCGTCGTGCGCAGGCAGCCCACAGCCGAAAACGGCGACATAGTCGTCGCCCTCATCGGCGAGGAGGCGACATGCAAAACCCTCCGCCGCAGGAACGGGGAGGTCTGGCTTGTTCCCGAAAACGACGATTACGAGCCGATAGACGGCTCCGAGGCCGTAATTCTCGGCAAGGTAACAGCGGTTATAAGGACTTATTAATAAGTCCGCTCCAGCCTAAGCTTAACTTCGGATACTGTAGAATTTGGCGGCCTTGCACGCCAAGAAGAGAAGGCGATAAAAACGCATAAAACTTAATTATCGTATATTTGCCTTGCGGGCGGATACCGTTTGGTGCTCCGCTTTTTTCGGCCAAGGCGAGATTCGGAGGCAGTATGTTTTTTAAGGATTTGAAGGAGACAATCAACGCATACAAAGCGCGCGACCCTGCGGCGAGCTCAAGCCTGGAGATATTACTGCTGTACCCCGGCGTTAAGGCGATTATAAGGCACAGGTTCGCCCATTGGTTTTACCGCCACAATATGAAGTTTATCGCCCGCTGGATATCGGAAGGCACAAAGCGCCGCACGGGCATTGAGATACATCCGGGAGCTAAAATAGGCAAGAGGCTTGTCATCGACCACGGAATGGGCGTGGTGATAGGCGAGACTGCCGAGATAGGCGACGACGTGCTGATTTACCAGGGCGTTACCCTCGGCGGAACCGGAAAAGACAAGGGCAAGCGCCACCCGACCATCGGCAACAATGTGATGATAGGCGCGGGCGCTAAGGTGCTCGGCCCGTTCAAGGTCGGCGACGGGGCGCGCATCGCGGCAAACGCCGTCGTTCTCAAGGAGGTGCCGCCCTGCAGCACGGCGGTCGGCGTGCCCGCGAGGGTTGTTCGGATTATGGGCGAAAAGGTCGACTACGTCTCGACTGTCGACCAAATCAGCATAACCGACCCGATAACCACGGAACTTGCCGCCATCAGGCAGGATTTGAATAAACTCGCCAAGTTACTGGAGGCACAAAAAGATGAAACTTTATAACTCAATGACAAGGGAAAAGGAAGAGTTTAAACCGCTGGAGCCGGGCAAGGTGAAGATGTACGCCTGCGGCCCTACGGTCTATAACTATATACACGTGGGCAACGCAAGGCCCATAATCGTTTTCGACGTGCTGCGCCGCTACTTTGAGTACCGCGGCATGGAAGTTACCTACGTTCAGAACTTTACCGACGTTGACGACAAGATTATCAAGCGGGCCGCGGAGGAGGGAATCTCCTCCGCGGAGGTCGCCGAGAAGTATATCAAAGAGTACTTTGTCGACGCCCGCGCGCTCGGGGTAAAGGATGCGACCGTCCATCCCCGGGCGACGGAGAACATACCGCAGATAATCGAGATGGTGCGCAGCCTTATAGAAAAGGGCTACGCCTATGAGGTCAACGGGGACGTGTATTTCCGCACCTCGAAATACAAGGATTACGGCCGCCTATCAAATCAGCCGATGGACGAACTTATGGCCGGCGCGCGAATCGACGTGAGCGAGGCCAAGGAATCTCCGATGGACTTCGCGCTCTGGAAGGCCGCAAAGCCCGGCGAGCCCTCCTGGGATTCGCCCTGGGGCAAGGGGCGGCCCGGCTGGCACATCGAGTGCTCCGCGATGTCCGTGCGCTATCTCGGAAAGACAATCGACATACACTGCGGCGGACAAGACCTCACCTTCCCGCATCACGAGAACGAGATTGCGCAGTCTGAAGCGGCCAACGGCTGCAAGTTCGTAAACTACTGGTTGCATAACGGCTTTATAAGCGTCGACAACCGCAAGATGTCAAAGTCGCTCGGAAACTTCTTCACCGTGCGCGAGGCCGCCGCCGTCTACGGTTATCCGACGATAAGAATGTTCATGCTGATGAGCCATTACAGGAGCCCCTTGAACTATTCCGGCGAGACCCTTATGCACGCCAAATCCGCTCTCGAGCGCCTGAAAACGGCGGTTGACAACCTCAGGTTCCTTTCGAAAAACGCAAAGGAAACTGCTTTGAAGGACTCCGAGCGCGAGATTATCGGGAAATTCCCCCTCTACCGCGAGCGCTTCGTCGAGGCGATGGACGACGATTTCAACACCGCGGACGCGATTTCCGTGATATTTGAGCTCGTGCGCGAGCTAAACAGCGCGACTTCCGCCGATATGAACCCCTCCAGGGAGTTTGCGGAGGCCGGGCTTAAGATGCTGATGGAGCTTGTGGACGTCCTCGGGCTGATTTACGGCGAGGAAGAAGAAGGTAAGCTCGATTCCGAGATTGAGGCGCTTATTGAGGAAAGGCAGAAGGCGAGAAAGGCGAAGAACTACGCAGAAGCCGACCGCATCCGCGACAAGCTCAAGAGCATGGGAATTATCCTCGAAGACACCCCGCAGGGAGTAAAATGGAAGCGGATTTGAGCACTTTACCATTTTAGAAAACTAAACCGCCGGATAATTTGTGGAAATTATCCGGCGGCTTTTTTGCAAGTTTGCTTGACAAAGATTGCAAAAATTGATATCATCTTTAGTATGATTATTCCCGAGGGGGCTAGTAAAATGCTTAGAGTTGACGAGCTTTTAAATCTAAGCAGGGAGGAGATGATTTCCTCCTCTAAAAAGTTCGTTGCAAGTCTGTGCACGCGGTACAAGAAAAACAACTACATAGATCCCAGTTATTATCAGAAGCTCGAAGTAAAGCGCGGACTTAGAAACCCCGACGGCACCGGAGTCATGGCCGGCGTCACGCTTATAGGTGACGTCCAGGGTTATGAGATGCGCGACGGCGTAAAAGTGCCGAAGGAAGGCGACCTCATTTACCGCGGGATAAGCATCAAGGACCTCATAAACGGTTTCGTCTCGGAAAACCGCTTCGGCTACGAGGAGACTGTGTACCTTCTCCTTTTCGGCGAGCTGCCCACGGCTTCCGCTCTTGAGGATTTCAAGCAGCTGCTCTGCGAGTGGAGCGCTCTGCCGCCCGGTTTCACCGAGGATATGATAATAAAGGCCCCGAGCAACAACGTGATGAACAAGCTGGCAAGGTCGATACTTGCCCTCTATTCCTACGACGACGAGCCGGAGCCCACGAATCTTGAGACCGAGCTGTTCCAGGCTCTGCGCATGATTGCGCGCTGCCCGATAATCGTCGCGCACGCCTACGCTGTCAAGAGGCACTACTTCGACAACGAGAGCCTGTATCTGCACAGGCCGAGGCAGGATATGAGCATAGCGGAGAACTTCCTCTATTCAATCCGCCGCGACAACCTCTTTACCGACGACGAGGCCAAGCTCCTGGACCTCTGCCTTGTGCTGCATGCCGAGCACGGCGGCGGCAACAACTCCGCCTTCGCCTGCCGCGTGCTGTCCTCGACGGGCACGGACATATACTCGGCGCTCGCCGCGGCGGTCGGCTCTCTGAAGGGTCCGAAGCACGGCGGAGCCAACCAGAAGGTCAACGACATGCTCAGCGACATACAGCGCAACGTCAGCAACTGGAAGGACGAGGGCGAGGTAAAGGACTATCTGGTCAAAATAGTCCGCAAGCAGGCCTACGACAGGAAGGGGCTTATCTACGGCATGGGCCACGCCGTCTACACTTTGTCGGACCCGCGAGCCGTTATTCTCAAGGAGTTTTCGCGCAAGCTTGCTGAGCAGAAGGGTATGGTCGATGAGCTCGACCTCATCGAGACCATAGAGAAGCTCGCTCCCGGCATACTCATGGAGGAGAAGCGCAGCGACAAGCCGGTATGCGCGAACGTCGATCTTTACTCCGGCTTCGTCTACAAGATGCTCGGGATACCGGAGGAGCTGTTTACGCCGATTTTTGCGATATCCCGCATGGCCGGCTGGTGCGCGCACCGGATTGAGGAGTTCTACAACTCCGAGAACAGGATTATCCGCCCGGCGTATAAGAATGTTGAGCAACTTAAACCTTACGTTCCTCTCAGAGAGCGCAAGTGAGAAAAAAGACCGCCCGAAAAAGGGCGGTCTTTTTTACGGCTATAAGTAGTGCGCTTTAAGCGAGCAAATAGGTTTGCAGTTCTAGGCCTTGGCCTCGGCGCCGGGCGCCTCGTCGCTGTTTTTCAGCGCCTTGGGGAGCCTTGAGTCGAACATGAACAGGACGAGCGACCTTCTCTGCTCTCCGCTTGCGGGGTCCTCAAAGAAATCGTCGTGGAGGAAGAGCTCGCTGTTTTCCTTCCATACCCCGAAGGCCTTTTCGTCTATGAACTTAAGCCAGGCCCTGTAACATTTCCGAGTTCCGGAGTTCTTAGCGCCGCAGACCGAGTAAGTGTACTGCATCGGGAGCTTGTCCTCGCAAACCTTATTGTACCTCAGGGCAAAAAGCGGTTTTTCCTCTTTGAGCTTTTCCACCGCCCGCTCCACGATGCTGTCGTAGAGCTCGAGGCTATTCTTGTCGGAGTTGTCAAACTCGGTAAACTCCGTGACAACCATAATCCGCACGCCCTGACCGGGCAATTCGCTCATGTTGAGCTCGCGGACCTTTTTAATCTGCGGCATGGGAAAGAGTTTGAACTGAAGTAGGATTATATAGGGCTCCAGGGCCTTAACGAAGAATACGATGCCAATGGACACGATAATCGTAAGAATGGTGTTGTCAAGCAGGTAATATGCCAGCAAAATCAGTGCGAGCGCCAAAACAGAGACCACTTTGCAACTCTCCCTGTAAATTTATTGGGAATCGCTTTCTTGATTGTACCACAGGGCGTGGCAAACTTCAACAGCCGCAAAACTATTTCCGTATTGGACAGTGTATACGCCATTACGTATTCGACCCTTATTTTGGAGGGCAGGCGAAAGAAAACCGCCGGCAAAAGCGGCGGTTTTTGCTCTGTGCTCAGATGAGAGTTTTCTTCAGGTAGTTTACCCACAGCTCGTAGCAGTAGGGAACAAGATGGATTCCGTCGTAGGAATATGAAGCCGGCAGATAGCCGTTCTGGTCGGCGAAGAAGGAGTAGACGTCCACGAGCACGCAGTTTTGCTCGGCTGCGATTTTCTTAAGCTCGTTGTTGAAGGCTATAATCTTGTCGATGCTGAAGGTGCCGCCCGAGCTGCTCTTTGCCTCGGTGATTGGGAGGATTGTCTGTATATAGATTGTCGCGCCGGGCTGGAGCCTTTTCATCTTGAGTATCATGGTCGTGTACTCGGCGTAGAACTGCGCCGGCTTGTAGCCGAGCTCGTTTACTCCGAGCTCAATCAGTATCTTCTTGTAGCTCTTTTTTGAGAGGGCGTCCATTAGCGTGATGTTTTTCCCCTCGTAGGGGAAGCACTCGTAATTTGAGACCTGGAAGACCGATATGCCGTTTTTGTAGATATAATCCGGCGTCTCAAGCCCGCTGAAGGACATGATACCGCCCACCAGCGAGTTTCCGAAGAAAACGGCGTCCGAGAACCACTCGTCCGAGACCGGGGTCGGATTGTCCAAGGGCTTTGTGTCCGACCAGAAGTTGGTTGGCAGCCTCGTCGCCGGGTAGATAAGGCGCATCAGCACGGTTGCGCCCTGGGCGCGCGTGAGCGGCTGGTCGCCGTTGAAATTCTGCTTGTCGTCGCCCTGCAAAAGCCCCGAGGCGTAGGCCGAGCGCACGTAATCCAGGTATTTTACCGGTATCTTGTCGTAGTCCATGATATAGTTCTCCAGTCCATCGGCGGGGGTGTTCACTATTCCGAAAATGTTTTTCTGAAGGTTGTGGAGCACTATGCTCATCTGGTAGCGGCTTATGTTGTTGTCAAGCCCTTCTATCGGGAACTCGTCCCTCGTTATCATGCCCTTAAACAGCGCGGCGTAGTAGTAGGGGGCAGCCCAGTGTTCAGCGGGAAAGGCAAAGTCGTCGTAGTAGTAGATTTTCCCGTCTATAACCTCGGGAATGTCGCGGGGGTACATCGCGACGGCCACCAGCTTAAGAAATTCGCCGATTTTCAGAGGCTCGTCCGGCTTAAACGAGCCGTCGGGAAAGCCGTTTATTACGCTGAGGTTCGAGAGCGTCATAACCGCGTCGTAGTACCATACGCCGGCGCGGACGTCGGAGTATCCCGCCGCGTACATCGGCGTTGTCGGCATAAGCATCAGCATTATGATAAGCAACACGAGGGCTGCTTTGGTTCGTCGTTTCATTAGTTGACCTCCGAAAAGGAGAGAGTTTCCTTTTTTGTGCAAGTATATCACTAAGGTGGAAGCGGTTCAAGTCAATTAAGTAAACAATAAAACCGCAGGCAAATCTTATTCTTAAATTTTGATGTTTATGATATAATACCTGATAATAGTTTTTCAGGTTAAAAGCAAAGCCTGAGCGGGAAAATCTGTTTTCCCCTGGGGGCCTTTAGAGAGGAGGGAGCTTATGTCCTTTGTTCACCTGCATGTCCACAGCGAATACAGCCTGCTTGACGGGGCCTGCCGAATCGACGGGCTTGTGGAAAAGGCGAAGGAGCTGGGACAGAGCGCGGTCGCGATAACAGACCACGGCGTGATGTACGGCGTTATTGACTTTTACAAGGCTGCAAAAAGGCAGGGAATAAAGCCGATTATCGGCTGCGAGGTCTACGTCGCGCCCCGCCGAAGGCAGGACATGGAGCACGGAATAGACAGCAACATCCACCACCTCGTCCTTCTGTGCAAAAACGAAAGCGGATACCGCAACCTCTGCTATTTGGTGAGCAAAGCCTTTACCGAGGGCTTTTACATAAAGCCCCGCATCGATAAGGAGCTTTTGCGCGCACGCTCCGAGGGGCTAATCGCGCTCTCGGCTTGCCTTGCGGGGGAGATACCGCAGCTTCTCCTGAACGGGAACTACGGGCAGGCGAAGAGCAAGGCTCTTGAGATGCGCGAAATTTTCGGAGAGGACTTCTATCTCGAGCTGCAGGACCACAGGCTTTCCGAGCAGCGGGCGGTGAACGAGGGGCTCATACGCATAAGCAGGGAAACGGGAATACCGCTTGTGCTAACAAACGACGTCCATTATCTTACGAAATCCGACGCCTACAACCAGGACGTTTTGCTCTGCATACAGACCGGCAAGACCGTCGAGGAAAGCGACCGCATGAGGTTCGAGACGGAGGAGTTCTACTTAAAATCCGAAAGCGAAATGCGCGCGCTCTTCCCGGATATTCCTGAGGCCTCCGACAACACCGTCAAAATCGCGGAGCTGTGCAATCTCGATTTTGAGTTTAATAAATACCACCTGCCCGAGTTCAAGGTGCCGGGCGGGCGCGACGCTTTCGAGTACCTTACCGAGCTCTGCCTCAAGGGCTTTCAAAAACGCTACGGCGAGGGCAGGGAGGATGTCAAGAAGCAGCTTTTCTACGAGCTTGAAATGATAAAGAAGATGGGCTTCACCGACTACTTCCTCATCGTCAGCGATTTTATAGCCTTCGCAAAGAGCAGGGGCATACCCGTCGGGCCGGGCAGAGGCTCGGCGGCCGGCAGCGTCGTGTCCTACTGCCTTGAGATTACGGACGTGGACCCGATTAAATTTAATCTCTACTTCGAGCGTTTTTTAAACCCCGAGCGAATCAGCATGCCAGATATAGATATCGACTTCTGCATTAACAGGCGCTCTGAGGTAATCGACTACGTCAAGGAAAAGTACGGGGCAGACCACGTCGCCCAGATTATAACCTTCGGCACGATGAAGGCAAAGCAGGCGGTCAGGTCCGTCGCGAAGGCTCTGTCCTTCAGCTTTGCCGAGGAAAACGAGATAGCCAAGATGATTCCCGACGAGCTGGGGATGACCCTGGAGAGGGCGATAAAGCTGCCGCCTCTTAAGGAGAAGTACGAGGAGGACGGGCGCATAAGGCAGCTTATCGACACCGCGATGGCGCTTGAGAACATGCCCAAGGACACCTCGACCCACGCGGCGGGCGTCGTGATAACGAAAAAGCCGGTGCACGAGTATGTGCCGCTTGCGCTATCGAAAAAGGACAACTCCATAGCTACCCAGTACACGATGACGACGCTCGAGGAGCTGGGCCTGCTAAAAATGGACTTCCTGGGGCTTCGAAACCTCACGGTCATCGACATGGCCGAGCGCCTTATCAGAAAAACAAAGCCCGACTTTTCGATTAAGAACATACCCTACGACGACCCCGAGGTGTACGAGATGCTCTCGGCGGGCAAGACTTCCGGCGTATTCCAGCTTGAGAGCGCGGGCATAACCTCGGTCTGCATGGGCATAAAGCCAAGGAGCATAGAAGACATCACGGCAATAATCGCACTCTACCGCCCCGGCCCGATGGACTCAATCCCGAGGTTTATCGAATCGAAGCACAATCCCGACAGGGTTTTCTATAAGCACCCCAAGCTCCGCGACATACTTGAGGTCACATACGGCTGCATTGTTTACCAGGAGCAGGTCATCGATATTTTCCGAAAGCTTGCGGGCTTCTCGCTCGGACAGGCCGACATGATACGCAGGGCCATGTCCAAGAAGAAGCACGATGTGATTGAGCGCGAGCGCAAGACCTTTATCTACGGCGATGAGAGCCGAGGCATCCCCGGCGCCGTCGCAAACGGCGTGCCGGAGGCGGTGGCGGCCAGCATCTACGACGAGATACTCGATTTTGCCAACTATGCCTTCAACAAGGCCCACGCCGTCTCCTACGCAATGATTACCTACCAGACGGCTTATCTCAAGTGCCGCTACCCGAAGGAGTACATGGCGGCGCTCCTAAGCTCGGTGCTGGGCGACACGGCCAAAATCGCCGAGTACACCGCCGAGTGCAAGGAAAACGGCATAAAGCTCCTGCCGCCCGACGTAAACGAGTCCGAGGATAACTTTACGGTCAGCGGCGAGAACATCAGATACGGCCTTGCCGCGGTCAAGAACATCGGCGTCGGCTTCATAAAGGCTGTCATGGAGGAGCGCGAGAGAGTCGGAAAGTTTAAGTCCTTCGAGGACTTCTGCGAGCGGATGTACGGCACCGACATGAACAAGCGCGCCGTCGAGAGCCTGATTAAGGCGGGCGCCTTCGACAGCATGGGCTACAGGCGCAGCCAGCTTCTGCGCGTGTGCTCGCAGGTCATAGACAACATAGCTGACTTAAAGCGCCGGAATATCGAGGGGCAGCTCGACCTCTTCGGCGGCGGAGGAGAGGAGTCAGGCACGATAGAAGTGGAGCTTCCCGACATCCCGGAGTTTTCATCCTACGAGCTGATGAGCATGGAAAAGGAGGTCACGGGGCTCTACCTCTCGGGCCACCCGATGGACGATTACGCCGCCGCCGCGAGAAAGGCGGGGGCGGTTCCCATAGGGCGCATCATAGAGGACTTTGCAAGCGAGGAGGGGAACACACGCTTCCACGACGACCAGCTTGTAACCGTAGCCGGCGTTATCGTATCATATAAAACCAAGACCACCAAGAACAACAGCCTCATGGCCTACGTGGGCATCGAGGACAGCACCGCCTCAATCGAGGCGCTCGTGTTCCAGCGGGTGCTCGTGGACTGCGGCGGCTATATCAAGGTAAACTCGCCGGTTCTCCTCACAGGGCGCATATCCGCGCGCGACGACAAGCCGCCCCAGCTTATGTGCGAGAGTATAAGGCCGCTGGAAGCCCTGGAGGAAGACTCTGAAGCCGGGCATCCCGAGCCCGAGGTCAAAAAGCTCTATCTGAAGCTCCCGGGCGAGAGGTCCGAGGAATTTATGAGAACTAAGCGCGTGCTCAATATGTTCCTCGGCAACACCCCCGTCGTGCTGTATTTCGAGGACACGAAAAAGAAAAAGGGCACGGCCTGCCTGCTGCACGAGGCGCTGATTAAGGAGCTGAAATCCATCCTCGGCGAGCAGAACGTGGTGGTAAAATGAATTTAATAATCCACGGGTGGAAGGGCGGCTTTCGCATTTTCTCCCGCTTAGCGCTTAAAACGAAAAGGGACATCTCCTTGGATGAGATGTCCTCTTTTTTCCAGCAAGCCGGCTATTCAGGGCTGTCGCCGCTTTTCTCCTGCTCAAGTTCCGCCATTATTTCGGCGAGGATTTTTTTATCCTCCTTTGTTGTGAACTCGAGCTTTGCGAACATGTCCGGGCGGCGCTGCATGGTCCTGATAATCGACTGCTTTCTGCGCCATCTTGCAATGTTCGCGTGGTGTCCCGAGAGCAGGATTTCCGGCACGCGCCTTCCGTTCCATACCTCGGGCCTTGTGTATTGCGGGTATTCGAGGAGCCCGTCCCAGTGGCTCTCTTCGGTAAAGCACTCCTCGTCGGGCAGCACGCCCGGAACAAGGCGGCAGACAGCGTCCGCGACAGCCATCGCGGGTATTTCGCCGCCGGTCAGCACGAAGTCGCCTATGGAAATCTCCTCGTCGACACATTCCTCTATAAAGCGCTCGTCTACGCCCTCATAGTGCCCGCAGACCAAAATTAACCTCTTATAGTCGTTTTTCAGCCTTATTGCGTCAGCCTGCGTAAATATTTTGCCCTGAGGCGACATATAAATAGTATGGATGCGCTCGCCCGCCTGCCTGCATATATGCTCCCAGCAGTCGTGGAGGGGCTGGGCCATCATGACGACCCCGCGCCCGCCCCCGTAGGGGTAGTCGTCGACCTGCTTTTGCTTGTTTAAGGTGTAGTCGCGTATCTGATGGCACTCAATCCTTATAAGCCCGCGCTCCTGCGCCCGGCCGAGGATGCTCTCGCTGAGCATTCTGTCGACGGCCTCGGGGAACAGCGTCATAATGTCGATGTGCAAGTCGTCACATCCCTTCGATAAGATGTACCGTTATGCGCCCGCCCTCGACGTCCACCTTTTTGACAAACTCGGGAACGTCGGGGATTAGGCGCTCGGTTTCGCCCGCAACGACAAAGATTCTTGAGGCGGGGTAATCAAGCACGTCTGAGAGCAGTCCGATATTCTTGCCGCTCGCCTCGTCGAAGACGGGCAGGCCGATGATGTCGGCGAGAAAGTAGGCGCCCTCTTCAAGCTGTACGTCCTCGCGGTCGATGCAGACTATCGAATTTTTGAGAGGCATGGCCATATTGACCGAGTTTATCCCCTCGAAAAGCACGATGACCATGCCCTTGTGGACGCGGGCTGAGAGTACCTTGAAGGGCGCTTGGTTTATATAAAGCTTCTCAAAGCCGCAGAGGAATTCGGGGCTGTCGCACCAGTGCTGGATTTTGACCTCGCCCTTTATGCCGTGAGTGTTTACGATTTTCCCTGCCTCGAGAAATCTTTTCCTTTCCATAGTTGACCTCACAACTTAAGCTCATACTATCAAGGGAAAGTGCCCCGCACTCTTGCGGGGCACCGAAATCAGTCAACAATCTCGACGGAAACCTTTTTTCCGCTTCTCGTTGCAACGGATTTGATAAGGGTCCGGATTTCCTTCGCTATTCTGCCTTGGCGCCCTATGACCTTACCCATATCGCTTTCAGCGACACGAAGCTCCAAAACAGTTTCGCTATCTTTATCGACTTCCGTCACCGTAACCGCGTCGGGATCATCGACAAGGTTTTTCGCAATGTAGAGTAGAAGCTCCTTCATTTTAGCTCTCCTTAAAGCACGCCGGCTTTTTTAAGCAGCGCTTTCACGGTATCGGTGGGCTGCGCTCCGGTCTTTATCCATTGCAGTGCACGCTCTCCGTTGACCTTGATTTCGGGCGGGTTTGTAAGAGGATTGTATGTGCCAATCTCCTCGATAAACCTACCGTCGCGGGGGAAGCGGGAATCGGCGACAACTATTCTATAGAAGGGATTCTTTTTTGCACCCATTCTGCGAAGCCTTATTTTGACCATATTATTTTCACCTCCAGACTAAGATTATATAGCACAATCTGCGGACGGCTGTTATAAGCCCCTAAGCGGCAAAAGGCCGCCGCAAATTATAACCCGAAGGGGAATTTGCCCTTGCCCGGGAACTTGCCGCGCTTTACGCCCGACATCTGCTTGACCATAAGCTGCATGGTCTCAAACTGCTTGAGCAGGCGGTTGACGTCGGCCACGGTAGTTCCGCTGCCGGCGGCGATGCGCTTTTTCCGGCTGCTGTTGAGGACCTGCGGGTTTTCACGCTCGAAGGGTGTCATCGACTGTATTATTGCCTCTGTGCGGACCAGCGCCTTTTCGTCTATCGAGGCGCCGCTCAAGGCCTTGGGGTTCATGCCCGGTATCATCGAGGCGATGTCGGAGAGGGAGCCCATGGACTTGAAGGAGACAAGCTGCTCGTAAAAGTCCGTGAGCGTGAACTTGTTTGCCCTGAGCCTCGCCGCCATTTCCTCGGCCTTCTTCTGGTCGAAGCTCTGTTCTGCCTTCTCGATGAGCGTCAGAATATCGCCCATCCCGAGTATCCTCGAGGCCATGCGGTCCGGGTGGAAGAGCTCGACAGCGTCGAGCTTTTCGCCCGTGCCGATGAACTTAATCGGCTTGCCCGTGACGGCGCGAACCGAGAGCGCGGCTCCGCCCCTCGCGTCGCCGTCGAGCTTGGTGAGGAACACGCCGCTAATTCCGAGCGCCTCGTCGAAGGCCGAGGCGGCGTTCACGGCGTCCTGGCCGGTCATCGCGTCGACGACAAGCAGTATCTCATGCGGGTTTACCGCAGCCTTAATCTCGCGCAGCTCGTTCATGAGCTCCTCGTCGATGTGCAGGCGCCCGGCGGTGTCCAGAAACACCATGTCGTTTCCGTGCTTTCTCGCGTGCTCCACCGCGGCCCTGGCTATGTTCACGGGATTTGTCTTGCCCATCTCGAAGACGGGCACGTCCACCTGCCTGCCGACGGTTTTGAGCTGGTCAATGGCGGCGGGGCGGTAGATGTCGCAGGCCACGAGCAGGGGGCGCTTGCCGTTCTTTTTCATCAGCGCGGCGAGCTTGGCCCCGTTGGTGGTCTTTCCGGCGCCCTGAAGGCCGACCAGCATGACGATTGTGGGGGGCTTCGACGCTATCGTCAGTTTCGAGCTTTCGCTGCCCATGAGGGCGATGAGCTCTTCGTTGACTATTTTTATGACCATCTGCGCGGGGGTGAGGCTCTCGAGAACCTCGGCTCCGACCGCACGCTCGCTGACCTTTGCCACAAAGTCCTTGACGACCTTGTAGTTTACGTCGGCCTCAAGCAGGGCGAGCCTTACCTCGCGCATGGCCTCTTTTATGTCGGCGCTCGTTAGTCTGCCCTTGCTGCGCAGTTTTTTAAACGAGGCGCTTAGTTTTTCGGTCAGGCTTTCAAATGCCATTTCTTCCTCCAATCAGCTTTTCAGTAGCTGAAGCCTCTCAAATATGTTGTTGGACAGCTCCTGGAGTCTGCCGTTTTTAAAGCGGGACTGGTTTAAAAGATTTATTTCTTGGAGATAACCCTCGATTGCGGCGATATCGTTCTGCATTTCGATATAGCGCTTGACAATGCCGGTCTTTTTTTCTGTTTCGAGCAGAATCGCCTCGGCTCTAATTATTATGTCACGCACTCCCTGGCGGCTTATTCCTTCGTTTTCCGCAATTTCGGACAGCGAGAGGTTCTCGTTGTAGTAGAGGTCGAAATACTCCCGCTGCTTTTCGGTGAGGAGCTCGCCAAAAAAGTCGAAAAGCATTGTCATGTGCAATGTTTTGTCCATTTGGGCACCTCCGTCGGGAAACAAGTCGAATAATGTAAAGTGAAACTACCTTACACGCAGTTATTTTACTCTAAAAGATTTGGCCTGTCAATAGAAATAGCGAAAAAACTGACAGGTAGAAATACTTCACAGCAGGGAAGAGCGGAGCGCTTTGCAAGACTGCATATTTAACCTGCCGTGGGGGAAAATAGGCATTATATTAAATCCTGGAGACCGAAGATGGCAAGGAAGAATCTGACGTTCTATATAAGTGAGGAAAAACTGGGTAATTTTGCCGAGAATTCGGCAAAAATGCTTGAGTCATCGAAGTTTTCAAGGGCCTCTAACGTGGGGGCCCAGATAGCCGAGAGCATCAGGAACATACGCTCAGTTGTCTGCATGTGGGAGCAGTTTGTCGCCGAGGGCGGCAGACTGCCGAAGCCCGCCGAGTGGCTCACCGACAACTGGTACATCGCAGAGCGCGAGGGCAAGGGAGCAATCCGCGATTTAAAGCTCCTTAAGGGCACTCGCTCCATAGACGGTAAAGGTAAAGCACTTGTCATGTATGCGGCTGAGGAGCTTGTCCACTCAGGGGCGGGCGAGGTTAACGCCGAGCGTATGTCCATATTCCTCGAACACTTCCAGAAGGTAATCGTGCTGAGGGAAAGAGAGCTTTCGCTCTTCGTGCCGGCGCTTAAAGCGGCGCTGGTGACCGAGCTTGCCCGGGTTGCGCTGGAGAGCAGGGCGCTTTTGAAGCCGAAGCCCAAGACGGGTAGCGTCGACGGATGCCAGAGCGAGCATGAGCTGGCCGAGCGCGCGGAGAAGATAATCAGCTCCCTGCGGCTTATGTCCAGCATCGACGTGTCCAAGATACTTGAGAGGGTAAACAGGACCGAGCAGATTCTAAGTGAAGACCCCGCGGGAGTTTACCCCAAAATGGACGACAAGACGAGAATCTACTACCGCAGGATGATATCAAGGCTCAGCAGGAAGACCAGTATCGAGGAGCACAAAATCGCCCGGGCGCTTGTGGATTTGGCGAAGGGCGAGGAAGGCAAGAAAAGCCATGTAGGATACTATATATTTGAAAAGCCGCTCGGAAATCCGCGCAGGGAGCGGACCGGAGGGCTATACATCACGGCGATTATGCTCACCTCGCTTTTTCTTGCCCTGCTTCTGGGCTTCATGCTCGGCAGCCCGATTATAGCGGTCATACTGCTGTTCCCAATCTCCGAGATTGTCAAGAATATCACGGATTTTCTCATCATTAAGTTTACCCGCCCGCGGCACGTCCCGAAGCTGGAGCTGAAAAACGGGGTGCCCGAGGAGGGCAGGACGATATGCGTGATATCGGCGCTCCTCACCTCGCTTAAGACCTGCCCGCAGTACGCAAGCCTCCTCGAGGAGTACAGGCTCTCCAACCGCGACAGCGGTCCGAACCTCCTGTTCGGCGTGCTCGCCGACCTGCCCGAAGCCCGCGAGAAGGAAACGGGCGAGGACGGCGTCAAGCTGAATCTGCTGAAGGAGAAGATAGAGGCCCTGAACGAAAAATACGGCGGCGGCTTCTTCCTGCTGACGCGCGAGCGCGTTTACTCGGAGAAGAACGGCCGCTTCATGGGCTGGGAGCGCAAGAGGGGGGCTATTCTTGAACTCGTGCGCCTCCTGGTGGGTAAGCCCTCGGGCATCAGGGTGCTCGCCGGGGATGAGCGCCTGCTTGAAAACGTGCGCTATATTATAACGCTCGACAGCGACACAAGGCTCGGCATAGGAAACGCGCGCGAGCTTATCGGAGCGATGCTCCACCCGCTCAACAGGGCTGAAATCGACATTAAAACGGGCATAGTGGCGGGCGGCCACGGGATTCTCCAGCCGAGGGTGTCCGTGAGCCTGGACGCCGCCAACCGCACCGATTTTACAAGGCTCTTTGCTGGTCAGGGCGGCATAGACCCCTACGGAAATACGGCCGGCGACGTGTACCAGGACCTCTTTGAGGAGGGGAGCTTCACCGGCAAGGGAATTATAGACGTTAACGCCTACTACTCCTGCCTTGAAGGCCGCTTCCCGGAAAATCTCGTGCTCTCGCACGACCTGCTTGAGGGCGCCTATCTCAGGGCGGGTTTCGCCGGGGACGTGGAGTTTACGGACGGCTATCCCCACAAGGTCCTCTCTTTCTACGAGCGGCTGCACCGCTGGACCCGCGGCGACTGGCAGGTGATTTTCTGGCTTTTCGACAGGGTCAGAAACGAAAAGGGCGAGAGGGTCAAAAACCCCTTGAATCAGATAAACCGCTGGAAGATTTTCGATAACCTAAGGCGCAGCCTTGTGCCGGTATTTACCTTTACGGCCGTGTATATAGGCATGCTCTCGACCGGCCTTAACTTCGTCACGGCAGCCGTTGTGGCCGTTCTCTCCACGGCCTCAACGCTTCTGATTTCGTCGGCCGAGCTTGTCTTCAGAAGGGATATAAACGCAAAGGCGCGCTATCACTCGACGATTATCTCGGGCTTCGGGGCGGTGCTGACGCAGACGCTCGTGCAGCTTCTGCTTCTGCCGTACGAAGCCTATGTCTGCCTGCACGCGATTCTCACCTCGCTCTACCGCATGCTTATATCAAAGAAAAACCTGCTTTCCTGGGTCACGGCGGCCGACAGCGAGAGAAGGCAGAAGGAGAGCATTATCTGGTACTGCCGCAAAATGTTCGCGCCGATGGTGCTCGGCGCTCTCGGCATCGTGCTCTCAAACTGGATAGCAGGCGTTGCGCTGGGCGCCGTGTGGTTTTTCACGCCCGTCTACGCGATGAGCCTGAGCCGCGAGAGAAAGAAGAAGCAGGAGCTTTCGGAGCAGGACCGGCTCTTCCTTGTCAGGGCGGCGAACGACATCTGGCGCTATTTCAGCGACCTCTGCCGTCCTTCGAACAACTTCCTGCCTCCCGACAACTTCCAGGAGCAGCCCTATATAGGAGCCGCGGAGCGCACCTCGCCCACAAACATCGGGCTTGCCCTGCTCTCGGCGCTCGCGGCGATGGACTTAAACCTCACCGGCTCGGAGCAGGCGCCGACCCTGATTGCGAACATCCTGACCACGATGGAGAAAATGCCGAAGTGGAACGGGCATCTCTACAACTGGTACGATACTAGGACGCTCAAAGTATTGGAGCCCGCCTACATCTCGACCGTGGACAGCGGGAACCTCGTCGGCGCGCTCATAGCCTTAAGAGAGGGGCTGCTAGAGAAGGGCGAGGAGTTCAGAAGCCTTGCCGAGCGGGCGCAAAGGCTTGCGGAAGCGATGGACTTCAGACCCCTTTTCGACGAGGAAAGGCAGCTTTTCTATATCGGCAGGGAAGCCGACGGGAAGCCCACCGAGGGCTGGTACGACCTTATGGCGAGCGAAGCGAGGCTCACAAGCTATATCGCTATAGCCAGGGGCGAGGTCATGAAAAAGCACTGGCGCAGGCTCGGGCGGGTGCTGGTTTCAAAGGACAACTTCAGCGGCATGGTCTCGTGGACCGGCACGATGTTCGAGTACCTCATGCCGAACCTCCTTTTGCCCTGCTATGAAAACTCCATGCTCTACGAGAGCATGAAGTTCTGCGTCTACGTGCAAAAACGCGCTCATAATCCCTGGGGCATCTCCGAGAGCGCCTTTTTCTCCTTCGACCCGAACCTAAACTACCGCTACAAGGCGCACGGCGTCGGAAGGCTTGCCTTAAAGAGGGGTCAGGACAAGGAGCGCGTGATTTCGCCCTATTCAACCTTCCTCGCGCTGCAGACCGCGCCCAGAAGCGCCGTCAGGAACTTAAGACGGCTCTCGCGGATGGGGATGGAGGGCCGCTACGGCTACTACGAGGCGGTTGACTTTACCCCCATGCGCCAGCTCGGGAAGAAGTACGAGATAGTCCGTTGCTTCATGGCCCACCACCTCGGAATGAGCATCGTCGCCATCGACAACGCGGTGAACGACGGGATAATGCAAAAGCGCTTCATGCGCGACAGGGAGATGGCGGCCTTCGCCGAGCTCCTTCAGGAAAAGGTGCCCGTCGGGCAGATAGTGCTCAAGAAGCCCGCGCGCGAAGTGCCGGACAAGCCCAGAGTATACGCCCTGCAAAGCTGGCAGAGCAGCGGCGAGGGCGTGAGCTTTGAAAAGCCCGCCTGCACGCTTATCTCCAACGGCTCCTATACCGTCGCGCTCGCGGAGACCGGGGCGAACCGGAGCACATGGAGAGACTTGCTAATCACTAGGTTCGAGGACGCCCGCTTCGGCGCCCTGCAGGGCATGGTTTTCTTCCTCAGGGTAGGGAACGAGCTCTATTCGCTGCAGCCGGCGCCCGACTACGACAAAAAGAGCAGCTTCGCATATAAGTTCACCACGATGTCGGGCAGAATCTACGCCCGCAACGAGCTGTTCAACTCCTGGGTCGACACGAAGGTGGCGCCGGAGGAGTACGGGGAGCTTCGAACCGTCTGCGTCAAAAACAACCAGTGCAAGAATCTTGACGCGGAGCTAATCTGCTATTTCGAGCCGGTGCTGGCAAGGCGGCAGGACTACTTTGCCCATCCGGCGTTTTTGAAGCTCGCGATAGAGACCGAAGCCAGGGACGGCGTCATAATCATCAAGCGCCGCTCGAACGGCAGAAACAAGAGTGTCTTTGCGGGCTTTGCCTGCGACGCTCCGATGAGCTTTGACACCATGAAGGAGAGGGCTCTCGGGCGCGGCGGCGAGAGAAACCTGATAAACGCGCTCAGGGAACCGGCCGGGAACAGCTGCGGGGCGGTTTTAAACCCCTGCGTGCTTGCAAGGGTGAAGCTCAGCGTCAAACCCAATGAGGAGACGCAGGTGCGCTTTTCGCTCTGCATAGGCGAGAGCGCGGAGGACGTAAGGTTTTCAAGCGCCGAGATTCTGAAGCTCCCGCCGCTGATTGGAGCCTATCGCGCCGAAGAGACTGCAAAGAGCCTCGGCGCGGACGCGCCTGAGATTGAAACCGCGATGGAGCTTCTGCGCGCGGTTGTCTTCAGGCGCGACAGGAGCCGCGAAAAGGCCGAGGAATTTGAAAAGGCCACCGGCGCGAAGGAGGCCCTGTGGAGGCTCGGCATCTCCGGTGACAATCCGATTGTCACAGCCCTTGTCGAGAGCGAGGAGTACGTGGAAAACGTAAAGAAGCTGCTAAAGAGCCACTCAATACTCAGGCAGTGCGGAATAAAGTGCGACCTTGTTTTCCTCACAAACGACGGGGGAGACTACCGGCGGCCCGTGCAGTCGCTGCTGATGAGCTCTCTCTGCGCGCTGGGTCTGGAAAACGACCTGGGGAGCGGCATTTTTATCGCCGGCATCGACAACCTGCCGGAGCTCGCCCGCTCTTCGGCAATGGTACTAAGCTGCAAAGAGAAGCTGAGACCGGCAGAGCGCTGGACGGACGAGCTCCCCGCCGAGCTCTACTGGAAAGACGGGGTAAGGCCCTTTGATAATCTTAAGTACTATTTCGACTCTGATTTAAGCTTCGTCGTCGAAACCGGCGGGAGCCTGCCTCCGACGGCCTGGAGCAGCATCCTTACGAACGGCATGTTCGGCTATATCGCGACCGACTGCGGAACCGGCCATATGTGGCACATCAACGCAAGGGAGAACAAGGTCAATGTCTGGCTGAACGACCCCTTGACGACGGACGGGACAGAGCAGATAAGGGTGACGGTCGGGGAGAGGAAGTATTCCGTCTTCGCCGACGCCGACGGCATCGGCTGCAAAATACGCTACGGCTTCGGCTTTGCCGAGTGGGAGAAGGAGATAGGCGGCGTCAAAATCAAAACGACCGCCTTCGTCCCGCCTGAGCTTGACGGCAGGATTCTGATTGTCAAAGTTGAAAACGGCGGGGAAGCGGGAAGCCTTGACTACTTCACGGACCTCATCCTCGGGGCCGACACGGAGCAGAACGGACTGCGGGTGACGCTGCGGGAGAATACGATAGTCGCCGGGAACAGCGGCAACACCTTGTTCCCGGGCGAGAGATTTGTCACGGCCTTCTCGGGCGAAATCCTGAAATTTTCGGATTCGGACATCCGTTCGCGCTCCGTAAGCTGCATCTCGGCCCAGGTTAAGTTTAAGGGCGCGGCCGTTATAGTTTCCGGCTTTGACGAGGATGAAAAAATCGCGGAGTATCTCGATATCGAGCGGGCGGAGAAGGCTTTTGAGGAAACCAAAAAGCGCTGGCGCGAGCTTGTCTGTCCGCTTCAGGTGAAAACTCCGGAGCGCGCGCTCGACTGCTATGTAAACGGCTGGGCGCTGTACCAAATCATATCCTCGAGAATACTCGGCAGGACCTCGATTTACCAGAGCGGCGGGGCCTACGGCTTCCGGGACCAGTTACAGGATGTCTCCTGCATAGTACAGCACCACCCGCGATATGCCCGCGAGCAGATTATAAGGGCCTGCGAGCACCAGTATGTCGAGGGCGATGTCCAGCACTGGTGGCACCCGACCGGCTGCAACGACTGCAACAGGGGCGTCCGCACGCTTTGCAGCGACGATTTGCTCTGGCTTCCTTACTCGCTCTGCCGCTACTGCGAGGTGACCGGCGACTTCAATTTCTGCGGGGAAGAGGCCGAGTATATCGAGTCGCCCGTGCTCAAGGAAGGCGAGCACGAGAGGTATGAGCTGCCGCGAAAGAGCGGACGTTTCGGCAGCGTATTCGAGCACGCCAAGAAGGCGCTTGACTTCTCGATAGAGCGCGGAGTCGGCGAGCACGGGCTTGCTCTGATTGGCACGGGGGACTGGAACGACGGCTTTGACAAGATAGGGATAGGCGGCAAGGGCGAGAGCGTCTGGCTGACCTGGTTTGTCGCCCACGTCTGCGAGCGCTTTGCCTGGCTCTGCTCGGAGCTCGGCAGGGGAGAGCTTGCGGAGGAATACAGGCGCAGAGCGAGGCAGTACGCCGAGGCCGCGAACAGGGCCTGGGACAAGAGATGGTTCCTGCGCGCCTTCTTCGACAACGGAGCGCCGGTCGGCAGGGAGGGCAACCCGGAGTGCGCGATTGACTCGATTGCTCAAAGCTTCTCGACCTGGACCTCGTATTCGGACAGGGAAAAGTCGCTCGTGGGGCTTAAGAGCGCCGTGGCTTGTCTCTTTGACAGGGAAAATGGTATAATTAAACTGTTCGACCCGCCCTTTACGGGCGAGGGTAGCGACCCCGGCTATATACGCGGCTATGTGCCGGGCGTCCGGGAAAACGGCGGGCAGTATACCCATGCCGCGGTCTGGCTCGCCCTGGGCTGCCTGAACATGGGGCTGAGGGAGGAGGCCTGGGATATGCTCAGGGCAATCCTGCCGCACAATCACGAGATTGATATCTACAAGGCCGAGCCCTTTGTCCTCGCCGCCGACGTGTACTCAAATCCCCTGCACATGGGGCGGGCCGGCTGGAACTGGTATACGGGCGCAGCCTCATGGTACTTCCGCGTAATCGAGGAGGAGCTGCTCGGAATAAAGCTGCGCGGCGGCTGTTTGAAGATAGAGCCGAAGCTCCCCGATTCCTGGAGCGGCTTTACCGCCCTCTGGCGGCACGGCGGCAGTGAGCTTAACATCACCGTGCGCAGGGGAGAAAAACCGGGACTGATTATCGACAATTCGCCCGTATCCGATGTGGAAATCGACCTGTCGAAATGTACTGGCAAACATGATATAATCATAGAAATTAGCTAACAAGAAATAGAAATGTATTACAAAAATTTATTTAAATAGTCCCTTTTTTCAAATTTTGGTGTATAGTATAATAATCAAGGGAAAATCCGGGGAAGGAATTGTTCCTATGGATACTGTTTGCGGAAAAGAGATTATGCCCCAGGTATTTCTCACAACCGTGAGAACGGACAAATTCAAGACCGGCTGCTTGAGCATAAACCTCTGCCTGCAGCTCGACCGCAGGGAAGCGGCGAAAAACGCGCTGCTTCCGCAGGTTTTGCTCCGCGGCTGCGGGAGATATCCCGATATGCAGAGCCTCTCCGCCGCCCTCGACGAGCTCTATGGCGCGAGAGTGGAACCTCTGGTCCGGAAAAAGGGCGAGGTGCACTGCATAGGTCTCTATTCAGACTTTGTGGACGACGCCTTCGTCTCCGAAGGGGAAATGCTGCTTGAGCGGGTGACTGAGCTTATGGGTCAGCTCCTGCTTTTCCCGGCGACAAAGGCGGGCCTTTTCAACTCCGATTACGTCAAAAGCGAGAGGGAGAATCTCGCCAACCGCATCCGCGCGAGGATAAACGACAAGCAGCAGTACGCGCTGTGCCGGCTCAAGGAGCTCATGTGCGAGGGCGAGCCCTACGCCGTGGACGCTCTCGGCGAGAAACCGGAGGACGCGCTGAAGATTACGCCGATTAGCCTTACGAAGCACTACCGCGAGATACTCGAAACGGCGAGGATAGAGATATTCTACTGCGGAAGCGCTGAGACCAATCGAGTGGAGATAGCGGTTAAAAACGCCCTCGAGGCGCTTCCGAGGGCCGAGGGCGAGTTTGTACAGCCTTTTACCGAAGTGAAAATGACAACCGGCGAGGTCCGGCATTTCAGCGAAAGCCTCGACGTGACCCAGGGCAAGCTCGCGGTGGGATTCAGGCTCGGCGAAATCATGAAGAAGCCGGATTTGGCCTCGCTCCTTGTGTTCAACGCCCTGTACGGGGGCAGCGTCACCTCCAAGCTCTTCCTCAACGTGCGGGAAAGGCTGTCCCTATGCTATTACGCAAGCTCCCAGATAGAGAGGCACAAGGGCATTCTTATCGTCGCGTCCGGAATAGAGATTGAAAAATACGAGGAAGCCCTTGCCGAGATACTGCGCCAGCTTGAGCTGATTAAGCAGGGCGATGTGAGCGACGGCGAGCTTTCAAACGCCCGCAAGACTATAATGACTGACCTTCGCTCCGTGATGGACAGCCAGTTTTTGCTCGAAAACTTCTACCTGAGTCAGGCGATAGATTCGCTCACGTATTCGCCCGACGTTCTGGCGGAGCTTATACGGGGCGTTACCAAAGAGGATATTCTGGCCGTTGCAAACAGCATCAGGCTTGACAGCGTTTACTTCCTCAAAAACGCGGAAGGGAGCCGGTGAACATGCAACAGCGCGAATATCAGAGAATTAAGGAACAGGTCTGGTTTGACACCCTTGAAAACGGCCTTGCCATTTACGTGGTGCCGAAAAAGGGATTCTATAAAAGCACCGCGGTCTTTGCGACGAAGTACGGCGGTTCCGACAGGCGCTTTAAGCTCGGCGGAAAGTGGCACGACACCCCCGCGGGAGTCGCGCATTTCCTAGAGCACAAGATGTTCGACAAGAAGGACGTAAACGTCATGCAGCAGTTCTCTGCGCTTGGCGCGTCGCCGAACGCCTTTACAAGCTCCGGCGTGACCGCGTACCACTTCGAGTGCACGGAGAACTTCGAGGAAAACCTCAGGATTCTCCTCAAGTTTGTGACCGAGCCTTATTTTACCGAGGAGAGCGTAGCGAAGGAGCAGGGGATAATCGCTCAGGAGATAAGGATGATTGAGGACAATCCCCAGTTTGTCGTCTACCGCAACCTCATGCAGGCCCTATATGCGGAAAACCCGATAAGGGACTCGGTCGCGGGCACCGTGGAGAGCATAGCCCGGATAAGCGCGCAGACGCTTTATTACTGCCACGAGGCTTTTTACACCCCGTCGAACATGGTTCTCTGCGCCGCCGGCGACATAGATCCCGAGCGCGTCAGGGAGATAGCGGAGGAAGTCCTTCCGGGAGAGAAAAAGGAGACCGCCGAGCGCGATTACGGCAAGAGCGAGTCGCCTCTTCCTCTTGAAAACCGCAAAGAGGTCAAGATGGAGGTCGGCGTTCCCATCTTTATAGCCGGTGCGAAGCTCGAAAGCCGCCTTACCGGACAGGAGCGCCAGAGGCAGGAGCTTGTCGGCGATTTTGCGATAAACCTGTTTTTGGGCAAGTCCTCTCCGCTTTACGCTAGGCTCTACGCCGAGGGCCTTATTAACAACACCTTCTACGGAGGCACCAGCTTCTTCCCGGACGGGGCCGTCGCGGTCTTCGGAGGCGAAAGCCGGGACCCGGACGCGGTATTTTCGGCGGTGGCTGAAGAGGCAAAGAAGTTTGTCGCCGAGGGCCCCGAGAGGAAGTTCTTCGAGCGCCTTAAAAGGGCGGCGCTGGGCGAGGAAATCAGGGGCCTCAACTCGATGTACGGGATCTGCACAAGGCGTATTCCCGGGCATTTCGAGGGCTTCGACCCCTTTAAGAGCATAGATATACTCGACGAAATCACAATCGAGGACGCAGTCAGCTTCATAGCGGACAGTTTTAAGCCGGAGAAACTCGCGATTTCCCTTGTGCGTCCGTCCAAGTGACGGAAAGGAGGCTTGGAATGTCCGATGCGATAATTTCCTTCCCCATACTGGGGGAGAACTTCAAAATAAATCCCAGCAGCACCTACACGCTCTTCGGCTATGAGTTCAAATGGTACGGCGCAATTATTGCCTTCGGCTTCCTGCTCGCGGCCCTGTATGCCAGCCGGCGGGCGAAGCATTTCGGCCTGACCGTTGACGACCTAATCGATATGCTGATTATATCGGTGCCGATAGCGATTGTAGGCGCGAGGCTCTACTATGTGGTGTTCAATTTCTCGCTGTACAGGGACAACCCCATAGATATAATAAAGATTTGGGAAGGCGGCCTTGCAATCTACGGCGGCATAATCGGCGGAATTATCGGAGTTTTCATATTCAGCCGCGTCAAAAAGATTCCGATGGCTCCGGTTCTGGACCTCGGCTCGCTAGGAATGCTGATTGGTCAGGCCGTCGGGCGCTGGGGCAACTTCATTAACCGGGAGGCCTTCGGCAGGATGACCGATGTGCCCTGGAAGATGGGGCTGACTACGGCTGCAGGGACCTTTTACTACCACCCGACCTTCCTCTACGAGTCGCTTTGGAACCTCATAGGCCTGCTTCTTCTCCACCTTTACACCAAAAAACGCAGATACGACGGCGAGATATTCCTTCTCTACGTAGCCTGGTACGGCTTCGGGAGGTTCTGGATAGAGGGGCTTCGCACCGACAGCCTCTACCTCTTTTCAACCGGCATACGCGTTTCTCAGCTTCTTGCAGGAGCCACCTTCCTCGTATCGCTCGTACTGCTCATCGTCAACCGTTACGTAAGGCCGCACAGCCCCGAGAATATGTATGTTTATTCCGCGGCCAGGGAAGAAAAGGCCGGCGGGGAAGAGGGCAAGAGCGGGCCTCAGGACGAATGAAGCTCCGGACTTACGGAAGGCCTTGGCACATATTAACTTTAGGCGCATCCAAACTTTATATAAAGCGCGAACGCGCAAATCCAAAATTAAGGAGAAAAGGAGATAATCAGTATGCTTGATCCGAGAGTATACAAAGACTGGCAAATCGCGGAAGAAGCCGAAAAGAATTTGCCAAGCGTAGAAGAGTTCCGCCAGAAGATGGGACTTCTTCCTGACGAGATTATTCCGTACGGCAGAACTCCGAAGCTCGATTTCATTAAGATTATGAACCGCCTCAAGGACAGGCCCAACGGCAAATACATTGAGGTTACGGCCATCACCCCCACCCCGCTTGGAGAAGGCAAGTCCACCACCTCTCTGGGCCTTATCGAGGGCCTCGGCAAGCTCGGCAAGAATGTCGGCGGCTGTCTGCGTCAGCCCTCCGGCGGTCCGACCATGAACGTCAAGGGAACCGCGGCAGGCGGCGGAAACGCTCTGCTCATCCCGATGACCGAGTTCTCGCTCGGCCTGACCGGCGACATCAACGACATCATGAACGCTCACAACCTCGCGATGGTCGCGCTTAACGCCCGCATGCAGCACGAGCGCAACTACACCGACGAGCAGCTTGCAAAGCGCGGCCTTAAGAGGCTCGACATCGATCCCGAGCGCGTACAGATGGGCTGGGTAATCGACTTCTGCGCCCAGTGCCTGCGCAACATCCGCATCGGTATCGGCGGACCCAACGATGGCTTCGAGATGAACTCCTGGTTCGGAATCGCGGTCAGCTCCGAGCTGATGGCCATTCTGTCCATCGCAACCGACCTTAAGGACCTGCGCGAGCGCATAGCCAATATCGTTGTCGCATATGACAAGAAGGGCAACCCCGTTACCACAAGGGATCTGGAAGTCGACGGCGCGATGGCTGCTTGGATGCGCAATACCATCAACCCGACACTCTGCTACACCGTCGAGCACCAGCCCGTTCTGGTACACGCCGGCCCGTTTGCCAACATAGCAATCGGACAGTCCTCGATTATCGGCGACCGTCTGGGCCTCAAGCTCTTCGATTATCATGTTACGGAGTCCGGATTTGCTGCCGACATCGGCTTCGAGAAGTTCTGGAACGTCAAGGCGCGTCTGTCCGGCCTGACCCCGAACGTATCGGTCATTGTCGCAACCGTCCGCGCCCTGAAGATGCACGGCGGCGGCCCGGCTGTTGCCCCCGGAAAACCCATCCCCATCGAGTATCAGCAGGAGAACCTCGAGCTGCTTGAAAAGGGCTGCGAGAACCTCTTCCACCATGTCAACACCGTCAAAAAGTCCGGCATCAAGCCCGTCGTCTGCATCAACAAGTTCGCCACCGACACGCAGGCAGAGCTTGACCTTATCAAGAGACTCTGCGCCGAGCGCGGTGTACGCTGCGCCGTTTCCGAGCACTGGCAGTACGGCGGCGAGGGCGCTCTGGAGCTTGCCCAGGCCGTTGTTGACGCCTGCGAAGAGCCCGTCGACTTCAAGTACCTCTATCCGCTCGAGATGCCGCTGCGTCAGCGCGTCGAGCTCATCGCAAGGGAAGTCTACGGAGCCGACGGCGTCGACTGGTCGCCGCTTGCAACCGAGAAGGCCGAGCGCTTCGAGTCCGATCCGCACTATAAAGACTTCTGCACGATGATGGTTAAGACCCACCTGTCCCTGTCCCACGACCCGACCCTGAAGGGCGTACCGAAGGGCTGGCGCCTGCCCATCAGAGACATACTCGAGTACAACGGCGCAAAGTTCCTCTGCCCGATGGCAGGTTCCATCACCATGATGCCCGGCACCGGTTCCAACCCGGCATACCGCCGCGTCGATATCGACGTCGAGACAGGAAAGGTAACCGGACTGTTCTAATAAACCTTCTTTAAGGGTTCAAGGAGATTTCTATGTCGGACGGCAAAACAAGCAAGGCGGGGAGTAATTTTCTGAAAGCCACCGCGAAAATTCTTAAAAAAGCTGGGAAAGAGACGGCTAAGCTCGCCAAAATAGCCAAGCTCAGCGCCGAGATTAACTCCGCAAAGGAGGTAATCAGGACCGCCCAGCTTGAACTGGGAAAGATGTACTACGAGACCTTTAAGGACGACCCGCACCCGGAGTTTGCCGAAAACTGCATCCGCATAAAGAAATCAATTGAAGCCATACAGGAGAAAAGACAGCTTATCGAAGAGATGAAGTCCGGAGCCGACGAGAAGGAAAAGCAGGAGGACTTATTCCTGAAATAAAACCAAGGGGCTGTCACCAAAGACAGCCCCTTTTTTTTCGGCTTCAGCGGACTGCAGGCCGGATTTAGCGGTTTCCTGAGTAATGATATAGGCTCGTTTTCCGGATGCGGCCCGCAGGAGATTGATTCGCTTCATTCTGCGGCGCGGGCAGTTGATATAATACCTTACAATGGCGGAAAGGCAAAGAAAAATCGGCTTAAGGAAAGGTCCTTAAGCCGATTTAGTCTATTTTGAGTTGAGTGCACGTTCAAGCCATACCGCGGCGACGTCCATTGCCTCGTAAAGACCGTTTTTCTCAGTCTTTTTGACGACTCTGTCCCTGGATTTTATATCGGGGTCGGTCAGCTGAAGCTGCAGGGAAACCTTGGTTGCGACGGGCAGGTCCTTGACCATCGTCTCTTCCAGTATCTGCAGCATTACAATATGTGAATCGTGCATGTTGCCGTAGTATATCAGGTTGTCCTTGCGGCGCAGCGGGTACCCTTTATACATTAGCGTTTTCTTTTCCTTTTCTGCCATCTCATCCCTCCTGCTGCCCGTCTTTTTCCAGATAATTTATAACGAGTTCCCTCAACAGCTCATCTCTGTCAATCCGGCAAATAAGAGCACGGGCGTTATTGTAGTTGGTGATATAGGTTGGATCTTCCGACAGAATATACCCGACTATCTGGTTTATGGGGTTATAACCCTTGATGCGAAGGGACTCGTAGACGGATGTCAAAATCTCCCTTATCTCACGCCTGTGGTCGATAACTTTAAACTGACGGGTAAAGTCGTCCATATCCAAACCTCCTTCCTACAACGGCTTGCCGGTTAAGTTAAATTATAACAGAGAAATTGTCCAATGTAAAGGCAAATTACCTAATCTGGGCGCCAAGCTCATCATTCAGATGTTTTAATATTTTGTCTATGAGGGGATTTACCTCCGCGTCGGTCAGGTTCTGCTCCTCGGAGCGGAACTCGAGCGAGAAGGCGACGCTCTTTTTGCCCTCGGGGATGGGCGAGCCGGTGTAGATATCAAAGAGCTCCGCCTCCTTAAGCAGCCTGCCGCCCGCTTCCTTGATGACCCTGGAGATTGCGGCGACCGGGGTGTCGGCGTCGCAGACGATTGCAAGGTCGCGGTAGACCGAGGGGTAGCGTGGCAGCGGCTTGTAGCTCGGCTCGGGCGCCCTCAAATCAAAGATGGTAGCGACATCAAGCTCGGCAACGTAGACGGGCAAATCTATGCCGTAGTTCTCCTGCACCTTCGGGTGGATTTGGCCCATGATTCCGAGCACCCTGCCGCCGAATGAGACTTCGGCACAGCGGCCGGGGTGGAAGCTCGGGTTGTCGGTCACGGCCTTAAACTCGGGGGACGCTATCCTCTGCGAGCTGAGAATCGCTTCGACGCAGCCCTTGAGCGTGAAGAAGTCCTCGTTCTCTCCGTAGGCGCCGAGCACGAGCTTGACCCGCTCATCAGGGAGTATAGCCCCTTCGACGGGAATATATACTCTCGCAAGCTCATAAAGCCGCACTTCGCGGTTTCTGTAGCTGCTGTTCCTGCCCAGAACCTCGAGCATCGAGGGCAGGGCGGTGGTTCGCATCAGCGAGGTGTCGTCGCCCAGGGGATTTAGGATTTTCATGCTCTTTCTCTGCGGGGAGTCCTTCGGAATATGCAGCATGTCGTAGTCGGAGTCTCCGATGAAGGAATAGGTCAGAATCTCGGTAAAGCCTATGCCGCGGCAGAGCTCCCCGAGCCTTCTTTCCATGGACTGGCGCGCTGTGAGGCCGCCCTCGACGACGGCGCCTCTGAACATAGTCGGCTCGATGACGTTGTATCCGTAGAAGCGCGCGACTTCCTCGGCGATATCGGAGTAATGCTCGATGTCCAGACGCCAGGATGGGACGGTGATAATCCCGTTTTCCACGGTGAAGCCGAGCGCGGTGAGCACCTTTACCATGAACTCCTCGGGGATGTTCGTGCCGAGAAGAGCGTTTATCTTGTCCGCCTCGAGCGGGAGGGTGACGGTTTTTATGTCAGCCGCGACGACGTCGATGATTCCGTCCACGACCTCGCCCGCGCCGAGCATTTCGACAAGCTCGCAGGCGCGCTCGACCGCGGGAAGGGTGCCCAGGGGGTCGAGCCCTTTCTCAAAGCGCGAGGATGCGTCGGTTCTCATTCCAAGGGCCGTTGAAGTCCTGCGGACGCTCGGACCGTTGAAGTTGGCCGACTCGAACACGACGGTCGTGGTCTTGTCGGTTATCTCGGAGTTGGCGCCGCCCATGACGCCAGCGATGCCGATGGGGCGGTACTCGTCCGCAATCACAAGCATATTTGTGTTGAGCTTTCGCTGGTTGCCGTCGAGCGTCTCAAGCGTCTCGCCCACGCGGGCTGTTCTGACTATTATCTTATTGCCCTCTATGCAGGAGTAGTCGAAGGCGTGCATGGGCTGGCCGTACTCGAGCATGACGTAGTTTGTTATATCGACGATGTTGTTTATCGGCCTTACCCCGCAGGCGCGCAGCCTCTGGCGCATCCACTTCGGTGAGGGCCCGATTTTTATATTTCTTACCACCCTCGCGGTGTAGCGGGGGCATAGGTCGCTGTCCTCTATCTCGATGTCGAGATAGTCCGAGATGTTTCCGCCGCTGCCCTTCACCTCGGGCGTTTTGAGCTTAAGCTCCGTGCCGAAAGTGACGGCGCTCTCGCGCGCAAGCCCGATAATGCTGAGGCAGTCGGGGCGGTTGTTGGTTATCTCAAACTCGAAAACCGTGTCGTCGAAGCCGATGACGCCCTTTATGTCGTCGCCGGGCTTGCAGTCCTCCTGCAGAATGAATATCCCGTCCTCGTCGGCGTAGGGGAAGTCGTTCTTGTCGAGGCCGAGCTCCTTAAGCGAGCAGAGCATGCCCTCGGACGCAACGCCGCGAATCTTGCCCTTTTTGATTTTGACGCCGCCGGGGAGGGTGGAGCCGTGGAGCGCGACCGGAACTAGGTCGCCCGCCCTGACGTTCTGTGCGCCTGTGACTATCTGAAGCGGCGCCTCCTGGCCGACGTCCACGGAACACGTCCAGAGGTGGTCTGAATCGGGGTGACGCTCAATCGTCAGAACCCTGCCGACAACCACGTTCGAAATCTCAGCCCCGAGCCGCTCGATGTTCTCCACCTTGGAGCCCGAGAGCGTCATTGCATCCGCGTATTCCTTGTCTGTTGCCTTAATGTCCGTGAATTCGGACAGCCATTTTCTTGACAGCTTCATACTGGATAATCCTCCTAAAACTGGCTCAGGAAGCGCATGTCGTTTTCAAACAGCAGGCGCATGTCGCTTATATTGAAACGGCGCATCGTCAGGCGCTCGAGCCCGACGCCGAAGGCAAAGCCGGAGTAAATATTCGTATCGATTCCGCAGCCTTCCAGAACCTTCGGGTGAACCATGCCCGCGCCGAGAATCTCAATCCAGCCCTCGCCCTTGCAGACGCGGCAGCCCGCGCCGCGGCACTCGAAGCACTGGACGTCCACTTCGCAGGAGGGCTCCGTGAAGGGGAAGTGGTGGGGCCTGAAGCGCGTCTTGGCTTCGGGGCCGTAGAGGCGCTTGACCAGGGTGTTGAGCGTGCCCTTTAAATCGCCCATCGTTATGCCCTTGTCGACGACCAGTCCCTCGACCTGGTGGAACATCGGGGAGTGGGTCGCGTCCACCTCATCCTTGCGGTAGACCCTGCCGGGCGATATGACGCGGATGGGCGGCTTCTGATTTTCCATTACGTGTATCTGAACCGGCGAAGTCTGGGTGCGCAGGAGCACGGAGCTGTCCTCGGTGAAGTAGAAGGTGTCCTGCCACTCCCTGGCCGGGTGGTCCGCGGGATGGTTGAGTTTCGTAAAGTTATAATCCGACAGCTCGACCTCGGGCCCCTCGGCCACGGAGAAGCCCATACCCGTGAAGATGTCCACGACCTCGTCGAGTATGATGGACATCGGGTGCTTTTTGCCTATCTTGACAGGCTTTCCGGGTATGGTTACGTCGAGCTTTTCGCTCCTCAGTCTCTGCTCAAGAAGCTTTTCGGACAGCTCGGCGGTCTTTGCCTCTATCGCCTCCTCAATGGCGGCGCGCACCTGGTTGGCCAGCTGCCCAATAACCGGGCGCTCCTCCGCCGGCAGACTTCCCATCTGCTTTAAGACGGAGGTAAGAGAGCCCTTCTTGCCGAGAAAAGCCACCCTCACCGCCTCCAAAGCGTTCAAATCGACCGCTTTTTCGATAGCGGAGAGGGAAGAGGATTTTATTTCCTCAAGCAGTTTCTTCATCTTCCGACAATCCTTTCTCCAATAGAAGCTTAACTGGATTATAGCCCGGGAAAATAAAAAATCTTCCATCCAGCAGGGACGAAAGACTCCGTGGTACCACCCATATTCGGCCTAAGCCGCACTTTTGAGCCTATAACGGGGCAAGCCGCCGGGGATTGGCCGGAGCTCACGGGCGAACCAAGCGCTTTCCAGGTGGGACGCTTTCAGCCGCCGGCGTTCCCTCTCTTTGACCCTTCACATGCGCTATTTTCCCGATCATTGCGGTTAATTTTTACTTTTTGTAATTGTAACATAACATATTTTATAAAACAAGATATAATTTGACTAATTTTGAGTTTTGGCATATAATACTGTCTTATCAAAAAGGCGCGAAAGGCACAGGTTTATGGAGATACAAGCACTCACAAGGGAGAGCCTTAAAGGCGCGCTTCCGGTGAGGAGGCGTGAAAGCAGCAAGGGAGACTACGGCCGCGCGCTCCTAATCTGCGGAAGCGTGGGCTATACCGGCGCGCCCTTCCTGGCGGCGGAAGCCGCGGTCAGAAGCGGCGCGGGGCTTGTTTTTCTCGGCGTTCCGCGCGATATTTATGAGATTGTCGCGGTGAAGCTGAACGAGGCCATGCCATTTCCGCTCCCCTCCGAAGACGGCAGGCTTTCCTCGCGCTCCATCGAGGAAATACTGCGCAGGCTCGAAAAATGCGACGTCTGCCTCGTTGGCCCCGGGCTCGGCAGGTCGCAGGGCGTATCGGAGGTAGTGTTTGAGATAATCAGTAAATCTCGCGTCCCTCTGGTCATAGACGCCGACGGAATAAACGCGCTCTCGGCGAATATAAATATACTGGACGAGGCGGCGTGTCCGATAATCCTCACCCCTCACGAAGGAGAGTTCAAAAGACTGGGCGGCGACCTGTCAAAGGGCAGGGAAGAGGGAGCGCTTGCTTTCATCAGGGAGCACAGCTGCACGCTCGTATTAAAGGGCAGCGGGACTGTTATCGCCTTTAGCGACGGTACCGCTGTTCGAAACACCACGGGGAACCCCGGTATGGCGAAGGGCGGCAGCGGCGATGTGCTCGCCGGGATGATAACGGCGCTTCTGGCTCAGAGAATCCCGCTCAAAACGGCCGTTTCGGCCGCCGTGTGGCTGCACGGGCGGGCAGGAGACATCCTTCGAGAGGAGCTTGGGGAATATTCGATGACTCCGACCGATCTAGTATACGCGCTGCCGAGGGCCTTCAAGGAGCTTTCGGCGGTGTAAAAGAGGGGCTGAAAGTCTTGTGCGCAAAGCGGCAATTTTGGCACTAACGATAGCGCTGTGCCTTTCTCTTTTCGCCTGCGGAAAGGGCGGCACGGACAGCCTGGCGGAGGAAATCAAAAAGGAATATGCCGAAACCGAGAATATGACCCTTATCATCTCGGTCAGGGCGGACTACGGGAGCAGGGTTTACGACTACAAGCTCCGCTGCGTAGTGGAAGACGATGAAATGGACATCGAGGTAGTTGAGCCCGAGGGCATAAAGGGCTTGAAGGCTCATGTTTCGGAAGAGGGAATCGGCCTTGAGTACGAGGGGACGACCCTTGACACGGGCGAGCTGTTCGGCAGGGGGCTCTCGCCGCTCGAGGCAATCCCGCTTATGCTGAATGCTTGGAAAAGCGGTTACATAACCGAGACAAGAAGCGAGAAAATAAATAAAACCGAAACTCTCGCCGTCACATTTGATTTAAAGCCGGCCGGCAGCGATACGGAGCTTACGCATACCGTCTGGTTCGACAAGGAAAGCCACCTGCCGGTTAAGGCCGAGCTGATGTACGGCGGCTACAGAGTTATCGACTGTGTTTTCGGAAACGTAATATTGGAGTGAATTTAATGGAATCCTTACAGAAGAGGGCCTGGGCGGAGGTTTCTTTGGACAACATTGCCCATAACTATAATGCCATCAGGGAGCGGCTGCCTGAAGGCTGCCGCTTTCTTGCCGTTGTAAAGACAAACGCATACGGTCACGGGGCAAGGCGCGTGGCCGAGCTCTGTGAAAATCTCGGCGCCGATTACCTCGCCGCGACGAGCATCGACGATGCCACGCAGATGCGCTCCTGGGGAATCAAGGCGCCCATACTAATTTTTGGCTATACTCCTCCGGAATATACGGAAATCCTGATTAGAAAACGCCTGACCCAGACGGTGGACTGCCTCGAAACCGCCCGGGAGTATTCGAACATCGCCTCGAGGATAGGGCAGAAGCTGAAGGTCCATCTCAAGATTGACACGGGCATGGGCAGGCTCGGCTTTGTCTGCCACGGCGACAGGAATTCGGAGCAGGAGCTGCTCGAGACCCTGAGTCTGCCCGGCCTCGATATCGAGGGGATATTCACGCATCTGGCCGTTTCCGATGCGCACGACGATGAGTATACTAATATGCAGATAGAGGCGTTCAGCACGACCGTGAAGAATCTGGAGGAAAAAGCCGGGTTCAGATTTAAACTGAAGCATTGCGCCAACAGCGGAGCTGTGATAAACTACAGGAAAACTGCATGCTTCGACATGGTCAGACCCGGGATTATGCTCTACGGCCTTTATCCCGGCCGCGACAGGGGCGACATAGAGCTTCGCCAGGCGATGGCGCTTAGAACGAGGGTAGTCGCCGTAAAGGAGCTTCGCCCCGGCGACTGCGTGAGCTACGGCTGCACCTTTGTCGCGGATAAGCCGACGAAGATAGCGGTCTTGTCGATAGGCTACGGCGACGGCCTGCACCGCGTTTTGTCCGGGAAAATCGATGTATTAATCAACGGCAGAAGGGTGCGCCAGGTGGGAATTATCTGCATGGATTTCTGCATGGTTGACGTGACCGGCGTTCCCTGCGCCGTCGGCGATGTCGCGACTATATTCGGAAGGGACGGGGATGAGTTTATCTCCTTAGACGAGGTCGCCAAAAAAGCGGGTACAATCTCATATGAAATCACCTGCGCTCTTACCGAGCGCGTACCACGGGTATACATCAGCTCATCCGACGGAGTATAATGATAGGGGGAGAATAATTTCCTTCCCCGGGCAGGGTATATTTTGTTTCGCTTTGTGGAAGAATTGATATAGTCCGATTACATAATTAATAATTGAATAAATTATTAGTATGTAGTCGGCAAATCTTCCGTCGGAGAGTGAAAAGCGTGACAAACGGTGTTAGACGAGGAGACATCTACTATGCTGACTTAAGCCCTGTTGTGGGCAGTGAGCAGGGTGGTATGCGTCCAGTGCTGATCGTGCAGAATGACACCGGAAACAAACACAGTCCAACAGTTATTGCGGCGGCTATAACGTCGCAAATCAACAAAGCCAGACTACCGACACATATCGAGTTGCAAGCTAATACCTACGGACTTTCCAAGGATTCGGTAATTCTGCTGGAACAGATCCGCACTATCGACAAACGCAGACTGAAAGAACACATGGGCCGACTTGACGAAGAGATGATGAGTAAGGTTGACAACGCTATTGCAGTCAGCTTTGGCCTGCACTGATTAATCTCGGGGCGGCCTAAGGCCGCCCCGAGTAAAGACGGAGAGGTACATATGACAAAAAAGAGAATTCTGACCGTTGCTGTTGTAATATTGCTCATGGCGGGTGTGGGTATCGGCACCTGGGCTATAGCGAGCTCAAACTTCGGAACATCCTCCGATCCGCTTATCACGCTGAGCTACCTGAACGAAACGCTCATGCCCCAGATAATGAACGAGTTTAAGTCCGAGATGGACAAGAAGGTGGCGGAGCTGACCACCGAATTTGAAAAAAAGATTAAGGAGCTTGAGGACAAGCTCTCCGGCTATTCGGGCGGAGATGTCTTTGTCACGGTAAACCTGCTCAGCGGCCAGTCGCTCACCTGCGAGGAAGGGGCCGAAATCATGCTAAGAAGCGGAACGGCCGAGGCCACCGCCGGCCTGTCCGACCTCACAAACGGTGAGAGCCTCCCGGCATCGGGCGAGCTTGTCAGGAATCATATGTATGTTGCGCTTTCCGAAGGCGGCATAACAGCAAAGAGCGATGCGACAGTGCTTATCCGCGGAACCTATAAGATAAACTGAATACATACGTACATATTTTGCTCAGCCCGCGCATAGATTTATGCGCGGGCTTTTGGTTGTTTAATGTTTTGCACTTTTTG
>Ga0134097_1000250_pt1 | contig 64206 bp, 51 predicted proteins | sample 8_3taG_FD_94450 | JGI IMG/M metagenome (GOLD analysis project Ga0134097, IMG submission 94450) | Switchgrass degrading microbial communities from high solid loading bioreactors in New Hampshire, USA - 8_30_10_142_A2 metaG | ecosystem: Engineered > Bioreactor > Semi-continuous > Anaerobic >... | reverse complement strand
GGCAATATGGCTTACCACAAAACTAGCCCCCGAGCTTCTGGGTCCAATTGCATTGGCTGCATATTCATATATGGCCCTGGTTCCGGTTATTCAGCCTCCAATCATGAAGGCACTGACAACTAAAAAAGAACGCCAGATTGTTATGGAGCAATTACGCCCTGTATCTAAAACCGAAAAAATACTCTTCCCTATTGTTGTTACGCTTCTGACAGTTTTGATCATCCCGTCCGCCGCACCGCTTATTGCCATGCTGATGCTTGGCAACCTTTTCAGGGAAAGCGGTGTTGTAGGTCGTTTAAGTGAGACTGCCGAGAACGCATTGATAAATATTGTAACAATATTCCTGGGCCTGACAGTAGGTGCTACGGCGAGCGCGGACAAGCTAAGCCAGCCCGGGTTCGGGTTGAAGGCTCTTTCAATTATTCTGTTGGGACTGATTGCTTTCAGCATCGGAACTGCTGCCGGCGTATTGTTTGGAAAGCTCATGTGCTGGATTACAGGCGGCAAGGTAAATCCATTAATAGGTTCCGCAGGAGTATCCGCCGTACCGATGGCTGCCCGTGTTTCACAGAAGGTAGGCCAGGAAGCCAATCCTCAGAACTTCCTTCTGATGCATGCCATGGGCCCGAATGTTGCAGGTGTTATCGGCTCCGCCGTTGCTGCAGGAGTCCTGTTGTCAATGGTAGGTTAATAATGATTGATTATAAAGAAAGACAAGTCATCTTGACTTGTCTTTTTTCATGTCTTAATATAAACGGTAAATTCATTCATTTAGTTGGACAAAAAACGATGGTATATAATATAATAAACATCAATTGGGGAAAACAGCATTTTGCTGTGGCATGAAATATCCAGGCAAATGCTTGAAAAGCTGGATGAAAGGTTTAAACAAGGTGATTGGTATGAAATATATTGTTGTTATCGGAGATGGCATGGCGGATTATCCCATACCCGAATTAAATAATAAAACCCCTCTTGAAGCCGCCAATAAACCCAATATGGATTATCTTGCACAAAATGGCGAAATGGGGCTCGTTAAAACAATTCCCGATACCCTTCCTCCGGGAAGTGATGTGGCGAACCTGTCGGTGTTCGGATATGATCCGCTGGTGCATTATACAGGCCGTTCACCGCTTGAAGCTGTAAGCATGGGAGTTTCCCTCGGCGAAGATGATATTGCCATAAGGTGCAACCTGGTCACTTTGTCAGGTGAAGAAACCTATGAAGACAGAACCATGGTGGACTACAGTTCGGGTGAGATTACAACCGGAGAATCCCGCGAGTTGATAAAGTCAATATCTGAAAAACTTAACAGCAGCATATTTTCTTTTTATCCCGGAGTCAGCTACAGGCATTGCCTTGTTTGGAAAAACGGCAGGCTGGACCTGGATCTCACTCCACCCCATGACATCAGCGGGAAGAGAATTACAAACCATCTGCCAAAGGGTGACGGCAGCGAACTTTTGTTATCCCTGATGAAAGAAAGCACAAAAATCCTGAAAGAACACCCGGTGAACAAAAAACGTTTAGAAAAGGGCCTGAATCCGGCTACTTCCATCTGGCTTTGGGGACAGGGCAGGAAACCTTCACTGGAATCATTTAACAGCAAGTTTAATCTTTCGGGAAGTGTTATATCAGCCGTGGACCTGGTCCGTGGAATCGGAAAGCTGGCCGGGCTTAAAGTGGTTAATGTCGAAGGTGCCACAGGCAATATTCATACAAATTACAAAGGCAAGGCAATGGCTGCTTTAAATGAGCTGGAATCGGGCAGTGATTTTGTTTATATTCATGTTGAAGCCCCGGACGAATGCGGGCATCAGGGTTTAACTGAAAGCAAGGTTAGAGCAATAGAGCTAATTGATTCAGAACTGCTTGGTCCCCTGATGCAAGGTCTTTCGAAATGGGATTATTCAATACTTTTGCTTCCCGATCATCCCACACCGTTGTCAATAAGAACCCATTCGAGAGATCCCGTTCCCTTTGTACTCTATCGTAAAACCGACGCTAAGAAAAACGATAACGTGATTTATTGTGAAAAAGACGCGGCATCAACGGGAATTTTTGTAGAAAAGGGAAATACGCTTATAGAAAGAATGATAAATATTTAGATCATAAAAGCGGTTCGTTTTCGAACCGCTTTTATGATTCCGTTTGTTCTATTCAACTTTAAGTAACTCTTCAAGTGGCGGGATTTTTATTCTCTGACCCAGGATAATGGTATCGTATGGTGCCGGTATATTGTTATATTTGCCCAGTTTTTCAACATAGGTATAATTATCGCCGTAATACTTTCTTGCTATGGATGATAATGTATCCCCTTTTTGAACGATATGCTCTGTAACCTGTACGGGCGCCTTTGTTATTGTGGGTTCGGGCGTTATTTCAGGCTCCGGTGTAACCTCCGGTGTTGGAGTTGGTGATAATGTAGCAATCGGCGTGGGATCTATCACCACATCACCCGGATTGCTCAAATTCTTCATAATATTCTTAATGACAAAGAACAGAATCAGAATAAGCAGAACTGCTGTCATGAAAACCGCAGCATAATAAATTACATTTTCATATTTCCTGATATTCTTTTTCTTGTACTTATAAGATGGCGGCGGTACATTTTTCAGCTCTGCACCAGTCTTTGGTTTCACTGTTGGCTTCTTTACAGGCGCAGCATTGGAAGCAGATTTTATTTTGTCAACAGTCACAACCATTGCAGTCATATCGTCGCTGCATTCCCTGCCCATAGCTTCGGTTACTGTCCTGTATGCTATGTAAGTGCTGTCGCTGCGCATTGACAACAGGTCTTCAATGTACTCTTCCCCAAGGGAATTATAAACACCATCGCTTATCAGAAGGAATTTATCACCTTCAGCCAACTCAACCGGCTCGGTCTTGGAAACATTGATTTCATAACCGTCATCCTGGTATTTTTCATCCGCTTCTTCGGCATCATCATCCGGTAAAATAACAGGATCGGCCACTTCCCTGGATTTCGGAAAACCTGCGGTTAAGTGTTTAACCACGCCGTTATGCCAGTAGAAAACATGACATGTTCCATATGTTGCCACAACTGCGCTGCCGTCGGTAATCAGGAGACCTGCAAAACCCATTTGCCTTTCCAAAGCTTCTTTAGGCATATCATTCATTTCATGGAAGCTTAGAACATATTTTGCCGTTTCAGTAACCCTTGTGGTAAGTTCCCTGGTTTTATAATCAATATTCCCGTCCTGGACCGTTATTTTTTCATGAAATTTACCCAACTCCCTGAGAATTGAGAAATTAACCTTTTGCTCATCATCGAAAAATTCCATATGATCAGCAATTGCAAAGAAAAATTCACCTGCACGGCTATCTATTGAAGCTTCCATGTTGTCGATGTGATGCTCGGATGAAAACTTCCCGTTCATGTAAAAGTCATCACAATTCTGTTCCTGCTCCAGCCCCTTGCGTGAATAGACACTGGCATTTACCTTCATTAAATCACTCATTTGGAATTTTCCTTCTTTCGACAAGTTTTGGATATTCCTTAAATTATCATATCATAAGGATTGATTGGTTTCAACAAAAAACGGCCAATTACCACAAATGTTTTTGTAAAAAATTCAGGTATTTGCGAAAGCGGATTCTCCTTGCTATTATTGAGTTTGGTACGGAAAACTTCATGCAAAAAGATGGCTGTTATCCTGTAAAGGATATCTGCCATCTTTTTGCAATAAAACATCAGAGTTGCCTTTCATAAACAAATCATATAATGCCTGGTCAATAACCTCTCTTATTGCTGGCCATTGGGTGTAAATGTCGCGCAGTCGGTTTCTTCGCTTGAAGATGCATTGCGGGGTTGCACTTCTATCTTTTCTGCGGAACATTTGTCACCCGACATATAGTAGTAGCAGCTATTTACCACACACTTAATTCCTTCATTGGGACGGTTCATTTTTTCTACCTGCATAGTTAACCTCCTTTGCCAGATTTCTGCTGTTTCTTGCAGGGATCCATTTAAACTATTGAAATATCCCTGTGAAGCAATCATTAATATAATCTGCTAGAATATGTTTTTAATACAAAACAAATTTTAGAAATAATTAAGTTTTTAACATTCGTTGTATTATCGGGTTGTATTCGATATAATATTCTTAGTGTTTTTCAATTAATTTAACTTTTGCGGGGTCGTATGTTATGAACAGGAACAAGTTAAAGTATTTCAGTGTCAGAAAAATCGTAGATTTAAGAGACATGGTCAGGCAGAGTGAGAAGTTGAATCCCGGTTGCAGCGCGTTTACCCTGAAAGACAGTAATGGAAATTTTACATCGATCACCTACACGAAATTTATCGAATCTTTGAATGAGCTTGGAACAGCTCTTCTTGATTTGGGATTGAAAAATGCCAAAATTGCCGTCATGAGCGAAAACAGGTACGAATGGTGCCTTACCTATCTTGCAGTTGTCAATGGGGTTGGAGTTATAGTTCCTCTGGACAAGGAACTTCCGATCAATGAAGTGGTTTCCCTTTTATCCCGTTCGGAAGCATCAGCCATAATAACATCTGCAGATTATGTAGATAACATAATAAAAATAAAAAAAGACCTGCCCGAATTGAAATATGTAATAAGCATGGATCCTGTCGAAAAAAGCGAACAAGACGGGATTATATACCTGCACGAGTTGATGGAAAAAGGACGAAACCTGATTGAGTCAGGTAATCGGGAGTATATCGACGCGCCAATTAATCCTGAAGAAATGAGCATGCTGATTTTTACTTCGGGTACGACCGACAAATCAAAAGGAGTAATGCTTTCCCACAAGAATATCTGCCATGACATAATGGGAGTATCGCAATTGCTTACTGCCGACAACCGCGACAGTATTCTTTCGATTCTTCCGCTCCATCACACTTATGAATGTACCGCCGGTTTTTTAACAATGGTTTATCTCGGCGTTTCAATCGGCTTCTGTGAAGGCTTGCGGCATATATCAAAAAATCTCCAGGAATATAAGCCAAGCATTATTATGTCGGTTCCGTTAATCCTTGAAAATGTATACAACAAAATTGAGAAAAAAGCCAAAAAGGAGAATAAATATATTAAATTCAGGTTTGGCCTCTTTCTTGCCTCCCTGCTCGGAAAACTCGGATTTAAAGATGTCCAGAGAAACCTTTTCAAGGAAGTGCATGAAAACCTCGGCGGGAACCTGAGGCTCATCATATCTGGTGCATCGGCTCTTAATCCGAAAATAAGCAAAGCATTCCGCGCAATGGGTTTTAACCTGCTCCAGGGATACGGTCTTACAGAGTGCTCACCCATTGTTACCGTAAACAGGCTAAAGGAATACAAGGATGGTTCGGTTGGTTTGCCTTTGCCGGGTGTTGAGGTTAAAATTGACAATCCGGGCAAGGATAAGATTGGTGAGATTGTTGTCAAAGGCGATAATGTTATGCTGGGATATTACAAAAATGAAGAAGCAACCCATGAAGTACTGAAGGATGGGTGGCTTTACACCGGTGATTACGGCAGGATAGACAAGGATGGATTTTTGTATATAACAGGACGCAAGAAGAATGTTATTGTCACCAAGAACGGCAAAAATATATATCCTGAAGATATCGAACTGTATCTGAACCAAAGCCCCTATATCCTTGAATCACTTGTTTACGGTGTTGACGATCCCGAAGAGGATGAGACCAGAGTGTGCGCCCAGATAGTTCCGAACATGGAGGTTATCGAGGAGGAGCTTGGCAAAACGCCTTCAGAGGAAGAACTTCATAAGATTATTCTGGCTGAAGTCAAGAAAGTAAACAAAAAGCTTTCTTCATATAAAAGAATCCAGCATTTTGATATAAGGAAAGAAGAGTTTGAAAAAACCACAACAAAGAAAATAAAAAGATATGTTGAACTGCTTTCGGTCAACATTTCAAACCTTACAAGCAAGCTGAAATTAAAATAACGCCAGGTGAAATTATGCTGTCAACCTATCATACCCATAATGTCTTCTGCGACGGACAAAAGACACCCGAAGACTACGTTTTGGCTGCCATAGAGAAAGGTTTTTCTGCCATTGGTTTTTCATCCCATGCCCCCTTTTTATTTGATACGGGCTGGACGATGAAACGGGAAAACTTAAGCAGATATATTGAAAGCATAAAAGAGCTGAAAGAAAAATACAGTAATCAAATACAGGTTTATACAGGCCTTGAAACCGACTACTATCCAAATTGCAGGGACTTCAGAAATCATCCCGGCATCGAATACACAATAGGTTCGGTACATTTCATGTATTATAACGAAGAGAACAACAAGTCTTTGACGGTGGACGGACCCATGGATGAGTTCAGGGAACTCCTGGATTCGGTGTTTGACCGAAATGTCAGAAGGCTAGTCGAAACATATTACGACCTGGTTGCAGAAATGGTTAAAACCTGTCCGCCTGATATTTTGGGACACCTGGATATTGTAAAAAAGAACAATTCCAACAGCCTTTTTTTCAGTGAGTCCCATTCATGGTACCGGAACAAGGTTGAAGAAGTCCTGGATGTTATAAGTAAAAGCAACGTAATTGTAGAGGTCAATACCGGGGGGATTTCCCGGGGATATACCGCAGAAACGTATCCTTCGGAATGGATTATGAAGCTGATGCGGGATATGGATATTCCCGTAATATTGAATTCAGACGCGCATCATCCCGACTGGATTGACTCGTACTATGCCGAGGCTGTTGAAATATTAAAAAGATCGGGCTATACCCGCCAGAAGGTACTGATTAACGGTAACTGGCAGGACGTACCATTATAGTATTCAGGATTACTGTTCAGAGGTTAGTCTGACACACTTCAAAGCCACTCTGCATTCATTTGAGAGCATGGAACTGTACTGCCCCGGATATGGAGACCGCAAAGTATAATTATTTTATATTATGGAGCATGTGCTGTAGCAGAACGGTCCTGCAATCCGCAGGACCGTTTTTATGTAATCAGCTTTGTTTAATATCTGCCGTATTCGTTTACCGCCCACAAAAATACCTTTATATTATCAAACGGCGTACCGGCGGCAATGCTGCCTGCAGTTGTCGCAACAAGCCCTCCGTCCGCTCCTGCTGCCTCAATATCTCTTTTAACTATTTCTATAATTTCCGCAGGGCTTCCGTTTCTCAGTGTGAAAGGCGGCATCTGGCCGTGAATAACAGCCCTGGGCATTGCTTTTCTTATCTCCAGGGGATGTATCGTCGGACCGAAATTGACATTATTGACACCCAGGTCATTCAGTATGGGCATCAAATGCCCCATTGCACTGTCCGAATGCTGGTACCTGTAGTCATCAGGTCCGGGTGCAAACTCTTTAAACACCCTTTCAAGGAACGGTGCACAGAACTGCTCATACTGCTTTGGCGGGAACAAATAGCAATTATCGTCGGTGATCCAATAACCGGGCTTTAACTTGGAGTTTGTTGCTTTAAGCATGGCCTTGTGATATTCAACCATCTTTTCAGTTAAGATCTCAAAAAACTCCTTCATTATTTCGGGCTCTTCCATGATGAATATACATGTATTTTCTGTACCAAGAATACTTGTTGCCATTGTTGCCGGCCCCCTGTGCCCCCTGCTGCCATAATCAAGCTTAATGCCTTTTTCTTTCTCCAGCAGTTCCTTTTCCGCATGCCATTCTTCGGGGAAGGCTTCTTTTTCCATGTCCAGTTTTTCAGCTCTTTTAATCAGGTCTTTAACATCTTCAATGTCCTTAACTTTTGATTCAAGCCATGGTGTGCCCCCTTCACTGTATTCCCAGTGGGCACCCATGATAACTTCAAACCTGTTCGGCGATGCCTTCATGTCTTCTGTTTCGTGGAAATGACGCATTCCGATGGCTTTCTCCATCCTGTCGTTGCACAATTTGTGCAGCTGCAGCCTGTATTCCCTGTCCTTATAGTAGCGTATTGTGGATTCAATTTTCATTTCTTCAAACAAAAAGTGATCATCAAATGGAAGCTTCACAGGTACACGAGGTTTGCTGGTTGTGAAAGGTTCAAAACACTTTTCATTTTCTTCCCAGAATTTTTTATAATCCAACTCGTAGGCCATATATAATTTCCTCCTTTATATATAACCACTACCATATGTTTTTTGGGGCAGCGGCAAAATATACCGTTACAGTCGAACGGGCAGACCGAATAGTCTGCCCTGCAACCGGCAAACAGTGGTTTGCCTCTATTTTTTGACCACTATATTTACAAGACGCCTTGGTACCACGATTACCTTTACAATTTCCTTGTCTTTAAGGTAAACGGCAGCCTTTTCATCCTTCAATGCAGCTTCTTCAACCGCCTTGTTGTCCGCGTCCTGCGGAACCAGTATCTTGTACTTGACCTGACCGTTAACCTGTACGGCCATTTCAACTGTGTCCCTTACCAGCGCAGCAGGATCGTATGAGGGCCATTTCTGGTTGAATATTGAATACGGATACCCCATTTTTTCCCACATTTCCTCACAGAAATGCGGCGCAAAGGGTGACAAAAGAATCAACAAGTCCCTGATAACTTCCTCCATCAAGGCCCTGTTTTTAACTTCCAGCGCATCATATTTATAAAGGGCGTTCGTAAGCTCCATCAAGCGGGCAATGGAAGTATTGAACTGGAATTTGTCCGCATCCTCGGTAACGCCTTTTATTGCGGTGTTTTGAACAAAAACAAGCTCTTTTTCATCGGCTCCGATCCTGCCGGTGGTTTCATCATTCTTCTCTTCCACAAACTTTTCCACGAGCCTTTCCACGCGGTTGACGAACCTGGCGATGGCTTTAATGCCTTCATCACTCCATGGTCCACCCTCGGTATACGCAAAACCGAAGGCAAGATAAAGCCTGAATACATCTGAGCCATACTCTGCTATATATTCATCGGGTGAAATGGTATTTCCCCGTGATTTACTCATTCTTGCACCGTCAGGGCCCAGAATTGTTCCCTGGTGTACAAGGGATTTGAATGGTTCGTCAAAGTCCAGGTATCCCATATCCCTTAATGCCTTTGTGAAAAACCGCGCATAAAGCAGATGCATGGCCGCATGTTCTGCTCCACCAACATATTTGTCAACAGGAAGAATCCTGTTTATCCATTCCCTGTTGAATGCTTCCTTGTCATTGCGGTTATCGGGATACCTCAAATAATACCATGATGAGCAGACAAAAGTATCCAGCGTGTCGGGATCCCTTTTCGCCGGCTTTCCGCATTTGGGGCAGGTGGTATTTATAAACGATTCACATTTTGCCAGCGGTGACTCTCCATCAGGAGTGAATTCCACGTTGTATGGCAGTTCAACAGGCAAATCCTCTTCCGGAACAGGCACAATTCCGCAACTGTCGCAATGGATAACAGGAATGGGCGCTCCCCAGTAACGCTGCCTTGAAACCAGCCAGTCCCTCAGGCGGTAGTTAACCTTCATCTCTCCTTTATTCTCTGCTGCGAGTTTTTTAACTATTTCGACTCTTGCCTGCCCGGAACTCATTCCCGAAAACTCCCGGCTGTCTACCAATACGCCGTCCTCCACAAAAGGAAGCTCGTCCGGCGAACCATCCTTGCTCTTGATAACTCTTTTTATCGGAAGATTGAATTTGCTTGCAAATTCGAAATCCCTTTCATCATGCCCGGGTACTGCCATAACACAGCCTGTACCATATCCGGCCAAAACATAATCCGCGATCCAGATGGGAACCTTTTCACCGTTTACCGGGTTAATAGCATAACTTCCTGTGAAAACACCCGTCTTTTCCTTTACCGTGGACAGTCTTTCAATTTCGGTCTGCTTCTTTGCAAACTCCTTGTATTCTTCAACCTGTTCCCTGTACTCGTCGGTTGTAATCTCGTCAACAAGTTCATTTTCGGGTGCAAGAACAACATAGGTTACGCCGTAAAGGGTATCCGCCCTTGTTGTGAACACCTTGAATGTCCTGTCGCTTCCAAAGACTTTAAACTCTATTTCTGCGCCCTCTGAGCGGCCAATCCAGTTTGTCTGGATCTTTTTGGTCTTTTCGGGCCAGTCAAGGTCGGGAATGCAGTCAAGAAGCTCCTGGGCATATGCGGTGATTTTAAAGAACCATTGTGTCAAATCCTTTTTCGTAACCTCGGTATGGCATCTCTCGCATGCTCCGTCCACTACCTGCTCATTTGCCAGAACGGTTTTACAGCTCGGGCACCAGTTTACCGGGGCCTTCTTTCTATATGCAAGGCCATGTTCATAAAGCTTCAGGAAAATCCATTGCGTCCATTTGTAATATTCTGGTGCACATGTTATCACCTCGTAATCCCAATCATAGGTTGCACCCATTTCCCTGAGCTGTTTTTCCATTGTTCTTATATTGTCATAAGTAGAATCCTTTGGATGTATTCCCGTTTTAATGGCATAGTTTTCGGCAGGCAATCCAAAAGCGTCAAACCCCATCGGATGAAATACGTTATACCCCTGAAGCCTCTTCATCCTGGCCCACGAGTCGGTCAGCCCGAAATTATACCAGTGTCCGACATGCAATCTGGCTCCTGAAGGATATGAAAACATTTCAAGACAGTACAGCTTCTTGTCCAGCTTTTCCCTGTCGAATTTATAAAGCCGGGTCTCTTCCCATTTTTTCTGCCATTTTTTGTCTATGTTCGTTGAATACGCCATTTATTCCGCCTCCTATATATACAGCGCTTTATGAAAATCGTGGAAAAGCGCATAACTAATTCTGATTTGAATTTTCAACCGGAATGGGCCTTCCATCACGCCACAGTCGTTCGAGGTTATAAAATTCGCGATCTTCTTCATGAAATATATGGACAACGATATCACCATAATCAATCAGAATCCACCTGGCGTTGTTGTATCCCTCAAGCCGCAGAGGGTTTACTCCTTTTTCCCTCAGCCTGAACTCCACTTCATCTGCAAGGGTTTTTATGTGAGTTGTTGATGTACCGCTGCATATAATAAAATAAGTTGCAACCGTTGTCAATTCCTGAATGTCAATAACCCTCAGGTCCCTGGCTTTTTTGTCCTCCAGTGCGGTGACTATTTCATTATACATTTCACTAATCTCCATTTAGTTTTTATAACCTCCTGTTCTTGGTTCTTTTATCACATATATGTCTTAATGATAACCTTAACGGAAAATGCTTTCAAGGGATATTTTATTGCCTGTAAACCTGTCTGGGTAATCGTTACCGTTCAGAGGCCAGTATATAAAGTATATAACTCATTTGGTACATTATCCAGGTATTCTGGCAGCTGGTTCAGCGAATAAATATAAAGCCTGTGCAAAGCCCTGCTGCATATCGTATAAAACAGGTTTTTCTCATCAATGCCGGTGTACGGTGTATCCAGGTTCAATACAAAAACCGCATCAAACTCCAGCCCTTTCGACAGGTATGAAGGCATTACCGTTATACCGCGCGGAAAAGCCGTTTCAGGTTTAACAACAAGATTGCAGGCAATGGATCCCGACAGGCTTCTGTGTATCATTTCGGCTTCAGGCCTGTTCCTGGCAATCACGGCAACCGACCTGTAACCATTTTGGATTTCTTTTTTTATATCTTTTTTAATACCTTCAACACACTCATCAAGGGACTTTACCACCTTAACCGACGGCAGCTGTCCCGCCCTGTTTATTATTTCTGTCTCATCTTCAATTCCTGCAACATGATTTACAAATCTCGTAATTTCACGCGTGGAGCGGTAGCTTTTACTGAATTTTATATGGGATACATTCCCGGTCCGGAAGATTTTTCCCAAATCGCCGGTATTCCCGATGTTGGCATAGGGGTTCAGGCTTTGATTCAAATCCCCCACCAGGGTGAAATTGCTCGACGGAAACAATACATTGATTATCTCCATCTGCAGCAGCGTATAATCCTGCGCTTCATCCACAACCACATGCCGTATATGCTCTCTGCGGGGTATTCCGTATAATTTCCCCTTTAAATACAGTACCGGTGCAAGGTCTTCATACAGCAGGATTCCATGGCTGAGCCGGTTAATGGTGAACCCGGCCACATCGGAAAACTCTTCATCCAACATGTTTGACCCGTCAAACATTCTCCTGTAGGCATCAATAACAGAAAGCATTCCAATATGCCGCACCTTGTCACGCAGAGGCTTGAATTGTTTTAAAACCGTCCTTATCGCAATCCTTCGTTTTTCATATGGTTTCATATCGGACATTGCCGGGTCCTTCATCAGTTTTTCGTATAATTTTTCGATTTGCTTATATTCCTGCTGCTTTACAAGGTACAGAACACGGCTTTTTATTTTCTTAAGCCTTGGAATCATTGGAAGGTAGGCATAGTCCTTCCGGAAAAGTTCTTCCTGCTCCTTTGCTGAAATAATCATATCATTGTTTGCTTTAATGTCTTCAAATACCCATGGATTATTGTACAGATACTTTGCATATCCCTCGAGCTTTCTTATAAATTCCGCTGATGATTTATACCTTATGGACTTTGTCCTTACATTATATTCTTCACTGTCCTTCCGGCCCAGAATATACTCCATCTGCTCGTTTAAATCGGTTATCAACAGGCTTGTTTTGAGGTATTTTTTTGCAAATTCCATGAACGTGGTTTGCCTTACATTACCCTCACCCAGTTCGGGTAAGACTTCGGAAATATAATCACTGAACATTTCATTGGGTGACAGTATGACCACGCTGTCGTTGGAAATACTGTTCCTGTACCGGTACAGCAGGTAAGCCACACGGTGAAGGGCTATCGATGTTTTCCCGCTTCCTGCAGGACCTTCCACTATCAGCAGCTTATGCCCTTCGTCCCTGATAGCCTTGTTTTGCTCCCGCTGTATGCTGGTAACAATGGTTTTCATTTTCTCGTCTTTGCTCTGGCTCAGGACTTCCTGGAGGATATCGTCGTCAATTTTAACATCCGAGTCAAACATATATTTTATCCTGCCATTTTCTATCCTGAACTGCCTTTTCAGGATCAGTTCCCCTTCAACGTGTCCTGAAGGCGTATTGAACCCCGCCCTGCCTTTATCGTAGTCATAGAACATGCTTGATATCGGCGCTCTCCAGTCATAAACGAAAATTTCCAGGGTGTCTTCGTTCTGAACCATTGATATGCCGATGTATATCTGTTCCACATCGTTCTGCCCGTCTTCTATAAAATCTATCCTTGCAAAATAAGGACTGTTTTTCATCCTGCGAAGCCGGACTATCCTTTCTGCAGCGCTTCTGTACGTTGTTTCGAGGTTTCTCATTTCGTCAAGATATAATTTGGCCTGAACAAGCTGATCCATGTCCTGCAGGTCGTTTGGCGCACCTTCCACCTCTTCCCACATGTTTTTATATGTGGTTCGCATATTCTTCACAAATGCATTTTCTATCGCATACATTTTCTGCAATTGCCGATCTATCTCATCAAGGGTCCTGTTCAATCTATCTTCTTCATAAACCCTGTCTTTGTCCTGCATACTTTCCCTCCGCATTGTTAATTCACGTATTTCTTGCTTCCAATTTTTATGGATTAATATAATATACTACTGAATATAGCTATTATAAACATGCATCAATGGAATTTTAAAAATTCTTCGGTGCTTCCTCCAAGGTTTTTTATCGTACCGATAATTTCGTAGAATAAATTTTTTTCTATCCTGCCGGTTCTCTCAAGATATCCCCTGAGCATCGGAATCGCACGCCCGTCTCCATATACGCTTAAGCAGATTACTGCAGGCATTTTATCATCCATTGTCCTGAACGCCAGCCTGAGCTTCTGATATATCCGGTCATCCTTGCATTTTGAGCCGACTGATGCCAAAACATACAGCAGCATTTTCTCCACGGTTCCCATCTCTTTGCCTTCAAGAGCTTCAAGAACAGGATCAATTGCACAGGTACCTGCGTTCTTCAGCGCTTCTTCAATATGATCCAGCTCAGAACCCTTGTCATTTACTTTATAAGCCAGATTTATCAGCGATTGCACGGCGCCTCTGAGCTTAAAACTTCCCAGGGCCGATACCGCTGCGATAAAAACAATGTCGTTTCCCCGGTTTTCCAGGCAGGAACCCGCAAGTCCTGCAAGGGTGGATACAGCTTCATCCCGGAAGCTTTTAAGTTTTTCTATAATAATAACCGGAACCTCGTCATCCGCGTTTTCAACCATATACAGGAAAAGGTCGAGAACATCTTTAAAATCAGCCATACCATTTATCAACCCGGACGGTGTTGCACCGTTCAGCTCTTCAATCGGAGAGTTTGCCCATTCAGTCATCAGCCTCTCTTTTGCATTCTGATACCGGTCCAATTGCCTGTATAATTCAAATTCCTGTTTTTCAACAGAAAAATATCCTATTTCTTCTTCCGTGTTATTCTCAAAGTGTTTTCGAATTGCCCTGCAATAACTGTCAGTAAGTACTTCCTTAAAATTATTCATAATATACCTCCGTACGGCAAATAAACAGGTCAAGTGTCAATCTCTGACGAACCGTCATAAAAAAACTGTCCTGCTCCCATATACCGGTATGGGGGCTTTTTATTATAAGGATTATATCAGAATTATATACCATCCTCAAGGAAGAGAATCACGGCATTTCATAAAATATACCCCCGGCGAGGAGTTGATCCCCACCGGAGGCAAAGCCGATTATAATGTACTGCAAAAGATTGATTCCCGGCTTTACCGATTCGAATCATAAGCCGGTTCAGGTTCTGATGTTACCGTTCTTCCTTTTACCAGGAGAACTGCGGCTATGGATATGCACAGTACGATTGTAACGGCAAGGCCGCCTTCAAGGCCAAATGCCCCGCCATTCAGCAGCGTTCCCTCACTTGCAGGAACAAATGAAAACAGTGATACCCTCGTATCCAGTCCGCTCACTTTTATTCCAAAAATGTTTCCCTGTGCAAAATTCCACATGGTATGTACAGCACAGGCTCCCCATATGCTGTTGGTTTTCAGTACATATAATGATGCAAAAATCCCGAACAGTACCAGGTTTATAATGCCAATTACCGATATACCGCTATTGAAAATATGCATTAATGCAAAAAGGACCGAGTTTGTCAGAACGGCCAGAATAATGGAGTTTCTGCCTGCAATTGATATCATCAGGTAACCTCTTAACAATACCTCTTCGCTCATTCCCTGGATAACAAATCCGATAAAAAATGCCAAAAGCAGAACTATACCGTTCCCCAGGGTATAACCGTTATATCTTAAAGTGCCGCCCATCCAGGAAATTAAAACGCTTGCGCCAAGCATGACAAAACCTGTTACAAGCCCAATCCCGTAATCCGAAAATAACTTCTCCTTCGTAAATCCCATTGAATAAAGGCTCCTGTTCTCCAGGAACCTGCAGTAAATTATGGCAATTACCGTAATGATACAGGTACTGAAAAGCATGGGTAATACCGATTTCCCGGATACACTGTTCATCATTGCTTCAGCCGTAGCGGATGCCGGAATTTCATTGTTCATAACCGCTCTGACACCGACAATCACTCCGTAAATAATCATCGGAATGGACTGAACAATTGAGATTACAAGGTAGATACCGATAAAAATAAGCAGCTGAAGCGGGTAAACAGGTCTGAATTTTGCCTTTTTTGCTTCAACCACAATTGGCGGATAATTTTTGAATACCTCAAGCATACGAACAACCTCCGGAGTTAATCCAAGTTTTTCTTATTTGCATGTTATAATATCACAGTTCAGTATAAAGCAAAATAACATTCTGCCTGTATTTATAATACAATACAGTATTTTTTTAATTTTGTCTGTTTTTTGCAATGCAAAATTTAAAGATTATGATTTCAAACAAGTACTTCCAAAATAATGATTACATTAACCGGCTGTTATTATTTTTAAAACAGAAGAGCAAAATTGATGGTTCGTGTGGTTACCACGATACCCGGGATTATGCCAATATGATGCTGGAGGTGAAGAAAGCTGATGGATATAAATAGTTTTATCATGGAATATTGGAAGAACATCGCATCCCGGAATAAAACAGAGTTAAAAAAATACTTTCATGAAGATGCATGCATTCGCTGGCATAATACGAGCGAGCAATTTTATGTTTCAGAATTCCTGAGAGCCAATTGTGAATATCCTGGTGATTGGAGCGGAGAGGTTGAACGGATAGAACAGGCCGGGAATACAGTAATAACTGTAACACGTGTATGGACAAAGGGAATGTCTTTCCATGTAACTTCTTTTTTTGAAATAATTGAAGCAAAAATAAAAACCCTGGACGAATACTGGGGCGATGATGGGCCAATTCCTCAATGGAGAAAGGATATGCATATTGGGAAACCAATACGTTAAATTCATAAAGAATACAAATGATTCTGCAGAGAATGACTTGGAACGGTATACCCCTTTAAGCATGGATGGGGGGATGCAAAAGTTTTAGATCGTATTGATGCACCTTATACGGTCAGGGTATCAAATATTCATCCGGAAAAATCGAAAGATGGGCTTTACTATATCGATTATGAGGTAATTCCTTTAAACGATGACGTTAAGGTTACCCTGTCCCGGGCAGAGTTATTGGTTAACGGAAAAATAGTCAAATATTATACAGAAGGTAACCTGTTTAAGGAACAATTTATAATAAACACAAAGGAGCTGGATAATATTAACAACGCAACCTTCTCATGTATTGTTGACGCATGGGATAATATTTTCAACTTTAACCGTTCCAATGAGATGGTTTTGGATCCGTAAAATAATTTTTGAGTCCTTATACAAATAAGAAATTAAAATCTAATTCAATGGAAGTCCCTTGATGCTTGGGACTTACTACATTTTGTGACCGGTTTCGACAAACCTGCATATAGTGTAGTATAAGCTCCCTATAAATAAACAGATATATGGGAAATAAAAAACAACCTTGTATACTATTTCGTCATGTTTAATGGTAAAATATAAATATATACTTTCTGGGAGGTTTTTTTATGCAATTTACATTCAATCACAACAATATCAATGTCCTTGATCTGGATAAAAGCATTAAATTCTATGAAGAAAATCTTGGACTGAAAGAAACCAGGAGAGTTCAGCCCGAACATGGCGAATTTATTCTTGTTTTCCTGGGTGACGGTGTTACAAGTCACCGGCTTGAATTAACCTACCTGAGAGACCGCAAGGAGCCTTACAATCTTGGCGACAACGAATTCCACCTTGCCTTCGAAGTTGATGATATGCAGGCAGCTTATGAGCTTCATAAAAAGAACGGGGTAATCTGCTACGAAAATAAAGCCATGGGAATATATTTCATAAATGATCCCGATGGATACTGGATAGAGATTATACCGAAAAAAGACAGAAAGTAAACTGAGTCACCGTTTAACCGGGAATACGGCAAAATTTCATCAAATAAAGGCAGCCCCGCTTATTTCGGCGGGGCATTTAACTTCTGCCGGAATATAATTAACATTTGTCAATATATCTGCCCTTTGGACTGAAGATATCGGGGCAGAAAATTATAATCAAAAGAATAATTATAATGATCCATTCCCAGCCGCCAAAAAAACCTTTATCATAGCAATCGCCCATCTATATCACCTCGCATACATTAGCTGATATATCCTATGCCGGAAACAGTTATTTGGTTACCGTAATATCGCATATCCGGTTATATAGATTGGCGTACTCGCGGGCGGACTTTTCCCAGCTTAAATCCTGCTGCATGCAGCGTTTCACTATTGTCTTCCATTCATTTTTGTTCCTGTAAACACGAATCGCCCTTATCACCGCATCCTTCATTTCATGCGCATTATAATTGGCAAAGGTGAAACCCGTACCCTCTCCCGTATATTCATTATACGGGATCACCGTATCCTTGAGCCCGCCTGTCTCCCTGACGACAGGTACGGTTCCGTACCGCATTCCATACAACTGTCCCAGGCCGCATGGTTCAAAAAGAGACGGCATCAGGAACATATCGGATCCTGCGTATATTTTCTGGGCCAGTACAGGATTATAGCATATATTTGCCGATATCTTGCCCTTATACGCTCCCTGCGCCCACCGGAACATATCTTCATATTTCTTTTCGCCTGTTCCAAGAACAATCATCTGAAGATCCATATCCAACAGCTCGGCTATCATTCTGTCTATCAAATCCATGCCTTTTTGCGCAACAAGCCTTGAGATAACTCCTATAAGAGGTGTTTCCGGATTGACATCAAGTCCTGCCTCCATTTGCAAAAGTTCCTTGTTCTTTCGCTTGTCTTCAATACTGTTTACCGAATACTGCACATATATTCGCGAATCTGTCTGAGGGTTGTTTTCTTCATAATCAATCCCGTTTAATATTCCGCAAATATCCTGCGATCGTTTTCCCAGTATTCCATGCAATTGTTCTCCGTAGTATTCTGTTTTAATCTCTTCCGCGTAGGTTTTGCTGACTGTTGTTATTTTCGTCGAATAAGCTATCCCTGCTTTCAGAAAATTTATATTGTCGTAAAATTCAACTCCGTCAGGGTGAAAATGCTCCCATCCGAGACCGATTATTTCATCCATCATGTTCTTCGGGAAAATGCCCTGGTATTTCAGGTTATGAATAGTCATAACTGTGTGCATGTGCTGATAAAAACCCCTGTTCCTGTAATACCTGTAGTGCGCATCAAGAAGAACGCTTACAAGGCCTGTCTGCCAGTCGTTGCAATGGATGATATATGGTTTGAAATCGATGACAGGAAGAACTTCCAATACAGCCTTGCAGAAAAAAGTGAATCTTTCCCCGTCGTCCACCTGTCCGTAATACCAATCCCGGTTGAAATACCGTTCATTGTCAATAAAATAAAACGGAACACCCTCATGAACCAGTTTGAATATACCGCAATATTCACGCCGCCATGTGAGGTTTACATAGGTATATCCGGCAAAACTCATGCTATTCACGTACTGCTGCGGTATTTGACTGTATTTCGGCATAACAACACGAATATCAATGCCAAGTTTTCTTAATGCCTTGGGAAGCGAACCAGCCACATCTGCAAGGCCGCCGGTTTTGGCAAACGGAGCCGCCTCGGATACTGCAAACCAGATTTTCATCACATAAAACCTCCCCATAGTATGTATAAGTTTAGTGTTCCTGACTTCAGGAATGTTTAAACCGGAAAATATCCCGGTAATTTCAGCACCGGCAGGTTTTGTAATCTCTTGCTTAATTTCTTTGATTGCTATACTATAGAGTAGAATGTTTCTTTTAGTTTTTGCTTTGGAGGTGTTTTTATTGCTGCCTGTAAAAAAATATTGGGAGGACCCATCTGTCCTGCATGTAAATTGCGAAAAGCCGCGTGCTTATTTTATCCCATATGAGTCTTATAACAATGCGCTTAAAGGAGTACGGGGCACATCGGGCTATTACCGTTCACTTAACGGAGTATGGAATTTCAGGTTTTTTCCGAGTGTTAATGAAGTGGAAGACGGGTTTTACAACGAAAACTTCTCCTGCGACGGATACGATACCATCCCCGTTCCTTCCAACTGGCAAATGCACGGGTATGATACACCCAACTACACAAATGTTACTTATCCATACCCCTGTGATCCGCCATATGTTCCGAATGATAACCCCGCGGGTATCTATATACGGGATTTTTATGCAGATGAAAACCTGGATGAAAAAGATGCATACCTGCTTTTTGAAGGTGTGAATTCCTGTTTTTATCTCTGGATTAACGGTAAAGAAGTTGGATACAGCCAGGTCAGCCATATGACTTCGGAATTCCTGATAACGCCGTACTTAAAACCAGGTCGGAACCGCATTGCCGTAATGGTGCTGAAATGGTGCGACGGAAGCTACCTGGAAGACCAGGACATGTGGAGGCATTCGGGAATTTTCAGGGATGTTTACATATTATACCGGGACAAGTCCCATATCCGGGATTTTTTCATTAAAACCAATCTCGATGATAATTACTCCAAAGCCACCGTTCAATGCGAGATTGAGTTTAAGAATGAAGATAACTCCAGTAACAAAACTTATTCCATCAGGGCGGTTGTCAAGGATGTTCATGGCAACGAAGTATTTGATAAAACAATGAACCTTTCACAAAAGGATTCATTTGAATTCAAAATTGACAATGCCTGCCTTTGGAGCGCTGAAACACCGCATTTATATCAATTGATCCTTTACTGCGGCAGCGAAGTAATCCTGCAGAAATTCGGCCTGGTTAAAACCGAGATTATAGATTCGGTAATACAAATTAACGGAAAACCTGTCAAATTCAAAGGTGTCAACAGGCACGACTCACATCCCGAACTCGGGCATACCACCCCTCTTGATCATATTAAAAAAGATCTTGTCTTAATGAAAAGGCATAACATAAATGCAATCAGGACCTCCCATTACCCCAACGACCCGAGGTTCCTGGAATTATGCAATGAAATGGGCTTTTATGTAATAGACGAAGCCGATCTTGAATGCCATGGCGTTCACAGGGCGGGAGATTTCTGCATGTTATCAAAGGACCCCGCATATTCGGACGCATTTCTGGACAGAATGCAGCGCATGGTGGAACGGGACAAAAACCATCCCTGCATTGTTATGTGGTCCCTTGGAAATGAGTCGGGGTTCGGTCCCAACCACAGGAAAATGGCAGAATGGGCGAAAAACAGGGACAAAAGCAGGCTCATCCACTATGAGGGAGCATTCAACAATGATGTACTGAAAGTGGATACCGACAATTCCTGCCTTGATGTTTACAGCAATATGTACGCCAGCGTGGAATGGCTTGAAAATACGTTTTTAAATATGGAAAACGAAAAAAGGCCGCACGTGCTCTGCGAGTATTCACATGCAATGGGTAACGGCCCCGGTGACCTGAAGGATTACTGGGATCTGATATACAGGCATCCAAGGCTGTCGGGCGGTTTTGTCTGGGAATGGACCGACCATGGAATCAAAACGCAGACCACGGACGGAACAACCTACTATGCCTATGGAGGCGATTTCAATGACGAGCCGAACGACGGCAATTTCTGCATAGACGGGCTTGTTTATCCCGACCGAAGGCCTCATACAGGCCTGCTGGAGCTGAAAAATGTTATAGCTCCTGTCAGGACCGAAGCTGTGAATCTTAAGACAGGTGAATTTAAAATAACAAACCTTTATGATTTTATAGACTTATCCCACCTGGATTTGAACTGGGCAGTTGAAAAAAACGGCAACCTGATTGACTCCGGCGCCATATACGGATTGAAAATCGCCCCTCATGAGTCGGAAACGGTGACCCTTGGCTATGACCTGCCCGAAAAATCCGATGGCAGATACTTTATCCGCATCTTCTATACTTTGTCAAGGGATATGGCCTGGGCGAAGAAGGGATATGAGGTTGCATTTGCGCAGTTTGAGCTTCCTGTTGGGCCTGAGGGAAAAATCATTGTTAAGGCTCCGCCTTTTGTCGGTGTACAAAAAAATGAAGAGAGCATTAAAATAACAGGCAGGAATTTTGAATATGAATTCAGCATGATTTACGGCTGTTTCACGAAATTGCAAAATGCCGGCGTCAATCTTATATGTGAAAAGCCCGTATTCACAGTATGGCGGGCACCGACCGACAATGACAGGAATGAAAAAAACACCTGGATGCAGTATGGTTATGACCGGCTGAAAACCCACGTCTACAATGTTGAGATTATTGAGCAAAAGGAAAATTCAATTTCCATTAAAACCACCTATTCCCTGGGTTCTTATACGCAACTGCCTGTGCTGAAGGGTACTGCAACATGGACAGTCCGGGGAAGCGGCGACATCTTCCTTGATAATAATGTACATGTACGGGAAAACCTTCCCTTCCTTCCAAGGTACGGCCTGAAACTTGTCATGCCCCGGGGCAATGAATTTGTGGAATTTTTCGGTTACGGTCCCCACGAAAGTTACATTGACAAGCACCGAAGCACATACAAGGGAAGATTCGAGACAACGGTGTCCGACATGCACGAAGACTACCTGTATCCCCAGGAAAACGGCAGCCATTACCAAACCGAATGGGCCCTTGTTGCAGATGCACTAGGTGCCGGACTTTTGTTTGTGGGAATGGATAGTTTCTCATTCAACGCATCCCATTACACACCTGAGAACCTGACAGAAGCAAAACATCCCCATGAACTTAAGAAACTCCCCGAAACCATTGTGCATATCGACTACGCCATGAGCGGTGTGGGCTCCAACAGCTGCGGTCCAAGGCTTTCACCCAAGTATCAGCTGAACGAAAGCAATATCAGTTTCAAGCTTCGCATAAAGCCGGTTTTCAGGCATGATGTCATTATCGATGATGTCATCCGCGAATGTATAGAATAGATTATAGCCGAAATGTAGCTTGCTGCGACAGAATACGGCCGGTTATAATGAAAATGAACAAGCGCTTTGTTACGCAGCATCCGGAAGCTGTAATCCTTAGGAAAGGAGTGATCTGATGAAGATTGTAACGGAGGTGGCTGTACTTTAACAGCCAAAGGTGTACGGGTAACACCGTACACCTTTTATAATTCTCCTGCGGTTAATTTCTGTCCGAACCTTTATAATCACTTGATTTTACTCTTCTTCCCGGGGTTCAGATCTATCTTCACTTTCTTTCGAGTTTTTTCTTCGATTCTTAATTTCGGCCCATATCCAGATAAACAACGGAATTATAATCTGAAATGGTATCGCATAGTATGGGTATATATTTAATGCCCAATCCGACATCTCCACTGTATTGTCATAAATAATAAAAGCGAGATACGTCATAATCAAACCGGCCTGTATTGTTATAACCCTGTAGTCGCTCAGATTGAATATTGATGATATCCCTTTACAGGCAACAAACAGGCACACGCTTGACTTAATAAAGCATGTAACGGCAAACGAAACGGATATTGTACCCTCCATTCTCTGGAGGAAATTGCCAAGCCGTATCCTGCCAAAGGAAGAGTATGACGGAAAGTAAAAATCCTGCACCGCAGGGCCAAGAATAAAAGTATTAACAAAAGTCAGAGTAATCAAAATAATACCTGATATAAACATCCCGGTCAAATAAACTTTATATGCCGAATCCCTTTTTTTAAGCGAGCAGAAAATTCCCAAAAAAACAACCGATTCTGCAAAAGGAAAAGAAAACACGGTAAATCCTGCCTCGGCTATCCTTTGAAAACCATTTATGAAAAACGGTTTTATATAATTAAATTTCATCTGTTTTAAAGACAGGACTTCCATAAAAACCAGTACGAAAATAACCAAAGGCAACGCATATGTACTTATCCGGCCTATAACTTCAATACCCGATCGTGCCGCAGCTATGGTTATTATGCTGAAACTGAGCAATATGACGATCAACGGAGTATCGTTCAATGTCGTTATATTCGCAAATTCGCCAAAATTCCTCAATACTAATGCTCCCAGGTGAAATGAATACCAGGTATATACTGCGATAATAACTGTGCTGGCCACTTTACCAAACAGCAGCCTGGCTATCTGGAACAAATCCCGCCCCTGGTATATGGCTTGTATCCTGGCATACATTAATGCAAACGGAATAAAAAGAACCAACCCTAAAATCCCTGCTATCCATGCATCATTCGTAACTTCTATTCCGGTTCCGATTACAATGGAACCTCCCAATAAAAACAGAACAACAATGCATATTGCTTCTTTGTCGGTAATTCTCACCATTTTATTTCTTTCCTACTTTCCGGATAAAGTGTATATTATTGCTTCAAATAGCCTTGCAGGACTTTGTATTTTCACATTAATGCTTATCAGGAATGCAACAGTAAATGATATTAAGGTCAATCCTAAGTTTACATAAAACTCCTTCCACATTTTTTCCTTGTATAACGGAACAAATTCATAAATACCCAGTAACGCATAACCGACAAAAACTATAACAAACATTCTATTCTCCTAATTCCAGATGTTTGAATATGATGGATGTATTTGGTATTTCCACTGTTACTGTAAGGTTCACAGCAATGTTGGCAAATTCCGCCTCGTAATTATCAGAGATTTCATACCATTTTGCGGGATTATCTTCATAAATTTTTTGTCCAAAACCAAAAATATCTGCCCTGTAATACCTTGCCTTATCAATTATTTTTTCAAGTTTACTCTTCAGCTGTTCTTCACTTAACCTCTTAATTCCATCCAACATTTCCATATAACTGAATTCCGGATTTCCGGTTACTTCATTAATAACTGCTTTTGTTTGCACTGTTATATCAAGCATTAACTGATCATCTTCTGTTTTTATTCTGGTTTTGGTATTATTACCCTTAATTTCGAGAGAAATACGGCCTGTACCTATTTTTGTAACTAAAACACCGCCTTCAATTTCATTTTTTAAAAATAGCATTGCCTTTGTCTCTTCTTCATCCAGATAACCTATCATCCTGCTTTTTTGGAAAATTGCAGCTCCGCTCAGAACAGGTACTGTTTTATCATCCATTGACAATAAGGTTACCACCGGCAAAGCAGGTGATATCTTGCCTGATCTCAACGCCTGGTTAAGTGTGTAAAGCCGGGTTTCAGGAGTTTCATACAAAAATTTGCTGTTTTCGAGACTCTTGGCCAACGATTCTGACAGCACATCTCCCAAGGGTATATCCGAATTGAGGATTTCCCTGGCATCATATTCCTTAGATACCATGACATAAAGATCACCTCTTGCTTCTGCGTCCTGGCGGAAAAAGGAGATAGCTTCGATTATATCTTCACGGGCAACTTCCTCGCTGACAATCAGAATCCTGGTATGCCCCCAATATCCCCTTTTTCCCTCTACCGAAATAAGCTTTCTTACGGCATCAAACACCGTTTCACCCTCAACAGACAGTACTTTTGTAGATACCTGTGTCTGGGCTCCGCCGCTTACATCAAGCAACTCTACGGTAAGAATATATTGGTTTTCCACACCTTTATCCACTGCAGCTCCAACAACGACTGCCATTTCATTTACTTCCCTGTAATTCCAGCATGCTGCCAACATAAACAGCATAACTGCCGGCAGAGGAATAAAAACAATTTTTTTTCTCAAACGCTCTCATCTCCTGTTGGAAATTTGCCTAACCAGGTTTTTTGCTCCTATAATTTTGGGTCTGAGAGTCATTGTCCACCATGGTGCACGTATCCAGGCGTCCTGCCCGTCATGGTTTCTGAATCTCGTAATGGACATCATATAAGGAACCCCAAAGGAACGTATTGACATCAGGTGAAGGTAAATCAATATTATCCCGATAAAATAGCCATACAAGCCCAGAATGGAAGAGAGGATTAACAGAATAAACCTGAGCAAAACAAGACTTTCTATCAGTGAAGGCACGATCAAAGTTGTTATCCCGCTTATGGCTGTCACTATTATTACAGGTGCGCTTACAAGATGCGCCTCAACGGCAGCCTGGCCAAGTACCAGGGTACCTACAATATTCACGGTCTGCCCTACCGCGGTGGGCATTCTTGCTCCTGCTTCCCGTAATATATCAAAGATAAGAAGCATAATAATTAATGATAAAGATGTGGGCAGCGGAACCCCTTCCAGGGATGCTGACAATGAAACCAAAAGCTGGGTTGGTATCATTTCCTGGTGATACGTCACCAAGGCCAGGTATATGGCAGGGATACTTATCGTGAAAATTGAAGCCACTGCCCGTACAAACCTGTTAAAGCTCCCAAAAATAAAGTGATCGTAGTAATCTTCACTTACCTGAATGTTTTCCACAAGGATATGCGGTACTGTCAGAACAAATGGGCTCCCGTCGACAATAACGGCTATTCTTCCTTCAAGTATTCTTGCAACAACCACGTCGGGCCTTTCGGTATACCCTACGGTTGGAAATGTAGACAGAGGTGCGTCGCTGATTAGTTCCTGGATATACCCTGAATCCAGGATACCGTCTATATCTATCCTGTTCAGCCTTTGCTCCAGTTTCACCAGGACACTTTCTAGCGCGATACCTTCAATATAGGTTATGCAAATTGCTGTGTTCGTTTGCTTTCCAAGCTGCATAAACTTAAACTTGAGGTTTGGATTCTTAATTTTTCTCCTTATAAGCGATATATTCGTAATAATGTGCTCTGTAAAGCCCTCCCTCGGCCCGCGTATGACTTTTCCCGACTCAGGTTCGGTAATTGCTCTTACTTCCCACCCCTTTGATTCTACCAGCAAAGCGGTATCATATCCGTCCAGCAAAAAGATGGTGTCACCATAACATATTGACTGAAGAATCCTTTCCAGGTCATCTGATTCTTCTACATCATTTACAGGCAAAACCTTATTTTTAATATCCTCAAGGAGGTTGCACGATGTTGACAAGTCTCTCAGATCCTGCTCCATTAATGGTTCAATAATCTGCATGTTTATATGCTTAAAATCTATCATTCCTTCAATAAAAACAATGCAGCACTTCACCCGGGGCAGGTACCTGTTCTGGAATCTCCTGAAAATAACCGTACTGTCATTTACAAACTTATCTTTAAGTATTTTTATATTCTCTTCAAGGGATTTGGTCAGGTCATTGGTTTTCTTTGCCTCTTCCCTGCATTCCCTTTTATCGCCGAGTTTGATTATTTTCCTTGCCGTACGCCTCTCCCTTTTACCCTTTTGCATAACCATCACCGATAATATTCTTGTCCTTACGATAAATTATTATGCAAAATGTGGTTATCGGCGGGCATAAAAAAAGTGAATTTCTGAATTCACTTTTTTTACCGTAATACATATTAATTTCGTCTTCATCAGCAACTACAGCAAATGAACTCCCGCTTTTTCGCAAACAGCAATCGTTTCGTCATCCCATACCGATGCCTGTACTTCACCTATATGAGCCTTTTCAAGGAAGAATAAGCATAAACGGGACTGTCCGATTCCTCCGCCTATAGTATACGGCAGTTTGCCGTCAAGGAGATCCCTGTGGAAAGCGAGCTCTTTCCGTTCCGGGCAGTTTGCCTTGATAAGCTGTTCCAAAAGGGCTTTTTCATCAACCCTTATACCCATTGATGACATTTCAACCGATTTGTTTAACAGGGGGTACCAGAACAGGATATCCCCGTTCAAATGCCAGTCATCATAGTCCGGAGCCCTTCCATCATGCTTTTTCCCCGACTTTAACGTATCACCTATCTCCATTATGAAAACGGCTTTCTTTTCTTTTGTTATCTCAATTTCACGCTGTCCGGGCGTAAGGTCGGGATAAAGATCCTCCAGTTCCTGTGATGTAACAAAGTAAATTTCATCCGGCAGTTTCCGGGGAATGCCCGGGTACTTTCCGCATATGAAATCCTCAGCGCTTTTAAACACCTCGAAAATCTGCTTTACAACAGACTTTAAAAAATCCTTGTTCCTGTCACCCTTGTTAATTATTTTTTCCCAGTCCCACTGGTCAACATATATGGAATGCAGATTATCCATTTGCTCGTCCCGCCTTATGGCGTTCATATCGGTATAGAGTCCCTGACCGATGCCGAATTCGTATTTCTTGAGGGCCATCCTTTTCCATTTCGCCAGGGAATGAACTATTTCAACGTCGGCACCAATATGCTTCACATCAAAAGTAACCGGCCTTTCCACGCCGTTGAGGTTATCGTTCAACCCCGATTCGGGTCTTACAAAAAGCGGTGCTGAAACTCTTACCAGGTTAAGTTTTTTTGCAAGCTCATCTTCAAAAAAGTCCTTTAACAGCTTAATTGCAACCTCGGTATCCATAACCGATAATAATGACCTGTATCCCTGCGGTATTATCAAATGAGGTGTATTCCGTGACATTGCTTTTTCCTCCGAACCTTTATTTATAAACCTTCTTTTGGAGCAACAAATATTAAAAAATACTTAATATATATTACCTAACGTATGGTACATATGTCAAACAAAACATTCAGAAACCTGCAACCATAATCGCCCGGATCGCCCGCTGTTATACCAATCTGTGGACAGTAGCATTAACTGACGGCCATCACCCTGAAGAGCTGATCAAGGATCTTATCATAGCAACTGTTTCTGACATTGTACAATAATAAACGGACAAGCAGGCTGTATAGTTGATGTCCTGGACAGGGCCAACACCCTTTCATCCCGGATGGAAAGAATAGGTCTTGAAAACGCTGAAATAGGCTTGTTCGGTTCTGTAGCATGGGAAAAAGGCAAAAAGAGCCTTTCAACATCAGGATATAATGGTTTTTATGCCATATCCGGCTATGGCAAAAGCGACCATGAAATTGATCTGATTCTTCAGTTCATGGATAAGATAAACGAACGGGAAGCCCAGGATTTACTGTACCACGGAATTGAAGGAAGGCATTATATTGTCCGGGACGGAGCTGTGATAAGGCAGACTGCCGAGGGTGTTTCAGAAACCGAACGAAATGATTTGTCGATGCTGCTGACCTTTATTCCGAAGGATTTAACCACTCCTGTCGGAACCGATGAGCTCAGGGAAGAAATCGCAAGGATACAGGCTGAAAATGAAAAAATACTGGTTTCCAATCCTGCCGAGCCATTTACTTCTGAAGTTTACTATGCCAGGGGGAATTTCCTGGACAGCCTTATTAACAATGCAAGGATTAAGTTTATAACAGGAGAAATTGATGAGGCAGAGTTCCACGGCATGCTTAATACCTGGCTTGAAAGCGGCGGAGAGGAATATATCAGTGAAATCAACAAACTATACAGGGAAAATAAAGACAAAAATAAATTGTTGGAGCTCTAACCATGAAACATCATGTATCAATTCCGGTATTTGTTAAACTGTTTGCAGCTTTTGTTCTGATAATGGTAATTCCCGTATTGATAATAAGCATCGCTTATTATTACTATTCATTTTCCTTTTTCAGGGAAGAACTGTTCAATTCCGGTACCGAAAAGCTTTACATGGCGCAGGGATTTGTTGAGGCATGCCTTGATGAAATCCAGAATGATGCAAAACAGATTGCACTGAACAAGACAATTGAAAACCTTAGCAACTTAACCGCCAACGATTCCAATACCGGCAGAAACATTTCAATAATATCCGATGTCCTGAAACTCCTTTACAATACAAAAATATCAAATAAAAACATCCAGTCGGTATACTTATACGATTATATTAATGAAATAATATACACATCGGACATGCTCACTTTTAACAGGGCTGATTTTTATGACACTGCCTGGATTGACGAGTATCAAAATCAAAAAAGAAACATCCTTTGGCTGGAAACAAGGGAGGCCGGAATTCCAATTACACGGGAAAGCTCTGCAAAGAGCGGGCTTGCAGGAACAAGCAGGGTTATCACAATGGTTTATCCCGTAACCTACACTTCCTCTTTTCATGGCCTCCTGGTAATTAATATAAAGGAAGATGAACTTGGCAAAGTTCTGGACCAGGGTGTGTTAAAATCGGCCGGAGAGATTACTGTAATAAGCCCTGACGGCAATGTTGTATTAAGCTCGGTGAACAACATTGTAACCACGAATATATCGGATCGCGAATATATCGCTGAAATACTCACATCAGGAAAAGCCTCAGGATATGTGCAGAGAAAATCAGGTAAGGAAAATTATATTGTCATATTCAACAGGTCAGATTACAATGGGTGGATTTATCTGAATGAATGCTCAATCCAGGAACTCCTTACGAGTTTTAACGTATTTCGCAGCATCATTTTAATAATTGCCATTATTATGACTGTTGTCGGCATACCTGCCTGCTATTTCATTTCCCGGAGCCTGTATAATCCGGTGAGGAGTATCGTGGAAAAAATCCGTATGCAAAAAGGAATTCCAAACGATAAAAACAAAAATGACATGGATGTTATATCAAATGTGCTTAATGATGTTTTAAAGCAGGGAAACCAGCTGCGTAGTTTATATGAGCATAACGCACGGCAATTGCGTGAAAACTGCCTTCTATCCCTTCTGAAGGGCAAAGCTGACCCTGATGCCATGCAGTATTTGCCCTTTGATGAAGAATATTTTGCATGTATCATAATCACGATTGACAATTTCAGTTCCTTTTCCCGAAGACTTTCAAATGATGAAACCTATTATACAAAAGAATTAATCCTGAAGCTGTTTATGGAAATGATGAGTTCATATAAGTGCGCCGGAGTCCAGCATGAAAAAAGCGGTATAGCAATTGTAGTAAATCTGTCCCCGGAATCGGTAACATCCTTTAAATCCGATATAATACACTTGTTTAATGAAATCAAATCAAAGGCTTATGAAGTATATGACGGTACTTTCACCATTACAATAGGAAACCCCTATAAAGGGAGTGAAAACGTTGAAACCAGTTTTGAAGAAGCGAAAAATCTTGTAAAATACAGGTTGATTCATGGCAGCGATAAAATTACAGCTGCTTGGGACAGTGGTATTGATGAAAGCAATGAATATTATTATCCTTCTTCCATAGAGAAACATATTTTTAATTTTTTAAAATTAGGAAACTCCAGAGAACTCATGGAATCAGTTGATGACTTTTTCGGCGAAATCCGTGAAAAAAACCTGTCTTATGATAATATATTGCAAATAATTAACAATTTATTAGGCGGTATTGTAAAATACATGCTCAATGAGCATCTGAACCCGGGTGAAGTTTTTTCAACCGACAAATCATTGTACCAGCACCTTTCCACCCTTGAAACCCTTGATGAAATCCGGCAGTGGATAAAAAACATATTTGCTTCGATTATAGAGTATACAAGGATTCTAAAATCCAGCCAGAACAAATATATCATGAAAGTCCAGGAATACATTCATGAACATTACGGTGAAGACATCAACTTTGAGGAACTTGCCGACACGATTGGAGTAAGCTATTCCTATCTCCGAAGGCTTTACAATGAAAAGCTGAACATGAGCATTACCGACTATCTTAATAACTACAGGATAGAAAAAGCCAAAAACCTGTTAAAAAACAGCAGCCTTACATTGCAAAAAATAGCACAAAGTGTAGGATACAGCAATATTCAGAGCTTTAAACGGTATTTTAAAAAGTATGAAGGAATAACTCCATCCGAGTATAAGAAAATTTAACAATCGGAATATCTGTGTATTCGGGTAGCAAATTTTTATTTTTGATCACCAGGTATTAATTTTGATACTTTTTCATGTTATTTTCCGTGTAAATTACCGTTACCCCGTTCCCGCATCAAAAAAAAGGCCGCCTGATTATTCCAAAATGCCGTTTTTCAACTGTCATTTCGTAAAAAAACTGTCATTAACGGACCGATTCCCGGCAAATGATCAAAAATGAACCCCTTTAAGATTTCTGGATCTTTATCCATGCCATTTTATCCATTATGATAATACCGCATAAATTGTTGTTATTCATAATTGCCGCTCGTTTTGACAACTTGCGGCGCATCGTTGCTGCAAAGTTGCGCTGCACGTTACTCATCAGCAAAAAATTTAAGGAAAGGGTGAAAGGAAATGAACATTAAAAAAACAGGAAAATTACTGTCCGCTGTTTTATCAATCGCGGTCTTCCTGTCAGCAATCCCGTTAAGCTTTGCCGGAAGCATTGAAGACACCGACATGTCCGAATTCAGTCTGATTACCGGTACTGACTTCGAGGATGGTAATGCCTGGGGATTCGTAGCCGGAACCGGAGCAGGTGTTACCGTGCAGGAAGACGTATACGGCAACAGTTACCTTGAGGCAACAGGTTCAGGTAATGGCGGCCGCTCTATAACAAAGGCCCTGGATGTGGCAATAGACGAGTCCTTGGTTTTCATCAGCTTTGACTGGAAACCTGGCGATGTTTCATCATCTTTAAATTCCAGCGAAATATTGTTCAGAGATTCTGACAGCAAACCAATATTCAGGCTTGTCAAAGCCGGAGGAACGAATGGTGAGATTCAATACGGTGTCGGTACAACGGGTATCGATCTCAACGGCAATGTAACGATTGCAGGAGAAACAGTAGATTATGGAATCAAGAGAGACGAAAGCTGGCTGACGGTTAACCTGTTATTTGATTTTACAAGAAATAAGGTATCGCTTAAGGTATGCAACCTGGGTGAAAGCACAGGATTCGAGGGAAACGATATACCCCTGGCTGCAAATAACGGCAAAATAAAAACCATCGCCATTAACGGAAACCGTGCCAGCGGAAATACATTAGGTTTTACCACATGCCTGGATAATTTTTATATTTACGGCAAGACAGTTACCCCGGCACAACCTGCCAATATAGTCTCAATCAGCTCTGATTTCACGAAGTCATATACTTTCCCGACAGGTACGGCAAAAGATTCCATAATATCAAGATTTCCTGGCGAGCTACAGGTTAACCTTGAGAACAATACTGTTGCATCAGTAAAGGTAAATTGGGAGTGCAACAGTTATGATCCGGATACCGCAGGCGAATATACCTTCACGGGCACATTTGTTATCGAAGATGGTTCATATATCAAGAATGATAATAACATATATGCAACAATCACGGTAATTACAAGAGAAGCTTCCCCAATACCCGATATTGAAGGGTATACATATCTTTTCGGTACCGATTTTGAAAACCTTGATGCCTGGGGCTTTTCGGGAAATGCCAGCCCAGGAATTGCAACCGATGACGGAAACTATCTGAAAGCGGGCGTAGAAAACCAGTCGGGTGGAAGAAGCGCAGCAAAAACCTTCGAGCAGCCCGTAAACCATTCAAAGGTCATTATTCAGTTTGACTGGAGGCCCGGCACTGTTTCAACAGGCTCAAACTCCAGTGAAATCCTGTTCAGCGATTCCGCCAACAACCCTATCTTCAGAATTGTTAAAGCCGGAGGAACTAACGGAGCAATCAAATACGATGTTGGTTCAACGGGTGACAACATCGAAAATATAGCTGTTGTCACCGGAGTAAGCACAAATGGCGCGTGGCTTTCGGTTGATGTCAGATTTGATTTTGAAAAAAGAGAAGTTTCTTTTACCGTCAAAGACCGGGATAACCCGTCAAACAGCTTTGCAAAAACAGGTATCAGTCTTATTGACGTAAACCATAAGAATGATATAGGCAAAATGGCTATAAACGGCAACAGGGCGTCCGGGCAGTCATTGACCTTTGAAACAGGGCTGGACAACATCCTGATTTATGGTTCAGGTACACCTGCACCCGAGCCTGATGTAAAAAAGATTGTCTCGATTTTGACCGATTATGAGGATTCACTGACAATTCCTATGGGCTCGGCGAAGAAAGATGTACTCACGCTGTTCCCGACAAGTTTTGAAGTGCTGCTGGATGACGGAGGTAAAAGGACAATTCCGATAACATGGGACTGCGAAGATTTCGACAGCTCTTTACCGGACACTTTTGCTTTTAAAACAACATTTGTCCTGGATGGCTTTGTTGCAGTAACGAACCCGGACAATGTAGAAGGCGTAATATATGTCACACCCGTACCAGGTGAAACAGTTCCCGATATTGAAGGCTTTGTAAACCAGTACTATACCACCTTTGGTGATGTTGTTCCGGTTATACCCGCAAACTGGGGATTTACAACATCTTCGGCCGAATTATCAATCAACACCGACAATATTGCAGGAAACAATACGCCAAAGCTCCAGTTTTCAATCAATAACCAGGCAGGCGGTCGAGTCGCGACCAAAACGCTCGAACCTGCCGCACAGGGAAATATCATACTAGTTAAATTTGACTGGTATCCCGGACCCATTAATGATAAAGGATCAAATCCCAATGAAAACGGCGGTGAATTCAAGATTGAAGACAGCTCTGGCAACACGGTATTTACAATCAATAACACAAGGAATTCGCCACTTAAATTTTCCATCGGCAACAACGCTTTTGTTGAAACCAGCCACACAAATCCCCTGAAATGGTACGGCATTGAAATTTACCTTAATGTATTGGATAAACAAGCCCAGTTTGTCATTCATGATAAGGCTGAAAACATAAAGGACGTTTATGACCTATCCCTTGATGGCGTAAACTTTGACGGAAGCATTAAAAATATCAAGCTCCAGGGTGTACGTACATCGGGAAACAATCTCACATCCACCACATACCTGGATAATTTCGGCATTTATGTTGTCCCGGCAGCGTCTAACACGGTGGCTTATGTTGAAAAACTTCCATATCATCGTGTTTATGTTGGTGAAACCACGGATGATCTATCTTCAATCGGCTTGCCCGGCGAGGTTCCTGTGAGGCTGGTAAGCGGTGAAAGAGTAAACATCCCGGTAGCCAGGTGGACAGTGACCGGCAGGGAATGGAATCCTGAAGAACCAGGGGTTTATACCTTCATCGGAATCCTCGCAGAGACCGACGAATATGATAATCTGTACAACCGTACTGCAACACTTTATGTATACAACCGTCTGCCGGTCCCGGACAATAAACGGCAGGCCGAATGGCTGGACAGAGGAGTAATAGCCCTGTCGTCCGGTGATGGCATATTCATAAGCTGGAGATTGCGTGCAGATGAATACAGCAGCGACGTAAAATTCAATATTTATCGGAACGGAGAGAAACTGAACAGTACCCCGCTATCGGTTACAAACTACCTGGATGCCGGTGGAAAAGCCGATGATACGTACAAAGTTGAAACATTGCTGGGCAGTTATGTCATAAGTTCGGATGAAACAACCGCGTCTGACAGGAATTACCTTTCAATCCCGGTTCAAAAGCCTGCCGACGGTGTGAACAGGATCGGTGAAACATATACCTACAGCCTTAACGATGCAAGTGTAGGCGATCTGGACGGTGACGGCGAATATGAAATAATTGTCAAATGGTATCCGTCCAATGCCATTGACAGCTCGCAAAGCGCTTTAACAGGTCCTACAATTTTTGATGCATATAAACTTGACGGAACTCTCCTGTGGCGCATGGATATGGGATTAAACCTTACTTCAGGAGCACATTACCACCAATTCCTGGTTTACGACTTTGACGGTGACGGCAGAAGTGAAATGTTTATTAAGACTGCAGACGGGACAACTGTTTATGGTGCAACCAACGGAATATTCGACAGCAGCAAGGTTATAAGTCAAATAGGAAAGCCTGAAGACAACGGCAAGTATATAAATGATTCAGGAAAAGTTGTAGGCGGTCCCGAATATATTTCAATTTTTGACGGAGAAACTGGAGAAGTAATTGATACAATAGAATACCAGTTCCCGGTGGATTATAATCCGATCGCGTGGGGAGACGACTGGCACAACCGTTCTGACCGTTTCCTGGCGGCAGTGGCATACCTGGACGGCGAAACCCCCAGTGCTGTGTTCGGCAGGGGTTATTACGAAAAGACCACCTTTGTCGCATACAAGCTTGTGGACGGGAAACTGGTGACCGAATGGATATTCGATACCGACAAGGACGGCAGGCAGTACATGGGTCTTGGAAATCACAACTTGTCTGTTGCCGATGTTGACAATGACGGCTTTGACGAAATCATAGCCGGTGCCCTTACCCTTGATCATGACGGTACGGTTTTATATGCAATGGACGGGGCCATGAACCGTGAAAAAGGCTCACATGGTGATGCAATGCATGTCGGCGCTTTTGACCCCGATTTGGAAGGACTGCAGGTTTTCAGTGTCTTTGAGGATCCTGCCGTTGCAAGCATGCAATACAGGGATGCCGCAACGGGCGAAACTTATATGTCCTATTATGCATCAAAGGACACAGGCCGCGGTGTCGCAGCAAATATAGCATCCGAACCGGGTTATGAATTCTGGGGGGCTGCGGATTTTACAGATGTGCAGAAAGGATCCGGGCTTTACAATGTAAAAGGCAAAGTCCTGGAAAATGACTGGAGGGCTTTAGGCCTGTCCGCCAACTTCGCCCTTTACTGGGACGGAGATCTGCAGCATGAGCTCCTGGATGATATATCCATAACCAAGTACAATGAAAAGACAAAGTCTGTAGAAACCCTTATTGAATTCACCGGCTGCGTAAGCAATAACGGGACAAAGGCAACCCCCACCCTTCAGGGAGACATTATCGGCGACTGGCGTGAAGAAGTGGTCATGCCTTCTGACGACAGCACCGAGCTTAGGATATACAGCACTACAATACCTACCGAATACAGGCTGTTCACTTTAATGCATGATCATGTTTACCGGATGGGTATTGCATGGCAGAATGTGGCATATAACCAGCCGCCGCATATCAGCTTCTATCTTGGCGAGGATATCCGGGATAAAGTTCTTGCCGGAGCAATTGAAACACCAAATATATACTATACCGAAAAAACAGCTCCGTCAGCCCCGGTTAACCTTCGTATTGCGGCAATCGACAGAACAACCGCCACCCTTGCCTGGGAGCCTGCTATAGACAAGTCAATGGTTGAATATGAAATATACATGGAAGAGGTACTAAAGGGAAGAACAGGTAATTTATCATATACGGTTACCGGTTTAACTCCGGGAACCAAATATACGTTCAAGGTCTATGCATATGATGTCAGCGGCAACCGTTCTGAAGCTGCCGCAATTACCGGAACAACGAGCCCGGCTTCGGGAAGCGGCGGCGGAGGCCAAAGCAGACCATCAAGAGAGCCCAATTCCACACCTACCCCTGCCCCGTCTCCGACGGCAATTCCAAGGCAGACCGTCGAGGCTGGCAAACCTGCTTTCAACGAAGATACCGGGGAAGCCTCAGTGAAGCTGAACAAAAACATCATAAAAAATGCCTTTGAAAATGCTGTGCCCGGCGAGAACGGTGTTAAAACCGTACTGATTGAAATACCGGAGGTTGATGGTGCCACCTCCTATACATTAAGCCTTGATGCATCAATCCTGGCCAAAGCCGGTTCGGCGAATGAAAAAATCGAGCTTAAAACACCATTTGCCACTCTCACTCTCTCGGGCAACATGCTTTCAAACTCATATACAAGCAGCTCGGGAGAAATAACCCTGAAAATAGGAAAGGCAGACATCAACAATCTCCCCGATGATGTCAAAAGCGCCATTGGCGGCAGGCCTGTCATTGAACTCGGCCTGTACCTGAACAATGAACCGATTGGATTTAATAATCCCAATTCACCTGTATTGATTTCAATACCATACGAACCATCCGAAGAAGAACTGAAAAACCCCGAAAATATAGTTGTATGGTATATTGACAGTTCAGGAAATGCAGTGCCTGTTCCGACCGGCAGGTACAATGCCGAAAAAGGAACAGTGGAGTTTATTACATACCACTTCAGCAAATATGCAGTGGTACACTCCTTTAAAACTTTTGAAGACCTTGACGGGTATGACTGGGTAAAAAGAGAAATCGAAATCCTGGCTGCAAGGGGGATTATAAAAGGAACTTCGGCAACCACCTTCAAACCAGGCGATAATCTGACAAGGGCTGATTTCACATTGCTTCTTGTCAGGGCATTAGGACTTAATGCCAGGGTGGTTTCAAATTTTGCAGATGTTCGTCCCGACGATTACTTCCATGAAGGAATGGGTATTGCGAAAGCGCTGGGTATTGTAAAAGGCACAGGCAATAATATGGGTAGTCCCAGGGAAGCAATAACAAGGCAGGAAATGATGGTAATGGCAGCAAGAGCGTTAAGACTTGCCAATAAACTTGAAGCAGGTTCTGTTGATGACCTTGAAGATATAACCGACAGGGATGAGATTGCGCCTTATGCCATACATGATATTGCTTCATTGGTCAAGGCCGGAATAATACCCGAATACGAAACCAATACGGTCAGACCCGCTCAGCAGGCTACAAGGGCTGAGGCAGCCAAACTGATTTACAGGCTCTATAATATCCACAATAAATAAACACTGCCTGAAAAAAACCGGAGTAACATGGCTTACTCCGGTTTTTTGGAATTTAGCTTACATTATATATTACTGTCCGGAGGTTCGTTTAACAGCGGGTGATTCGGATGATTTCGCAAAATACGCCATACGCCGCGAGCATATTATCAAATGCTCCATCGAATAGAGAACATCAACAGGCTGACAAAGTTAAAATCGGTTTATCTTGAGTCATACCACGGAGTTTCAGAGCATTTGACAATAATCCCGAAGAAGGATCCGGAGATGGCTATTGCAAACTGGTATCTCCGAACAGCAAGACATTTTATGTATAATAAGTTCTGTGCAATATAATCCACTTGATTTCTTTATCCAACTGTCTTATACTTTTTTTATTAATTATTTTCATCAAAAGCTCTTGCGCGAACTCCATAACTCAGCTGTCATACCGCCTTCTTAGTTATGTGTAATGAGCCTGTCAGTCTGTGGTTTAGCCGCTGAACCCTAAACCGGTTTTCTTTTTGCTGCTTTAGGGTTTTGACTGCATTTTAAAATAAAACAGATGGAGGAAACCATGCTTCATATTAAATCAATTGACGAAGGATTGGAAATCTTTAAAGCCTTGGGTTCTGATGTCCGTATTCAAATAATAAAAACCTTGATTGCAAATAATGGCATGAATATGAATGAGCTCGCATCCGCACTGAATATTTCCAACAGTGCCATGACAGGACATATCAAAAAGCTCGAAGAATGCGGGCTTGTAACAATTACAAATGAATCTTCCGGACATGGCAATCATAAAAAATGCATGTGCCATCTTGATAAGATTCTAATTGAAATGAATTCAAAAGAAGACCTGAAAAACATATTTGAGATAGACATCAAGGTGGGTCACTATTCGGATTACGAGGTATACCCCACCTGTGGATTGGCTTCTTCAGAAGCATTAATCGGCGAAGTGGACGATCCCAGGTATTTCGCCCATCCGGATCGGCTGAAAAGCAATATCCTTTGGTTTACAAAAGGTTATGTGGAATATATAATTCCAAATTTGCTGCCTCCAAAAAACAAGATTGATCAAATAACAATATCTGCAGAACTGGGATCCGAGGCTCCAGGCAGCAATGATGTGTGGCCTTCGGATATACACTTTTACATAAACAACAAGTTCATCGGATATTGGACCAGCCCCGGGGATTTCGGGAATGTTAAGGGTATTTTTACGCCAAAATGGTGGTATTCAAACTGGAACCAGTTTGGAATTCTTAAATTGATAATGATAAACAATAAAGGAACATTTATTGATGGTCTGAAGATATCGGATGTTTCTTTGAAAGATTTTGACCTGGATTTCAGAAGTCCAATCAAGTTTAAGCTGGCTGTTCCCGATAATGCCAGGCATGTTGGAGGTCTCACCATTTACGGGAAGGACTTCGGAAACTATAACCAGGATATAAAGGTTCGCATTAATTACAGTCCCATTGGTGAAGATTAATACCCACATTCATCAATACTCTTCTTCATTCCAGGAAAAATACACAGACTTGTTATATTGATTAAACCGTTGCAACAGGCCGGGAGGTATTGCTTTTCCGCCATACCTCCTTTTTGCCTTGTTACGGCAGATCATTGTTACTATTCAATGGTACTGGCTTGCAATATCCATCTGCAGGTCCTGCTCCGGTATTAATATCAAGTACTCCTGAAACTCCGCAGCATGATTCCGGATAAACCGGTTTTCACTTCAATGGCCTGTCAATGTTCTCTGTACGATGGAGCATTTGATAATACAGCCGAATCACCCGCCGTTATACGAATCTCTGAACGGTAACGGATGATTTCCCTACTTGTCTATAATTAATACATATGATTGACATTACCAGTTCCAGGGTGATATTATACATATGAGTTCATAAACATTATAAATATTTTATATTTTACTGAAATACATACTAATTTCCTCCTTGATTGGATTAAATTCTCTGCCTTGTGATCTACCCGAAAATATCGGGAATAAAATAAAGGATTTTGGGAGGCATAAAGTCATGGCCAAATATGTTATTAATGCCCTGAACAGGAAGAGCAAAATCAACAAAGAGATCTATGGTCATTTTTCTGAGCACCTCGGGAGATGTATATACGAGGGAATTTATGTAGGTGGAAACTCCTCAATTCCAAATACAAACGGAATAAGGAACGATGTAGTTGAAGCCCTGAAAAAAATAAAAATACCCGTGTTACGCTGGCCGGGCGGGTGTTTCGCCGATGAATACCACTGGATGGACGGGATAGGCCCGAAGGAAAAAAGGAAAAAAATGATTAATACTCACTGGGGCGGTGTTGTTGAAGACAACAGCTTTGGTACCGACGAGTTCATGGAGCTTTGCCGCCAGCTTGGCTGTGAACCTTATGTCAATGGTAACCTGGGCAGCGGAACAGTAAAGGAAATGCAGGACTGGATTGAATACATGACTTTCGACGGTATATCGCCAATGTCCGAATTAAGGGCGCAGAACGGCAGAAAAGAACCCTACAGGCTGAAGTATTTTTGTGTAGGCAACGAAAACTGGGGTTGCGGTGGCAACATGAGGCCGGAGTTTTATGCCGACATGTACAGGAGATACCAGACATATGTTCGCAACTACGGTAATAACAAGATCTACAAAATTGCATGCGGTCCAAACAGTGAGGATTATAACTGGACTGAAACAGTTGTGAAGCTTGCAGGAAGGTACATGGATGCCCTTTCCCTGCATTATTATACGGTACCCGGAACCTGGCAATCCAAGGGAAGCTCTACCAACTTCACCGAAGAAGAATGGTATGTTACATTGTTTAAAACGCTCAAAATGGATGAGTTGGTTACAAGGCACGGTGCAATAATGAGAAGATACGATCCTGAAAGACGCATAGGATTGATTGTGGACGAATGGGGAACCTGGTATGATGTAGAACCTGGAACAAATCCAGGATTCCTGTACCAGCAGAATACAATGAGGGATGCCCTTGTTGCGGGAATTAACTTAAATATATTCAATAAACACAGTGATACGGTTGTAATGGCAAACATCGCACAGACAGTCAATGTCCTTCAGTCGGTAATTCTTACCGAAGGCGAAAAAATGATTGTTACACCAACATATCATGTATTTGACATGTATAAAGAACACCAGGATGCAGAACTGCTTGAAAGCTTTATCGAAACCGAAACCATCGGTTCGGGCGGCTGCTCCGTACCCAACCTCCACGAATCCGCTTCTGTTGATGCCGACGGAAAACTGCATGTTACTTTATGTAACCTGTCACTTAGTGAAAGCTACAGGATAGAAACAGATATTATAGGCAAAACGCCTGAAAACCTGTCAGGACGTATATTAACAGGCAAAATGAACGACCATAACACCTTTGACGCACCTGAAAATGTTAAGCCTGCAGTATTTGACAAAATGTCAATTACACAAAACGGCCTGGTTATTGAAATCCCGCCAATAAGCGTGGTCAGCATCACAGTTGAGTAATATTGGAGCAGAAGATGGAAAAACCTTGCAGGACATGTCTGTTTAGCAGCATTGAAAGAGAACAGATCCAAAAAAATATCGAGGAGTATATAAACAGTCTTTCACCGGAAGAAAAAGCCGGTGAAAGACTTTATAAAGAACGCCTTGAATTATGCTCGAAATGCCCTGATTGCCTGGACGGGCTTTGCAGGGTATGCGGCTGTTTCGTACATGCAAGAGCGGCCAAAGCCAGATCTTACTGTCCGGGCATTGCTAAAAAGTGGTAATTCCCTATCTTATAAAATCCGTCCTGATGGGCTTCTCCCCTTCAGGTACGAGTATTCCTTTTTCTCTGCCTGCTTCTATGCATTTCAAAAGCCATGCCATATTGTTCCCAAGTGTCCGCATGGTCTGCATTCCTTCCTCATCCTGTATAACCTCTTCCGGTGTGCTTCCGTGAACCTGGTTCCAGTATTGGGATGAAACCACCGGCATTCCGCTGATTGTGAAATACTTGTTGACTTGATCAAAAGCTGTGGCAGCTCCTCCCCTGCGGCAGCTGACAACTGCGGCTCCGACTTTTCCTTTGAATATCCTGCTTTTTCCGTAAAACACCCTATGCAGAAAAGAAGTCAATTGTCCTGAAGCTGCAGCATAGTGTACGGGTGTTCCAAATACAAAACCGTCTGCCCCGGGGACCTTGTCCAGGAACTCATTTACACAGTCATCAATTATGCATTTCCCTGTTGTAAAGCATTTACCGCATGCCAAACATCCGGATATGGGCTTTGTACCCAGTTGAAAAATTTCGGTTTCAATCCCGTTCTTTTGCAATGTATCAGCAACCTCTTTCAGTGCAGTATAAGTACAACCTTTCGCATGCGGGCTTCCATTGACCAATATTACTTTCAACTTAAAAACCCCTTTCCCGATAATCCATGATTACCTCATAGGAGAAAACCTCTGACTCTGACCATCCCAAAATGAATTTTACCAGTTAAATATTTAGCCAGTCAATGATGTTTACATTAATAATCACTTTATCGTATATGATTTGAAAATAAAGGCTTACAGGCGAAAAGCGGTGAAGATTTTTGTGAAAGAGGATAGTGATTCACTATCCTCTTTTTTCTTTGTAATCGGTTATTTTAGTATTTTCCGAATTCTTTATTGCTTAAAATGATTCTTTTCGGATTATCTTCCGATATTTCAGACGAGCTGTTATTCATATTCGCAGTTGTTCTCATGTTTTCAGACATATTACTTAGCATCCTCATTACACTTGGATCAATATTTTTTATTCCGCCGTAAGAAACCGTTGCGTTTTTTATTTTTCTTAACTTAAATCGTGATACCTGCTCTTTCAAAGCATCAGCCTGGCTGGAAAGCTCTTCGCTTGCTGTAGCGCTCTCTTCAGCCGTTGCAGAATTTTTCTGCACTACATCCGATACCATCATAACTCCCTGATTTACCTGTTCAATGCCTGAAGCTTGCTCATTGGAGGCAATTGCAATATTTCCTATCAGCTCAGATACCTTCGAGACATCATCAACAATTTGATTTAGCGCTTCGGAAGTCTTTCTCGCAATTGAAGTTCCTCTTTCCACATTCTTTATAGATTCTTCTATCATTTCAGTGGTTTCCTTGGCAGCATCGGAGCTTCTTGCAGCCAGATTTCTGACCTCTTCGGCAACAACAGCAAACCCTTTCCCATACTGTCCTGCCCTCGCAGCTTCCACTGCAGCATTCAGAGCCAGTATATTTGTCTGGAAAGCAATATCATCAATAACTTTAATAATTTTAGATATATTATTCGAGGATATATTTATTTCTTCCATGGCTTTCAGCATATCCTCCATCTGCACCCTGCCCTGTTCGGCGTTTCCTCTCGCTATTTCGGCAAGGGAGTTTGCCTGATTTGAATTATCAGCATTCAGTTTGGTCTGTGTTGCTATTTCTTCCAATGACGCAGTAAGCTCTTCAATTGTAGAAGCCTGTTCAGCCGCACCTTTGGACAGATTAATACTTGAATCTGAAACCTGTTTTGCTCCTGCAGAAACCTGATCGGCTGCAGTATTAATATTTGAAATTAAATCATTCAGATTTTCCGCCATTTTATTAAACGCATTGGCCAGTTTGCCTATTTCTTCTTTTGTATCAATTTCAACCTCTACATCCAAATCTCCGTCTGCTATCCTATCAGCAGCAGCCGCAAGTTTTCTCATCGGATTGCTTATTATGCGGCTGACAAATATTCCAAGTGAAATTGCAATGACCATGGCACCTGCAATGACTGCAACCATTGTTACTACTGCCGTATTTGCGGCAGCATCGTTTGAATGTGTCTGATTTTGCGCACCATTAACCTTTAATTCAATTAGCTTGTCAACTGATTCCCTCACTTCATCAGCATCAATCTGCATTTCTCCCTTTGTAAAGGCAAATGCTTCATCGTCCCTGTTTTCCAGGCAAATCTCCAACAGTATATCTATATCTTTTCTAAACTTATCCATCGCCTCTTCAAACATTTGAAAATACTCTAGAACTTCTTCCTGTATAATTGTTTTTTCAAAACTTTCTGCATTTACATCCACATTATTAAGATAAGTTTGCACTTCTTCATATGCTTCACGGATATCATCGGGATCATCATAAAGTATTAAATCTCTGGCATTTACTCTCGCTCTCTGAAACCATCTGGCCATATCTGCCACTTCAGAAAGCGGAACAGTCATATTTTCATACAAAACAGTGTCATTATAATTAATTCTTGTAATGTTTGAAATTCCAATGACCCCTACTACTCCAGAAATTATAGCTACAATTATAAAACTTACAATAAGTTTTACGCTGATTTTCAAATTATAAAACCACCGCATATTATTCTCCTCCTGGTTGTTATCTCATTTTGTTGATTAATGATACATCGGATATAGCAGGCAGTTATGTACCCAGGATATTGTCCATATCCATGTGCTTTTTGTAACTGTCTTAATATCACACTAATTGGTCTGTTATCAAATACGAATTATTAATTCTGATATCGAGGATATCATCTTAAACCATATCCAGAGCTGAAATTTCTGCTATGCTGCTCCCCCCTCCTTTACTGTCCATGAATCTTTTTTTGAAATTTTTTTCTGCTCATGAACATCATTTGTCAATTTTCTAACTGTTTTACCATCTTCTTAAGGTACATCCTGCCAATCATTCTGTCCCTTTCAAAAATGATTTGATGAGATTATGTAAACCATGGCACCATATTACCGTTCATTATATTTAATGGTATAAACTGTTATTCAATTGTATTATTTTGTCGTTTTTTTGATTATTTTGTCGCGGCAGAAATGTCAAAGCAATGTTTGAGTACAGGTCGGGTTTAATGTGATGAGGAACTAAACAGTTATTACTCCCCGATTGGTTCAATGGCAGACAAATAACGCACCATAAGCGATGAACCCGGCTTTAAAGGAACTTTTCCTGGTACCTGGCGATGAAGATATGATATTGTTGCAAGGGCAATGAGTACTTCCTTATCATTCCCACAGCACTCCTACAGAAGTTTCATTGCATTTTCGTATTTACTCATATAAACCACTCCTTAAAAGATTTTTTTGTTTAATTATGTAACCGTAGCCAATGCACTTAGTTTACGATTACGAATACAGCTTTAACCACAATGCAGGACGTACACCGCCTGTACACCTGCCATCACTGGCATTGCCTTTCAGTACATTGTTTCCCTGCATGCCTATGTTTCCGTCGCCATGTATGTATGCAGCCCTGACATTTTAACGGCCGGGTGAGCGCAGCCACCACCACCATGATCCGTTTGCACCACGGAGTTTGGCTATCCGGTTGATGTTGTTTTCATCTTTTCTTTCAAGCCAATATCTTTGATTTTTCCCCCGGTTGTATAGCTTTGAGCGGCTGTCACCGAAATATGTACACACTTCCTCGATACTTAGCAGAAAAATTCGATCCTCCGTATCCTCTCCGCCCCTTGCACCATGCCACTGGTTATCAGGATTTTTATTTAACACCGGAATAATTCTTGACTTTTCTTCGGGACTGAATTTGTCATAGAACTCACCATTAAGATAACTTCTCAGAGAACACTCAGCCCATGTTATATCTTTATAAACGTTATGGTAGGATCGCTGGTCTATTATTTCTTCAGTTACAATCAAAGCAGAACCGTTCTGTAAATCAAGTATGCGCCAGTTGTATTCACCGAATTTTATTATTTCTCCAATTTTATGGTTTTCCATATTTCTTCTCCTTTATCGGGTACAGCAGATCAAGCTGCAAATAATTCATTTCCTTAACGAGAATCCTAAGCTTGCGCAGGACCAGGATTTGCTGCAAACGGTTAATGGCGTTTATGTCATAAGCACGGTAAGCATAATCGTCCTTTCTAAGACTTTGGAATCAGTCCCACCTGCTCATAATAGCGCGGTATTCTTGTGGAAACACCATATTTTCTTGATACCTGGTTATCGTCTGAATCTCCATAAAATAACCCCGTCTTTTTTATTAATTTGATTATAAAGTACGACACGGTGTCAAAGTCAAACAGTTTATAATAGTTTTTATGTAAATTATTGATATTTGACAGGCTATTACTACCTGCAATACAGAATTCAACTGTGTTCATTTACAAAAACACTGTAACTTAATACACGCTCGCAAAAATGAGCAATCATTGAAATAACAATCAGTCCGGTTTCCTGGTATACATAACCCATTCCCAGTGAAAATACAAATGAAGCTGCAATATCAATGGCCAGTTCTTTATCAAACCTTGTCTTCAGAAGAAAAGCCTGCATTAAAATTCCCAAACACCAAACGAGTGCCGTAACCATTACAGCATATAGATTTGATGACGAAACATCTGATAAGCTCAGGATTCCATATATAAATGACTGCATCATCAGTCTTTGCGGTATTTCCATCAGCAATCCGTCCAGTCCCCAAAACAGCAGCTCCTTTCCTTTCCTGCGTATTATTGACTTCTTTCTTGTAACGATTGCTGAGGTGATAACCACTGTCGCTATTGAAACAATAAACACAGTAACATTATGTAATCCATTATTCTGAACAGGATATATTCCCAAAGTTGATGCTATAATGAATACGGGTATTATGCTCGCGAATAATGCATTAAAATATGACAGCCACTGCATTTTTAATCTTTTTGTAATTATTCCGGCAAAGATATTTAATCCAAACCAGATACCGGATAAAAGGAATCCACAAGCATTAAACATAAAATGAACTTCAAAATATCCATAATATCTTCCTCTTAAATCCATATGTGGTTAATGAATTCTCAGGCTATAAACGTCAGCAAATTCAGGCGTTAAATAATACTATTATACCAGTATTTATCACATGTTTTAACAACTGCCGGTATAATAATAAATCATATGGCAGTCCCGGTATTAATCCTGTATCTCTCCCAATAACAACGAACCTTTTGGGTGGTTTTCCTTCTTCAATGAGCCTGTGTCACCATAAATATCCAATATCGCATAAATATTTTCTCACTATGTTCCACAGTGCTTAAACGATTTATTTGAACATCTGTTAAAAATTGCGGAATTAATGTCCTCATCAAAATGTAACCGCATATTGGCTTATGGTGGGAAAACAGCGAACAGGAAAAAAATCGCATAAGCATTGCCGGCTGGAATTTACAGGTAACTATTGATATAATGCCTTGTAGAGCATTCTTGGAATTAAATCGGAGGGTTATTTTATGACAGGGTATCTTGGTAAAAAAGTAAAGGTTGTAATTGACAGGCCTTTAGCGTCAAAACACCCTGAACACGATATCTTTTACACGGTTAATTATGGCTACATCCCTGGTACGGTTTCCGGAGACGGGAAAGAAATTGATGTCTATATTATTGGAGAGTTTGTCCCGCTGAAAGAGTATGAAGGTTTAGTTGTTGCAGTAATACACAGGAAGAATGACTGCGAAGACAAGCTGGTTGTTTCAAAGTACCCCGGCAAGTACAGCAAGGAGCAGATTGAAGCTCTTGTAGAGTTCCAGGAGAGGTTTTTTGATACTGAAATAATATGTCTTCCATCATAATACTACGGTCAATATACAAGGAGCCGCGATTTAAACCGGGATTTGCCGGGGACAAACAAAAACAGCCCCTGCTATATTAAAACAGCGGGGCTCCTTTTAAATCTGAATGCTCATCTGCAATATTCGGTTAGAACAATATAATTCTTAACATAACGTTTTTATTTCTTGTTTGCTGCAAGCCTGATAAAGCCAACATATTCGCCTGCATCCTTTTTAAGAATGGCAGTATCCTGCGGCCAGGGATTTTTGCCTGCCTTGTCCTGCGCTTCCTTCCACTTGACATACAACATACAGCCTTCAGGCATTGTGTCAGCCGCCTTAATGTCAACCAAACCTGTTCTGTCCCATAACTTTTTCCACCAGTCAATCGTATGCCAGCTCCAGCAGTCCTGCCCCCAGAAGTCTTTAAGGTGCTCCGGAACACCATCTTCAAAATCTTTCATCAGCCCTGGCAGCACAATGCCCAATATTCCACCGGGAGTTAAGAATTTTTGCATATAGTTTAAATACAAATCATCTGTTCCAAAGTAGATATAAGAGTCCACACAGATAATTGCGTCAAAGAACCATTCAGCAAAAGGCATATCCCTTGCATCTCCATGAATGGGGTAAATCCTGTCACCAAGTCCTTGCTGCCTTATCCTGTTCCAGTTATCCGTGGCTTCTATCCATAAATCATAAGCCCAGACCTCAACCCCGAACTCTTTTGCAAGAAAAATACTGCTTATGGCTTTTCCACAGCCCAAGTCAAGGACTTTCATGCCGGGCTTCAAGTCAATGGCTTCACAAAGCCATTCTGTAAGCCATAAAGCATTTATTCCCATGGAATTGTCTAGTATCCAGTCCGGATCATACTTGTTGGAAAGGGGAAATCTTTCATCGAAAAGAATATTATTTTCAATACTTATACCCATTGAAAATTCCTCCATTATTACATCATTAACAATAGAGGATTAAAACTTATCCAGTCAAGCCTTTATCCCCTATTATTCACTTCCTCTGCCTGATTTGACGCAATGTACACTTTCACACAAAAAACCCCTTTCAAAATTATTTTCCTTCCTGATTCTACCACAACATTTTGATTACATGCAGTATAATGATTCAGTATATTAATTTTTTCCATGTGATTTCCGTCGGTTGCTTCATACTCAGCCTTTTCAACAGGTGTTATGTTTAGCTGTTATCTTTACCTGGCGGAAAATTTATCCGATCAGATATGACGCGTTCTATAAAAGATGGTAAAATATTGCTTATAATTGCAGGACTAATGTGATATACACGTAAAATATACCAATGGAGGTCAACTATGAACATTACATATGACACAAGAAAGGATTTACCTGTCGATCAACTGTATCATTTGTTCTGTTCGGCAGACTGGGCGGAAGGCAGTCCCGACCCCGACATGTTGAAAAATTTCAACCTCCCTTTCATTAACTCAACCCTTGTAATCTCAGCTTGGGATAATGATCGCCTCGTTGGAGCTGTCAGGGTATTAAGTGATAATATAATCAGGTCGGTAATCTATGATTTGGTAGTTGATCCCGAATATCGAAACATGGGTATAGGTAAAGAACTTGTAAAAAGGTGCATTGAGCATTATCCGGATTCCGAATGGCTGGTTCAGACAGAAAGACATATCTCAGGCTACTATGAAAAACTTGGTTTTAAGACTTATAACGACGTGGTTTTAACCATACCGTCGAAATACCAACATCCGCCTGAATAGGCAGAATCAGACTGGTAAACTGTTTTTCCGTATTTGTTAATATATTGTAATAATTAAAATAAAGAAATGGAGAAGTCGAAATGGATTTATTGGCAAAAATCGCAAAACCCAGGCCTGCAGGTTCAGTTCAAAACAGCGAGATTACCGAATTCATAGGCTCGTACCTGGAAAGCCTGGGATACGGGACAAACAAGATACCATTCAGCTGTAAAGTATGGGAATCGGAGGAATCATTTCTAAAGATTGACGGAAAGCAGTTCACACTGCACGTAAACCCCCATTCGGAATCATTTGCCGGAAAGCGTAAAGCTGTTGTTGCAAAGAACCTGGAGGAACTGGAAAGAGCTGAATGCAAGGACCGAATATTATTCCTGGCAGAGGACCTGGCTCACGAACCATTGCAACCAAAGAATTATCCGTTCTATTATCCGGCTGAACATAAAGCAATTATTGATTGCCTGGAAGCGAAAAACCCCGCTGCAATCATCGCCGTTACAGGGAGAACGAGTATGAGCGGCCTTAAACCTTTTCCTTTAATTGAAGACGGGAATTTTCATATTCCTGTTGCAAGCCTTGACAAAGAGATATTTTCAGAAATAGAAGGTGGAGTACATGAAAAAGATGCGGAGCTTTCAATTGCTTCGCACAACTATAATGCAACGGCATACCAGTTGATTGCATCAAAAAGGGTTCCCGATCCCAAAGGTACAATTGTTATCTGCGCTCACATGGACAGCAAGTACAATACGGACGGTGCACTCGATAATGCATCCGGAGTTGCAGCGATGCTTTACGCTGCTAAAAATATTGTAAACAACAGGTATAACATTGATATTGTTCCGTTTAATTCGGAAGAATACTATGACCCCCTGGGGGAACTTATTTATCTTAATGAAATTGAAAAAAATAATAGAGAAGTAACCCTACTGGTAAATATTGATACTGTAGCACATGCCGGCTCCAAAGTGGCAGTTGCGTCTTTTAATTTTAACGAGAATGAGCAACATGAGTTGGATAATATAATGAACAGCTGCAGCAACATAGTTAAAGGCCGGCCATGGTATGCAGGAGATCATTCGGTATTTGTCTTTGGTGGAACAAAATGCATTTTGATATATGCTTCGGATTTATTTGAAGGATGTTTATCCTACACACACTGTCCAAAAGACACCACTGACCTGGTTGATGTGAAGCTTATTGAAAATGCCGCCGGGTTTATATGTAAACTTGTAAACAGTTATGAATAAAAAAGCCGGAGCAGGTTACGGCTTATGAACCAAGCTTAGCATAGAATGTTACTAAATTGCAGGGGATAATCCATGAATCACGACAAGAATAGCTATTATCAAAGGATGTGATGCAATGGCTCCTGAAAGGAAAATTGATTTTGCCGTTAAGGCATTTATACTTCAGGATGGAAAATTTTTAGCTCTGCATAAAAAAATAATTAAAGATGACTGGCTGGAGCTTCCCGGAGGCAGGATGGAGTTTGGGGAAAGCGCTGAAGAAACGGTAATCAGGGAAGTGTTTGAAGAAACCGGCCTTACAGTAAAACCTGTCAAACTTTTGGACACATGGAACTCGGTTCATGATGATTATCAAGTAACAGGCATTATTTATTCCTGCAAAATTGAAAGCGGTGAATTACGGCTGTCAAATGAGCATGACAGGTATGAATGGCTGACGGCAGACATCACAGGAATTGGTAAACTACATAAGGTTTTCAGGGACAAAATGATAAAGTGGGATTTTACTAACATAAGACAGGGATGAGACATGAGAACCGTCCCCCTGTCTTATATTGTTTGGCTTAATTCTCGGGAACAGCCGTAAACGTGAGCGGTCCTATGACACTGGCTGATGTTTCGGTTCTCGTCAGTTCAGCCGTAAGTGTATAAGTAGAATCAAATAAGGTTTCCGGGCTTTTGGCTTCTTTTTCGTGGAAGCCTTATTATTTATCCTGCATTAAACACTAAAGAATTTAATGGTTGAGAAAGCATTACCAAATGCTGTATAATTTACTTAAGTTACAGGTGCCCGGATATTGGGCGTGAACCATATAAGTTTGCATGATGTTTGTTTTTCACATGAAGATATATATGTCTCCATTCCGGCAGAACATATCTTAAAGACGGTCATGGAGTGATAAACGGAGGATTAAGCATGAACATCGGGATACATAAATTGTCGCCTGAACTTGCAGAGGATTACATACACTTTTTTGATACAACACCTCATTCCGAAAGACCCGGTTCTGACGACTGCAAGTGTTATTGTGTATGGTGGTGTAATGACGATCATGATATTAATAATATAGATTATTTATTATCAAAAGAAAAAAGGAGAAATTATGCCGTCCAAAAAATAAAAGAAAACAAAATACAGGGTTATCTTGCATACCATGACGGCAAGGTTGTGGGATGGTGCAACGCCAATACCAAGACCGATTGCCTTAAATGTTACTGCTGGCGGAGATTCATGAGTGATGTACCTGCTGATGAACTTGTCTCCGGTATTCGCGTAAAATCCATATTCTGTTTTCTGGTTGCGCCGGAGTATAGAAGAAAAGGAATTACAAAATTATTATTGGAACGGGTTTGTGAAGATGCTGCTGCTGACGGTTTTGATTTCGTTGAAGCATATCCGCTGAAAGAATATATTAATGAAGCCAAAGATTTTATGGGACCTGTAGAGTTGTTCAGGAAAAACGGTTTCATTGTTCATGGTGATACCGAAGACAAACTCATTATGAGAAAGCCGTTAAGATAATTTGGTTTTTGAATTAAAAACGCTGTTAATGATTTGCAAAGATAAAAGAAGAAGGAAAGATCAGGGATAGGAAAAAAACAACCGCGGGGAATGGCCACCTGATATAGTTTTACGGAAAGAAGAATTTATATATGCTGAATTATGTTTGGCCGATTGTTTTGATTGTATTATCAAATGTAATTTATCAAATCTGTGCGAAGTCGGTTCCGAAAGGAATGGATCCCCTTGCTTCCCTGACCATCACATATGTGATTGGTGCAGTGGCGTCGCTTATCCTTTATTACGCATTGAATAAAGGGGCGAATATTTTACACGAGTTCGGCAAGGTAAACTGGGCTCCTTTTGTATTGGGATTCGCAATTGTTGGATTGGAAGTCGGCTATATCTATGCGTATAAGGCTGGCTGGCATGTAAGTAAGGCACAGATAGTCCAGGCATCCGTGCTGGCAGTAATTTTGATTTTCGTTGGCTATCTGCTGTATAACGAAGCATTAACATGGAACAAAATTATTGGAATCATCGTTTGCCTGGCAGGCCTTGTAATTATCAACATGTGAGACATTGGGACGGTTCTCGTGTCTCATATTGTCCCGGACGGTTTTCATGTCCGTATTTATGCCTATAATCCCATATCTAGACTACCTGGAAAATATAAAATTTAAGGTAGTCGGTCTCAGGTACATTCCAGAGAATCGGATGATCTGGAGCCTGCTGGCGCGCTTCAATCTGCCTTAATGATACGGAGGCATCCCTTGCAGCGCTTGCCAGCATTTTACGGAATAAGTCATCGGTCATGAAGTGACTGCAACTGCATGTGGCCAGATAACCACCCCGCGGCAACAGCTTCATAGCCTTCAGGTTAATCTCCTTGTATCCCCGGGCAGCGGCTTGCACCGTCTTGCGGGACTTGGTAAAAGCCGGTGGATCAAGGATAATATAGTCGTAATCCCGGCATTTCTGATCCGCCAGTTTTGTCAACAGGTCAAACACATCCTCACACAGAAAATCCATTTTTCCATCCAGCCCGTTACGGATGGCATTTTCTTTTGCCATGTCAATGGCAGACTGTGAGACATCCACGCAAGTCACATGCTCTGCTCCCCCCAGTGCCGCAATCAAACCGAAAGAACCTGTATGGGTAAAGCAGTCCAGTACCCGTTTACCCCTGGCAATCCGGGCCACAGCTGCTCGGTTATACTTCTGATCCAGGAAAAAACCGGTTTTCTGCCCGTTTTCCACATCTACAAGGTATCTGACTCCATTTTCACATATCTCAGTAACAACAGATTCCGGCACAGGCATGCCTTCAGCCCGGTACCAGCCCTTATACTCCGTCAATCCTTCACGTACACGCAAGGCAATGTCATTACGCTCATATATGCCGGCAACGGTCTCGCCCATTTCAGCAAGAACATCCCTAAGGGCGCTGTAGAGCATGTCTTTTATAAGCTCCATGCCAAGGCAGGTAATCTGTACGGATAATATGTTGCCGTATTTGTCAACTGTAAGTCCCGGCATTTGGTCGGCTTCACCATGAATCAAGCGGCAGCATGCAAAATCTGCCCCGGGCATTACGGTTTTGCGGTAATGGATGGCATATTCCACACGGCGGCGCCAAAAGCGCGTGTCAAATACATCGTTGGCATTGCGTGAAATAAGACGAACTGTAATCTTGCTGGCATTATTATAAAAACCTGTACCCATGTATGCGTTTCCGGCAAATACATCCACCAGCCCGCCATTTTGAGGCTCACCCTCTATTCTGCGAATTTCTTCCCCATATACCCATGGATGCCCATCCTTGACACTGCGCTCTGCCTTCGGGGATATTATAACTTTCGGATACTGCCGTTCCTGTTTCATCTTCTTCACCTTTACCTATATAAGAATGATTTTCCGCGCTGATTGTACCATATTTATCACCTGCTTTCAACGCGGGTATTCCCGGGATGATGGAATAAAATACGTTCTGAAGGGATAAAGTATTGATTTTCATGCAGCACCTTGATTCTCCAGGCATGTTCCCATGCTTAGACAAAGTAATGGCATATGAAAGCTTAAAAATGGCTGCAGATCTTTGTCTGCACACCAAGGGACTTATATGTACAAAAATACAATGTTATGTCTAATAATACTCATTGACAAAATCAAAAAAAATTAATAACATATAAAACTAGCAAATAAATACAATTTAAACATACCTTACAAATGACGAATCGGACTGGCCAAAACTACTTGATGAAGACATACGAATACAGATAAAAAATTATATTATATTAAAGGAGGGGTTTTAATATGAAAAAAAGCAATATATTGATATCTTCTTCTGCAGTTATTGTTTTGATTGCAATATTCTTCATAACAGCAAAAATGATAAAAAAGGATTATCTAAAAGAAAAAACAGAAAGAAATTTCGGGGTTTCCCATGTCGAAACAAAGATAACCTCAAACGGGGTTGAATCAACCGATCCCGAAGAAGCAGTTCCGCAACGGGAGGAGTTACTGAAGAATCTTGAAAATAAAGGATACGAAATTAAATACTATGATACCGTTTTTGACAGCAGCATTTCCTGTTATAGAATTTATGCCATGAAGAATAATGAATTTATAGATATTTGCTATGGTTTATCAGAGGAAAATGCGGAACAGGCTTTTAAAGAATTCGAAAAAAAATATGATAAGTATTACCTTATGGCAATGAACGGAACATATGTTTATTGCATCAGCGATAAGATAGTATTTAATGATGCAGGTTTTAAAAGCCTTGCCAATAATGGAATACAATATATTAACCACTAAGACAGGGGGACGGTTCCCGTGTCTCAGCCCCCAGAGAAATAATAAACCTGAAGGCGTATACCATCCAACGACAGTAACTGCCTGAGGGACATCGTCCAGTACTTTAACTTCGGGGTGTTACCTGGAACGGAAAGACGAATTCATAATCATTGATTCCTTAAAAGATTATGTACCATAATAAACTAAAAGGCACAGGGATTCTTTTATGTCAAATTATAACCGAAAAAGAAATGAGACGAAAAAACCGTCCCCGTGTCTCAACCTGATAAGATGAAAGGAATGGAGACTCTCTCTTGTCAAATTATAACCGAAAAAGAAATGAGACAGGAGAACCGTACCCGTGTCTTGTGTATGAAAAAAGCAAAATTACTTTTTTGGAATACTTCCTTAAACAGATATAGTATAAATGCACTGCTTGGTGCTTTGGAAAACTCGTGCGAGTTGTTCGATATCATTGATATAGGCTTTTTTATAAAAACCAATGATATTTATGAGAGTATTGATGATCTGAAAAAGTATGAAAAAGTAATTGTGGCATTTTCATTCTTTACCCCGCAGATCTGGGATGTTAATAACCTGATAACTCAACTCGCACCAATCAGGGATGAACTGGATATAGTTTTTGTCGCCGGCGGGCCGCATGCTACCGGCGATCCTGTAAGAACTGTCACAACACTTGGTTTTGATTACGCATTGCTGGGTGAAAGTGAAGCAACATTTCCCATATTTATTCTACGGATAATTGAAGGGATAAGCCTGACTGGTTTAAAAGGAATCTGCTATAAAGATCATGATGGAAATGTAATCAATACAGGACAGAGCGATCCGGTTGATATTACTAAGTATACACCCGTTTCATTAAGGTTCAGGCGTATCGGCCCTGTTGAAATAACAAGAGGCTGTCCGTACGGATGCTCGTTTTGTCAAACAGGACATATCCTGGGAAGATGTACGCGGCACAGGCCAACAGAACAGATATATAACATTCTGAAAGCAATGAAGACCGAATTAAATGCTTCACATTTCCGCGCAATTACACCAAATGCGCTTTCATATGGTTCGGGTAATGGGGTTGACCTGAATCTTCCCGAGCTGGAGAAGTTATTAATTACCGTAAGGAAGGCTCTTGGGCCGGGAGCCAAAATCCATATGGGGTCTTTTCCCTCCGAGGTGAGACCTAACAATGTAACAAACGAATCAATTGGCCTTCTGAAGAGGTTTGTAAGTAACAGAGATTTAGTCGTCGGAGCTCAATCCGGAAGTGAAAGGATTCTTAAACTGTCACATCGTGGTCATTCTGTCGATGATGTTTATAAAGCGGTTGAGATAATTACCCGGCATGGCTTTCTGGCAAATGTCGACTTTATATTCGGTTTACCGGGAGAAACCGTTGAAGATGCCGAAATGACCGTCAAAATGATGTCTGACCTGGCGGACATGGGGGCACGCATTCATGCGCATACATTTATGCCATTACCGCAAACTGAATTTGAAAATGCCCCATATGGCAGGGTTAAGCACCAAATAAGGAAAATGCTCAGGGATTTAACCCCTAAAGGCATTGTATTCGGTAATTGGGAAGAACAAGCCAGGCTGTCAAAAAAGATACATACTTATCTGGCAAAAGGAATTCTATAGCCATGTATTCAACCATCGTCCAGTCATTTCTGCCTGCATTCTTTTTAAACAACAATTCGTTCGGTATAAGAATGCAAGTTATGTTACAGACAATTCGGGGAATTTGAAATCACCCAAATCACAGTGTAATCCCCTGACAAACAGCGGATCTGTTTCATACTCTTTCATTACGCAGTTTACATCAGACCAGCATGGCATAAAGCCAAACTCAATCCTTTTAACATTGTTAAACGGCAGATACTTGATTAAATCAGCAAAGCAAACATCCTTCAGCGAAAAAACCCCGATAAGTTTAAGAACATCCCCTTTTTGCCGTGCGATAACCATGGTGTCAATCTCCGGAAGTTCGTATATGCAATCCCTGAGATAACCCCAGTATATATGAAAAATATTAATGCAGGCAGTATTCAGGCAATCAAGCTTTTGCGAGAAATTTATACGGTTGTATACATAGTTCCATACCCTGGGATCGTCGTAAACAAGCTTATTCGGCTGAACATTATTATTAATTTCACACTCACAGACAGGCAGTTTCTCGTATATGCGTTCAAAGCCAAACCTTGGATAGAAATTTACTACGCTGTCGTTTGCCGACAGATACATCGGAACATTTTCGTATTTTTCAATAATATGTTCCATTAACACCCGGGATAACCCTCTGCCCCTGTATTCCTTTTTCGTCGCAACAGCCCCGACCGACAGGGCGAAATACTGTTTTTTATTAAACAGTACCTGTGTTTTATAAACGCAGATGTTTGAGACTATCTCCCCGTTGTCTATAATGGAATAGCTCTCATAATTTTCATCCCAGAGGTTTAAATCATACCAAAACCGAAAGTCAAAGAAAACATCCTTTAACAGGTTATTAAGCTTATATTGATACTCCCTGTCATTTCCATTATTAAAGATAATTTGCATAATTCCTCCATGCCTACTTCCTTCTTTTAAACACTGCTATTGCATCCCTGCTGTAACCCTGTCCCGCATTTGATGTAAAACAGGATACCAGTTCCCAGCCCTGCTCTCCCAATTTATTGAGTTCATAATCAAAAGCTTCTGTGTCCAATATTCCCCCGATAAAACCCTTCAACTCAAATTTAACTGTCTTGTATTCCCATCTTTCCAATAATGATTCCTCCCAAAAACAACTTGATATTACCGCACAACAACAATATATAAAACATATCATTTTTACAAAGAACCAGTAAAAACCTAAAACAACATGATGGTATTCATGTGCAAAAACGAAAGGAAAAACAAATTTTTCCGTTCCTTATTCTACCATATAACCATTTTATACTCAACAGAAGGATTCATTATAGTCTATTCAGGCTATTCCGCAGTGAACCGGATTCCGTGAAGCTGAACGCCAAGCGTTTTTACGAAGTAAATTACGCAAGCGTTTTCCGAAATGGAATAATAATGGATCTCGGCGGGGGACTTTATCACAACCCTCCCCTCACAGGGGAAGGAACAAAGGTTTTTGCCGGAAGAGCGTAGTGGTGGAATAATGTGAACCACGGGCTTCCCGGCATTACCCTTACAGGACTTTCACCTGGCAAGTGTAGTCCAGCTTCGCTGGACGCACGATATAAGAACAGGCGGTTCAACGTGAACCGCCTTGATATGTTAATCTGTTTCATGGCTCAGTCATCCGTGTAAGATTCGTTGGGCTCAATCCAGGCCTTGTTATCGCGCCAGTCCACATCGAAATCGAACAACCTGGCAATGTCACGAAGTTTGATGAAGTTATTGCCGCCGATTTCATAGGCGGTCAGACCTGTAACCGCTGCTCTTGTTTCGCCCCAGACAAAGTTGGTGGTACTGAGTTTTGCGATTTTATTGTCTTTGCCGATTGCGGCAAGTTCGCCGCCTACCGGAGTATATGCTCTGTGATTATACAGCTTCGCTTTACCAAGTAAAAATCCTTGAGAACACTGCGTTCCAAGGATTTTCTATCCGGGGTGGCAAGCTATAAGACAAATAATTGAATCTGAATAGAATAGAAGTAATTTTTATCTCTGAACCTAATCTGAACGAAACATAAAATCCAATCAATGTGATTCAGGTGGCGAGCCTTCCTCATTAATCTGTAAAGTCATACATTCAATGATTGCTTTAATTTGGATTATTAAAGCTTGGTGGCTGTGGGTTATCAGCATTAAAGAACTGGCCACCCGGTGCAGAAAGATTGAAATACAGCTTAGAATCTTTTGTAATTCCCCAATCTTTTAATGAACCGGTATCCTGAATCCTGTTAAACGCTTCTCTGAACATAGTATTATGGGCTTCTTCACGATTTAATAAAAAGTCGATTGTATCCCTTACGCCTTTATCGTTGATTTGCCTATAGAGATATTCGTAAACAACTTTTGCTCTCTGCTCTGCTGCGATATTGGATAATATGTCGGCCGCAAGGTCACCGGTCTCATTTATATAGGCAGCAGTCCATAAATAGCCTGATGCATTGCTTAGCACAGGGGTAAGTCCTGTTAATACGTGTGCTTCTATATTACCAATTGTGGCATTCTTTGCATCAGGTACATGACCGTTAAGCATGTTTATGGTAGTAGCAACCATTTCCATATGGCTTAATTCCTCGGCAGCAATGTCAAGGAATAAATCCTTGATTTCAGGGTCCTTTATACGAAAACTCTGGGAAAGATATTGCAAAGCTGCTTTCAATTCGCCCTGAGGCCCGCCAAGTTGTTCCTGCATCATGGCTGCATAATTTGGGTTTGGTGCATCTACTCTGACTTCATGCAGAAGGTTCTTATCATGTTTAAACATAATTACATCCCCTTAGTGAATTTTGTGTTTTTATTAGCTTTAGCTTATTTATGTAAAATATTCTTTATTTTATCGCTATTATGGGGTGTTGATACATTTTCCTGTTGCCATACTACGTATAATTCTGAAATATAATCTGCACAAAGAGGGGAATATTGCTAAATTATGTCTTTGAAATATTTCACATGTTGTTGATTTGCAGATGATATGAATTGTTTAATCCGGGAACAATTTTATTATGCACCCAAAGAATTGAACACCACAAATGTCTGGTTCTTTTATTAGTTCCGTGCTATTCCCAATGATGCCTTATAATAGTAGTGTTCAAGCTTTAAAAATAATTTCATGCCAAGTGCCTCAGCCAGTTTTATTGAGGGCAGGTTAGAATGAACAACCTGGTATTTAGGTATATTTCCAGCCTTTAGTATCTCGTTCAATGCCGCTTTTACAACTTTTTTGGCATGCCCATTTCCCCTTTCATTTTCAATTGTATGGACAGCACCAACTTCCCAGATATTGTAACAGTTATGAAAGATAAGGCATGTACTTATTGGTTTGTTATCTTTATAAATAGAAAATGAACTTGCTCCCTTGGCAAAGTATTTTTCAATGTCACTTTTGGAATACCCGTTTTTAGTCCACAACAGCAGGAGCCTTTCATCTATGCAGGCAGATTTTATTACACCAGGGTAATTTTCACACTCATCAAGGCTTTGGCAGGAATAAGACAATTAAGCTTTCTTCCAAATGAGAGGAAATTGTTTTTCAATGACATCCTTGTAAATTGGCCTGTGGATTTTAAAAATTAAATCTTTATCGTTTGGGATTTCTTTCATAAGCTCAGGGATTATCTGTTCATCAGAACTGGCTAAATATACTACATACTTGGCTTCTGGATACGTCGCAGTATCAAAAGCAGAGGAAGCAACAGGGAGCAATAATACAATACCCCAAATACTATCCTGCTCAATTAACCTATACTCTATGGAATTCTCATATTCCTCAAGCATTTTTAAATGGCTTACATGCATTAATCTTTCCGTATCCAGTATACTCTAATTATCCCCTTCATTAACATACCCTCCCTGAAATAATGAGCATTTGGATATCTGACATTATCATAGGTTTTTTAATATTACATTAAAATTAACCGATATTTCGCTCACGCTCCTTTGCTATCTTTATGAATAATTATACATTTTTATGTATATATATGCAATGACGATTTCATAATTCTTAAATGCCTTTGGTATACCACTAAAATACGTGCAAAATATATTGAAAAAAACTATGTACTTTCCGACACAAATGACCACAGTTCTTGCCAATAAAATACATTCTATCGATTTTATACTCAACACAGCTCCAATATGCTATAATAAAAAATGTTTCGCAAAATGATGCAAGGGATGAGAGCATCCATAAACATCCATAACTTCGGAGCAAACTTTCCGCAAGTCGGATGATTGTTGCAATGGAGAGCTCTCACTGTTGAATGCATCGTCATACTGTAGGCAGCTTTTACCTTTCTACGGATTATGACGGAAATTTTGGCTTAACATACTACCATGGATTAAGTATAAGTAGAGGGATATATGAACATTACAAATTTTATCGAATTGATATCCGGTGTAGCCATTTTTCTTTTTGGTATGGTACTCATGGGAGAAGGCTTAAAACAGGTGGCAGGAAATAGACTGGAGGTTATTCTTTACAAGCTCACTGGAAAACCATTAAGAGGGCTCCTGTTCGGGGCCGGAATTACCACAGTAATTCAATCTTCATCAGCTACATCGGTAATGGTTGTCGGCTTTGTAAATTCCGGCATCATGAAGGTCAGACAGGCTATTCCCATCGTGCTTGGCGCAATTTTCGGCACCAGCATCACAGGCTGGGTCATCTGCTTATCCGGAATCGATGCCGGTTCAGGACTGCTCACACTGTTCTCTTCTGATACGCTGACCTGCCTTGCCGCATCGCTACCATTACCGACTTTGAGCGCATTTCCGATCATGCAGTCAACCTGGCGGAAGCTGCGAAAGAAATCCACGAAAAAGAAATATGCTTTTCAGCCGATGCAGAACATGAACTGCAGATAGTTAAGAATGCGGTAGCAGAAATTGTTACAATGACAATTGATTCTTTTGTTAATAATGACTTGGATCTTGCAGCTAAAATTGAGCCATTGGAAGATTTAATAGACAGTCTATGCACAGAACTGAAGCTCCACCATGTCCAAAGACTGAAAAACGGCATGTGTTCCTTCAACACCGGTTTTGTATTCAATGATATAATGAACGATTACGAACGTATTGCGGACCACTGTTCCAATATTGCCGCAGCGATGATTGCGCTGGAGTCAAATTCCTTTGACAGACATGAATATCTTGAGAGCATAAAGACACTGAAAAGTGAAACCTATGCTAAGTATTTTGATGAATACGCCGGCAAGTATATACTATAAAAATGAAACAAAAAGCAACAGAAAAGCTGCTGAAGGATTTAAGGAGCATGGCATCTATACATTCAAATATGTCCCCTGTACTCCCGTGCAGCCAATGTAAACCTCCTGCGCCGCACATATTCCACCGGTGAAACACCAGGAAATAAAAAAATACGGTGGTGCAGGGTTTATAGCAAAGATGACTATCTTAACCGTAAACTATCTTATAAGTTAAGTATCAACCCATCATAAGCTATGTTATAGTTGTGTTTACTTGCATATTTGACAAGTTCTGAATGTTCAAGAATGCCCTCATGAGATAGATGTGTCGCAAAGATTTGACCATTATTCTTCAGCAAGTTATTATTAATTATACGCTGAACATGATTGATAAATTCATTTGCAGCCAGGTGATCTCCGGGTTTTGACTCAAATCCGGTTCCATAGGTATGGTCAAGAATTACTAAGTCGAACTTCATTCCTGCAGTATTGAGGTGCTCCCATACTTCATCGAATATGACGGATGTATCTGTCGCATAAAACAGACACTTATCATTATATTCCAGGGAATATATCAGACAGCCTTCTTGCCTGGAGCCATGATTTGCAGGGAATCCTGTAATGACATAGTTACCGATGGTATATTGCTTGTAGGGGATTATCGGCATTAGCTTTATCCTGAGGTCTGACTGGACTTTATTATTGAATATGCTGCCATATCCGCATCTTCTCCCTATAATAACGTCCATCATTTCCAGGGTCTGCTTTGATCCGACGATATGTAAATCCTCAAAAATTACACTTCCATAGTCGATATGTCTTGATATTATTATCTCCGGGTCAAAATGGTCTTCGTGGCAATGTGTTTGCAAGCATGTTGAAACATTAGTGATATCAATATTGTGGGCATACGACGAACTCATTATATCAGGTCCTATATCAATGATCATATCACTATTTATAAGAGCTGATGACCTCTTTCGTAAATTCTTTCCCCTGATTCTCCGGGCATCCACACAAACCTTGCATTGACAGAATGGCAGTGGCATCGACGGCGATGCTGATGTTCCAAGGAATTGTACTTTCATTATCGACTCTCTCCATCCATTCTAACATTACTACTTGTTACTCAGAATGATAAAATGCTACAGTCGCTTGATCTGCAATTCCATTCCATTTCACTAAGTCAGGTTTCTTATTATTCCTGATTTTATCATATTAATTTATTTAATGATCAATAGAATGATTTATTATAATAATTCTATATTCCATCAACTTTGAATACAAAATTGCAACTGTACCTTATAAAAAACATCTGCATTCAGTTATAGTCAACCTCAACGGGGACGAAGAAAATGGTTCAAAGCCAAGTTTATTATAGAATTTTTGTGCGGGTAAATTAACCTTTAATACTTTAAGATTAATTTCAAGGTTTTCCTTTTGGGCATTATTGATTATATCCGAAAAGATTAAAGTTCCTATTCCTTTATGTTGATATTGTGGCATTAATTGAATTTCATCTATTATGATTGAAGTTTTTTGTTTATTGAATGAAATAATCCCAACATCTTCATTTTCTACAACAATAATTCGTAAATCTAATATCTGAAAATATTCTTCAAAAAAAGTCTTTTGAAATTCTTCGTTCCACGCTCCCCATGTTTTTACTACATAATCTTTCATATTTGTTTTATTCAAATTATAAGCAAAACTGTAATCATCTGTTGTTGCCTTCCTTAATGTATACATTTTATAACACCCCCATAGATTAATTCTAATTATTTTACCAAAAAATAGAATGAAATAATATCCGAAAAAATGAGAGATATTTTTAAAATAGGGTATATTATGTCAAAAGAATAATTTTGACAAGATAAAGGAGGTGGTTGCATGGCAAACATGAAAGTACCCAATAGATTATCCAGGGAAAAAAGTCCGTATTTATTACAGCATCAATACAATCCTGTAGACTGGTTTCCCTGGGGGGAAGAGGCTTTTCAAAAGGCGAAAAACGAGAATAAACCAGTCTTCCTATCTATTGGGTATTCGTAAATGCTGTTAATAACCGACTTGCCACTGGTGCCATGTGATGGAGAGGGAAAGCTTTGAGGATGAGGAAGTGGCCGAGCTTCTTAATAAATATTTCGTTGCTGTCAAGGTTGACCGGGAGGAACGGCCGGATATTGATCATATTTACATGACCGCATGCCAGGCAATGACAGGCCATGGCGGCTGGCCTCTTACGATAATAATGACTCCTGACAAAAAACCCTTCTATGCAGGCACATATTTCCCGAAAAAGGACCGCTATGGCATGCCCGGACTTTTAACCATTCTGGACAGTGTGCGAAGAGCATGGGCAACGAAAAGAAATGAACTGGATCTAATCGGAAACCAGGTTGTAGAATCAGTTTATTCTGAAGACTATTACGAACATGAATTGCCGGATGAATCAATTATAGAAAAAGCTTATAAGCAGCTTGAACGTTCATTTGATCCTGAATATGGCGGATTTGGAAATGCACCAAAGTTCCCAACTCCGCACAACTTGCTTTTTCTGCTCAGGTACTGGTATGCTGCAAAAGAAGAAAAAGCGCTGGAAATGGTTGAAAAAACCCTCGATTCGATGTATAAAGGCGGAATTTATGATCATATAGGTTTTGGCTTCTGCCGTTATTCCACCGACAGGAAATGGCTGGTACCCCATTTTGAAAAAATGCTGTATGACAACGCGCTGCTTTCAATGGTTTATGCCGAGGCATTCCAGGCAACAAAAAAGGATCAATATAAAAATGCTGCAGTTGAAATAT
>Ga0134097_1000237_pt1 | contig 67395 bp, 53 predicted proteins | sample 8_3taG_FD_94450 | JGI IMG/M metagenome (GOLD analysis project Ga0134097, IMG submission 94450) | Switchgrass degrading microbial communities from high solid loading bioreactors in New Hampshire, USA - 8_30_10_142_A2 metaG | ecosystem: Engineered > Bioreactor > Semi-continuous > Anaerobic >... | reverse complement strand
TATACCCTCACAAGCCCTATGTACCGTGCTCTTCCTCACGAACAGAAGGATATCGTTGATACTACTCCTTATAAGAGGGCTACCCAAGAGGGAGTAGTTGACGGTATGCCTTATGTCGTTGCACTGAAGCCAATGGAGGTTATCGGCAACGGCAAGGCGAAGGCTATGGGTAGTGGTTTGATGGTGGTAGAAAACAAGGAAATCGGACCGATTAGGGCTGGGGATAAAGGGTTTATTGCCCTTGTAAGGGTGAAGATTGCCAATACCTCTAACGAAACGATGAACATTGATAAACTTCTCCTCTCACATGCTGATGATAAGGTCGATGTTCTTCGTAAAGAGGATTTGGCAGCCCTTGGTGATAAGGCATTGCCTTTCACTGTTGAGCCTCAGTCCATCGTAGAAGGATGGGTTCCTCTCAAGGTTGAGAGTGGTCACCACTTCTATGGAGTGAACATTTATAGCAACCTTGGGATTTTCATCATTGGAGACATCCAAGGTTATCCGATTTTCTAGGCCGTTAACACTGAGCCGAAAATTGCTATACTTGCTGCTTCAGATGCTTATGGTCCCGATGATGTAGGAGCTAATGTTATTGAATTACAAAATATTATTAATAACTTAAGAGAAACGAACTAATAGAAACAGATTACAAAAACAAAGGCTTGCCAGTCGGCTCCTATTCTGTGAGGAAAGAAAATTATTTAAAAATAGTTATAATAATAACACACGGGGGAGTTGAAGATAACCTTTACTCCCCAGTGTGTTATCATAAGATTTAAACTTTCTGCCAACCTCAGACGGCAAACTTTATACGAATTCAACCTTTAATTGCTCCTGCCACCATGCCTTTAATAATTTGCTTGGAAAATGAAACATAAAGCATAAGAGCCGGAAACATCGTAATAGTCATAGCTGTCATCATTTTAGGGTAATCAATGCGATTTTCACCTTTGAACCTTGTCAGTGCCAGTGAAATTGTATACAGCTTCTCCTTGTTAAACAGGATCAATGAATAGCTGAATTCATTCCAGCAGTGGAAAAATGCAATAATACCCGCTGTAACCAGTACCGGCGTAACTATGGGAAGAATAATGGAAAACAGCGTTCTTGAAAAACTGCTTCCGTCAATTGCAGCCGCTTCTTCCAGTTCCTTTGGAATTGTTGACACATAGCTGTTAACTAAAAAGATCGTAACAGGCAGTTCAATAGAGGCTACAGGCAGAATAGTTGAATACCATTTATTAGTAAGGCCTATAAAAGAGAACATAATATATGTGGGTACCAGCAGCGCATGAATGGGTATAAATAAATTACTGACATAAAATCCGAACAACGGCGAACGTAATTTAAACCGGAACCGGGCAAAAAAGTATCCATTCGTAAACCCAAAGAAAAGAACCAGGAACAAAATTATTGCCGTATTTCGCAGTGTATTCCATATATACAGACTAATAGGCGTTGTTTCAAAAACATATTTATAATTTTCCAGATTGAACGATTTCGGCAAAGCTATAATGCTTGCTTCAAATTGAGCGCTTGTCTTCAAAGTAGATAAAAACAGCCATATTACCGGTATAACACATGAAATTGAGAACAGGATGGGGACTATATTCAGGAGGATAATTTTAATATAATCACCTAAACTTTTTTTCATTCCTTTCATTATTGAATTTCTCCCTTCTTGTTTGACAGTATTAACCGGCTTAAAAGGAAAATCGCTGCGGTTACTACAAAGATACAGACGGACAAAGCGCTGCCATAACCTAAATTCATTTCGTTAAAAGATATTTTATACGTATAAACTGCTAAAACACTGGAGGCATATCCCGGACCCCCGTTCGTCATAGCGATAATATGATCAAAAACTTTCATGTTGGCTGAGATACAAAGCATAACACAAACGGAAAGTGTATTTCTTATTAAAGGCAGCGTAATTGATATTGCTTTTCTGAATCCTGAAGCGCCGTCAATCTCAGCCATTTCATATACACTTCTGTCAATTGATGTCATCGCGGAAAGGATTATGACTAAATGGAACCCTATGTACTGCCATATTAACGGAATACACACAAAAAACATTACGGTATCCGACTGGCCAAGCCATGGCTTAACAATATCGGCGTAACCTAAAGCACGCAAAAGATAAGCGATCATTCCGTATTGATAATCGAAAACCATTGACCATATGTATCCAACTACAACAGCTGAAAGTGTTACCGGAAAATACATAACTGTTCTGTGCAATCCTGCGAATCGAATATACCTGGAGTTCAAAAAACAGGCAAGCACAAACGCAATTCCAATTTGACCAATCAGGCAGACTACTATCAGAAATAAGTTATTTTTCAGAGACATCCAGACATATTTATCCGCAAAAAGAGTTTTATAATTATCAAGACCTACAAATTTTAAATTTTTAATGTTGCTGAACTTATAGAAACTAAATGTTACTGCCATAATCAGCGGAACAATCAACATTCCGAAATAAACAAGAAAACTTGGAAGCATATATGCTGTCATCACCAGTTGCCGCGGCTGCAATCTCTTGTTTAGCATCTCAATAAACCTCCGTAAAATCACCTGAATTGAAAATATAGAGCGTTTGTGAAAAACGCTCTATATTTCAGTTTACCATATTGCAAAACTCATTCAATATTAGGGCAATTGTGCTTCATATGCTCTTTGGATTTCCGCAGCACATTCCTTTGCAGTAATGGATCCGGAAAGAAAACTTGCAAGCGAAGCATCAATGGTTCTTGCGACAGATGCATGCAGGTTATATGTTATTTGCGGTACATTCTTATGAGAATTCATAACAGCAAACATATCCTGCTGCATCGGCTTCAAACCGGACATATCCACGTTAACTTCTACCGGCCCCATTTCTCCGACTTCTGCCATATACCTGCTGTATCTGTCAGTTCCTAAAAATTGAAGGAATGCAATGGCAGCCTGCTTTTTCATCTCATCTTTAGCTACTTTTACATTAAGACCAAACCCCTGAGGAACCGCATAATCAACGGTCGGTGCTACACCGGTGAATGTCGGTACAGGAGCCACGCGGATTATATCAGCAATACCCGGGTTTTCTTTATCATGTGCTTTAATTGAACCTGCGACCCAGCTTCCGCTGATATGAGCACCCGCTTTTCCTTTTGCCAGTTCTGCAACAGCCCACTGATCGTCCGCTGAAATAAAATCAGGATTCCATAACGGGCGCAGAGTAGCGAATTTTTCCAGAGCTTCCACGAGGCGATCATCCGTAAAACTCGCTGAACCGTCCTTTGCGCCGATTGCTTCCACCCATTCTGTGCCGCATATCTCATGCATGATAGCATTGAAATAAGAGGCCAATGCAAACCAGGACAGCTTATTTGCAAAAAGAATAGTCGGGATTCCTTTGCTCTTGAAAAATTCATTTGCTTTCAGTACTTCATCCCAGGTGCTCGGGAATTTATCATAGCCGGCTTCCTTCCATAATTCCGAATTGTAATACATATAGTTATATGTTGTGTACTTGATAGGAACGCCGTAAACAGCACCATTATAGCTGAATGTCCTCAAATTATCACGGTAGAAGTTTTTGTCGAAATACTCGGTGACATCCAAAAGCATGTTATCCTCTTTAACCGCATCAAACACCGCATTATTAAGATAAACCACGTCCGGCAATTCGTCTGAAGCGGCAAGAACTGTCAACCGTTCGAAAACTTCACTTGAGCCCAGTGCCGTCACATCCAGTTTAACATTGGGATGAGCTGCGGCAAATTCGTCCTGTACACGCAGATACATTCTGCTGCTGGCAACGGTTACAGCAGTTTCTGCAGTATGCTCATGTATAATGGAGAGATGGATTTCTTCCTTGGTCCAGTCTTTCTCTCCGGAGGCTTCAGCAGATCCGCCCGTTGATGAAGCAGGCGGGTTTTTATCCTGCGAAACACTGCCGCCTGAAGTCGAACATGCGGTCGACGCAACAATAAGGCACAACACGATAAGTATTACTGCGCTTTTCTTTAATCTTTTCATGTCCTTTTCCCCCCAAATTTTATTTTTTATTTAATTATGCTACTAAAAATCAAATTGAAAAACCTTTTTAATTATCATTTATTGTGTAAATATATGAGTAATACGGAAATTATGGGATGATTTTTGTAGTAATGTCTTTATTCTTGCACTTTATTGTTATATTGACATTTAATCGTAAGAAACATTGTGATATAATATAGAAGACTTTTGCTAAAATACAAGATTAAATTGCATATGAATACATGGTTTTATACGGTGCTGAAAATAAAAATAAAAATTTATACCGGGTGAGAAAAGCGAGCATTCTTAATAATATTACAAAAGATGAACCTCCGTTTCGCATCAGTATGTTGCGCGCACCTGCTGTTAACAAGGCTGCAAGTTAGAATATTGTGGGCTTAATGAGTTTAAAGGAAAATTACTACTCGCCTTTGCAGCCTGGTGTAAAGAAATCGTGGGCAATTTCTTTTTAGTTGTATGTATGACCGGGGGGAATCTTTTTTGATTAAAAACCTCAGCCTAAAAACAAAATTTATTACAAGCAATATTTTGGTTGGTTTTTTTCCTTTTGTAATAATTGCTGTCATTTCATTTGCATTCTTATCCTGGGTATCGGAAAATGAGAGAAATATTTCTATATATTATAATGTTCAAAACGTTGCTGACACGCTTGATAATACCATAACAAATTGTAATGAAATCTCCAAATTTATCATTGGCAATGAATATGTCCGTGCTTTTTTAATTCCGCAATATGAAACGAATTCTGCGCTTTATACTGAAACATATAAAAATGCAAAACAGGCACTCAGCGGATTACCCTTTGGTACCACATCCATTAAGGGAATAGGAATATTCAGTACCGACAGGCAGAGATACATTATTTCCGGTTCATTGACACAGCTAAGTTTAACAGATGAAGAATTAAAAAGGGCAATTGAATTAAAAGGCGGATGGTTTTGGAGTGTCAGTAACAATCAAATGGCCATATGTCGTTTGCTCCGGGATAAAACAAATGTCATTTCAAGTTTGGGAATAATTAAAATCGTAATTGATCAGGATTATATTGGAAAATTTTTTATTTCAGAGAATGAATGGATAAACCCATCTTTTGTAATCCTTAATGTTTGGGATCAAAATATTTTATATGGAAACACCGAAAATGAATATGTCAGGAATTTTCTTGAGACAAAATACAGTATGGACTCGCTTATTGGAAACAACCGCGCAACATTTTTTTATGAAAAGGAGAAACAGGGAGTTTATATCACGCCGTGGCTTCTGTCCGATCAAAAAACAATATTGGTTGGGATTACACCCGCTGTAGGATACCAATATTCTCTGATATTAAAAAGACTTATGATCGGTGCTATTCTTCTTGCTGTTATGCTTGTGATTGTACAGCTGATGCTGTTCCGCCGTTTAATTCTTAAGCCCTTAAACAAGCTTGGAACTCTCATGAAGTCCATTGAGTCGGAAAACTTTTCGGCACATTTTGAAGTCCGTGGCAATGATGAAATTTCAGTATTGGGCAACCAATTCAATATGATGTCGGATAAACTGAGATTTCTGTACAATGAAGTTTATTACAGCAAGTTACAGATGAAAAATGCTGAGATCAAAGCACTTCAGGCAGAAATCAATCCACATTTTTTATTTAATACATTAAATACAATTTACTGGACGATAAAAACAAATGAGTTGGAAGCCGCCGGGAAAATGGTTCGGGATTTGGCAGCTATATTCAGACTCACCCTATATCATTCCAGCAATGGACTGGTTCCGCTCGAAGTAGAACTTGAACACATCTTTAACTATTTAAGTTTGCAGAAAGCACGTATGGGTGAACGGCTTATTTATTCCATCGAGATAGAAATAGCGCCGGAGCTCCGTAAGCGGTTACAGGTATTGAAGCTGGTTTTGCAGCCTTTGGTGGAAAATGCGATCATACACCATGAAGGCGACAATACACCTATTGAAATTCTTGTCACTGTATATGAAGCAGAGAAAGACCTTTATTATATGATACATGACAATGGCACAAACGCCGATTTTGACAAGATTAACAGGATTCTTCACGACCCTTCTTACGCATCATACGGCTCGCACGGCCTGGCACTGCGAAACACGAACGAAAGAATTAAACTGAAATTTGGAGATAGTTATGGAATCACCTGTACTTCTCCGATTGACGGCGGCACGGCTTTTGTCGTAAAAATGCCACTGCAATACATTGATAAAGAGGGGGACAATAGTTATGTACAAGCTGATGATTGTGGATGATGAACCGATTATTATCCGGGGACTGAGAGAATATGTTGATTGGGAAAAATATAACATTACAATTGCCGGAGAAGCGGAAAACGGCATGAGTGCCATAAAAAAGGCGCTTATAATTCAGCCCGACATTGTCCTTTGCGATATAAAAATGCCTGTTGCAGACGGTATCGCTTTTGCCAAAGAGATGCACAAGATGCTTCCCTGTACTAAAATTATCTTTCTTACCGGTTATTCAGAGCAGGAATACATGCTCGAAGCAATAAGAAACAATGTTTTTGACTATATTATGAAACCTGCGACAGCGGAGGAAATAATAAAAGCTGTCGTCAAAGCAAGGGACGAAATAGAACAGAATTTTATACAAAACGGCCGTTATCTTAAAATTGACAATTTTTTGTCCGAGAATCTGAAATTGCTTCAGGAAAACTTTGTAAATCAGCTTCTTACTACGAGCATGTCACCCGAAAAGATCCGGGATAATATCGAAACACTTTCATTGCCTCTTCACGGTCCCCGGTATCTTTTTCTTATGATGTACGGTTATCCAAGCAACAATTGGATGCTCGTGCAAAAAATACAAACGGTTTTCGCGAAGTTTGATCCTGTCATTACTCAAATTGCAAAAACGAAAATAGTTTTTACTATTCTCAACATGGATCAGTCGTATACTTTTGATGATTTGGCAGCGCAATATGAAAACCATTTTTTGTGCAGCGACCTGGTTGCCGGTGCGGTGATCTGCTCAGAAATAATGTCGGATATAAATGACTTTAAAAAAGTCTTTTCCGATAGCTTTCCCGCGGCGCAAAAAAGTATTTGGTTTCCAAAAGGTCAGTTCATCCGTGCAGCAGAATTATCTCATATAAATAGTAATTTATCTTCCGATATTTCAAACATGAAAAAAAAGCTGTTTGATACAATCCGGGGAGGTTTGCCTAATCAGATTTCAGAGTCCGCGGAGGCTTTGTTTCAGGCACTTGTAAATGAAAAGATGGAATTTCCGCGGTTTATAGAAACAATAAACCAAATTTTAAATACTGTCAGCATACTTTACAACAATGATGGAAACGTTTATATCCAGGAAGACCAATATAATATAGCGGAAATACGGAAACTTTTTCTTGAGCGCTGCAAAACTGCATGCCCCAGGCAGCATAAATACGGCGGAGGACAATTAGGCAGAGCGCTCAGATATATGGAAAAAAACTTTTCATCCGATATTTCTCTTGAATCAATGGCGGCTGATTTATACATATCCCCAACATATCTTTCAAAAATCTTAAACGAAAAAACCCATTTGGGTTTTTATGGCTGGCTGCACTATTTTCGCATTCAAAAGGCATGTGAACTATTGGCGGAAACAAATCTCTACCTGTATGAGATTGCTGAGAAAGTAGGATATAGCTCTTACAAAATCTTCTCAAAATACTTTCTCTCTTTAACCGGTTTAACAGCCAAAGAATACAGGGATCAGTATCAACAGGATAGTATAACCTGAATGGCCTGTCATCTTCTAATTTCTTTTTTTCAACTTAATTTATCCGCCTTTTATTCATTCAATACACCATCAAAAGGTGTTTTTTTTCTGCCGTCTCTGCGAGTTTTCTTTATTTTATATAATAACTTTTTGCGATTTCTTTGTATTCGTAAAGCAAAAGCGAAAAAACAAAAAAATATCGAACAAATGTTTGCACAATAATAATATTCTGTTATAATTATTATTATGCAACGGAGCACGTTAACGAATTCAGGGTTAAAAAACGAAGAATAAAGAAATATTATATACGTCTGGAGAGAAAAAAATGCGTGACAGTATATATATAAAAGGCGCCTGTGAACACAATCTGAAGAATATCGACGTGGAAATACCAAGGAATAAACTTGTCGTAATTACCGGGTTAAGCGGTTCCGGAAAGTCTTCTCTTGCATTCGATACGATATATGCCGAAGGCCAGAGAAGGTATGTCGAATCTCTTTCGTCATATGCACGCCAGTTTTTAGGGCTGATGGAGAAACCGGAAGTTGAATATATCGAAGGTTTGTCGCCCGCGATTTCGATTGATCAAAAAACCACAAGCCATAATCCGCGTTCCACGGTTGGAACCGTTACCGAGATATACGATTATCTCAGGCTCCTGTTTGCGAGAATAGGGGTGCCGCACTGCCCAGAATGCGGAAAAGTTATATCCCAGCAAACCGTCGACCAGATGGTCGACTCTATCCTTGCGCTTGAAGAGGGTACGAGAATACAACTGCTTGCTCCTGTGGTAAGAGGAAGGAAAGGGGAGTACGCAAAGCTTATACAGGATGCGAAAAAAAGCGGCTATGTACGCCTGCGTATAGACGGGGAAATTGTCGATATCTATGACGATGAAATCAGGCTGGACAAGAACAAAAAGCATTCAATAGAAATTGTCGTGGACCGGTTGATTGTACGGCCGGGCATTAATAAAAGGCTTACCGAATCAATTGAGACAATCCTGAATCTGTCGGGAGGGCTTCTTCTTGTCGATGTCAACGGGAAAGAAGAATTAATGTTCAGCCAGAACTTTGCATGTACCGACTGCGGAATCAGTATTGAAGAGCTTACACCGAGGATGTTTTCTTTCAACAACCCTTATGGGGCATGTCCTTCCTGTGCCGGTCTCGGAAGCCTGATGAAAATAGATCCCGATCTTGTAATAATGGATCGATCAAAATCGCTCGCAGAGGGCGCAATTAACGTAGGAGGCTGGAATTTCGCGAACGAGGATGCATACAGCCGTATGTACCTTATTGCGCTTGCCGAGCATTATGGCTTCAGCATTCATACGCCGGTAGAAAAACTGCCTCCGGAGATACTGGATAAAATATTATACGGTACGAACGGCGAAAAAATCAGAATACGGTATGAAAGAGAATACGGAAGCGGCTCTTTCATGGCTCCGTTTGAAGGGGTCATAACGAGCATGGAACGCCGTTACAGGGAAACCAAGTCGGAAGGCATGAAAGAATATTACGAAAGCTTTATGGGCAGAATCCCATGCCAGGTTTGCCAGGGGAAAAGGCTTAAAAAGGAAAGCCTTGCAGTTACGGTCGGCAATAAAAACATCGCCGAAATTACGGAAATGTCTGTGGCGGACTGCCTGTCTTTCTTATCCGGGCTCAAACTGACGGAACGGGAAGAATTAATTGCCCACAGAGTTTTGAAAGAGATAAAAGCGCGCTTGGGGTTTTTAAGGGATGTCGGTCTTGATTATCTTACACTCGCGCGGTCGTCGAGCACGCTGTCCGGCGGCGAGGCGCAGCGGATACGTCTCGCGACGCAGATAGGTTCGGGGCTTATGGGAGTATTATATATACTTGACGAACCTAGCATCGGGCTTCATCAAAGGGACAACAGCAGGCTTCTTGCCACCTTGGAGAAGCTGAGGGATCTCGGTAATACGGTCCTTGTCGTTGAGCATGACGAAGAAACGATGAGAAGCGCCGATTATATAATCGACATGGGGCCGGGAGCGGGCGTAAAAGGCGGATATGTTGTCGCGCAGGGCACGCTGGAGGATATTATCAATAATCCGCAATCGATAACCGGCCAGTATCTGAGCGGTGCAAAGAAAATAGAAGTTCCGAAGACCAGGAGAAAACCGAACGGCAAGTATATCGAGGTTATCGGGGCCTGTGAGAACAACCTGAAAAACATTGATGTCAGGTTCCCGCTGGGTGTATTTATCTGCGTTACCGGTGTTTCCGGGTCGGGAAAAAGCTCACTCGTAAATGAAATCCTGTATAAGAAGCTGGCCGCGAAGCTTAACAGGGCAAAAACAAAAGCCGGGCAGCATAAGGATATTATCGGCATAGAACATCTTGATAAAGTTATAAACATTGATCAATCCCCGATAGGAAGGACGCCGCGTTCGAACCCGGCGACCTATACGGGCGTGTTTGATCTAATCAGGAGCCTGTTTGCTTCTACAAGCGACGCAAAAACGCGCGGCTACCAGCAGGGACGTTTCAGTTTCAATGTGAAGGGCGGCCGCTGCGAGGCATGCGCCGGCGATGGGATTATTAAAATAGAAATGCATTTCCTTCCCGATGTTTATGTTCCGTGCGAAGTATGCAAAGGGAAAAGGTATAACAGGGAAACCCTTGAAGTAAAATACAAAGGAAAAAATATAGCGGACATACTTGATATGACTGTTGACGAAGCGCTTGAGTTTTTTAAGAATATACCGTCCATCAACCGGAAGATAGAAACATTAAGTGAAGTCGGCCTTGGTTATATCAAGCTTGGACAGCCGTCAACAACTCTTTCGGGCGGGGAAGCGCAGAGGGTAAAACTTGCTACCGAGCTTTCAAAAAGAAGCACCGGCAGGACCCTGTATATCCTCGATGAACCTACCACCGGGCTTCATATTGCTGATGTGCACCGGCTTATTGATGTGCTTCAGAAGCTCGTTGACGGCGGCAACACCGTGATAGTAATTGAACATAATATGGATGTTATTAAAACAGCGGACTATATAATTGATCTCGGGCCTGAAGGGGGAGACAGGGGAGGAATGGTAATAGCCGAAGGAACCCCGGAAATGCTCGCGAACAATCCCAATTCATATACGGGTCAATACCTGAAAAAGCTTAAGCTTTTGGATGCCTGATTTTTTTGAAACCATTGCCGATGGCATGGATATATCGGCTTACAAATGTCAAAAAATTGTGAAAAAAGGCCGATATATATTACGAAGGAATTGCTTTGAAAAATTTCCGCATTTGATTTGTCGGCAGCGAAGCCTGCATATTTTTTCCTTAAGAATTGTTGAATACATAAAAACGAAGGTGTAAAAAATGACGTTTTCGGTAAGTGTTATTAAAGAAAAAAGCGCGGACCCGAATTTCAAAGTCAGGGTATCAATATACGGCAGTTCTTTCTGCGTAAAGAATGCCGAGGTTGATGTTTTGCGCCTTCCTCCCAGGGTCAGGATCAATTATCCGAGTGAAATAGAAACAAAACTTTCCGAAACAGATCGTAAAAAACTCGATCTGGAGATTTTAAACAAAGTCGTTGAACATATCATGCAGACTGCCGAGAAAAGCGAACTTAATGCAACGGCATTCCTGGGAAGAAAAAGATAATGATATAACTAGCACTTCCTGTTTTTTACCACTTTCCATTTAGGCTGAACATATAATTCACCTTTTGAGTTTAAAGACGCGAAGAATATGTCCTTCGGGCTGTTCCACCCCCTGTTTTTTAATTGCTCCATAAGCCAGTTAGTGTCAAGTTTTGCGAGTTTCAAATTTTCATTGCGAACAACACCGTCTATAATAATGTCAAGCGAAGGCCCCTCATAATCCGTGCTTATTCCAAGATCAGCAGGCGTTACCGGCCTTTTCTGGGATTTCAGGACCATGCTTAGTTCTCCGTTAGTTTCAAGCACACCGACTTCAACATCGGATATGTCTTGGACATTGGCTATTCTTAACTGCTCGAGCAAATCATTAATCGTATACAGTTCCTTCCGCAGATTTTTTTCCTGGATAGTCCCGTTTTTTATTACGACACGCGGGCGTCCGCAGATTATTTCACGGGCCCGTACGCTTTTTATCGATATAAACGATATAACAAACTGGCAAACGACAAGTATGAAAATAGGGATAATCCCTTCTATTATGTTTTTGTTCTCTTCGGTCAGCGGAAATGCGGCGAGCTCGGAAATCATTACCGCTATCGCAAACTCAAAAGGCTGTAACTGCCCGATTTGCCTTTTGCCCATAAGACGCATGGATAGAACAACAACAAAGTATAATAATGCCGTCTTCCATACAAGACTGATAAACATCATGTTCCTCCATAGAAAATATGTGCTGAATATACCTTTATTCTTTCATATTCGCCCGGCATATATTCAACGAAAACGTCCGAACCGGAGCCGTGTACCTGCCGGAACGCGGCAGCAATGCCCCGGCCCGTTATCCGCCCGCTGTGTCTGGGCATTGTTTTCCGCGGGTCCTGGCTCGGGTGTTTCATTTCCTCGGGCGACAAAGCACATACGAACAGCACGCTTTCGTTACTGTACTGTTTTCACACAGCAATCTCCATATCCCGGGCCGCTCAATAACACGCTCCACAGTTGCCTATATGCAGCAGAGCGCTGGAGCATGTCGCCCTTTGTCACCGAAAGCACTCGAACCAACCGCTGGGTTATTGCATTATTTCCGCGGGTCCTGGTTCGGGTGTTTCGTTTCCTTGGTCGACAAAGCACATACGAACAGAACGCATCCAACCTCTGTATTGTATTCACACAGCGGTCTCCATATCCCGGGCCGCTCAATAACACGCTCCACAGTTGCCTATATGCAGCAGAGCGCTGGAGCATGTCGCCCTTCGTCACCGAAAGCACCCGAACCAACCGCTGGGTTATTGCATTATTTCCGCGGGTCCTGGCTCGGGTGTTTCGTTTCCTCGGACGACAAAGCACATACGAACAGCACGCTTTCGTTCCTGTACTGTTTTCACACAGCGGTCTCCATATCCCGGGTCGCTCATTAACACGCCCCGCGGTTACCTGTAGGCAGCGGGGCGTTGGAGCATGTCGCCCGTCGTCACCGAAAACACCCGAGCCGCCCGCTGGCTTTCCGCATTAATTCATGGGCCGTTTATTCAGACGCTAAATGAAGAACTATTGTGCAATAGTTCAAAAGGCAGGTTTTGAACATTATTTCCGAGAGCCCTCTTTAGATTAATCAGGCAAGAAGACTTTTGAGAGGGGGGCATTCTTCCCTGAGAAGTGAATATAAGTTTAAATCGTGGTATTTACCGTTATGATATGTCGCTTTCCGCATCGTTCCCTCATATTTGAACCCGCATTTTTCGGCAACCTTGCAGCTTGCTATGTTCTCACTCATAGCATTGACCTGGATGCGGTTTATCGGAAAGCACGCGAAAAGATAACTGCAGAACAGAAGCAGCGATTCGGACATATAACCCTTACCGGCATAGGATGGATGGAAAAGCTCGTATCCTACTTCAAAACCGGACTGGTAATCAAAGCCTTTAAAGAACAAAATCTCACCCAAATATTCCTTGTCATCCGTATCCATAATAAGCATTCTGCCTTCACTTTTACCCCAAAGGCCGTTTTTTAAAAATTCCTTTTTGAATTCGGATTCCGACGGTATAATAAGATGCCAGTAGGGCCCTTTGTTGTTAATGCAGCAAATAAGGTTGTATACGATATCGAGTTCTTTTTCCCTGATTGTGCGCAGTAAAACTTTCTTTCCCTTAATCATTCGCTTCATTCCCTGATAAATTTTAATTTGTTATTTTCAACATATTCGATATCCATATTATATCACGAAATTATGCAGCAGGGCACCGGCTGCATAATTTCGTGATACAATGTTCCCGGGCACCCGTTCGAAATCTTTGATTTCGGCAGCGGGTGAGGTTATTTTATCATGATTTATTGAACATCGGTTTTATAAAATCATGATCGATTCACAAACAGAATATCCCCACATCTTAAAAAATAAGCTATAATAAAATAGATTATAAGGCATTGCTGTCGCATTTCGGAAATACGCAGCGTTGATCCGGGTGCTTTCGGTGACGGCGGGCTGTACGGTTTTTTGGAGGATGGCTGTGGCTGCAAGACGGATAAAAATAGTGGTTGAATATAACGGCGCCGGATATCACGGGTGGCAGGTCCAGCATAACGCGCATGCGGTGCAGGCCGAAATAGAAAAGGCCATATTTGCCGTAACGGGAGAAAAAGTAAGGGTTACCGGAGCGGGCAGAACAGACGCCGGTGTCCATGCGTATGGACAGACGGCGCATTTTGACACAGAATCGGCGATACCGGCCGAAAAGTTTCAGTATGCGCTAAATGCCTTCCTTCCAAAAGATATAGCCGTTATCTCTTCGGAAGAAGCCGAACCCGGATTTCATGCGAGATATTCCGCGACAAGCAAAACGTACCAGTATAAGATTTTCAACCGGAAAACGAGATCGCCGCTGGCTGAAAATATGGCATGGCATGTTCCCGAACCGCTTGACTTTGCTGAAATGGCAAAAGCGTCTTCATTGTTTCTCGGCACGCATGACTTTTCCTCATTCTGCTCAAGCGGCCATAACATTTCAAATTTTACAAGAACAATCACCGTATCCCAGTGGAGCCGCGACGGTGACTACCTTATATATACTATCCGGGGCAATGGTTTTCTGTATAAAATGGTCAGGATTATTGTTGGAACAATGGTGGAAATAGGTTTGGGGAAAAGATCACCGGATACCGTGCCTGAACTGCTGGCAAACAGGGACAGGAAAAAGTCCGGGATTACCGCTCCTCCGCATGGACTTTATCTTGTCAGTGTTGAATATGATTAGTAAATAAAATTATCTATAAGGAGCTTAAGGGATATGAAACTTCAAGCCAAAATAATCAAAGGGACAAAGACGCTTGCCGAAGATGAGCTGCTTTTCGGTGAACATGAAAGCTTTCAAAAACAGCTTGAGCAGTGTTTCGTAGAGCTGTGTAAGAAGATGGGGATATCGGTTCCGATATGGCTTAGGAAAAACACAAGGGAGTTTGTGCGATTCGGAAGGACATCATTTAACAGCGACCAATTCCTGGAACCCATTGATTTCGACCGTTTTGAAATAAGGTTTGTAAGATAGGCATTTGCCTGTATAAATTTAAGCAATAAAAGAAGCTTTCTTTTTTAATTGGGAATAAACGGAAAATGCAAAAATAAAAAAAGCATTGACATTGATAATGTGGTGTGATAGAATTATAAACTGCATTATCATATTGTGTCCAGGCATACCTGTTTAAGGGAAATATTTTTTTTGTTTATTATAACACATATATGCAAAGGGTACAATATAATCTGGGCAAATTTACAACCAAAAAATAGATTGGGAGAATGATCGTATTTGAACTGTTATGGATTAACCTTATAACCACATGAAGAGATTAGGTTCAGTAATTTAGTACTCGTTTTCCTGGTCTATTTTTGTTGTTTATTTAATTTTTATTCAGGTAATGAATAACAAACGCTAATTCCCGAAAGGGAGATGATATCCTAAATATATTATATACACAACAATCCATATTATTCTGTATGGCTGAAATTGATAACACAAAGCTTTATGAGGTGATAATGGATGATGGTACATCCTGTACAATTGGGCAAGACAACCAGAATGAGTTACTCAAAAATCAATGAAGTCCTTGAAATGCCAAATCTCATAGAAATCCAGAAAAATTCCTATCAATGGTTTTTAGATGAAGGTCTCAGGGAAGTTTTGAGAGATGTTTCCCCGATAACCGACTATACCGGGAATTTAGTCATGGAGTTCATTGATTATTCACTCGACGAAAACCCGAAGTATTCGGTAGAGGAATGCAAGGAACGGGATACTACATATTCCGCTCCGTTAAAAGTCAAGGTTCGTTTGATTAACAAGGAAACCGGCGAAGTGAAGGAACAGGAAATATTCATGGGCGATTTCCCGTTGATGACCGAAACCGGGACATTTGTTATAAACGGAGCGGAACGCGTCATAGTAAGCCAGCTTGTCCGTTCGCCCGGTATTTATTATTCGATGGACCGCGACAAGACCGGAAAAAAACTGTATTCAAATACGGTTATTCCGAACAGGGGAGCATGGCTTGAATACGAAACCGATTCTAATAATATCGTATCGGTAAGAATTGACCGTACGAGGAAACTGCCTATTACGGTTTTCCTAAGGGCTCTTGGATACGGAACGGACGCGCAGTTGATCCAGCTTTTCGGAGAGGATGAAAAACTCCTTGCAACAATACAGAAGGACAACACGAAAAGCGAAGAAGAGGGGCTTTTGGAAGTATATAAGCGCCTGCGCCCCGGAGAACCGCCGACAGTTGAAAGCGCCAGCACTTTGCTTCACAATCTTTTTTTTGATCCGAAACGTTACGATCTATCAAAGGTAGGACGTTACAAGTTCAACAAGAAGCTCGCCCTTGCCTACAGGATATGGGGCAAGTTCGCCGCCGAGGACATACACGACGGCCAGACAGGTGAACTTATTGTTGAAAAAGGACACGTTATTTCCGAGGAAGCCGCGTGGAAAATCCAGAATTCCGGCATTAATGTAGTGCATCTTGATATAAACGGCAAGATAGTGAAAGTAATCGGAAACAATACCGTTGACATACAGGGTTATATTAACTTTGATGCTTCTTCGGTGGGAATTACTGAGAGGGTTAATTATGGAGTGCTTAAGCAGATTCTTGATGAATATTCCAGTGACGAGGACATAAAAACCGCAATCATCAACAACAAGGATCTGCTTATTCCGAAAAATATAACGATCGAAGATATTGTTGCGTCGGTGAACTATATTCTCGGCCTTGATGACGGAATTGGTACGCTTGATGATATTGACCATCTTGGGAACAGGCGTCTGCGCTCCGTAGGCGAACTCCTTCAGAACCAGTTCCGCATAGGTCTTGCGAGAATGGAACGCGTCGTGCGCGAAAGAATGACAATACAGGATATTGACATAGTCACGCCGCAGGCACTGATTAATATCCGTCCGGTAGCCGCCGCTATCAAGGAATTTTTCGGAAGTTCACAGCTTTCGCAGTTCATGGATCAGACGAATCCATTGGCTGAACTCACGCATAAGCGCAGACTCAGCGCTCTCGGCCCCGGCGGTCTTTCCCGTGAAAGGGCGGGATTCGAAGTTCGTGACGTTCACCATTCCCACTACGGACGTATGTGCCCGATAGAAACTCCCGAAGGTCCGAACATCGGCTTAATCGGTTCGCTCAGCACCTATGCCCGTGTTAACGAGTACGGGTTTATTGAGGCGCCGTACAGGAAAGTCGATAAGAAGACGAACCGTGTTACCGATGAAGTCGTTTACATGACTGCCGATGAGGAAGACGGGTATATTATCGCCGAAGCAAACGAGCCTTTGGATGAAGAAGGACATTTCCTGGGCAACCGCATAGGATGCCGGTTCCAGGATGAAATAATAGAAGTAAGCCCGGATCGCGTCGACTACATGGATGTGTCGCCGAAACAACTGGTATCGGTCGCCACTGCGATGATTCCTTTCCTTGAAAATGACGACGCGAACAGGGCATTGATGGGTTCCAACATGCAGCGCCAGGCGGTACCGCTGATCAAAACGGAAGCCCCGATAATCGCGACGGGAATAGAATACAAGGCAGCGAGAGATTCGGGTGTCGTTAAGATCTGCCAGAACGACGGCGTTGTAGAGAAAGTCACGGCGAATGAAATAGTAATTCTCCGCGACGACGGTATAAGGGACCATTATAAATTATTGAAATACCAGCGTTCGAACCAGGGAACATGCATTAACCAGCGCCCGATTGTTAAAAAGGGCGAGCGGGTGAAAGCCGGTGATGTTATTGCCGACGGCCCATCAACGTGCCAGGGTGAGATTTCGCTTGGCAAGAACATACTCGTAGGCTTTATGACATGGGAAGGCTACAATTACGAGGATGCCATCCTTATCAGCGAGGAACTGGTAAGAGACGATGTGTATACATCGATCCATATAGAGGAATATGAATCGGAAGCGCGTGATACAAAGCTTGGTCCCGAAGAAATAACACGTGATATACCTAATGTCAGCGAAGACACGTTGAAGGACCTTGATGAAAGAGGAATTATCAGAATAGGCGCCGAAGTGCGTGCCGGCGACGTGCTGGTAGGGAAAGTCACTCCGAAGGGTGAAACCGAACTTACCGCCGAAGAGCGGCTGCTGCGCGCAATATTCGGTGAAAAGGCAAGGGAAGTCCGCGATACATCATTAAGGATCCCGCACGGTGAATCGGGTATCGTTGTCGATGTAAAAGTATTCACGCGTGAGCACGGTGATGAACTGCCGCCCGGAGTTAACCAGCTTGTGCGTGTTTATGTCGCACAGAAAAGAAAAATATCTGTCGGCGATAAAATGGCCGGCCGTCATGGTAACAAGGGCGTTATATCGCGTATTCTGCCGATAGAGGATATGCCGTTCCTGCCCGACGGAACGCCGCTTCAGATCGTTCTTAACCCGCTGGGTGTTCCTTCGCGTATGAATATCGGGCAGGTGCTCGAAACCCACCTCGGCTACGCGGCGAAGGTATTGAATTGGAAGATAGCCACCCCGGTATTTGACGGGGCAAATGAAGACGATATAATTGCGACGCTGAAACTGGCCGGTTTGCCTGAAGACGGGAAATCAATCCTGTATGACGGGCGCACGGGCGAGCCTTTTGATAACCGTGTAACGGTCGGGTATATGTACTTCCTGAAACTTGCCCACCTTGTTGACGATAAGATACATGCGCGTTCAACAGGTCCGTATTCGCTTGTGACACAGCAGCCTTTGGGCGGAAAAGCGCAGTTCGGCGGGCAGCGTTTCGGTGAAATGGAGGTCTGGGCTCTCGAAGCGTACGGCGCCGCATACAGCCTGCAGGAAATACTTACGGTAAAATCCGACGACGTTGTCGGCCGCGTCAAGACGTATGAGGCTATCGTCAAGGGTGAGAATGTCCCGGAACCGGGAATTCCCGAGTCGTTCAAAGTGCTTATGAAAGAACTGCAGAGCCTCGCGCTCGATGTGAAAGTGTTCAGCGAAGAACGTGAAGAAATCGAGATCAAGGAATCGGTTGACGACGATCTCGAAGAACTTGATGTTAACATAGAAGGACGCGAAGACGAAGTGTTTGTGCTTCCGGACGACAATTACGACGAATCGTCGGACTTCACCGATAACGACTTCCCTGTGGACTTGGACTTTGACGGTTTTGAAAACGCTGAAGAGCTTGATGAGGATGCTGTTGACGAATTGTTCGCCGTGGATGACGACGAAGATATAATTTTGGATGACGATGATGACATATAGGAGGGTTGCCGGCGTGTTTGAACTGACAAATTTTGATGCAATACGTATTGGTTTGGCTTCTCCCGAGAAAATACGCGAATGGTCGCGCGGGGAAGTGAAGAAACCTGAAACGATAAACTATAGAACCCTTAAACCTGAAAGAGACGGGTTGTTCTGCGAAAGGATATTCGGTCCTACCCGCGATTGGGAATGCCACTGCGGTAAGTATAAACGCATAAGGTACAAGGGCATAGTCTGCGATCGCTGCGGAGTCGAGGTTACACGTTCAAAAGTGCGCCGCGAAAGGATGGGGCATATCGAGCTCGCAGCGCCCGTATCGCATATATGGTATTTCAAGGGTATTCCAAGCCGCATGGGGCTTTTGCTTGACATGTCGCCGAGGGCGCTTGAGAAAATATTGTATTTTGCTTCATATGTTGTGATAGATCCCGGGCAGACCCCGCTGTCAAAGAAACAGGTATTGAACGAAAGGGAATACCGTGACAGTATTGAAAAATTCGGGAATAATTTCCGCGCCGGGATGGGTGCCGAAGCGATAAAAGAGCTGTTGATGGAAATTGATCTTGACCAGCTCGCGAGTGAACTGCGGAACGAGGTTGAAGAATCAAGCGGCCAGAAAAAAGTCAGAGCGATTAAAAGGCTTGAAGTTGTTGAAGCATTCCGTCAATCCGGAAACAGGCCCGAATGGATGATTCTCGACGTTATTCCCGTTATACCTCCCGAACTCAGACCGATGGTACAGCTTGACGGCGGACGTTTTGCAACATCCGATTTGAACGACCTGTACCGCAGGGTCATAAACAGGAATAACCGTCTGAAAAGACTTTTGGATCTCGGGGCGCCGGAAATAATAGTACGCAACGAGAAGAGAATGCTTCAGGAAGCGGTTGACGCGCTGATTGACAACGGCCGCCGCGGAAGACCCGTTACGGGACCGGGGAACCGGCCTCTGAAATCCCTTTCCGACATGCTTAAGGGAAAACAGGGACGATTCCGCCAGAACCTCCTCGGTAAGCGTGTTGACTATTCTGGCCGTTCGGTTATAGTTGTCGGTCCCGATTTGAAGATATACCAGTGCGGGCTGCCGAAGGAAATGGCGCTTGAGCTGTTCAAGCCGTTCGTAATGAAAAAGCTCGTTGAAAAAGGGCTCGCGCATAACATAAAGAGCGCAAAAAGAATGGTTGAACGCGTCCGCACCGAAGTCTGGGATGTGCTTGAGGAAGTTATAAAAGAGCATCCGGTTCTTTTGAACCGCGCTCCCACACTGCACCGACTCGGAATCCAGGCGTTTGAACCCGTTCTCGTAGAGGGCAGGGCGATCAGGCTGCATCCTCTCGTATGTACTGCGTATAACGCGGACTTTGACGGTGACCAGATGGCCGTGCACGTACCTCTGTCGGCCGAAGCGCAGGCTGAGGCAAGGTTCCTTATGCTGTCCGCGAATAACCTGTTAAAGCCGCAGGACGGCAAACCTGTCACCGTTCCGACGCAGGATATGGTTCTCGGCACGTACTACCTGACAATTGAAAAGGAAGGCGCAAAAGGCGAGGGAAAGGTATTTTCATCGCCGGAAGAGGCGGTTATGGCCTATGATAACGGTTATATCGAACTCCAGGCGCGTATAAAGGTTAAAGTCACGAAGGAAATTGACGGCGTGAAAAAATCAAAGATAATCGAGACAACGGTAGGCAAGCTCATATTCAACGAGGCTATTCCGCAGAACCTTGGTTTCGTCGACAGAAGCGATCCTGAACACGAACTCGATCTCGAAGTTGATTTTCTCGTATCGAGAAAAGAGCTTGCAAAGATTGTCGAACGCTGCATAAAGGTAAACGGCGGCCATATGACCGCTATCGTACTGGACAAGATAAAGGAACTCGGTTTCAAGTACTCGACCAAGGGAGCCATTACGATAGGTATTTCCGATATGATAATTCCTGAGGTAAAACAGAAGTTCCTCGAGGAAACGGATAAAAAGATTGAAATGATAACAAAACAGTACCGCCGCGGTATGATAACGGAAGAAGAGAGGAAAGCCGCGGTTGTGAATGCCTGGAACAAGACGACGGAAGACGTTAAGAACGCGCTGATTGCCGGAATGGATAAGTTTAATCCCGTGTTTATGATGTCGAATTCCGGAGCGCGCGGAAACGTAAACCAGATAAGGCAGCTTGCCGGAATGCGCGGTCTGATGGCCGATACGTCCGGAGAAACGATTGAGATTCCGATACGCTCGAACTTCAGGGAAGGCCTCAGCGTTCTGGAATATTTCATATCCACGCACGGAGCGCGTAAAGGTCTGGCGGACACCGCGCTGAGGACGGCCGACTCCGGTTACCTCACGAGGCGCCTGGTTGACGTAAGCCAGGATGTTATTGTCAGGGAAAGTGACTGCGGAACTGATGAGAGCATTACCGTTACGGATATAGTATCGAGCGGCGAAACGATTGAAACGCTTGAAGAACGCATAACGGGGCGTTATGCGGCCGAAGATATAGTTGACCCGCGGACGAATGAGATAATAGTAAGGCATCATGAGCTGATTGACGATGATATTGCGAAGAAAATCACAGGCGCCGGAATCAGCAAGGTAAAAATACGTTCGGTTCTGACCTGCCGGACAAGGACGGGCGTTTGCTCGAAGTGCTACGGTATTAACCTTGCAACAGGTGAAGAATGCAATGTCGGTGAAGCGGTAGGAATTATTGCCGCCCAATCGATAGGCGAGCCCGGTACACAGTTGACAATGCGTACTTTCCATACCGGAGGTGTCGCGGGAGAAGATATTACGCAGGGTCTCCCGCGTGTCGAAGAGCTGTTTGAAGCAAGAAAACCGAAAGGGCTTGCGATAATATCGGAAATAAGCGGAACGGTATCATTGAGGGAAACGAAGAAAAAACGCGAAGTGGTTGTCACGAACGAATCGGGCGAAAGCCATACGTATTTGATCCCGTATGGTTCAAGGCTTAAAGTGTCCGACGGCGATGTAATAGAAGCAGGGGATGAGCTGACCGAGGGTTCGGTAAATCCGCATGACATATTGAAAATAAAAGGGCTCCATGCCGTACAGTCGTACCTGATTCGTGAAGTTCAGAAGGTTTACCGTTTGCAGGGCGTTGATATTAACGACAAGCATATAGAGGTTATAGTCAGGCAGATGCTCAGAAAAGTCAAGGTCGATGACGCTGGGGACACGAACCTGCTGCCCGGCGGTCTGGTTGACATGTTTGAGTTTGAGGACGCGAACAGGGAAGTGGAGGAAAAAGGCCTCCGGAAAGCCGAAGGGAAACGTGCCCTTCTTGGTATAACCAAAGCGTCTCTCGCTACCGATTCGTTCCTGTCGGCGGCATCGTTCCAGGAAACCACGAGGGTTCTTACAGAAGCCGCAATTAAAGGAAAGGTTGATCCGCTGCTTGGCCTGAAAGAAAATGTTATAATCGGAAAACTGATACCGGCAGGTACGGGAATGAATATCTACCGCGAAATAGAAATTGAACCCGGAACGCAGCAAAGCGCCGTAAAAGAACTTTACCTTGAGGAACTGTAAACGGTCCCTTCCGGGTCTCTGAAAGGGCTGCCGGTAAAGCGTTCCAACCTTAAGGGCAGTCCGGCATAATTCATATAAAAACAGGAACGGCAGTTTATCTGCCGTTTTTTATATTCTGAATTTCCTCCGCGGCCTTTTCTTGAATTTGGAGCATGCTTTTTTCAGGCTGCCGTCGCATTGGCGGACCGAAAACATGCCGCAGACTCCATAGCTGCTGTTCGTCGAATCCGGTACGAAGTTAAAGTGTATGCAGTCCGAGCAGCGGTAATCGAGCTGTCTTTGGATAGAATCCATTTCAAAGGCCAAAAAGCCGGAGCAGTAGAAATCGGCGGACACAATGCCCTTTTCGCGGCACAATATCTCATTGCGGATACCGACCGAAATGCCTTTTATACAGTTTTCACAGCATTTAACGAGCACAGCGCCTTTTTTCATGGAACCCCGACCTTTAAATCCGTTAACCGGTTTTTTTGTTTGCAGAAACGTCTGTCCGGAAGGCAGTTCCGAAGCAGCACGGGAAATAGAGCAGGACTACATCAGGTATTATAACACAGCAAGGAACGGCATAACAAAATATGGGAAATTAACGCGCGGCCTGTTGATTATGAATGCTTTCAAACGCGGTAACCAGTAAGGAATAATTTTTTGCCGCGACGATAGATATTTTTTTTCATTTCCGGTAAAATGGAACTAAGGTTCTTATGGGATATAAAAAACTGTTTTTCGACATAATCCGACAAGAAAAAGTGGGGTCCTATGAAAAAAGTTTTAAACGCCTTTCAAATAAAGCTTATTGCGATTGTTACAATGGTGATTGACCATGCGGGAATTATATTTTTCCCCGGGATTATTGCGTTCAGAATTATCGGACGCTTCGCGTTTCCTTTGTTTGCGTTCTTTATTGCCGAAGGCTACAGGCATACGCGTTCGGTTAAAAAATACCTGTTCAGGCTTTTTCTGTGCGCCGTCCTGTTCCAGGTCCCCGATTGGGTTTTCAGTTCGGAAGAGATGCGCCGTATTTTTATCTCATGGGGTTGGGAATCCGTACCTTCAATCAGCTATGAATTGAATATTTTCGCTACGTTGTTTTTGGGCCTTTCTGCCATTACGTTATATAATATGCTCAAGGAAAAACATATTGCGTATTCCTGGCTCGCGGTAACCGCGATAGCGGTGGTTGCCCAGGCAATAGGCGCGGATTACGGGGCATACGGGGTTTTTTACATAATTGTCTTTTATATAGCCGGAACAGATGTTAAGAAAATGCTGGTTGGGGGAGTTATTCTTCATGCGTTGTATGCGGCATATATGATCGTTTTTTCGTATGTGACTTCCGGCGTTGCTGCTTTCCCCTATTCCATCCAGCTTATTTCACTGCTGTCAATAGGCATTATTGCGTTATATAACGGGGAACAGGGCAGGAAGATGAAATACTTTTTCTATTTGTTCTACCCTTTCCATATGATAGTATTATATGGAATCGATGCGTTGATAACGAAATAACAGGCCTTTTTCGGGGAGGTGAATTGAATGGCTGTTTCAGACGCTTATATGCGTGCAAAAAGGATGGGTTTGAAAGAATACTCCAATTATGTTTCCCAGGGACGCAACGGGTACCTGCCTTATCTTGACGGAATACTGAAAAATATCGATATCGCGTCCGAGGTTGATCTGGGGATTATCGATATCCCTCTTAAAAAGGTGAAAGGTACATATACATATATGCGAAGCCTTTCGTTCGCGAGGAATTACATGCCGCTTATGGCCGAGGATTCGGAATTCGCGCAAAAATGGGATGCCGTGTATCGTGCGCAGATAGATGAAGGGCTCAGGGATCCCGTTAAAGTATATGAATACCTGAACTGGTTCTATGTCGTGGAAGGCAACAAACGCATCAGCGTATTGAAATTCCTGGATGTGGTTAAATACAGCGCGAATGTAATACGCATGATCCCGAAATATGACGAAAACAACAAGGATATCCGCCTGTATTATGCGTTCCTTAAGTTTTATAAAAACACGGGCATTAACGAGATATGGTTTTCGGAAGAAAAGAGCTTCGGTGAACTGTGGAAGCTGATTAAGAACTACGAGCCGCCCGCATCCGCATATAAAACGGATGACCGTTTTAAATATTTCGCAAGTGCGGTATACGGCATATTCCGGAAGGTTTACCTTGAGCTCGGCGGGCAGAGATTGCCGATTACGACAGGCGATGCTTTTCTGGATTTCATTAAGGTAAACGGCGTGCCGGAACAGTACGATGACGAGGATTTAAAACCGCTGCTTCGAAGATTCATTGTTGAACTGGAATATTACAAGCGCAGCGAAATAGAAGTACAGACGGAGCCCGACCTGAAAGTGGAGGGCGGGCTGTTCAGCCGGATTTCAACGATAATAAGGCATGGCGACAGGATAAAGGTCGGATTTGCTCTCGCGAAGGACATAAAAACGTCAAGCTGGTCCTATGCGCATGAACTCGGCAGAATGCATCTTGAAAAAGTAATGGGCGATAATGTAAGCACTGTAAGCATTGACAATGTTCCGGAGTCGATTGAAGCTTACGCCGGTTTAAAGGAACTTGTAAAGCAGGGCTGCCAGGTCGTTTTCTCAACAAGCCCGCTGATGATAAACGCTACGCTAAAAATTGCTATGGAATACCCGAATATTGTATTTCTTAATTGTTCGGGAACGTATTCGTTCAAGCATGTGCATACATATTTCGGGCGCATTCATGAACCCCGCTTCTTATCGGGAATAGTGGCAGGTTCGCTTACAAAAACGAATAAAGTCGGATATGCCGCCACTCGTCACGTAGCGGAAGTTGTAAGCGGCATTAACGCTTTTGCCATCGGTGCCAAAATGGTCAATCCAAGGGTCGAGGTTTTCGTTGAATGGACAGGTGAATGGGATAACGATGAAAAGTCAAGAGACGTTGTAAATCTTCTCGCAGGTAAAGGAGCAGATATAATCTGTCATCACAATACGCTTGCCTACCGCAAGTTTTCGAAAATGTACGGCGTTTTTACCGTTATTCCCGAAGGTTCGAACAATGCCTTTGTACCGGACAAGTACCTGGCCGTACCGGTATGGAACTGGGGAATATTCTATGAAAAAATCACAAGAAGCATACTAAGCGGCGCTACGCGCCCGTACGGAGACATCCAGTCATCGGGCAAGGGAATCTTCCGCAGTTACTGGTGGGGTATGGATTCGGACATAATAGATTTCTTTTATTCGAAAAGGTCTATCCCAAGCCATACGCAAAAACTTGTGGAAGTTATGAAAGACGCGATAAAAAGCGGGAAGCTTCACATATTTTCAGGCCCCCTGTACGACCAGAAAGGCAGGTTAAGACTGCCGGCAGGCAAAGATGCTTCACGGCGTGAAATACTGTCAATGGATTGGCTTGTCGATTTTGTTCACGGGAGCATTCCCGAAAGCGAAAACAATTTATTTACCGATTTGTCAACGGGAAAGACGACATGATAGGGAATCAGATATCGATAAAGTAATGGTCGTAACAATTGATTATCGTGGTGCTGCCGTATTTTTGAATCCGCTCAAAACGCCCGTAATTCAGATGCATATGACCGTGAAACATATATCTTGGCTTATATTTGTCCATTAGTGTCAGGAAGCTTTTAAACCCGGTATGGCTCAGACCGGATCCGTCCCCTATCCCGTAAGGCGGCGCATGGGTGACAAGGATGTCAAATCCCTTGTTTTTCCTAAGCTGCCACCGCAATTTTTTTACGCGCTTTTCCATGTCCTTTTCACTGTACTGGTGAGGGCGGCCGCTGTATAACATGCTTCCGCCGAGACCCAAAAACCTTATCCCCTTATATGTTTTAATTTCACCGTCAATGCAGTCGCAGCCTTCAGGCGGATGGTTCTTGTACGTGGTATCGTGATTTCCGTGCACATAAAACAGCGGAACGTTTATCATTGTAACAAGAAAAGAAAGGTAACTTGCCTGCAGGTCCCCGCAGGAAATGATAAGCTCGACACCCTTAAACCTTTCAGGATTGAAGTAATCCCAGAAATATTCGTTTTCCTTATCCGACACGAGAAGAATTCTCATCAGGCCCTCCAGCCAATTGTTATTTACTCAATCCGGTCTTACCCATAAATTCTTCCGTTGTAACACTGAAAAGCATATCACAAGTGAAACTTTTTCTGCAAGTATTCGCGGAATTCTTCATTGCTCTGTACGAAAAACAGGAATATCGATACGGGTATGCCTACGCCTGCAACAATATAAGACCAGATCATCGTGAATTTCTCAAAAACAAAGCGGTTTATAATAAACTCCGTTCCGATGCAGAAAAGGCTTAAAGCAAAAAATATGAGGCCCGGAAAACCTATCCCCTGAAACGGCTTAAAACGCGAAAGGAATAAAACAATCAGCGTAAATATCAGGACAAGGGTTAAAATGGGGAGCGCAAGTTCGAAAAACCATACCGACTTCGTAGCCTGTTCTATCAGATACAGGTAAAGGCCGGTGCTTATATACCCTATAATAAACATAAAATATTTGTTTTTCTTTCCGAACAGGTTAATGAGGAGAAACCATATCCACACGAGAAGCAGTGATGCGACAGGATATACCGACCAGTAGACATCTCCGCCCGAATAAATATCAAGCGATATCAGGAATAACATAACCGAATAAACGTCAATCGTAATGACCTTAATAAAACTGTACCGTTTCATTAAGGCGGGATAAGCAATCAGTATCCACAGCAGAAGCAGTGACGCGATCGGGTAGAATGACCACGTGACGGTGCGGTTGCCTTTAAAGTCAATCATAAGACATACTGCAATCGGAATCGCGATAATAAAAGTCATTAAATAAACAAACGCCTTGCTGGGAACGAGATTGACCTGCCGCGGCCTTGTTCTTTGGCTGCGATTTGGGTAGCGCTGGATTTCTTCGTCGGTTTCTTCCCTGTAATAGACAGGGGTATTGCAAAGCGGGCACGCTGTTAAATTGCGATCAAGCTCAACTCCGCATTTAACGCAGTAAGCCATAATACCATCCTTTCCATTCAAGTCTCAAATTCATGCATATTGCTTTCAATTTTTACGTGTATCCCCATCTTTACGAGTTTTGTGAAAAAAATCCTTTCAAGTTCGGCTTCATTAATGACTCGCCCGAATGAAATATATAAGCTGTCTTTAAACCCGGTGACCGAGCATCCGGTTTTATTTATAGTACCGGGCGCCGGAATAAATTCAATCCGCTCGACATACTTCTCCATTTCATCAGGAAGCTTTATCAGGCCTAAGTTTGAAATCGTGCCGGAATAAAGATTTTCACCGAACCGTTTATAAATAAAAGGCAGAAACAGTTTTTTGATAAACAGCGGGACAATTCTGACAAAAGGATTGCGCTGTCCTCCGACGTTGCGGCTCAACTGCCTGCTTATTGATTTTTCATTTATTTCCGACATCATGCTGTTCTGAACTATCTTCAGTATTTCTTCAAACGAATATTCCCCGAGCCTCGGATCAATTCCCGGAATAACGAAAAGGGAGAAGTTCCGCATTGTTTTCGAAGGGTATATATTTCTCATATTCACCGGAACGGAAATCGATATGGGCCGCTTACGGCGTATGTTCTTAACATATTTGTCCTGGATTGCCTGTATCGAATCAATATAAACCGAAGCAAGAAGGACAGTAATCGAAACATTTCTCTTTTTTGCTTCGGCCAGGATTTCGTTTAACGGTACAATCCCGGTAATGACGTAATAAATGCCTTTCTTTACGAACTTACCCGGAAGATGGTAAGACGGTTCTCTTGTCTCGGGAAGCGGAAGGGATGGTTTGTAAAAGCGGTTGTAAGCATCTTCGAATTCGCCGCTGTCAGGTTCTTCGTCCACGGTAAATATCCCGTTCGGTTCACCGGGATTCTTGCCTGCCTGTTTCAGATACTCATAAACAAGTGATTTTAAAAAGGTTACGGCGCCTGTGCCGTCCGTGAGCACATGACAAAATTCCACCGCAATTCTCCTGTGGTAATACCTGACGCGGAACAAAAAACCTCGGTTGGCAATGGGAGAGAGACGGCCGCATGGGTATTTCACGTCTTTTTCGACGCGTGGTATATTCGGATTATGCTCAAGATAATACCAGAACAGCCCGCGGCTTAACCTCACCCTGTAATACGGGAACCTGTCGATAACCCTTACAAGAGCGTTTTGCAGGACGGCAGGATCAACCGGTTCGGAAAGAGTCGCCGCGAAACGAAACATTGTAGTGATTCTTGAAGATTGAATTGAAGGATATATTATTGCGGCGTTATCAAGCCGGTACCATCCCGTGCTTTTTTTCGAGAGCTCTTTTTTGTTTGCCATAACATCTCCTTCCGTATTATGCACATCCATAACAACACAATATCATGAATTTTAATGAAATCGTAAGATTATCACCTGGTGAAACCAGGGGCAGCCGGGTGCCGGCTGTATAAATTCATGATGCAATGTTCTCGGGTACCCGTTCGAAATCTTTGATTTTGGTAACGGGTGAGGTTATTTAATCATGAATTTTATGAAAACCATAAGGTTTTCACTTGGTGAAAGCGGGCGCAGTCGGGTGCCGGCTGTATAAATTCATGATGCAATGTTCTCGGGTACCCGTTCGAAATCTCCGATTTCGGTAACGGGTGAGGTTATTTAATCATGAATTTTATGAAAACCATAAGGTTTTCACCTGGTGAAAGCGGGCGCAGCCGGGTACCGGCTGTATAAATTCATGATGCAATGTTCTCGGGTACCCGTTCGAAATCTCCGATTTCGGTAACGGTTGAGGTTATTATACCATATATTTTGCATTGTTACATAACTATTCCTGCAGATTCCGCATCCGTTTTAATTATTAAAAACTGCGAGCCAGGGTGTTGCTGCCGCGTTCCGGCGGGTACGCGGCTTTGCTCCGGGTGTTTTGTCTCCCCGGACGGCAAAAAACGCATACCGGTCGGGGTGTTTCGTTTTTGCGGTAATTATTGAAAATAAAATTTGTAAATACTATAATGGATTTAAAAATAAAAGGAGAGGTTTCAATGGCAAAAAGAGGAAGTTTCCCGAGGGGCGGAATCGGCGGCGCGAATATTAACAACCTTATGAAGCAGGCGATGAAAGTTCAACAGGATATGGAAAAGGCTAAAGAGGAACTTGCTAACACGACCGTCGAAGCTTCCAGCGGGGGTGGAGCAGTTAAAGTAACCGCAACTTGCGATAAAGTAATTAAATCGGTCGAAATTTCGCAGGACGTTGTTGATCCCGATGATGTGGAAATGCTTCAGGACCTTGTTATGGCTGCGGTAAATGAAGCACTCAGGAAAGCGGATGAGCAGGTGCAGGCGGCATTAGGCAGGTTTACCGGCGGAATGGGGAACTTCCCGGGGTTGTTTTAGAAACTTGTACGGGAGATTAATATGAGTATGTATGTGGCGCCTGTGGCAAAGCTGATAGATGAATTTGAAAAACTTCCCGGAATCGGGCATAAAACAGCACAGAGGTTGGCGTTTCATATTTTGAATATGCCTGCCGAAAAAGCGATCGGGTTTGCGAAAGCGATAGTAGAGGCTAAAAGGACAGTAAAATACTGTTCTGTGTGCGGTGACCTTACGGATATTGATCCGTGCAGGGTTTGCGGGAGCGACAAAAGGGATCGCTCGGTCATTTGCGTCGTGGAAAACCCGCGTGACGTAGTCGCAATGGAAAAGGTAAGGGAGTACAACGGGCTTTATCACGTACTGCACGGCGTTATTTCCCCTATGGAAGGAATAGGGCCGAACGATATCAACATTAAGTCGCTGATAAAGCGCATAAGCGAAGCTGAAATAAGCGAAGTGATTTTAGCCACGAATCCGGATGTTGAAGGGGAAGCTACCGCAATGTATCTTGCGAAGCTGATAAAGCCGATGGGTGTCAGGACAACAAGGATTGCTCACGGTCTTCCCGTCGGCGGGGACCTTGAATATGCGGATGAAGTTACTCTTCTAAAATCATTGGAAGGAAGAAGAGAGATATAGGAGGATAAACGTATGAGGGTACATAAGGCAATTATTCCTGCAGCAGGGCTGGGCACACGTTTTTTACCGGCAACAAAAGCACAGCCGAAAGAGATGCTTCCGATTGTTGATACTCCTACAATACAGTTTATTGTGGAAGAAGCGGTATCATCGGGAATAGAGGACATTATAATCGTTACCGGCAGGAGTAAAAGAGCGATTGAAGATCATTTCGACAAGTCGTATGAACTCGAAGAAGCACTTAAAAAAAGCGGAAAAGAGGATTTGCTTTCCCAGGTCCGGGATATTTCTAATCTTGTAAATATACATTATATACGTCAAAAGGAGCCCAAAGGGCTTGGCCATGCCATATACTGCGCAAAGGCGTTTATCGGGAACGAACCGTTTGCCGTACTGCTTGGGGATGACATCGTAAAGTCCGAAGAACCGTGCCTTAAACAATTGATTAATGTGTATAATGAATATAAAACAACTATACTCGGCGTTCAGAAGGTACCTGAGAATGAAGTATCCAATTACGGAATAATCAGCGGTAAACAGGTTGATGAAAGAGTGGTAAAAGTCAATGATATGGTAGAGAAGCCCGATGTTGACAAAGCTCCTTCAAATACCGCAATTCTTGGCCGTTATATAATAACTCCGGCTATTTTTTCGCATCTTGAAAATATACAGCCCGGGAAAAACGGAGAAATTCAGTTGACTGATGCGTTAAAAAGCCTCATGAAAGAGGAAGCCATATATGCATATCATTTCGTGGGAAAACGGTATGATGTAGGCAACAGGATGGGGTTTTTGAAAGCGACCGTTGAGTTTGCGCTGGACCGCGACGATTTGAAGGATGAATTCAGGGCATATCTGAAGCAGATAATAAACGACTGAGGACTGCCTGTACGGACAGGTTGTATTTTACAGGTATTACTGATATATAAAGAAAAAGGCTGCCTGATAAGGCAGCCTCTTATTTATCGCAAAACATCTTTCCCCGAAATCTTACATCATTGATGCAAAAACATTTATCGCGTCATGTTCGACCATCAATTTCCCGTACTCATTCAAATATCCTTCAAAAAACAGGACATTCGAAACCCTGTCGCCGTATTCGGATAAAATGTTCTCTATCTTGTTCAGGTTCTGGTCCAAAGCATCAACCTTTCGAAGTACAAGATAGTATGAACCTTCACACTGGTATACCGAACTGTCCCCTCTGTAAAGAGGCCTCAACCGGGCGGCAAGCATGCATAAATCCTCGAAAGTCTCAAGATTATATATCATGACGGTGGAACATATGCTGCTTGTTTTCCTTTTAATTTTCAGATCATTGCGCCTGTACCGGTTTTTTATAAACTTCTGAATGGATTCAAAGTCGCCTTCGTCGTCAATCTTTGTTATTGTGATTACAAATCCCTGCTCGATATCCGTTACCGCTTCAATACATAACTGGGATTCATGGGTCTCGAAACCGAGTTCAAGTTCCGCCTGCTCCATCAGATCCCAGAAAAGCTCCTGAGTTTCAGGGGAATTGTAATTAAAGGAGGAAAGATCGATATCGCGTTCCTCCAGGTCGTCAAATGTAACGAAGATGCGTATTTTGTTATCGTTAATTTTTTCAATTCTCATATCTGATATCCTCTATTTTTTATTTGAATATCATTTTATTCGGTATATATTATACTTCTCTTAATACTATTATACTTTGAAAATACTGCATTGAGAAGTACCAAATTATTGTTTCTGTTCCGATTACGCCGCAATAACTCGTTTATTCAGGCATAACCGGTATTTCTTTTGTTTTTGTGTTTCGAAATATTTTTACATATCATATTTCCCCAAAAAATGAATTCTTAATCAAAAACCAGGAACAATATTCCCATAAAGATATTGCAGGTGTATAATTATGTCTGACGGTAATGTAAAAATGAAGGGTTTTGTGACGTATGAAACAACTAATTCTGGCATCGCAGTCTCCAAGGCGAAAAATGCTTTTGCAGCAGATCGGGGTGCCATTTTCCGTATTTCCTTCGGACATAAAAGAGCCGATAAATATGGATATGAGCCCTGACAGAATTGTTATAGATTTATCCGAAAAGAAAGCGGAACAGGTATGCGGGAAATTGGAACGCGGTTCCAAAAACTCGCATATTGTGCTTGCTGCCGATACTGTTGTTGTTTTGGATGGTATTGTAATGGGAAAACCAAATAACCCGGAAGAAGCGTTCGGTATGCTTGAAGCGCTTTCGGGCAGGTGGCATGAAGTGGTAACGGGAGTTACGCTGATAGATGTTGAATCGGCGAAAAAAATGACGCATGCCGAAAAAACGAGGGTAAAAATACGCAGATTGTCAAAACAAACAATACAGCAATATATTAACAGCGGAGAGCCTTTCGATAAGGCCGGGGCGTATGGCATTCAGGGGCTTGGCGCGCTGTTGGTTGAAAAATTGCAGGGTTGTTATTATAATGTTGTAGGACTCCCGCTATACAGGGTATCTGTAATGCTTAATGATATGGGATTTAAAATTTTATAATGCACATCTTACTGCCGGCTTCAATATGTTATCCGCAGAAAGTAATTTTCAGCGTATTCGCGGCAGCAGCCGCAATGCAGCAGACGAAAGAAAGGAAGAAACAAATTATGTTTATACGCGATATCGGTATAGACCTTGGAACGGCTAATACACTGGTTCATGTGAAAGGAAAAGGGGTTGTTCTCAGAGAACCTTCTGTTGTTGCAATAAACAATAATACCGGGGAAGTGCTGTCCGTAGGGCTTGACGCAAAAAACATGATTGGGCGCACGCCGGGGAACATTACGGCGATAAGGCCGATGAAGGACGGAGTAATAGCCAATTTCCAAATAACGCAGGGAATGCTTAGATATTTCATCCGGAAGGTTATCGGAAACAACAAGATTATCAGGCCGAGAGTAGTGGTATGTGTGCCCTCGGGTGTTACAGAAGTGGAAAAAAGAGCGGTAATTGACGCGACTTTGCAGGCCGGGGCAAAAGAGGCTTATCTGATTGAAGAACCAATGGCGGCCGCAATCGGTGCGGGCCTTCCTGTCGAAGAACCCACCGGAAGCATGGTTGTCGATATCGGCGGAGGTACGAGTGAAGTTGCGGTAATCTCTCTCGGCGGAATAGTGGTCAGCCGTTCGCTGCGTGTAGCCGGTGACGAGCTTGATGACGCTATTGTTCATTATGTAAAAAAAGAATATAATTTAATGATAGGGGAACGCACGGCTGAAGACATAAAGATCAGGATTGGTTCTGCATACCCCGTAAATGATGAAGAACAATACAGTATCAGCGGGCGCGATCTCGTGACAGGTCTTCCGAGGGAACTGCTGATATCAGCCGCTGAGGTCAGGGAAGCCCTGGCGGAAACAGTAAACGCAATAGTTGATTCCATCAGATACACCCTGGAAAAAACACCTCCCGAACTTGCAGCCGATATTATGGAAAAAGGCATAATGCTGACGGGAGGAGGCGCTCTTCTTAAAGGACTTGATAAACTGATTTTTCATGAAACAGGAATTCCTGTGAATATTGCGGAGTATCCTCTTGATTGTGTAGCGATAGGTACGGGCAAGGTTCTTGAAGAATTGGAACTGTTAAAACACGTATTGATTTCCTCAAATAAGGTAAGATAAAGAAAAAAGCTGTGCAATGCTTTGACAGATATAACGCAGGCAGTATCCAATGATATTCCGTTGGAGTAATGCTTGGGAAGGGGTTCAACCTTTTGCGGAGGCTTTTTGGAAACAAATTATTCATAATATCGTTAGTTCTGGTTTTATTGTTTGTGCTTGCTGCGATGACGGCAAGCGAAAACAGCAAGCTTAATGTGATCAGGAATGTTATTTCCGTACCTCTTAAACCGCTGCAGACAGGCATTAACGCAATTGGCGGCAAGATAAAAGACGTTGTTAATTATTTTAAAGATATACGGACTACAAAGGCGGAAAATGCGGAATTGAAATTAAAAATACGGGAAATGGAAAGAGAACTTGAAAAAGTACACCGCCTGGAAAAGGAGAATGAAAACCTGAAAAAGCTGCTGTCATTCAAAGAACAGTATACGCAGGAAATCATAGCATGCAATATAATATCAAAGGATGCCGGGAACTGGTTTGAAATATTTACGATAGACAGGGGCAGCAAGGACGGCATAGAAGTGGATGATCCCGTAATAAACGCCGACGGCCTTGTGGGAAGGGTATCGCGTGTGGATCTTCTTTCATCAAAGGTTATATCGATAATAGACACTGAAAGCTCGGTATCGGCAAGACTGTCGAAAACGCGCGATCTTGTTATTCTGAGAGGTGACGCGCAGCTCAGGACGCAAGGGCTTTGCCGGCTCGATTATATTACTCCGGATGTCGAAGTATCCGTCGGCGATAAAGTTGAAACTTCCGGATTGAACAGCCTGTATCCTAAAGGAATCATGATCGGCGAAGTGATACAGGTGGTAAAAAACGAAGGACAGTTTGATTATTATGCGATAGTTAAACCTTCGGTTGATTTCAGGAGGCTTGAAGAGGTTGCAGTAATAAAAACCGCTGTTGAGGGAGAAGGCGATAACGAATGAGAAGGCGGATTCTCGTGCTGGCACTCCTTGTATATGCTGCGTGCCTTTTACAAAGCACTGTATTCGGTTATATCGAGATCCTCAGGATAAGACCGAACCTGCTTCTCGTTCTGGCTGTCACAATTTCCCTGATAAGGGCTAACATGGAGGCGGCTTTTATGGGCCTCGTATGCGGGCTGGCGATGGATACGCTGATCGGCCGTACTTTGGGATGGTACGGAATGTGTTTGTTCCTTGTTTGTTTCGCGATAGGGATGATAAATTCAAAGCTGTACAAGGAAAACCCGCTGATTCCGATTTTCTTTGTGTTTGTTTCATCGCTCACGGTTGAGCTTATGTATTATTTTATTAATTTCTTTTTAAGGGGCTACCAGGATTTCGGTTTTGTTTTAACCGGCATTATCCTGCCCGAAAGCTTGTATAACTCGGTGCTGACATTATTTGTATATCCTTTGGTGCTTCAATTGTATAAAAAACTCGATAAGTACAATTTTGTCCATACACGTTTATAACGGGGTTTGAATTATGAACGCTGAATTGCAGAAAAAACAGAATTTTGATTTAAAGAGAAGATTTATTATATATTTAGTAATCGTAATGCTCATATGCGCGGTGTTTTTGCGCCAGCTTGTCGATATCCAGATTGTAAACGGGCAGGAATACCTCGATACTTCTATGAAGAGGATTATAACGAACGGGGTTATATATGCGAACAGGGGGAATATTTACGACAGGTACGGCGTGCCGATAGCGGGCAACAGATTGGGTTTCTGCGTTCAGTTTGTGGACACCGGGCTGTCCTCAAGAGAAAAGAATGATCTTATTGCAAGGGTTATCAGGCTGTTTGATGCAAACGGCGACAAATATTCTTCAACAATGCGCGCGATATTCGCTAACAACCCTTACAGATTCCTCACAAACAAGGAAGGGTTTATAAGACAGATAGCGGTGAGCGACGCCGACAGGGAAATGCTTCTGGAAGCGGATCCGAAGGATGTTTTTAAATATATGCGCGAGAAAACCTTCGATATTGACCCGATATACACAGATGAAGAAGCGTACCGCATTATGGAATTAAGATATGAAATGCTTATAAGGCCTGCCACAATATCAGACCCGCTGGTTATTGCCGAGGATGTGTCAATAGAGACTGTAGTCACTCTTGAGGAACGCAACAGGGAATATCCCGGGTTCAGCACGTTTTCAAAGCCTTTCAGGGAATATTACGACGCGGAACTCGTTGCGCATGTGATTGGGCACATGGGAAATATCGGGGAACTGTATGATGAATGGTCTAAAAAATATCCCGAACTGGGATATACCTGGAAGGACATGGTGGGGAAGACCGGCATTGAACGTTCGGAGGAACACGTATTAAGAGGCATAAACGGCAAAATAAGAAAAGAGGTGGATACTGACGGAAGGCTTACATCATATGAAATCGTAGAGCCGTCGAAGCCGGGACAGGATATTTACCTGACAATTGATTTGAACCTGCAGAAAGCGGCGCTTGAGTCATTAAAAAGAAACATAGAGGTAATACGAAACAGGGAGCATAAGAAAAACTTCCATGACGCGAATGCAGGGGCTGTTATCGCGATGGATGTGAAAACCGGGGAAATCCTGGCAATGGTCAGCTATCCAACGTATGATCCCGCCGTGTTCCTGGAAGGCAACAGCGAAAAGATAAATTACCTTTATACCCATCCCGATTCAATAACACTTAACAGGGCGACAAGCGGAAAATACGCCCCCGGTTCTACGTACAAGCCTCTCGTTGCGATAGCTGCTCTGGAGTCGGGCACAATAACTCCCCAGACATTGGTTTACTGCCCGTCAAGGAAAGAAATAGGCGGGTTGATGTGGTCGAACCTTGAAGGAAATCAGGGAAGGATTAATCTTGAAAAGGCGCTTGAAACGTCAAGCAATATGTTTTTCTTCCAGGTCGGTTTCGACACCGGAATAGACAATATTGTAAAATGGGCGAAAAACTTCGGGTTCGGAAAGAAAACAGGAATAGAAATAGGCGAAGAAATCGGCTCCCTTGCGTCAAGGGAGTTCAAGCTCGCTAACTATAACGAGGGGTGGGTCCCCGCCGATACGTGCAACGCCGCGCTTGGGCAGTTGTATAACGCTTTTACGCCGATACAGCTCGTAAACTATGTTGCGAGCATCGCAAACGGCGGAAAACTTTACAGGCCGCACCTTGTAAGAAAACGCGTCGACGCATCGGGAGAAGTACATTTAACCGAAATTGAATACAGGGAATCGGGGGCGAAAGAGTCCACGATAAAAGCCGTACAGAAGGGCATGGTCGCGGTTACGAATTCCCAGGACGGAACCGCGGTGCACATATTTAAGGATTTCCCGTTTGAAGTCGCCGGGAAAACGGGAACGGCCGAAACAGGGCTTGAAGCGACATCGTCGTCAAATGCTTTGTTTGTATGTTATGCGCCTGCCGACAATCCTGAAATAGCGGTCGCCGTTGTTGTCGAAAAAGGCGTATGGGGTTCATGGACGGCGCCCATTGCAAAGGATGTGCTGATGGCGTATTTTAATATAAAGGAAAAGCAGAGATAAGATTGAATGCAGATAAAACACGCCTGTTTGAAACCTATGCTGCGTAAAGGAGATACATAATATGGAAAACGCAAAAAACCAAATCACATTCAAAGGAACTGCGGACGGGCTCGTTATTATAATTCCCGAAGAATTGGAAACGAAACATATACTTGAACAGGTAGCGCTTAAAGTGAAGGCAGCCGAAAAGTTTTTCAGGGGCGCTAAGCTTAAGGTTATGTACAGGGGCAAAAAGCTGACCGAAGAGGAAGAGGAAATGCTCGTCCAGATGATGATCTTAAACAGCGGCGTTACGGTGGAAAGCATCCGCTATGATGAACCCGAACAGCCTCCGCAGGAAAGGGAGATGCCGTCAAAAATTTCGGGAATGCCGATAAGAAAAATTTTCTTTAAGGAGCTTGAAGAAGGCCCGTGCAAGTTTATAAAAGGCACGGTACGCGGAGGAACGCGTATTCTTTTCGAAGGCAATGTGGTTGTCCTGGGGGACGTAAACCCGGGAAGCGAAATAGTGGCATCGGGAAACGTTGTTATTATGGGTAAGATAAGGGGCATGGTACATGCAGGCGCAGACGGAAACCGCAATGCCGTTGTAGCCGCATTGAGGCTGTGCCCCACGCAGTTAAGGATAGCGGATTTGATTACAAGATGCCCGGAAACTGATGATGACGATACGATATTGCCTGAGATTGCATCGGTAAAAGAAGGTGCGATATATGTTGAGCCGCTGGGCAAATAGAATGGGATCGAACGCCGGATACCAGGAAATCCCGGGTAATTCCGGTTTTTTTATTTTATAGGCTTTGATGTCGGTTGACAAGTAATTCAAAAACCGATATAGTTTTTAGTAGAAAACCTGAAAAAATCGTATTTTTGATTAAGACGGATTAATATACCAGTTATTATTCTGAATCAAATAGGACATTAATCGCCTGGTTATAATGTAACCGCAGTGGAAGGCTGTTTTTTTTAATAACGGAGGAATGAGTATGGGTGAGGTTATTGTCATCACATCGGGCAAAGGCGGTGTTGGAAAAACCACAACTGCCGCAAATCTTGGCACAGGTTTATCTCTTTTGGGTAAAAAGGTCGTTCTGGTCGATACCGACATAGGTCTTAGAAATCTTGACGTAGTAATGGGGCTTGAAAACAGAATAGTTTACGATTTGGTTGATGCCGTCGAAGGGACATGCCGTCTTAAACAGGCTTTAATAAAAGATAAAAGATATGAGGGTCTGTATCTGCTTCCGGCAGCTCAGACGAGGGATAAAAACTCCGTTACGCCTGAACAGATGATTAAGCTTTGCGAAGAATTGAAACAGGAATTCGATTTTGTTATCATAGATTGTCCCGCCGGAATAGAGCAGGGGTTTAAGAATGCTATTGCGGGAGCGGACAGGGCTATCGTCGTAACAACACCAGAAGTCTCCGCTGTCAGGGACGCTGACAGGATTATCGGCCTTCTTGAAGCAAATGAACTGAAAAACCCTGTGCTGATTGTAAACCGTGTGCGGCATGAAATGGTAAAAAAAGGCGATATGATGTCAATAGATGATATCATTGACATTCTTGCGATACAGCTCATAGGGGTAGTGCCTGACGATGAGAACATAATTATTTCAACAAACCGCGGTGAACCTGCGGTTTCGGACAATAAGTCGATGGCCGGCCAGGCGTACCGGAATATTACACGCAGGATACTTGGCGAAGAAGTGCCTTTTATGGATTTAGCCGGTCAGGGTAATTTTATCGCGAAAGTGAAAAAGCTGTTTGGTTTTCGATCGGCTTAGGGAGGGATATAAATGTTGCAGCAACTTTTAAGTAAACTAGGCCGGAAGCGTTCGTCAAAGGATGTTGCAAAAGAACGGCTGAAGCTGGTTCTGATACATGACAGGGCAAATGTTTCACCGCAGTTTTTGGAAATGGTTAAAGGTGAAATAATTAAAGTGATTCGCAATTATATGGAGATTGACGAAGAAGCTCTTGAAATCCAGCTTACAAAAACAGTAAGTGAGGAAGGGGATGGCGTTGTTCCTGCCCTTATTGCGAATATACCTATAAAAAGCGTTAAAAATGCCGGCAGGAGTATTTAATGTTGGTCCGGTTAGAAAGGATTTGATGTTTCTTCAGCAAGGATTTATCCTGATTAACGGAGGCAATTGATGAATATTGCTTTTATAGCGCATGATAATAAAAAAGAGTTAATGGAAGCTTTTTGCATCGCATATAAATTCATTCTGGAAGAGCATAACCTGTTTGCCACTTCCGGTACGGGCGCATTGATATCGGATGCGACCGGACTGTCCGTTAATTGTCTTGAGTATGGGCACCTCGGGGAAGAACAGATTGCAGCAAGAGTTGCTTACAATGAAATAGACCTTGTGATATTTTTTGTCGATCCGTCTCAAAAGGAGGAGAAACTGCAGGGTTTTAACATTATCCGTGAGCACTGCGATAACAATAATATTCCGCTCGCCACAAATCTCGCCACCGCCGAGATCCTTATAAACGGACTGCACCGCGGGGATTTTGCGTGGCGTGAGCTTGTCAACCCGGCAATTTAGCCGGATACTTTCAGAGGTTATTCACCACTGTTTGCATCTTTCAAAAAATAATCAAAGTTTTGTTTAAGCATTTCTATTTCTTCATGCAGGTCAGAAACTTTTTTGTCAAATTCTTTCTGCGTCAGCCACAGCTTGGTAAGTTCCTTTTGCATATTTTCCACAAAATTTCTAAGGTGAATAAACTTGTGTTCAATATTTGCGGCCGTCGTGCCGCCGGATGAAATGCCGGATTTTCCGCTTTCGGCATCGGCAGGTTTTTTTACGGGAAGAATCCTGTCAATCATGGAACTGTCCTTTTCGGCAGCTTTTGCCGGGGCAGTGCGCTGCGGCGGTTCTTCGCCAAGAAAAGCCAATTGGTAACCTTTTGTGAAACAGCCCGGTATTTCGTTGAAAAACCATGACGCACGTTCTTTATCGACGTTTGTGCCGTAAATGAAACGGCAGGGCATATTCGTGAAATCGGAAAGATAACGTTTTTCATCCGTCCAGTTGATGCCTCCGTCGCCGGATATTCTGAGATGGATATTCCTTTCATCGGTACGGTACAAAATAAGAGTGCCGTTGTTGTAAACAAGCCCGCTTCGGCCTGCCGGGGAAGGGCTGTTGTATAAAACAAGTGGCTCTGCCGTCCCGTATTCCATGAATAAAACCCGGTACATACCATCGCGTTTATCCTGAAAAGAGACGTAGATCCGGTTATCCTGCCCGCATACCGCAGACGGAAAAAGGATTTCGCCTTCGGTTTCGTACAGCTTTTCGGGAGCGGTGAAGACGGTTAAATCATCCTTTAAAATTCTATGGCACAAACACATTCCGCTTTTTTCAGAACGGGGATAAAAAAGGCGGCATTTCCCGGGACGATCCCTGAACACGACGTAATGCCTGTCTGAACCGTCAATATAGTCTATTGCCATAGGCTTTGAAAGCGCGCCGTTAATTATGCTCTGCATTGCTATCAGGTGGCGATCGTTGTGGCGTATTACATAAAAAAACAGGACAATATCTTCAAATACCAGCATCGATAGGCGCTTATGCCACGGAGTTGTGTCTTTGCTGCCCAGTATCGGCTGGATGTCTATATGCCCGCGGCGGCCGTGGCCGTACATAATATGGCCGTCTTTAGCCTGGAAAACAAAATGGATTATATCTTTCTCGTCAATAGCGGCACAGAAATCATTTACGGACAGATCGGAAAGAACAAACGGACGTGACCATACCCTGTCACCATCGAGCATTCTCAGGCATAAACCGCGCTCCTCGTCATAATAGATATGATAAGAAATATTGAAACTGTTTTTTAAAATAATATGCTTTTGCTCCTCTTTATTCATACTTTCCTCCCGAAACGGGTTTGTCCATAACTTATTTATTATCAATACTATGTTGATGCATTGGGAAATATGCCTGTAACAGCCGCTTATACGCAGCTGTCCGGGTTATGCCTGTATAAACCTGCAGCATGTCATTTATGTACGGCTGCACCGGTTCCGTAACAATGAATAAAGGCGGGAAAAGAGTTGCAAAAAAGCATGCTTGTTAATCACCAAATATTTATACAGACATATTATGAAATTGAGATACTTTTGACTTTGGGGGAATGTAGCATATGAGCAAAGAGCAGGTTGTTGCGGGTCTTATTGACGGCGAAGACATCTGCAAGCTTAGAGAAGCTGTTTGCGTACAGGTAGAAAAGGTGTATGATCATTGCCGGGAAAAGGATTGTATTGAAGATGCTGTGGTTGATTTTGTAGAAGATGTACAGTGTTTGATAGACAAAGCCGTTAAGGTGAGGGTAAAGGAAGCCGAGGTAGTAAAGGTTTTGGCGGATCTTGACGACGTGCCGTTTAAAAGAGGTTTCTTTACTGTAAATGTACGTTACAAGATAAAGGTTAAGGTGGAATTCTGCTATCGTGATCAATTTAACAACCTTGTCAGTTCCGATCCTAAGGTTGGATTCGTATGGTTTGCGAAAACCGTTATCCTGTTCGGTTCAGAAGGGCAGGTTAAGGTGTTCAGCTCAACCGATCCGGAATTCTGTTCGTCCACGGATGATGGCGATGGCTGTGGTTCCATGATACAACAGGATAACAAGCCTACTGTGAAAGTTGAAGTTGCCGAACCTCTCGTGCTGAATGCGCGGATTAAAAGGGTCCACTGTCCGAAGAAAGTCCGGCCTTTCGGGGATGATTACGATGAAATTGAGGAAGAAGATAATGTTGCAGCCGGGAGAAGACCGATATTCCCGCAGAAAAATGTTGTCGTTACGATTGGCCTGTTCTCAATAATCAAACTCACGAGGCTTGTACAGCTTTTAATTCCGGCTTTCAATTTCTGTTTCCCGACCCGTGAGTGCGTTGCTTCGACAGATGAAAATCCGTGCGAACTTTTTGAAACAATTGATTTTCCGTTTGATCAGTTTTTCCCGCCGCAGGCATTTGATTTCCCGATTGAAGACATTAGGGAAGATCGCCGTCACGATAGAAGGGAAGACAGGGAAGAAAGAGAAAAAGAAGAAAGGCGCAGAAAGTAAGACGATAAAAATCAAAAAAGGGAGGATAATCCTCCCTTTTTGTTTTGCCCGCGTATTTTCGGATATTGCCGTCTTATTATTTCCACGTAAAAATTTTCTCTTCAGGCATATATTTTCTGATAAGCCCCAGCATGTATGAGTTCATTCTGTCCGATAAATCCGGCGGATATGAGTATACATCGTTTACTGCGTTGAACGGGTAGTTTATTATTGCGGAATTAGGGTTATTTTTACGCATGTCCTTAAGGTAATCGCAGGGTATGCGAAAACCGCCTATGCTCACGTCTTTGATTTTACCGGCGGGAAGTTCCCGGAATACTTTTTCAATAAGTCTGCCGTACTCATCTTCCCAGTCTTTTATATAAATGACAGGATCGAAACAAAGCCTTATCTGAAATCCATTTGCCAATGCTTTCTCGATGCAGTTAAGCCTTTGCATCGGGGAAGGCGTCCCGTGCTCGTATTTTTCCCATACATATTCGCAGGACAATGTCCATGCAAGTATTACATTCTCTTGCGGCGTCAGTTTTTCAAGGCTGTTCAGGTTCGCGCTCTTTGTTCTTAATTCAACGGTCAGGTGAGGGTAAAATCGTGCAAATTCAAACCATTTTTCGCTAAATCCGAGAAAGCCTTCAAGTGCAAGCAGGTCAGTATCATAAGAAATGCACAGGTAAACCGGATCGCTCTTCAAAAGTTTCCTGACATCGCCGAATATATCGTCGAGGTTGACAAAAACGACAATATTGGCCGACGGATACATACCCTGCAGATAGCAGTATTCGCAGTTATAAACACAGTTAATCACCGTGTTGGCATAATAAAAGTTGTCATTCCCGAAGTTCTGGCAAAGAGGTGAGCCCCGGTAAACGAACGGAGGCCGCTTTTCAGCGATGATAAGATTCTGTGACTGCTTTTGAACCGGGTAATTCTGCCGGCTCCTGTTAAATATGTCCTTATAATGTTTTATTATTACCTGCGTTGATTTCGGAAAACGCGACAAAATTTTTACGGTATTCGGGTGATCCACAACACCCTTTTCGATGTATATATGTGAAAAAGGAGGGTTAAGCAAATTCACGCATAAGCTGTTCAAAAGCTCTCTTCCTTTCATGTTTGTTTTTTACCGGCAGAACATTTTCTTTTTTGATGAAAGACGACAAATTCGCGGAAAAATTTCCATGCTGAAGCTTATAGTAACGCGCTGCCTGTCTGAGCTGGTTCTGCATTGATACTGTAAGCCTGAGATTTTTTGAAACCTCCGCAAGCATTTTTTCTTCTTCGGGAGAAAACACCGGAGAAGAATTTGTCATTCCGTCGTGCAGGCGGGTGATCCAGGCGGCGATTTCGGGAATGTTTTGCCCAATCAGTTCACTGACAATGCTCGAGTCGATTTTATCGGATTGAAGGTAATCCGAGACGATTTTTATAAAAAACATCTGATGCGGCTGGAAAAACAGTATTCCTGCGCGGTAAATGCCGGATGCTTCCATATCGGCGAGAAGTTCCGGAATATCCGCTGAGTGTTTTTCCGAAACGGGATTGCTGCTTGATACAATGCCGCTTTCTTCAAATGGATGCGCGAAAATCATATCGGGGTAAAAATATATGCCTGTATCCATTTCATAGATTTTATTGCACAGATAAACCGTCCCTGTCGGAATATTCCTGTCTCCCGCGCCGCATATGCCGATGTTAAGCAGCAGATCGGAAGGATTAGGCGGGTATGCGGAGCATAAATGCGTAACCCCTATCGCGGCATTAACAATCCCCGGTTTTGTGACAAGAAGAATTATATCGTCATTTTTAAACACCTGGAACAAATGGTGTCCGGTATCCTTTTTTAATCCGAAAAATCGTATTATTGGCTTCGCTTCGCAGTAAAGCGCGGTAAAAATCATTATCATAAAATCAGTATCCTCCGGAACAACGCCGTGCATAATCAATCATCCGCATAAAAATTATATCAGTGATGCTTCTGTTTGCCAATTCCGCGTCGGCCTCCATATCCCGGGCCGCTCGTTAAAACGCTCCACGGTTGCCGGTACGCAGAAGGGCGTTGGAGCATGTCACCCGTCGTCACCGAAAGCACCCGAGCCACCCGCTGCGTTTTGGCGTAAATTTATAAGGGCTTGTTCAGACGTGCAGCGGGAATATTGCAGCTTGTGAAAAGGTTGCTATGTGAACCCTGTTATACTATAATTAAAATGGTATAACGTGCCTTGCTGTAATAAACTTTTTGTGTATCTGCCGGAGGCAACCGGACGCTTTTCGCTTTACTGGGGGATGGTTGCGCTTTAGGATGTGAAGTTGTATGTTCAAGTTAGAGGGTAAAAAAGCCATAATCGCACTTATTCCGTTTATTATTTTATTTCTGGCCTGGATGCTGGCAATGGGAACACCGGTATCTTACAGCAAGCTCAATATTGTCTTTATTACCCTCCCATACATTCTTGCATTCTTTGCCCTTGTATTATGCGTGTGGTTTCAGCACAGCAGGGTATTTTACGCTATAGCCGTCCTGTTGTTCACGATGTCGGTGATATCAGCCAAAAACGGTTTGAATCAGAAAGCTCTCATCAACGGTATATCGTTGATTATTCCAATCGGCTTTATTATGCTTGCCCTGATGGAAGAAAGGGGAATAATAAGCAAAAGCGGTCTTATTAAAGGGCTTGTTTTTATTTTTTTAACATTCTTCGTATTGATTGACGCGGGTACCGTTAATCCCGTCCTTGCGAGACTGAAACAGGCCGGGTTCGGTTTCAGGGTGACGGAAGATAAAGGAATACCGGGGCTGAGCATATTTTTATTTATTGTTTGCCTTTGTGTTCTTCTTATAAGGTTTTTGCTCCTGTCTTCAATGATGGATATTGCGTTTACGGGTGCCGCTCTCGGCAGCTTTATCATTCTGCATTTCGCCGGATATCCGGATGTTCTCTCTGTATTTTTCTCGGCGGTATATTTAATTTTTATAATCGCTCTTTTTGAAGCGTCATATTCTCTTGCTTTCCACGACACGCTGACGGGGGTATTGTCAAGACGGGCAATGGAGCAGGAGATTTTAAGATTGGGAAATAAATATACAATTGCGATGGTGGACATCGATCATTTCAAGCGCGTAAATGATACATACGGCCATCAGGTAGGCGATGACGTATTAAGAATGGTGGCTTCATTGATAATGAAGAATATCCGGTCGGGCAAGGTTTTCAGGTATGGCGGAGAAGAATTTGCCGTTATTTTTCCCAGGAAATCTCCTGATGAAGTAATTGATCAACTGGAAAATATTAGAATCAATATTGAAAAACGGCCTCTCATAATAAGGGGTAAGGACAGGCCGAAAAAAAAGCCGAAAAGAATTATAAAAAGCAGAAAAGGCGAAGGAAGCGTTAATGTTACGGTCAGCATAGGCGTAGCGGAAAAAACCGAAAAAACGCATTCGGCCGCCGAAGTTATAGAAGAAGCCGACAAAGCGCTGTATAACGCGAAAAAAAACGGCAGGAATTGTATTGTTTATTAGAGTATTTATACCTTCGGTCGATAGAATTAAGTGGATATCGTTCCGCCGCATACAGCTCAATAGGATTTGGGAATTCAGTATTTCACGAATCCGGTTGGGTTGTTGTTATGGTTATGGTTAGGATAGAATGGATTCTATATCCGAAACATTACATAATTGATATTGTTAAATATTTGTACAGTGGTATAATAATTTAAGGATGTTCAGCAGTTTCTTCCGCTGTTTTAAGGGAATGGGGGTGAAAACATGTCGGAAGCCGTTCTGAAAGAAATAGCCGCTGTGGAAGAACAAGCGGATGCGATTGAAGCGCAGGCCCAGCAGAAGGCTAAAGATATTATTGCTTCCGCAAGGAAGGAAGCCGCCGTTTTGCTTGAAAAAGCGGTAGAAAAAGCAGAATCGGAAGCCAAATCAATTATCCGGAAGGCCGAAGAAAAAGCCGCGAAGGATATAGTTGACATAAAAATGGATACCCAGGCGAAGTGCAATGATATAAAAATGAAAGCCGGCGAGAAAATGAACGAAGCAATTGAACTGATTGTGGGAAGGATTGTGAAGCATTGATCGTCAAAATGAACAAAATAACGCTGCTTGGAATAGAAGAGCAGCGTGAACAGCTAATCAACAGCTTAATGGAATTCGGAGCAGTCGAAATAAGCAACATAAGCGAACAGGACTACGGAAAGATCGCATCTCACCCCGAAGTCCGGGAAGATTTGACATATATTGATAATCAACTTTCGGACGTACAATCGTCTTTGAATATTCTTGGAAGGTATTGTCCTGAAAAGAAGCCATTATTCAGTACAAAGCGTCCTGTAAGCATCACCGAAGTCAAAAAAATCATAAGCGATAAGGAAAGCATATTATCAGACGTTTATAAGTTAAGGGAATATGAACATGCGCTGATTGAATTAAAAGCGGAAGAGAACAGGGTTTACAATCTTTACCGCTCTCTTGTTCCGTGGAAGGGTCTTATTTTTCCGGTTGATTTTTCGGGTACAAAAAGAACAGGTTTTACGGCCGGAACAATTCCTGCTGCGGTCGGATGGGATCTTATAGAGTCGGAACTTCCGGAAAAAGCGCCTTTGTCCACGATATTCAGAATAAACAGCGATAAGGATCAGCACTACGTATATGTCATATATCACAGGGATGCCGAGCAGGAGACCCTGTCTTATTTGAAGTCGAGAGGATTTAACAGGATAACTTTCGGCAGCCTTGCAGGCACCGTTGATGACAATATCAAACAGATCGAAATCAATTTGGAACAAATCGCGAAAAAAAGAGAAGAAGTAATCGATAAAATCAGGAATATGAGCGGTTCAAGAAGTTCGATTGAGATTCTTTACGATGTCCTTAACATGGAAAAAAGCCGTATTGAAGCTGTCGAAAAGGTTTTGAAGACAAGCAAGGTTTTCATGGTAAAGGGATGGCTCCCTGAAAAATTATCCGAATCGGCCAAAAAATATCTGGAATCGAAATATATCGTAAGTGTGGAGATTGAAGAACCGGGAGAAGATGAAGCGTTTCCCGTTCTTCTTGAAAACCGCGGGCTTGCGGAAGCCGGTGAACCCGTGCTGCGGATGTACAGTCTCCCGGACAGCAGAGAAATAGATCCGAGTAAAATAATGACTCCGTTTTTCGTAATACTGTTCGGGCTTATGCTGTCCGACGGAGGGTACGGTATTATACTGTCCGTTCTTGCCGCGATTATACTTTGGCGGTTTAAACTGCAGGACAGTACGCGCAAGTTTATGAAACTTATGTTTTTCTGCGGGTTGTCAACGATGTTCTGGGGATTGATGTTCGGAGGCTGGTTCGGTATAAGCGCGCTCGTTCCTTATGCCGTCTGGTTTGACATGGTCAGCGATCCGGAACGTATGCTTAGCTGGTCTCTGCTTTTCGGTGTTATACACATGTATGCCGGTCTTGCGATGAAAGCCGCAAACCTCATACGCAGGAAACAATATCTTGATGCACTGTTTGACGTCGGTTTCTGGTATGTGTTTTTTACCGGCGCAATACTTACGCTGCTGCCGTACGCTCCGGCCATTGACAAGGAAATAGCGGCGCAGATATCGAATGTCGGCAGGTATGTGCTCGCGGCCGGCGCAGTGCTGCTGCTTCTCACGCAGGGACGGGAGAAAAAAGGGATATTAAGAAAATTTTTCGGCGGACTGTCAAGCCTTTATAATGTTGTGGGGTTTTTAAGCGATGTACTTTCTTATTCAAGGCTTCTTGCTCTTGGCCTCGCGACGTCGATTATTGCCGGCATAATAAATCAGATGAGCGTAATGTTCGAAATCCCTATTGTTATAAAAGTTTTTGTCTCGGCGGCAATATTGCTTGTAGGCCATGCTATAAACTTTGGAATAAACGTGCTTGGCGCGTATGTCCATTCGTGCCGTCTGCAGTATCTTGAATTTTTTGGTAAATTCTTCACGGGCGGAGGCGAACCTTTCAGCCCGCTGAAAGCCAATACAAAATATATACAATTAAAGTACGATGCGGAGCATGATCAAATTTCAGCCGCATAAACGAAAAAAACGGAGGTTTTACAATTATGTTGGAACAGATTTTTACCGGACAATTTTTTGCTTATTTTGGTGCTGCCATTGCATTCCTGGTAGCAGGCCTCGGGTCATCAAAAGGGGTTGGCCTCGCGGGACAGACGGGTGCCGGCGTTCTATCTGAGGATCCTTCAAAATTCGGTTCGGTCATGCTTTTGGAAGCTCTCCCAAGTACACAGGCAATTTACGGATTTGTAATTGCGTTTCTGATTATCGGCAAAATAAACGACGCAATGGTATTGCAGGAGGGACTGAAGCTTTTTGCCGCAGGTCTACCGATGGGTGTTGTCGGCCTTGTTTCAGCGATATACCAGGGCAAAGTTTCAGCATCGGGAATCCAGTTGATCTCAAAACATCCGGAGTCTGTTGGAAGCGCTATTACGCTCGCGCTTATGGTTGAGATGTTTGCGATACTTGCGCTTATCGTATCAATTTTAATGATAGGTTAACAAAGGAGCACTCCAAATGACCGGAACAGAAAAAATAAAAGCGAAGATCCTTGCTGATGCCGAAGAAAAAGCCCGTCAAATTGAAGAACAGGCGAGGCAGGAAGCCCGGGATATTACCGACCGAGCTTTGAAAGAAGCGGAAATAAAGAGGATGGAAATTCTCAGGAAGGCGGAAGCCGAAGGCGAGGAAGCCTACCGGCGTCTTATCTCGGTTGCCGGCCTTGAAGCCAGGAAAGAAATATTAAAGACAAAGCAGGATATGGTTGAAGAGGCTTTTACGAAGGCCATTCAAAAAATTACGGGGCTGCCGGATAACGAATACCAGGAAATGCTTGAAATAATGATTGCCGGCGCGGCTTCTGACGGAACGGGTGAAATACTCCTGTCCGACAGGGACAGAAAGCGCGTTGACGGTAATTTTGCCGATAATATTAACCGTCGTCTTAAAGCTGCCGGAAAAAACGGGAAAGTGGCATTATCCGGTGAAATAATACAAACAGTGGGCGGCTTTGTTTTAAGGTACGGCGAAATGGAGATAAACGGAACGTTTGAGATTGTGCTTGATATGCTGAGGCCGCAGATAGAGAATGAAGTGGTAAACATACTATTTTCATGAATGCAATACTTAAAGCTTCTTAAAATTACCGATAAATTGCATTTTGCTATGAGGTAAAGTAATGATAAAGATTAAACAGGACGATTACGCATACGCGGTAGGTCTTATCCGTGCAAAAGAGATAAAACTGCTCGACGGCGACAGGCTTAACAGGATGATTGAAGCGCAGGGCGCAGCGGAAGCGTTTAAGGTTTTAGCCGAAGCGGAATACGGATATGGGAATACTGAAAATTTTCACTCGTTTGAACAGGTCCTTGCCGAAGAAATGAAAAAGACGTATGATCTTCTGGCTGAAATTTCGCCTGTGCCCGAAGTAGTCGATGCGTTTAAAAAGAAACATGACTATTTTAATATAAAGGTGCTTTTGAAAGCAGAGTTCTCAGGGCAGGAACCGCCGCAGATCCTTGTGGATACGGGCGTATTCGGGGTTGAGCAGATAAAACGCATTATCAGGGAGCGGGATTACAGCGAACTGACTCCAATTATGATGCAGGCGATAGCCGATACGTATGATGCTTTTTCAAGAATGCGCGATCCTCAGGCTGTCGATTTAATCATCGATAAAGCGTCGTATGACCAGTTTGTGAACGATCTTAACGAGTTTGACAGCCCGTTCCTGCATGAACTTGCCCGGATAATCATTGACATAACAAATATAAAGATGTATATCCGTGCTCGCAGCCTGAACAAATCGTGGGATTTCATCGGAAAGCTTCTGCTAAAAGGCGGTGAAATAAGCGAAGAGTTTTATTTTGCCGGGTTTGACAAACCGGTTGAAGCATTTGTTGACGATTTGCGCCGGACAAAATACGGCGACACGGTCAAGCGCGGATGGGAACTGTATACCGCTAAAAAGAACATTTCCGGGCTCGAAAAACTTCTTGACGATTTTCTGATGTCATATATCCGGCGCTCAAAACTGATAACGATGGGTGTTGAGCCGTTTATCGCTTATCTTTTTGCAAAAGAAACTGAAATAAGAAATGTGCGGATAATCATGACAGGAAAAATCAACGGGCTGAATGATGATTTAATCCGTGAAAGGTTGCGTTTGGGATATGTATAAGGTTGGTGTCATCGGAGAAAAGGATGCGGTTTTAGGGTTTAAAGCGTTGGGTTTTTCGGTTTTCCCCGTAGAAAACAGCGAACAGGCGGCCGGCAAATTGTCGGAACTTGCAGCCGATAAATATGCTGTTATATATATAACCGAACAAACCGCTTCCGGCATCCAGGAAGAAATCAATCGATACCGTGAAAAAAGGTTCCCGGCGGTTATCCCGATACCGGGAACGGCAGGAAGCCTTGGAATAGGAATGAACGGGGTTAAAAAATGCGTTGAAAAAGCTGTTGGAGCGGACATACTTTTCCGGGACGAATGATCATATAGAATGAACAAATACTTCTACAGATATCGAAAGCGAGGGATATTATTGAGCCAGGGAACGATAATCAAGGTATCAGGTCCTTTGGTAATCGCTGAGGGAATGCGCGATGTAAATATGTTTGACGTGGTTCGTGTGAGCAAACACCAGTTGATTGGCGAAGTGCTTGAGATCCATGGAGACAGGGCATCAATACAGGTTTATGAAGAAACATCGGGATTGGGGCCGGGTGAACCGGTGGTATCCACGGGGGCGCCATTAAGCGTAGAGCTGGGTCCCGGTCTTTTGGAGAATATATTCGACGGTATACAGCGCCCTCTGGAAGCTATGAGAAAAATGGTCGGAAGCAACATCACGCGCGGGATTAACATTGCCGCGCTCGACCGGAATAAAAAGTGGGAGTTCAGGCCGGTCTTGTCTAAGGGTGACAAGGTTACTGCCGGAGATATCATCGGAACGGTACAGGAAAACGTTGTTTTTGAACACAGGATAATGGTGCCGTTCGGGATTGAAGGAATAATCGAAGAAATATATGAAGGCGAGTTCACGGTGGAAGAGCCTGTCGCGGTGATCAGAACGAAAGACGGCGCTTCGGTTCAAATAACGATGATGCAGAAGTGGCCTGTCCGGAAGGAAAGGCCGTATAAGGAAAAGCTTCCGCCCGATGAGCCGATGATTACGGGTCAAAGAATAATAGACACGTTATTCCCTATCGCCAAGGGAGGCGTTGCGGCAATCCCCGGTCCTTTCGGGAGCGGAAAGACCGTTGTACAGCACCAGCTCGCCAAATGGTCCGATGCCGATATAGTTGTATATATCGGTTGCGGCGAGCGCGGGAACGAAATGACCGACGTTCTCATGGAGTTTCCGGAACTAAAGGACCCGAGGACGGGCGAGTCGTTAATGAAGAGAACCGTACTTATAGCGAATACGTCCGATATGCCCGTTGCGGCGCGTGAAGCGTCAATATACACGGGGATAACGATTGCGGAGTATTTCCGCGACATGGGGTACTCGGTGGCATTGATGGCCGATTCGACATCAAGATGGGCCGAGGCGCTTCGTGAAATGTCCGGCCGTCTCGAAGAGATGCCCGGTGAAGAAGGATATCCCGCGTATCTTGCGTCACGTCTCGCGCAGTTCTATGAGCGTGCCGGCAAAGTTATTACACTGGGCTCGACCGAGAGGGTTGGCGCGCTGTCGGCAATCGGAGCCGTTTCACCTCCGGGTGGTGACCTTTCGGAGCCTGTTACGCAGGCAACAATGCGTATTATAAAGGTGTTCTGGGGGCTTGATGCAAACCTCGCTTACCGGAGGCATTTTCCGGCGATTAACTGGCTTATCAGCTATTCCCTGTATGCGGATAGGCTTAAGGACTGGTATGACGAAAACATATCAAGGGATTTCAGCAAATACAGGACCGATATGCTGAGGATTTTGCAGGAAGAGGCCGAGCTCGAGGAAATTGTGCGCCTGGTCGGAATTGACGCACTGTCCGCAAGAGAGAGGGTTATCCTCGAGGCAGCCCGGTCAATCAGGGAGGATTATCTGCACCAGGACGCGTTCCATGATGTCGACACTTATGCCGGAATCAATAAGCAATACAGGATGATGAAACTTGTTCTGTCGTATTATTACATGGCTATTGATGCGATAAAGGTCGGGGTTGACTTGAATAAACTGTTGAACTTGCCGGTCAGGGAGCGGATTGGGCGCGCGAAATACGTTCCGCAGGAGAAAGTGGACGAAGAATTCGAGAAAATAGAGAAAGAACTGGCAGAGCAGATGGAAGCGCTGGTTTCGAAGGAGGATGAGTAATAATATGTTAAGGGAATATCGTTCGATAGCCGAAGTGGCCGGCCCTTTGATGCTGGTGCAGGATGTAGAGGGAGTAACATACAACGAGCTTGGGGAAATTGAACTTAGCAACGGTGAAATAAGACGCTGCAAGGTGCTGGAGATAGACGGGAAAAATGCGGTTGTCCAGCTTTTTGAAAGCGCGGTCAGCATTAACCTGTCGGACAGCAAGGTACGCTTCCTCGGTAGGGGAATGGAACTGCCCGTTTCGCTTGATATGCTCGGACGCGTTTTTGACGGGCTTGGCAAACCTATAGACGGAGGTCCGGAAATCATTCCCGATAAAAGGCTCGATATTAATGGATTGCCTATGAACCCCGCTGCACGTGATTATCCTTCCGAATTCATACAGACCGGTGTATCTGCGATTGACGGCCTGAACACGCTGGTGCGCGGGCAGAAACTTCCGATATTTTCAGGTTCCGGTCTGCCGCACGCTGAGCTTGCGGCCCAGATCGCAAGACAGGCCAAGGTGTTGGGAACCGAAAGCAAATTCGCCGTTGTATTTGCGGCTGTCGGAATAACGTTTGAAGAAGCAGACTTCTTCATTTCCGATTTTAAAAGGACGGGCGCGATAGACAGGGCTGTACTGTTTATGAATCTTGCAAACGACCCGGCCGTAGAGCGTATTTCAACACCAAGAATGGCGCTTACCGCGGCGGAATATCTCGCTTTTGATAAGGATATGCATGTGCTCGTAATAATAACGGATATCACGAATTATGCCGAAGCACTTCGCGAAGTGTCGGCTGCAAGGAAGGAAGTGCCCGGGCGCCGGGGATATCCCGGTTACCTCTATACCGACCTTGCAACCTTATATGAACGCGCGGGAAGGAAGAAAGGATTTAACGGCAGCATTACGCTGATCCCGATCCTGACGATGCCCGAGGATGACAAAACACATCCCATTCCTGACCTTACAGGTTATATTACGGAAGGCCAGATTATATTAAGCCGCGAACTGCATAAAAAGGGCATTACACCGCCGATAGACGTGCTGCCTTCGCTGTCGCGTCTGAAGGATAAAGGTATAGGACCCGGCAAGACACGTGAAGATCACGCGAATACAATGAACCAGCTTTTTGCGGCTTACGCAAGGGGCAAGGAAGCGAAGGAACTTGCCGTTATTCTCGGAGACGCGGCATTAACCGAAGTCGATAAGCTGTATGCGAAATTCGCCGACAATTTCGAGGCCGAATATGTATCACAGGGCTTTAATACCGAGCGCGGAATTATTGAAACCCTTGATCTCGGATGGAAGCTTCTGTCAATACTGCCTGTTGGAGAGCTTAAGCGCATACGCCAGGAATTCATAGACAAATACCTGAACAGACAGGAATAGGGAAGTAATGTCAAGGTGATGTCGGAGGGACGATTCTTCTGATACGGACGATATACTTTTAGTTAAGGAGATATTACAATGGCACGTTTGAACGTGAATCCTACAAGGATGGTTTTAACCGGCCTGAAGAAGCGGTTGAAGACTGCCCGCAGGGGACACAAGCTGTTAAAAGACAAAAGGGATGAATTAATGAAAAAATTCCTCGATATAGTCAGGGAAAACAAGCGCCTGCGCGAAGAAGTCGAGCGCAAGGTCAGCATTGTTCATTCCCGCTTTGTTATGGCAAGGGCATTGATGAATGCTGAAGTACTTGAGGAAGCGCTTATGTCCCCAAAGGTTGAAGTCAACCTGAAAGCGTCCACTAAAAACATAATGAGCGTTGATGTGCCTGTATTGGAATATACGACCGAAGGCGGCGGTGAAGGGGATATTTACCCGTACGGTTTTGCAAACACTACAGGAGAACTTGATGAAGCAATAGCGACACTGTCTGAACTTGTACCTGAGCTGCTAAAGCTTGCCGAAATGGAAAAGTCGGCGCAGCTTCTTGCCGATGAAATTGAAAAAACGCGCCGCCGTGTGAATGCTCTCGAATATGTTCTTATTCCGAATCTTGAAGAGACGATAAAATATATTGTAATGAAGCTCGACGAAAACGAACGCTCAAACCTCACCCGCCTTATGAAGGTAAAAGACATGGTATTAAAGGAAACCCACGAATTCCATTATTAGCTAGGGTTTTCGCATCCATATAATGAAAATAAGAGTTAACGCATTTGTAAGTGACCTGCTGCCTTTGGCATGCAGGTCATTATTAACGAAATGTATTTTTTAATAACTTTTCAGCAAAAAAATAATCCTTACTTTTATTGCCAGATGACAATATAAAGATTATAATGGTATAAAATCGGCGGGAAACCATTTATGTTATAAGTTCCATACGTTTTTAATATTCGTATAATAGAGATAAATTATATGAACGGGGGGTAACGGTTTGAGTTTATCGGATGAGATAAGAAAAGAGTTATATTCAAGGGGAGCTTCATTGGTTGGTTTTGCGGACTTAACCGTTCTTCCGAAAGAAGTAAGGGAGAATTTCGACTATGGAATTGTCATTGGGTTAGCCTTTTCAAAAAAAGCGATGCAGAGTAATATGAACGGCGATGCGCGGCAGTATTGGAGCGAATTTATCCCTATGAATAAAAAGCTTCCCCAGTTGGCTGTACATACGGCAAATTTATTGATTGATAAGGGATACAAGGCACTGGCAAAAGTCTCGACCATGGTTGTACAGGATTCAGATTACAGAACGGTGCTTCCGCATAAAACGGTTGCGACGCTTGCGGGATTAGGATTCATCGGTAAATGCGCAGCTCTCATTACAGAGGAATTTGGCTCCGCTGTAAGGATAATAGTTGTTCTAACAAATGCGCCCGTTGAATGCGGCGTCCCGGTAACCAAGTCATTATGCAAGCCGGAATGTGATATCTGTACGAATGTATGCCCCGGAAACGCTGTTAAGGGTGGAATGTGGGAAGCAGGAATTGACAGGGATACTTTATTGGATCCGCATGCCTGCAGGCGTGCTGCCAGGCAGTACGCAAAAGAACAGTTGGGGGTTGAAGAAACCCTGTGTGCTCTTTGCATTGCAAATTGCCCATGGACGAAAAAAGCATTGAAATATGGCTAAACTGCTTTTCAACTGCAGTAGACTGTGATTAAGGGAAGAAAGTTTTGGCTTTCTTCCCTTATTTATTACTGCGGGGCTATAATTTATGATGATTTGATGATAAAATAATAGTTGACATATTTCGAGTTTCCGTACTTTTTAATATGCTCGGTGTATTTCCGATGCCTTGGGACGTTATACGTCTTGAAAAAGTAAGGGGAAAAATATATATTATAATCAATAAATAATAACGCGAGCAGAAAGATATTTGAAAGGAGTGCCGGCTATGAAAGGAAAGATGAAAGTAGCGCTGATGACCGATATCGGTCGGATAGAAATTGCTGAAAGGGATATTCCGCAACCTAAGCCTGATGAAGTGCTTGTTAAGATAGGATATGTCGGAATCTGCGGATCGGATTTACATTACTTTGAAACAGGAAGAATCGGCAATTTTATCGTAAAACCGCCGTTTGTACTCGGACATGAAGCAAGTGGTACCGTTGTTGAAGTAGGATCTAATGTAACCCATTTAAAACCCGGCGACCGTGTAGCGCTTGAACCCGGGAAAACATGCGGCAAGTGTGAATATTGCAGAACAGGAAAATACAATCTCTGCCCGGATGTTGAGTTTTTTGCCACACCGCCGTATGACGGCGTATTCCAGGAGTATGCGGTGCATGATGCTAATTTATGCTTTAAATTACCCGATACCGTAAGCCTGATGTCAGGAGCGCTGATTGAGCCGCTGGCTGTTGGCTTTCATGCCGCAATGCAGGGCGGAGCACACGTCGGACAAACCGCTGTAATTACAGGTGCCGGATGTATCGGGCTTGTGTCCATGCTTGCCCTGAAGGCTATGGGAGTAACCGATATTTATGTAATTGACGTCATACAGAAACGTTTGGATAAGGCGCTCGAAATTGGGGCGACGGGTATAATCAACAGTAAAAAACAGGATGCCGTAAAAGCCGTTATGGACCTGACCGGCGGAAGAGGCTGCGATATTGCCATTGAGACTTCAGGTGTGGAAATAGCCGCCGGCCAGCTTATCGAGCTCACACATAAAGGCGGGACGATTGTATTTGTCGGCTACAGCAAGGACAATAAACAATGTCTCCCTATGAACATGGCTATGGATAAGGAATTAACATTAAAAACGATATTCCGCTACAGGCATATCTACCCGATGGCTATTAAAGCCGTTGCGAACGGGATTATAAATCCTGAAAGCATTGTTACCAATCAGTTTGAATTTGCTGAAATTCGGGAAGCATTAGAACAAAGCATAAACAACAAGGAAGACATTGTAAAAGCGGTAGTTAAAATCGGAGGTTAGTCCTGTTACAGGAACAGCGGCATTTTTGCTTTGAATGCAGACCGGAGGATGAGAGTTGCAAAACCGATTCCGCAGTATTTGCGGGATCGGTTTTTTTGATCATCTTAAGATGCGGCTATGTGGAATAGAATGGCACAAATAATTTCATCAGTGATTATGTGCCCGGGCGGATTCAAATAACCCGCCCGGGCTTGTATTTCTATTTCTTATACGCCATTACCTGATTACAACCAACTCGAAAAACGATTCCAAAATATCCTTAACCTCTTCGTCTTCAGGATCATATGAAGTTGATATTTCATATAAGTTATTACCTTTTTTAAAATATATATAGACCAATGTTTCCTTCATATCACCAAATGTCATTTCTCCATCGAGCCGTGCTCCTTTAAAGTTTCCGATGTTAATATCCGTAAGGCTGTGGAATTTCGTATAAGTATCTTTTTCATTAAACTCATCCATGATATGTTTGGCAAGGCCTCTTGCATCCTTGATCCCGCTTGGAGGATTGTATTTCAATAAGTAAACAGTGGCTACAAATAATTGTTCGTATGAGTACTGCTTTATCATGTCATCATTAGTTTCTTCTTCCACCCAGTCCTCCGGCAATTCTATGATTAATTCCCCTTCTTCAATTGGCAGAAAGGCTTCTTCATACTGCTGATCGCTGCCGGATGAACCCAAGTCTTCAGCCGGTTCCGGCAAATCCTCCGTATTGTTATCAGGAATGGTAGAATCGGCAGGCTTATTAGTTGTACTCTCAACCGTACTGCCTGAATCGGCCGGTTTATCGGTTGTGCTCTTGACCACATCGTCCCTGGCAGGCTCTGATTTTTTCTTTCCGCATGCCGTTAATGCCGACAGCAAAAAACAGAAAATCAATAAGAACGTTAATGCTTTTTTTAACATAATTAATCCTCTCTTCTATTCAAAATTTTGAAAGCATTCATGGAAAAATTTATCACGGCTCTGCATTAATATCAATTAACAAAAGAATGTAAATAAGTTAATAAAATGTTCTGTTTTATAGTTACGTTCCAGTCGTTGCATTTTAAACTATTACGTAATAATTCAAAAACGCTTTTTTTGCAAACAATTTCACCACTTGTTATAATTGTATCAGTCTCAGGAATTATTGAGAACTATAAGGAGATATCGTAAATGATAGACGCTTTGGCGGATATATGCAGGAATAACCTGTACAGGGACAAACTGCTTCTTGTCCCCTCATATGCGGTAGGGCAAAACATAGTTGAAACACTTTCTGAAAAAACACCCGTTCTTAACCTTAAGATTGGGACGATTCAAAGCATCGCCGCTGAAACGGGTATGCCGCTGTTAGGCGATCTCGGCATGACGCTTGCGGATGACGGCATATCACGGCATATAATGTTCTGCGTTATTTACAACATGCTGCGGAATAACGAATTTGAATACTTTACCGACATACTATTAACACCTTCTATATCAAACTCAATATGGAACGCGGTTATGGAAATCAAATACGCGGGCATAGACTATGACAACCTTGATGAATCCTCTTTCGTAAACGCCCGTAAAGGCCGGGACATTAAAAAAATAATTGCGGTTTATGATACGGAGCTTAAAAAGCAGGGTATTGCCGATTACCCGGGGCTTATCAATATAATCCTGCAAAACGGCCGTAAAGAAGACACGCTTTTGCTTGTTCCGAATAATATAAAGCTTCGCCTGCTTGAAAAGAAATTAATAGCCGGTAAGTTCGGTTCTATACGGATACTTTACGGCAGTCCGGTAAATGGGATTAATGTGCCGCATTCTTATTACAGTGCCGGTTATCCCGAAGAGTCCCGTTTCATCTCTCCTTTTGCCAATCTCTATGCGCTTGATCGGGATTTAAGCACTCCCTTTTTTAAAAGCAGCGGCGGCTCACGTCAAGCTTCAATTGAAGCGGAGTCCCCATCCGAAGAGCCGGTATCGGGCTTTGCCGGACGAACCCACGATAACGGTACAGAAACAGACTTAAGCAGTATAAAACTAATGAGGGCATATGGGGAGAATAACGAAATTGAAGCTGTCCTGCGCGATATTAAAGCCAACGGAATACCTTTTGACAAAGCGTGCATATACGCTTCTTCGAACGAGCCCTATGCCCAGCTGTTGTATCAGAAAGCCGCTCAGCTTGGCATACCAGTTACGTTCGGGTACGGCGTAAGCGTTCAAAACTCAAGACCGGGAAAGGCTTTTAATGCGGTAATAAGGTGGATAATTGCAAATTACCAGGCAGCTGAGCTTATAAACATGCTGTACCAGGAGCTTATACAGATCCCCGGGGAAAACGGCGAATCGGTAAATCCGTACCGGGCGGCTGACATTCTCAGGTCGTCCGGAATCGGCTGGGGAAGGGAGCGTTATCTTTACGTTCTTTCGGAATTGTATTCGGCTGAAACCAAAAGCGGCAAGGATAACGAATATAAAGCAAAAATACTGAAGTCTTTAATACAGTTTATTACGAACGTGTTTGACAGAATTCCCGAAGCTGACGGTGGAAATATTTCATTAAATAAACTTGCAAAAGGGATATCCGAGTTTATTGAAGCATTTGCGCAGGTTAAAAGCGAACCTGACGCGGAGGCAAAGGCTGCAATCACCGAAAGCCTGAACCAAACAGCGTCCGGAGCCGGACTTATTGTCGATTTTGACGATGCGCTGCGTGTTTTGAGAAGCAATGTTCAAAATATCCGGATAGGCGTATCGGGCCCGAAAAACGGCCATTTGCATGTATGCGGCTTTGACGGCGGCTTTTATATAAACAGGATTCATCATTATTTTATAGGGCTTGATGCCGACAGGTTCCCGGGCAGCGCAGCGGAGGACGCCATCCTGCTTGACATTGAAAAGCAAAGGCTCTCTGAAAACATAGTACAAAATAAGGAAAAACCGAATGAAAACATATACCGGCTCGTTGAATTGATGTCCGGCCTTAAAGGATATATAACGCTGATTTATTCATCATTCGACACCGCCGAAAACAGGAACAGAATACCGTCTTCTTTTATGCTGCAGGTTTACAGGATGATAAACAAAAACCTGTCGGCCGGGTATACCGATCTTAAAAACCATTTCAGGAAAACCGAAGGCTATATAACGCAAAATGCTATGGATGAGAGTGAATTTTGGCTATATAGGTACTTTAATGCAGGGGGAGCAATAGACATAAAGGGATCGGTTTTTGAATGTTATCCTCACCTGAGGCAGGGAAGAGAAGCGTGGGACAGCCAGGACAGCGAAAAATTCACGCATTACGACGGGTATATCGGGAAACTGGGGATAAAAACCGATGGAGAAGTGTTCTCGGCAAGCAAACTTGAGCTTCTGGCAAGATGTTCTTACCGGTATTATTTGCGTTATGTCCTTAATATATCACCTCCCGACGAGCTTGTTTATGATCCCGAAACGTGGCTTAATCCGCTCGAGAAGGGAACTTTATACCATGCCGTATTTGAACGGTTTTATAAAGCACTGACGGAAATGAAAGAAAAACCAAGCAGGGAAAGACACAACGGGCTTATTGTTAAAATTGCTGAATCGGTGATAGACGAATTCAAAGCAAAGATCCCGCCTCCGAACGAGATAGTTTTCGATATCGAAAAAAGGGAAATTATTGAATCGTGCCTCATTTTCCTCGCGGGAGAGGAAGAAAACGCGGACGGCTCAATACCGGTAAAGTTTGAGCTTGGTTTCGGGATAGATGAAGAAGGATACCCGCCCGTGGAAATAACACTGCCATCCAGGAAGAAGTTCCTTTTATCGGGTATAATAGACCGCATTGACAAGGTGGGCGAAAACATTTACAGGATAATAGATTATAAATCGGGCGGGACTTACGGTTACAGCGACAGGGACTATTTTAAAGGCGGGAGGCAGATCCAGCATGCTTTGTACGCATATGCGTGTGAAATGCTGCTTGGAAAGAATAACGGCATGAAAAACGCAAAAGTGACGGAAGGAGTATACCTGTTTCCTACAAGAAAGGGAGAAGGCAGGCGTTTTGTCCGCGTTCAGCGCGATAATACAAAGCTTTTGGAACTGCTTGACGACCTTTTTACGATTATTGAGGAAGGCATTTTTGCCGCATCGGAAGATCCGGGCGAATGCAGGTGGTGCGACTACCAGGTTGTCTGCCGTATTGAGAGGCTTCATAAGGTCATCGCCGGAAAACGCAACGATCCTGATGTCATAGCATTGTCCGTGATAAGGAGGCTTGCCGGATATGAGTAATATTGCTATTCCGGACATTGATGTCCGCGACGAAATAAAAAATAACCTTGATGTAAATATACTCGTTGAAGCGGGAGCGGGCTCCGGAAAAACGACAAGTATCGTAAACCGCATGGTAAGCCTTATTATATCAGGCAAATGCAGTGTTGAGAACATAGCCGCTATAACGTTTACGCGAAAAGCGGCTCAGGAACTGAAAGAACGTTTTCAGAACGGACTCGAGCGGTGTTTTTACGAACAGCAAAACCCAGGAGAAAAAGAAATTCTGAAAGAAGCGCTTAAAAATATGGAGAGATGTTTCATAGGCACAATACACTCGTTTTGCGCTTCGCTGCTGCGCGAGAGGCCTGTAGAGGCATCCGTTGATCCCGATTTTGCCGAACTCGACGATATAACCGACATGCTTTTGCATAAACAGGCATGGCAGCAGTACCTTCTGGATGTCAGGCTCAATTTCCTTGAAAAACTTGCAAAGCTGAATAACTGCGGGCTGAAACCGTCCGATCTCGAGGGTATGTATACCCGTATTACAAAATACCCGGACGTTGAAATTGTTTATAATGAAATCCAAAAACCGGATATTGCGCCGGCATATGAAAAACTTAAGCAGTTTCTTGAAAAAGTAAAAAGATATATTCCGAAAACCGAACCCGAAAAGGGATATGACAGCCTTCAGAGTAAAATTATGACCGGGCTCCGCATGCTTCGCTATTACGATATGGCCAATGAAACAAACAGGCTTAATCTGCTTGAGATGTTTGAAAATGATCAGAAGGTTATTTTAAACAGGTGGCTTTGCGATAAGGAAATAACAAAAGAAATAAACGATGAAATAAACTATCTGTCGCAGACAGAAATACGGCCTGTATTAAAGCAGTGGAAAGAATACTGCCATTATATCGCGGTAAGCTTTTTAAAACCCGCTGTGGAGTATTATGAAAATGTAAAAGAAAGGCAATCGGGTTTAAATTTTCAGGATCTGCTGCTTAAATCGGTCCGGATGCTTAAAAATTACCCCGAGGTCCGTACATATTTCAAAAACAAGTACCGCTGCCTGTTAATCGATGAGTTCCAGGACACCGATCCGATCCAGGCAGAGCTTATGTTTCTGTTAACCGGCCAGGATATAAATGAAAAACAATGGCACAGGCTTGTGCCTTCTCCGGGATCGCTTTTTGTCGTAGGGGATCCGAAACAGTCAATATACAGGTTCAGAAGGGCCGACATCGACATATATAACCGCGTAAAACGATTATTCCTCGAGACAGGCGGAAAAATCCTCGAACTGACGGCGAACTTCCGCTCTGTGAACAGCCTGGGCAAATGGTTCAATAAGGCGTTTTCCGGGCTTCTTCCGCATGAAGCGGACTCTTACCAGGCCGCGTTCAGCCCTGTAAATACTTTGAAAGACGAAACGGCAGGAACCGACTCGGGCGTAAAAGTGTTAAACATACCGGCTGATTTCGCGAAAAAACAGGAAATAGTGGAGCAGGACGCGGAGAATATAGCGAAGGTTATAAGAAACGCCGTCGACGGCAATGGGATAAAGCTTACCCGCACACCTGAAGAAAAGGAGGAAGGCTTTTCGGATACGCCGAATTACAGGGATTTTTTAATCCTTCTAAGATATAAGGACAGTATCGAGGTTTATGCAAAAACCCTTAAGAAATACGGAATACCCGTTAAGATATCCGGCGGCAGCTATCTTTCGGATATTGAAGAACTGAAGGAATTCGTGATACTGCTTAAATTACTTAACGACCCGGAAAACCAGGTTCTTCTAATAGCCGTGTTAAGGGGAATTTTCTTCGGGATTAGTGACAAGGCAATAGCGGAGTACAAGCTTTCGGGAGGATTATTCAAAATATATGCGGAAGTTCCCGAAAGCCTGAACGAAGATACGAAAGCTTTATTTGAAACCGCATTCGAAAAGCTCTCGAAGTACCATAAATGGTCGCGGAATTATCATCCGGTAACGGTATTTGAGAAAATAGCGGCTGATATAGGTCTTTACCCGCTGACACTTGCCGGAACCGAAGCGCAGACCGGATGCGGGTATATTACAAAGATACTTGAGATGTTAAGGAAAAATATGACTGAAGAATACAGCGGCTTTAATTCATTAATCGATGTCCTTGATGCGATACTTGACGCTGATTTGGAAGAAGAGCTTGATATTACGGGCGAGGAGCAGGATGCTGTAAGAATAATGAACCTTCATAAGGCAAAAGGTCTTGAGGCTCCTGTCGTATTTCTTGCCCATCCGTGTAAAAGGCCAGATATACCTCCCGATTACCACATAAAAAGAACCGAGTCAAAGTCCGAGGGTTATTTCGTTATAAAAAAGCAAACCGGAGAATTTTCGTCAAAAGTGATAGCGAGGCCATTAGACTGGGATAAGCATGAACTTGAAGAAAAAAAGTACCAGGATGCCGAAGAAACGCGTCTTTTGTATGTCGCGGCAACGAGAGCGAAAAACGTGCTGTTTATTTCAGACAGTGAAAAATCCAACTCGAAAAACCCTTGGGAGACGCTGCTTGACTATACGGACCCGGAAAACGATGCGTATATGGTTCCGGAAGTCCTGCCTCCTCGGACAGAGCAGCGTGGAACAACTGAATTAATAGAAAAACAGGACCTTGAAGACTTTAAAAATGATATAGGTAGCTTTGTTTCGGAAGCCGCACAGCCTACATATATCGAATTATCGGTGTCGGATATTATAAGCGAAGAGCCGCTTCATACAGTGAAAGGCGGTCTTGGGCCCGAATGGGGCAGCGCGATCCATGAAATAATCGAAAACCTCGTAAGGGATGAAACGTCGTATGAAAGATACAAAACAATGATTTTACGCCAGTACGGGTTTACCGGACCTGAATACGAAGAAAAAGCGGAAGAGTTAATTAAAAAATTTAAGGAGAGCGAACTTTATTCAAGAATACAAAACGCCGAAATGAAACTTGCCGAAGTTCCTTTTTCGATAAAACTGGACGCCGACGATCCGATATGCGGGTTATTAGGCATTAGAAACCCGCTGCCCGTTATCCTGCAGGGGAAAATAGATTTGGCTGTTAAGGAAAACGGCGCCTGGTCGATAATCGACTACAAAACGAATTATTTCGAAACGGAAGAAGACCTGGATCCCCTGGTAAGCCACTATTCAAAGCAAATCAGGCTTTACTGCCTGATATGGGAAAGGATCACAAAAGAAAAAATAACAGGCGGTGAGCTGTACTTTACCCTGATGAATTACATCCATAAAATTCATATTTGAAACTTGTTTGCAAGCTTTATATTGATGCAGAAGGAAATTTATGAGAAAAACACATTCTTAATTTGTAACCGTAATATCCCGATATAGTCACGGGGTGGTATTTATGGCCGATGTGAGGCAGATTGAAAGGCAAATACATATACTCTCGATACTTTCGGAAAGCAAAATGGGATACACTATTCCCGAGATTCATAATAACCTGAAAAAACTAGGGATTGATGTAAGCAGGAAAACCATTGAGCGTGATATCGACGATATATCGAGGCACTTTTTCGTGTACGAAGAAAAGAACGAAGAGGGGGAAGTCTGTTACAAGGCGGATAAGTACAACATTAAAAATATTACGTTTACATTGCCCGAGCTTATTTCAATATATTTTCTTAAAGAGATTCTGAAACCCTACGCGGTTTTGGATGTGGGTAAAACGGCCAGGGAAATGCTGGATAACCTGCTTCAAAACGTTCCGGCCGTTAATCAGAACTATATAAACTTTATTTCCGATCTGATGAAAGTGAACCCATCGGAGGCTGTGCCGGAAAAGTACATCAATGAAGATTATATCCGTATAATACGCGAAGCGATAGAAAAGAACCTGAGGCTTAAGATTGAATATTTTTCGTTCGACAGCAATGAAATGACGAGGCGAAAAATTGATCCTTATTATCTTGAGATCAGGGAAGGCTGCTATCATTTGATCTGCTATTGCCATCTGCGGAAAGAGATCCGCGATTTCCGCGTATCACGCATAAAGAAGCTTGAAATACTGAATGAAACCTTTAAACGCCCTGAAAATTTCTATGAAGAGTATAACAGGAACCGTTTTGAAAAGATGATCGGCGACGAACATATAACGCTTAAGATTATATTTGAAGGGCAGGCTGCAAGATATATAAAGGAATATGAAGCGCATAGGGCCGACCGGATTACCGATCTTGACGATGATAAAATCATTTTTGAGAAGAAAACGACCTATTCTCCGGATATCCTGCAGTGGGTGCTCAGGTTTGGAGGAGATGCGGAAGTTCTCGAGCCGGATGCACTAAAGTTTGAAATCACGTGGGAAATTGAGAGAATGCATAAAAAATACAGTAATAAATAAAAAATGCTGAGAGCCTTTTTTGGATAAAATCAGGAATGCCCGATGCTTTTAAATATAATCTCATCAATTTGGATCGGAAGGCTTACAAGCCGATGCCATATTTTCATACTTTTAATTGGTTTCGAATAAACAGCTCTTTTTATCAAAACATAAGTTCATGCGTGAAAATGACATTTCGTTCCGCAGATTGTTGAAGCCGTAGCGATAGCCGCAGGAAGTGGTCTGAGACTTACAAATATAATGAATTATTGATTTTTTGGACTTCATATTCTTGACACAGGTCTAAAAAACAAATAAGATAAAAACATTATTATCCAAAAAGCAGGATTTTGAGGTGAAAAAATGAAGATTTACCAGGTTGACGCTTTTACCGATAAACCGTTCAAAGGAAATCCGGCGGCAGTTTGTATTTTGGAATCGGAGCCTTCGGCAAAATGGATGCAGGATGTCGCAAATGAGATGAATCTGGCGGAAACCGCCTTTCTTGTGCCGAATGATAACGGCTACAGGCTGCGCTGGTTTACACCCGAATCGGAAATTGATCTGTGCGGACATGCGACATTGGCAAGTGCCCATATATTATGGGAAAAAGGGTATCTGGAAAAGGACAGGGAAGCTGTTTTCGATACGAAGAGCGGAATGCTGACCGCAAGGTATAATGACGGATGGAATTGAACTTAACTTCCCCGCAACCCCGGAAGAAAAAGCCGACATACCGCCCGAACTGACAGAAGCGCTGGCCGTTAATCCGGTCTATGCAGGAAAAAGCATATTCGATTACATAATTGAAGTTGAATCCGAGGATGAAGTAAAAAATATCAGACCTGATTTTACGAAGCTTATGAAAGTGCATACAAGGGGTGTTATTGTAACGGCGCGGTCAAATGAGTATGATTTTATTTCACGGTTTTTTGCGCCGGCTATCGGTATTCTTGAAGATCCTGTGACCGGTTCATCGCACTGCTGCTTAGGGCCGT